>Ga0105237_10004542_pt1 | contig 16038 bp, 15 predicted proteins | sample KBSC24metaG_FD_81520 | JGI IMG/M metagenome (GOLD analysis project Ga0105237, IMG submission 81520) | Corn rhizosphere microbial communities from Kellogg Biological Station, Michigan, USA - KBS C2-4 metaG | ecosystem: Host-associated > Plants > Roots > Rhizosphere > Soil | place: Michigan, USA... | reverse complement strand
GCCTGGCGGCTCAGCGAGCCCGGATGGCGCGACCGCTTCGACTCGATCACCGTGTATCAGCGGGGCTGGCGCCTCGGGGGCAAAGGAGCGTCTCACCGCGGTGAAAACGGCCGCATCGAGGAGCACGGGCTCCACGTATGGCTAGGCTCCTACGAGAACGCCTTCACACTGTTGCGTGAGTGCTATGCCGAGCTCGACCGCGGCACGACCGATCCGGCCGCACCGATCAAGACCTGGGACCAGGCGTTGATACCGGCCAACGACCTTGGCGCGACCGGCTACTGGAACGGCGAGTGGCAAGTGTGGTTAGGACGCTTCTCGCGCACCGTCGAGCAACCCGGTGATCCCGACGCATCAAGCGGCCCGATGACGGTGATGGGGTTCCTTCAACGCTCGCTTCAACTCATCCTCGATCTGTCCAACTCGCTGCGCGACGGGTCCGATGGCGGGCTGACGCTCTCCACGTCGCCCGACCCGCCTGCGGTTACCCGGTCCGTCGGCACCCTGCAGAAGGCCGTGCTGGCCACGCTGTTGGTTCTGGTGAATCCCCGACCGAGACAAGACGCTGGTTCGGGACTTCTCGGACAGGTTCTCGACGCCGTGCGCGAAGCACTCGACTATGAGCATCGGTCCGACCACCGGCGGTCGTGGATCCTCATCTCGTTGCTGACCGCGACCGCACGCGGAATCATCGTCGAGAACCTGTTGACCGACCCGCGCGGCTTCCGGGCGATCAACGATGAAGACTTCAGCCAGTGGGCGCTACGGCATGGTGCACACCCCGACACCGTCGACTTTCCTCTGGTTCGTGCGATGTACGACATGGTGTTTGGGTTCGAGGACGCCGACCCGGAGCGGCCCGCATTCGGCGCAGGACTCGGTGTTCTCTTCACCGGTGTCATGCTGTTCCGCTACAAGGGCGCGATCTTTTGGAAGATGACTGCAGGCATGGGCGACGTCGTCATCGCTCCCCTGTATCAGGCCCTTCGGAACCGAGGCGTCGACTTCGAGTTCTTCCACCGCGTCGATGCGCTACATCTGGACCAGAACCGGCACGCGGTCGACTCGATCACCATGGGCCGTCAGGTCAGACTCGCCGAAGGGGTCGACCGGTACGAGCCGCTGACCAGAGTCGGTGGCCTCGCGGTCTTTCCGAGTGCACCCTTGGCCGACCAGATAGAAGCCCGCGCGGGTTTGGATGGCCTCGAGTCGTACTTCGGCAGCCGCGACGACGTCGAAACACGCACCCTTCGCCGCGGTGTCGACTTCGACCACGTCGTTCTTGCCGTATCGCTGGGAATGATCGAGTTCGTTGCGCAGGCGTTGATCGACGATCGGCCGGAGTGGCGCGAGATGACGACCAACCTTCGCACCGTAGCGACGCAGGCCTTCCAGCTATGGTTGCGCCCGGACCACGCGGCGTTGGGTCTGCAGTGGCCGGGCGCGACGATCAGCGGCTACGTGACTCCATATGACACTTGGGCATCGATGCCTCAGACACTCGCCGCCGAGCAGTGGCCCGAACACGATCGACCGGGCACCGTCGCTTACTTCTGCGGCCCCCTCGCCACCACCTGGCCAACGACACAGGACCACGCCAACTACGTCGAGGACTGCCGGCGGCGAGTGCACGCCGACATCGTCGAGTATCTCGACCAACACGTCTGGCTCTACTTCCCAAAAGCCGTCACCGAGCAGGGCTTCGCTTGGAATCTGCTGAGCGGCAACGACGTCCATCTCGACAGCGCAGCCTTGGCAACACAGCATGTGTCAGTCAACATCGACCCATCCGACAGGTACGTGCAATCCATCCCTGGAACCGACAGGTACCGTCTGCGGCCTGACGAAAGTGGCTACGACAATCTGGTGCTGGCAGGCGATTGGACGGACTCGGGCATGAACGCCGGTTGCATCGAATCGTCCGTGCTATCGGGCCTGCAAGCGGCCAATGCGGTGCTCGGTCGTGGCCGCTACCACCGCATCCGCGGCTTCTACATTCCGTAGCGCGCATGCCGAGCCCGCCAGGATGAGGACATATCGGCACATCAGAGCGAAATTTGCCCCTTCGGCGTGCACAATCAGTCCGTGAGTCGCTCCGACCAGCAAGCGACGCTTGACGAGCTCCTCGATCGAGCGGTTGCAGCCATCAACCGCGGTGACCGGGCGGGCTCGGACGCACTTGCGGGCCAGGTGCTCGCCGTTGACCGCACCAATTCCGACGCGGAGGAGTTGCTCGCCGCACCCGTCGATCACGGTGAAATACGGCGGTTGACCATCATGTTCGCCGACCTGGTCGACTCCACCGAGTTGTCGACACGGATCGAACCGGAGGTCTACCGCACTGTGGTCGGGCGCTACCGCGATGAAGTCATTCGGCTGGTGACTCACTACGACGGCCACCTCGCCTCCACCAAGGGTGATGGGCTCCTGGCAGTCTTCGGCCATCCGCACGCGCATGAGGACGACGTGCGGCGCGCGGTACTTACAGGCCTCGACATCACTCGCGAGATAGCCCAGCTCAGTCAGACCGTAAGCCGTAGGTTCGGATTCGGGATCGATGTCCGAGTGGGCATCCATCATGGACTGGTTTATCTCGACACCGCCCAGGACGACGTGTACGGATTCGCGGCCAACCTCACCGCCCGCGTCTGCAGCATTGCCGATCCGGGCACCGTTGCCGTCTCCGAGTCAGTCGAGCGATTGGTGCGCGACAGATTCGAACTACGCGCGGGGCCACCGCGTTCGGTCAAGGGTGTCGACGGCCCGATCACTCCGTATCACGTAGTGGGCGAGCGCGATACGGCACGCGTCCCCCAAGGTCCGATAATGGGACGGCAGTCCGAGATGGCGCACCTCGAAGCCAGTTGGACCGCGGCGCTGGCCGGCACTTTGGTCACGGCAGGAATCGTGTTCTCTGGCGAGGCCGGGATCGGCAAGAGCCGGGTTGCACGTTCTGCGATCGGCGCCGCCAAGCGCTCTGACGCCGTGGTATTCGAGCTGATCGGATCGCCGCTTCACACACACGTCGGCCTGTACCCCGTCCGGAAGTTGTTGGAACGCCGCTGCGGGATCAATCGCACGTCCAGCAGGGCCGAGCGCCTTCAGCTGCTCCGTGCAGAAGTAGAGCCACGTTCGCCGGATCCCGGCAAAACGGTCGCGTTGTTGGCTGCGGTGCTCGGAATGGCACCCGCGACGGACTTCGACCCCGTCCACGCGGAGGGACGAAAGCTCGCAGAACAGATCAACAATGCCATTCACGATTACCTCATCGCGGCTACCGACGGTGGGCCCGCCTTGGTGCTGGTGGAGGACATGCAGTGGTTCGACCCCCCCACGATCGACGTCGTCACGTCACTACTGTGCAGCGGTCTCGGTCGACTGATGGTCGTCGTGACATCCCGCGAGCGTGAGCCGTTGAAGGACCCGTCTCTCGCAGTGGCCTTCGAGCTGAAGCCGCTCAACGACGACGAGACCGCGGAGTTCGTCACCGAGTTGTTTCCCGGAATCGGGCCCGCTGCCCTGAACACGGTGCGACGTCGGTGCGGCGGCATACCCCTGTACATCGAAGAGGTCGTCGCGAAACTCAAGGAGCAACCGGTCGACGCCGCAGGTTCCGCCCAGGTACCAGACTCCCTCTATGAGGCGTTGTTCGCACGGCTGCAACCGAGCTTGGGGGCGTTACGCGTCGTGGAGTTGGCGGCGACGATCGGCAGCAGCTTCGATGGCGCACTACTGCGGTCCGCGACCGGGCTCGATGCCGACGATCACGACCGGGTGATCGGCGAGCTTGAAGCCTCGTTGGTGTTGGAACAGGTAGGCAACGACACGTGGCGGTTTCGGCACGAGCTCTTGCGCGAGATGGCCGCTGAGCTCCCACCGCCGAGCATTCGGCGGAGATTGCACAGCCAGGTGGCAGACGCGCTGAAATCCGATGCAGCAGAGACCGATCCCGACTGGCCGATGATTGCGATGCACTTGGAGCGGGCCGATCGTTTTGAGGAGGCGGCGGTCGCCCACCGACAGGCGTCCTCGATCGCCCGGCGACGGGGTGCGCTCAAGGAGGCGACGCACCATTTGTCTCGTGCCTTGACCCAGCTAGCCAAGGTGCCACAAAGTCGCGAGCGCGATCGCAGCGAAGTGAAACTCCGCCTGCGCCACGGGTTCTTGACCGCTGCCGCTGAGGGAGCCGGAAGCACCAACGCCGAGGCAGACTTCGAGCGCTGTCTGGAACTCAGCGGAACAGACCCGCAGAGCGACGAACTCTTCGCAACGCTGATGGCGCTGTTCACCTATTACATCAATCGGGCCGATCTGCGGCGAGCAGAGCAGGTCGTGCAGTCGCTGCGTGTGGGCGTCGACGGTGGCCGTGCGTGGTGGCTTTCGGAAAACCTCGCCGGATCGGGAATCGTGCAATGGATGCGCGGCGAATTCGACTCCGCCAGCACACATCTGGAGGAAGCCGCCAATCTGGCGGTGTCGCGGGGCCGCCGCGACCTCGAAGCAGAGTGGTTCATGCCGTTCGATCCGGTCGTGCTGGACCTCACCAGCGTTGCGCTCGTCCGCTGGGTCCGTGGCGATCAGATCGGGGCCGACGCGGCGTTGACCGATGCCAAGCGCTGGGGCGACGAACTCGGTTTTCCGCAAGGTCCTTTCAGCGCTTGCTATGCGCTCTACGTGGAGGCGTTGATCGGTGTCGAGGCGGGTTCCGTCGACCGCGCCGCCGGCGCAGCAGCGGAGATGATTTCGCAGGGTTCCATCCACGGGTTCGATCAGTGGGTTGCCGCCGGAACGGTCATGCAAAGCACCGTCGCCATCGCCGCCGCTATGACCGCCGACCCCATCGATGAGCAATTGCTATCCGACAATCTGCCCATGCTCGCCGGGTGGGTGGAGGCCGGCCGATTCATGGAGGCCAAGAGCTTCCTGACCACGTTCGACGGGATTCTGGCGAGGGCGCTCGTGGCCGCAGGACAACCAGTCGCTGCACAGCAGCGGGTCGACGCCGGTCTGCAGCTCGCCCGGGAAACCGGAATGCACTACTACGACGCCGAATTGCTGCGGCTACGCGCTATCACGCACACCGACCAAGAGTCGCGCCACGCGGACCTGCAGGCCGCTTTCGACTTGGCCTGCACACAGCGGGCCCCTGTCTTCGCACTCCGGGCAGCCTTGGACGACTTCCGGTTCCGCGGTGATGCGGCTCGGCCGTCAGTTGTCGAGGCGATGCAGCTCTTCCCGAGGGACAGCACGTGGCCCGACCTGATGCGGGCAGGCGCGATGCTGGGTTGAGTCAGAGGACCCGGGACACCTCGTACTCCACGCCCCCGCCTTCCCTCAATCGTCCCCTTGCCACGAATACGCCTTGATTCATCCAGGCGTACCTCGGATCGCCCGTCTCGAATCGCGGAGTGGTCCGGAAGTATTGATCCTCATACGAGGTGCCTGCGCCAGTGGCCATCGCCTGGCCCACGACCTGATTGATCTCGAGCAAACCGAAGTACTGGACGTACACGTGGGCGCCGTCGTCGGTCTCGAACTGGAGGCGAACGTCGATGCGCCCGTAGCCATCCGGTCCGACGACGATCCAGTCTCCTGCACCTCCCACTGCGCGGGCGTTGAATCTCTCACCAGTAGCCACGCCGTCGGTCACCTCGAAGTAGATTCGCTGACCCAGCGGGCCAGCCCCGAAGTCGACCGGCGGCTTGAGCGATACGTTGAACGAGAACTCGGACTTGCACTCAAGACTCATCCCGACCCCTTACCCCTGAGCGTTCATGGCGTGCTCACGATACGCCGCTGTCAGCCCTCTTCTTGGCCTGATTCTCGCCGGGCGCTCATTGACTCGCCCGTCGTTCCCGATACGCCGCGACGTGCTGGCGGTTGCCGCAGTTGCCGGTGTCGCAGAACATCCTGGAACGGTTGCGCGACAGGTCGACCAGCACCGCCTCGCAGTCCGGCGCCGCGCACGTCTTGAGGCGCCGCAGGTCGCCGCCGCGGATGAGGTCGGCCAGCGCCATCGCCATCTCGGCGCCCATCCGCTGCCACAGCGGGTCGTGCATCGAGGCCAGGTGCAGATGCCACTCCGGCATCTCGGGGTGCCTGGTCAGCCACGGCATCGCACGGGTATCGGCCAGCAGCGCGTTGACCTGACCGACGGCCCGCTCCTCGTCGTCGGCGACGGCCCAGATCTTGCCGAGCCGTTCCCGCAACCGGTGCACGGAGCTCAGCTCGGCGGTGTCCTTGTCGCGGCGGCCGGTCCAGCCGAAACCGTCCAGGTAGTCATCCAGATCGTCCATCTCACCGAGCTGTTCACCGTCCACTCGGTCGGTGTTGATCAGCACACATGCGGCACGCAAAGTGAGTTCGGTGTCATGAGTAAAAATCATTTGACTCATGACTCCTTTCGGCGATAGCGTCATGACCAACATTGATTTTACTCATTACATGCCAGGAGGTGCCACGTGACGGCCACGTTGAAGCCCGCTGTGGACCACTTCCGGGTCGGGCTGTTGTTCGCCGTCGGGTCGGCGTTCGCATTCGGCATGTCCGGACCGCTGGCCAAGTCCCTGATGGAATCGGGCTGGAGCCCCACCGCCGCCGTCACCGCCCGCCTCGCCGGCGGTGCCGTGGTGATGGCGATCTTCGCCACCATCGTGCGGCCCGGCTGGTTCCGCGAAGCGTTGCAGCACCGCAGGACCGTCGTCGCCTACGGCTTGATCCCCATCGCTGGCGCGCAGCTGTGCTACTTCAACGCCGTTTCGCACCTGTCGGTCGGCGTGGCACTGCTGCTCGAGTACACCGCCCCGGTCCTCGTGGTGGCGTGGCTCTGGGCGACCACCCGTCGCCGCCCCAGCAACCTCACGCTGGCCGGCGTCGCCATCGCCATCGCCGGAATCATGTTGGTACTGGACGTCTTCTCGGGCGCCCACATCAACCTCATCGGCATCGGCTGGGCCTCTGCCGCGGCGATCTGCGCGGCTTGCTACTTCCTGATGTCTGACGAAGTCACCGCAGACGGCACCGGGCTGAACTCGATCACGCTCGCCGCCGGCGGTCTGATCGTCGGCTCCGCAGCGGTGACACTCCTCGGTGCCAGCGGACTGATGCCGCTGACCTTCGCCACACATGACGCCGTCATCGCGGGGTGGACGACGTCATGGGTGGTTCCGGCGATTGCCTTGGCGGTCATCCCGACCGCCATCGCATACACGCTCGGCATCATGGGCATCGCTCGGCTTCGGCCTCGGTTCGCGTCCCTCGTCGGGCTTTCCGAGGTGATGTTCGCCGTGCTGACGGCGTGGGCGCTGCTCGGCGAGGCGATGTCCCCGACGCAGGCGATCGGAGCCGCCGTCGTCCTCGTCGGGCTCGTGCTGGCCCGGCAGGGTGACCGCACCGAGAAGGTCGCCAAGGCCAGCTGGCCGGACGCGCCGCCAGGGCAAACAACCCCCGAGCAAACGGTTGGTCGTAGCTGAACGTCGTATGTGAAGATGGGCTACGTGACCTTGCTCAGAATGGCGGCGCGTCTGGCCGCGATCACGTCGGCCCTGGTAAGCGCGGCCACGATGCTGGCCGTCGCCCCGGCGGCGACGGCCGAACCGTGTTCGGACATCAAGGTGATCTTCGCCCGCGGAACCGATGACACACCGGGCCTCGGGCGCGTCGGTGACGCGTTCTCCGCGACTCTGAGCGGTCTGGTCGGCGGCCGGAGCCTCACCACGTATGCGGTGAACTACCCCGCCTCGTATGACTTCCTCGCCGCCGCCGACGGCGCCAACGACGCCGCCTTCTACATCGCGGACCTGGTGCAACAATGCCCGTCGACCAAGATCGTGCTCGGCGGGTACTCGCAGGGCGCCGCGGTCGTGGACATGCTGGCAGGCATCCCACCGCTCGGCAACAAGATCGGCGAGATCGGGTCGGCACCTCCGCTGGATCCGACCCTCGTCCCGGCCATCAAGGCCGTCGCCGTCTTCGGCAACCCCTCGGCGAAGTTCTCGATTCCCATCACCAGCTCGGTGTTCGGCGGGCGGGCCATCGACATCTGCAAGGACGGCGATCCGATCTGCTCGCGCGGCCGCAATCCGTTCGCACATAGCGATTACGTATCCGCCGGCCTGACGAATCAGGGCGCGAGCTTCGCCGCTGGGCTGGTTTAACTGAATCCCGCGTTACTATTTAGCGTGGCTTCTGATCTCGTTCGGCGCTCAGCGCTCGCCGTTGCGGCAGCATGCACCGCCGTCCTCGCTCCCGTGATGACCAACGGCCCCATCGGCGTCCTGCCGGCGGCGTCGGCCGACGACTGCCCCGACATCGAGGTGGTGTTCGCCCGCGGTACGTCCGAGGCGCCAGGTCTTGGACTGCCAGGCGGGGCGTTCGTCGACTCGCTGCGCAAGAAGGTGGGCGGCCGCTCGGTTGGCACGTATGCCGTCAACTACCCGGCCGACTACGACTTCCTCGCGGCCGCCGACGGAGCAAACGACGCCAGCGCCCACATCCAGTACATGATGGGCGCCTGCCCCGGCACCCGCCTGGTGCTCGGCGGCTACTCGCAGGGCGCCGCCGTCATGGATGTGATTGCCGCGGTGCCGTTCCCGGCCATCGGGTTCAACAATCCGCTGCCTCCCGACGCACCCGAGCACGTCGCAGGCATCGCCGTCTTCGGCAACCCGTCGGCCAAGCTGGGCCTGCCGCTGACCTCGAGCCCGGTGTGGGGTGGCCGGTCCATCGATCTGTGCAACGGCAACGACCCGATCTGCCAGACCGATGGCGAGAGCGTCGCCGCGCACAAGGCGTACGCCGGCGGCCCCACCAACCAGGCCGCCAACTTCATCGCGGGCCTGCTGTAACGAACCTCGGTAGGCATTGGATATCACTGACGTGACCACATCCGCATGGCGCCGCCTTCGCGGCCGAGTTTCGCTGCTGGCGTTGACGATTCTGGCAGCGGCGGGCGTCATCGCCACCACCGTCTCCGGCACCGTCGGGATCCCCCAGGCCGCGGCAGCACCGTGTCCGGACGTGCAGGTCTTCTTCGGTCGCGGCACCGACGAACCACCCGGACTCGGTCAGGTGGGCGACGTCTTCGTGCAGAACCTGCGTGACCGGACCGGTCGCGACATCGCCGCATCCGGCGTGAACTACCCGGCCCATCAGGACATCGCCCCTGGGGTGAGTGACCTCACCGCACAGCTGAACTCGTTTGCAGGCCGGTGCCCGAACACCCGGATCGTGGTCGGTGGGTACTCGCTCGGTGCTGCTGTCGCGAACCAGGTGCTCAACAGTCAGCTGGCACCGGGAGTCGACGATCGCATTGCTGCAGTCGTGCTCTTCGGCAATGCCAGTCGGCTGCTGAACGTGCCGCTGACGCCTGGCCCGGAGTTCGCTGGCCGGTTCATCGACATGTGCAATCCCGGCGACCCCATCTGCTCGGGCGGGCCGTTCGCCCCGTCACACCTTCAACTCGCCTACGTCGCGGGCGGGGGCGTGAACGCGGCGGTCGACTTCGCGATCAGCAAACTGTAGGCATGCGCCCACGCCGGCAGGCGTCGTCTGCCGCAGGTCAGCCGTAACCTGGCAGCCACGAACTGGAGACGAAGGCGCCTGTTAGTTCGGCTAACATCGATCCGGTGACCACTCAGCAGATTCGCAGATTCGTCGTCGCGGCCCTCGTCACCACAGTCACCGCGGGTGCCCTGTTGGTCGGTCCCGCAGTGTTTACCCGCACCGCCCCTTCGGCCTCCGCGGCGGCGTGCTCCGACGTCGAGGTCATCTTCGCCCGCGGCCGCATGGAGCCCGTGGGTGCCGGGCAGATCGGAAACACCTTCGTCAGCGCGCTGCGCCAGAAGACGAAGAAGAGCGTCAACCTGTACGCGGTGCGCTACCCCGCCGACAACCAGATCGACGTTGGCGCCAACGATATGAGCCAACGCATTCAGAGCACGGCAGCGAGCTGCCCCAACACCAGGATCGTGCTCGGCGGGTATTCGTTGGGGGCTGCGGTCACCGACGTGGTGCTGGCACTGCCCTTCCAGTTCTTCGGCTTCACCCAGCCGCTGCCCCCGGAGATGGAGCAGCACATCGCCGCAGTCGCGCTGTTCGGCAACGGCATCCAGTGGGCCGGCCCCATCGGGAACTTCAACCCGGTGTACCGCGACAGGACCATCGAGCAGTGCCACGGCGCCGACCCGATCTGCAACCCCGCCGACCCGGACACGTGGAAGGACAACTGGTCCGATCACATGGCCAAGGCCTACATCGACGCAGGCATGGTCAATGCGGCCGCTGACTTCGTCGCAGGCAGGCTGGCGCCACCACCGCCGCCCCAGTAGGCGCTCCTAGCGCTGGACCTCGTCGGCAGTCCGCACGTCGCGGGTCACCGACGTCCGCGCCTCGAGTTGATCGTCGGGCGGGTAGTCGACGCCGACGAAGGTGAGGCCTCGCGCCGGCGCCGCGGCGAAGTCGCTCGAACGTCTCGTGGCCGTCAATAGTTCGGCGCACCAACTGGGTTCGCGGCGACCCTCCCCCACGGCCAGCAGCGCACCGACCAACGACCGGACCATCGACCAGCAGAACGCGTCAGCGGTGACGTACGCGGTGACCGCGTCACCGTCACGCGACCAGTCCAGCCGTTGCAGGTCCCGGATCGTGGTGGCGCCATCGCGATGCTTGCAGAATGCCGCGAAGTCGCGCAGGCCCAAGAGGTTTCGCGACGCTTCGGCCATCGCGTCGACGTCCAGCGGCCGTGGCCACGGCGTGACGAAGCGGGCCTCCTGGGGTTCGACGCCGTAGGGCGCCGTGGACAGCCGGTACGCGTAGTGACGCCGCAGCGCCGAGAACCTGGCATCGAAGCCGGCTGGCGCACGGACGACGTCGAGCACGCGGACGTCCTCTGGCAGGAACTTTCCCAATCGCCGCACCAGCGGCAGGAATTCGGGCTCACCATCGCGCGGGCTGCGCGGGTACGCGTACGCCAGCGCCTCGGCGGGCACGTCGCAGTGCGCCACCTGACCCACGGCGTGCACGCCGGTATCGGTGCGACCCGCCGCCCGCGACACGACGGGGGTGCGGAAGACCGTACTCAATGAATCGTCGAGAACACCGGCCACGGTGCGCTGCCCCGTCTGGGCCGCCCAACCGGCGAAGTCGGTTCCGTCGTAGGCAATCTTGAAGCGAAGACGAACAAGCCCGCCACCGGTATCGGTGGCGGGCTCGTCGTTCATGCTGTTAGGACTTGTCGGCATCCTCGACCGAGTCAGCCTTCTCCTCGGCGTCGGCTTCGACCTCGGCGGTCTCGGCCTCGGCGGTCTGAGCGTCCTCGATCGCGGCGTCCTCGGCCTTGACCTCGTCGACCGTCTCCTCGGCGGGAGCCTCCTCGACAGCCGGAGCTGCCGCGGCGGGCGCCGCCTTCTGCGAAGCGGATGCGCGGCGAGCACGGTTGGCCTCGGACGTCACCGTCTTCTCCCGAACCAGCTCGATGACGGCCATCGGGGCGTTGTCGCCCTTGCGTGCCTCCACCTTGATGATGCGGGTGTAGCCGCCTTCGCGGTCGGCGAAGAACGGGGCGATCTCGGCGAACAGGGCGTGCACGACGTCCTTGTCGCGGATCTTCTTCATCACCTCACGCCGGTTGTGCAGCGTGCCCTTCTTGGCGTGGGTGATCAGCTTCTCCGCGTACGGACGCAACGCCCGCGCCTTCGGCTCGGTGGTCTTGATGCGGCCGTGCTCGAAGAGCGACGTGGCCAGGTTGGCCAGCAGCGCCTTCTGGTGCGAGGACGACCCGCCGAGGCGAGCACCCTTGGTGGGCTTGGGCATTGCGCTATCTCCTTATGTGGCCGATCCCCGTATCAGGTAGGACCGGGACGGTTTGTTTAAAGCTGTTCGGTCTCGGCGAAGTCCTGGTCAGTGTCCAGGTCGTAGCTGGCGTCACTGTTCCAGGTGCCGGTGGCCACGTCGTAGCCAGCGACCTCGGACGGATCGAAGGTGGCCGGGCTGTCCTTCAGCGAGAGACCGAGCTGGTGCAGCTTGATCTTGACCTCGTCGATGGACTTCTGGCCGAAGTTGCGGATGTCCAGCAGATCGGACTCCGTGCGCGAGACGAGCTCGCCCACCGTGTGCACACCCTCACGCTTGAGGCAGTTGTACGAACGGACGGTCAGTTCCAGATCGTCGATCGGCAGCGCGAACGATGCGATGTGATCGGCCTCTGCAGGCGACGGCCCGATCTCGATGCCCTCGGCCTCGACGTTGAGTTCCCGTGCCAGACCGAACAATTCGACCAGGGTCTTGCCGGCCGACGCCAGGGCGTCACGCGGCGTGATCGAGTTCTTGGTCTCGACGTCGAGGATCAGCTTGTCGAAGTCGGTACGCTGCTCGACGCGGGTGGCCTCCACCTTGTAGGTGACCTTGAGGACCGGCGAGTAGATGGAATCGACTGGGATGCGGCCGATCTCGGCGCCCGACGCCTTGTTCTGCACGGCGGGCACGTAACCGCGGCCGCGCTCGACGACCAGCTCGACCTCGAGCTTGCCCTTGTCGTTCAGGGTCGCGATGTGCATGTCGGGGTTGTGCACCGTGACGCCGGCAGGCGGAACGATGTCACCCGCGGTGACCGAACCCGGGCCCTGCTTGCGCAGGTACATGGTGACCGGCTCGTCCTCTTCGGACGACACGACCAGACCCTTGAGGTTCAGGATGATGTCGGTGACGTCTTCCTTCACTCCGGGGACGGTGGTGAACTCGTGCAGCACGCCATCGATGCGGATGCTGGTGACCGCCGCGCCCGGGATGGACGACAGCAGGGTCCGACGAAGCGAGTTCGCCAGGGTGTAACCGAATCCGGGCTCGAGCGGCTCGATGACGAACTTCGACCGGTTCTCGGCGAGGCTCTCCTCGGACAGGGTGGGTCGCTGAGAGATCAGCATTTTCTTCCATCTCCTTCTCGGCACCCGCTATTTGATGCCGGTTTGGTGACCAGCCCCAGTCGTCTTGACTGGGGCTGGGGTACTACTACTTCGAGTAGAACTCGACGATGAGCTGCTCGGTGAGCGGCACCGTGATCTGCGCCCGCTCGGGGAGCTGGTGGATCAGGATGCGCTGACGCTCGCCGACGACCTGCAGCCACGACGGGACCGGGCGCTCGCCGGCGGTCTGCCGGGAGAGCTCGAACGGCAACGTGTTCAGCGACTTCTCGCGAATGTCGATGATGTCGTACTGCGAGACGCGGTAGCTGGGGATGTCGACCTTGACGCCGTTGACCGTGAAGTGGCCGTGGCTGACCAGCTGGCGCGCCATGCGACGCGTGCGGGCGAGCCCGGCGCGGTACACGACGTTGTCCAGGCGGCTCTCCAGGATCTGCAGCAGGTTCTCACCGGTCTTGCCCGAATGGCGCACGGCCTCTTCGTAGTAGCGGCGGAACTGCTTCTCCATGACGCCGTAGGTGAAGCGGGCCTTCTGCTTCTCCTGCAGCTGCAGGCGGTATTCGCTCTCCTTGATCCGCGCGCGGCCGTGCTGGCCGGGCGGGTAGGGGCGCTTTTCGAACGACTGATCTCCACCGATCAGGTCGACGCCTAGGCGGCGCGACTTGCGGGTGGCGGGTCCGGTGTAACGAGCCATGAGTCTTTTCTCCTAATCCCGCTAGACCCGGCGCCGCTTGGGCGGACGGCAGCCGTTGTGCGGCTGCGGGGTGACGTCAGAAATTGCGCCGACCTCGAGTCCGGCGGCCTGCAGTGAACGGATCGCGGTTTCGCGGCCCGAACCCGGGCCCTTCACGAACACGTCGACCTTCTTCACACCGTGCTCCTGCGCCTTGCGGGCAGCGTTCTCGGCGGCCAGCTGCGCGGCGAACGGCGTCGACTTGCGCGAACCCTTGAAGCCGACGTGGCCCGAGGATGCCCAGGCGATGACGTTGCCCTGCGGATCGGTGATCGAGACGATCGTGTTGTTGAACGTGCTCTTGATGTGTGCGGCGCCGTGCGGGACGTTCTTCTTTTCCCTGCGACGGGTCTTCTGCCCCTTCTTGGGAGCAGCGCCACCCTTCTTTGCTTGTGCCATCCGGGGTTACCTGGCCTTCTTCTTGCCGGCGATGGTGCGCTTCGGGCCCTTGCGGGTGCGCGCGTTGGTCTTGGTCCGCTGGCCACGCACCGGCAGACCGCGGCGGTGCCGCAGGCCCTGGTAGCAGCCGATCTCGATCTTGCGGCGGATGTCGGCCTGCACCTCGCGGCGCAGATCACCCTCCACCTTGAGGTTGCCCTCGATGTACTCGCGCAGCTGCGCCACCTGATCGTCGGACAGATCCTTGGTGCGCAGGTCGCGGTCGATGCTCGTCGCCGCCAGGATTTCCTGGGAGCGGGTACGGCCGATGCCGTAGATATAGGTCAGCGCGATCTCCATGCGCTTGTCACGCGGGAGATCGACGCCCATGAGACGTGCCATCAGGCAGTGATTCCTTCTACTTTGCGGAGGTCTGATCCCAGTCCGTTCCCCGTCTTGACGGGGCCCGGCCTCCGTGCCGGGCGTGAAATGAGCGGCCTATCCACTCACTGGTACTGGGAGGTCTTCATTTAGTTGTGTTGTGAACTGACTCGCGCGCCGCGCATTCTGCTCTTCGCGCGAGCGCTCATCGCTAGCCCTGGCGCTGCTTGTGGCGCGGATCAGAGCAGATCACCATGACCCGCCGATGCCGACGGATCACCCTGCACTTGTCGCAGATTGGCTTGACGCTCGGGTTCACCTTCACGGCGCTTCGATCCTTCTGTCTGTCTTGGTCTAGTTACTTGTACCGGTACACGATGCGGCCCCGGGACAGGTCGTACGGGGACAGCTCCACGACGACGCGGTCCTCGGGCAGGATGCGGATGTAGTGCTGCCGCATCTTGCCGCTGATGTGGGCGAGAACCTTGTGACCGTTCTCCAGCTCAATGCGGAACATCGCATTGGGCAGGGGTTCGACCACGCGTCCCTCGACCTCGATGGCGCCGTCTTTCTTTGCCATACTTTTTGGCGATCCTTGCTTTGGTTTCGTATGCATGCGTTCTTCTGCTGCCCGCTCTCGGCACAGCCTTCGATCCGACTAAAAACGTGAGCCGGATCGGGAAGATTCCCGTGGGTCCAGGGGGCACGCGCAAGTCGGCGCGGAAAGCCGCACCGTTGGTCTATCGTACGCGCACTGCAGCCAGGCTCCAAAATCACCGGGACCGACGCCCGGCACGGTGCCGATTGGCAGGGCCGACCCGTCGGGAGACGCCGCCAGGTCACCCTACGACGTCGCGTTTCCCGACCCTCGCCGGACGCGCCGAGTGAGCGGTGCTCGCGTTCGCCCTAGGCGCATGACCGGAACCAATATCCGGTGGACGTCAGGGCGCATACTTATGAGTGATGACTGGACCCGATCCCCAGCCCCGCAAGCCCGTGATCTTGACCGTTGACGACGATCCCGCCGTCTCCCGCGCTGTCGCACGTGACCTTCGTCGACACTACGGCGAGAACTACCGGATCGTCCGCGCCGAATCCGGGCAGGACGCGCTGGAAGCACTCAACGAGCTGAAGCTGCGCGGCGACACCGTTGCGGTGTTCGTCGCCGACTACCGGATGCCGCAGATGAGCGGCATCGAGTTCCTCGAAGCGGCGATGGACCTGTACCCGCTGGCCCGCAGGGTTCTGCTGACCGCCTACGCCGACACCCACGCCGCGATCGACGCGATCAATGTCGTCGACCTCGACCATTACCTGCTCAAGCCGTGGGACCCACCCGAGGAGAAGCTCTACCCCGTCATCGACGGGCTGCTCGAGGCATGGCGCGCGGTTGGCGACCGCGCGATCCCGCACACCAAGGTCATCGGCCACAGATGGAACCCGCGGTCGTGGGAGGTGCGCCAGTTCCTGGCCCGCAACCAGCACACGTTCCGGCCGTTCAACTCCGACGAGCCGAAGGGCAAGCAGCTTCTCGACGCGGCGAACCTGGACGGACATCAGCTTCCCGTGGTCATCACCGAGGGCGGCGAGACGCTCGTCGACCCGACCAACGGTGAACTGGCTGCCATG
>Ga0105237_10004541_pt1 | contig 16041 bp, 10 predicted proteins | sample KBSC24metaG_FD_81520 | JGI IMG/M metagenome (GOLD analysis project Ga0105237, IMG submission 81520) | Corn rhizosphere microbial communities from Kellogg Biological Station, Michigan, USA - KBS C2-4 metaG | ecosystem: Host-associated > Plants > Roots > Rhizosphere > Soil | place: Michigan, USA... | reverse complement strand
TTTCTTGCCTCGCCGCTGGCGGGATATATCACAGGCGCTACGATCCCCATCGATGGAGGAGCGATCCGGGCTACGGCTCCCTGAGGACGGTTTGAGCCTTATCATCCGTCTCCCTGCTGAAGATATTGATAGAGACGCCCCATTGCGCCAGCTCGTATACCAGCTCCAGCTCTACCCTCACTCCCTTATACCGCTGATCGTCGATGGTCAGCCGTAATGTGCTGGAAGTAAAAGGAGCCTCCTCTTTTGCAGGCGACCAGTTCCCTTTCAGATAGATGATGGTCCCATCCGACAGTTGGATATAACATTGCTGCAGCTTCTGATAAAGTTCCCGGTAAGCATGATCGGCCTTTCCAAAATCGTCGGTGACCAGCATTTTGGCCTGCCAGCTCACGGAGGTGTCCTGTGTGGAATGATAATGTGTAATAGTGCAATTCTCCGACTGGGGCAAAGCCACCGTCGATGCATAATTCTCCGTCTCGCCCTGCGCCAGCATCAGGTCGCCGGTGATATGACGGAGGTTGTTGGGAAAGTCCCGCAGGACAAGATCGATGACCTGGGGGAATGTTCGGGTGGAAGCTGTATCCTGAGCGTACACCTGCGAAAAAGCCACTACGGTTGCGAAGAGGGTGATAATCGTTTTGACCCGGTCATAATGTCTTTTTAAAGGTCGGCCCGAAACTCGCGGCTCATTTGATAGGGGGGTGCTCGTTTTCATTTGATTGGAATTTGCAACAAGGGTACAGTTTTTATATGCATTGTCCTACAACAGCTTATCCACTTTTCCACATTGCATTCAAGGAGGGCTGATGCTTTTTGCGTAGTTTTGAAAAAAAAGGACATGCAACACCTGCGCGATATCCCTACGCAAGAGATCAGACCCGGCTTTTTCGGGAAGCTGCTGCATGGGGATGCGAGCACCCTGGCCATTTGGGATATCCGCAAAGGCAGTCAGCTGCCGGAACATCATCATGTTCATGAGCAGATAACCTATGTCCTGGAAGGTGAGCTGGAAATGGTCATAGGAGGAGAAAAAATGCTTCTTACCGCCGGCTGTGTCCATGTAATCCCTTCCAACACACCTCATTCCGCAACAGCGCTGACAGATGTTAAAGTGATCGACTCCTTTGCCCCTGCCAGGGACGACTACCGGTGAGAACAAATGCATTCTATGGAACATTCCCATTCGCACAGTCATAGTCACGATCATTCCCATGGATTGGGTCATCATCACCACGCCGTGGAGATAAAGAGCGTGAACAGGGCCTTTATCATCGGCATCATCCTGAACTTTGCTTTTGTGCTCATCGAAGCCATAATAGGTCTGGCCATTCATTCCCTTTCCCTGCTGTCCGACGCAGGACATAACCTGGCCGATGTGGCGAGTCTGGCCATGGCATTGATAGCCTTCCGGCTGATGAAAGTAAAGCCCAACGAAAAATATACCTACGGCTATAAAAAGACGACGATACTGGTAGCCTTGCTCAATGCCGCTGTTCTGCTCCTGTCCCTGGGCGCGATAGGTTATGAGGCGATACACCGGCTGATGTCTCCGGAACCCCTGCCGGGAAAGACCATTTCCATCGTAGCTGCCATCGGCATTGTCGTCAATGGAGTGACAGCCCTGCTCTTCCTTCGGGGCAAGGACAGTGATCTCAATATCAAAAGCGCCTTTTTGCACCTGCTGTCGGATGCCATCGTCTCGGCGGGCCTGGTAGTGGGCGGTATCATCATTTATTTCACAGGTATGTATTGGATAGATGCGGCGCTGAGCATCCTGGTAGCCCTGATCATCCTCTTCAGCACCTGGCAGCTGCTAAAGGATAGTCTGCGGCTGTCCCTGGACGGCGTACCGGAAGGGATTGAGATCAGCAAGATCAAAAAAGTCATCGATGGCATCAAAGGGGTCAAAGATTTTCATCACATCCATGTCTGGGCCATCAGCACTACGGAGAATGCGCTGACCGCCCACCTGGTAGTAGATCGTAGCAGCTCGATGGATTCCCTGGAACAGCTCAAACATACCATCAAGCACGAATTGCTCCACCAGAATATACAGCATGCTACGCTAGAGATAGAAATGGAAGACAGTCCCTGCGACGAGCCGGATTGCTAAAGGGACCAAGCCCCCCGGCCGACCAGGTACTCAGTTGACAAATCCCCAGAAAAATCCAAATCGGATAAGCAGTCCCGGCGTGGGATAATAAGGAGTTACAAAGTTATTGTGATACCAGCCAAAGCCGTTGGGGCTAAAAGCTATGGAGTTTATATTCTCCGTACGCAGATAGGCCGTAAAGGCGCGGATACGCAGGTGCAGATAAAAAGATATATCCGGCAGACGCTGCCGGACAGTAGTATCGCTCTGGCTAAAGAACTGTCCTGACTGAGGAACATAACCGTCGGCCTTATACCCGCTGATATAACGCGCCTCCACCCCGAAGTTCGCCAACAGGTTGGGGAAGCCCAGGCTGCCCTCATACCCGAACTGGTTCCACATGGTCAGCAGGGGTACATGTACGGGTGACGATCCTGCCACCTCCTGCACCACGGCAAGCGCTCTCCATTTCCAATGACGCGCTACGGTGAATTCCTTTTGCGCGGATATCTCCAATATGTTGAAAGGACTTGTCTCCTGCCTTTGCTGGTAATAATTCTGGTAATAGGCGTAGTTGGTCATCAGGTAATACGATCCCTTTAATTTGAGCTTTAGCTGCGGCTGCTCAAAGGAAGCAAAAAGGTTGGTGGTATTTTCCTTTGAAAAGGTCCTGCGCGAAGTATCCAGGTAGAAGCTGCTGGCCTGATCGAATACAAAGGACGGTGTACGGTTGCTATTCTGGAATCCCAGCTCGAGGTAGCCGATCTTCCGGGCTATCAGTCCCCGCAAATGAATATAAGCATTGTAATCCCCTGCGTTCAGGCCATTCAGATACAGCTTTCCATAGGCCTCTATATCCCATTTCTGGTTGCGTGTCTTATTCCTGTACTCTCCATGTACAAATACATTTTGGGTCTTTACCTGGTGGGCCGTTGTGACGACGCTGGAGAGCGCGGTGTCAAACGTTCCTTTCAACAGCTGCAAGGCGGCGCCTAATTTAAGGAATTGCTGAGGGTTCCTGGCATCCGGGAATGTATAAAAGGAAAAATCATTGCTGACATCCTGCCATTTATCGCGACGCAGGAAACTGTCGGTGGACTGCATATAAGGCCTTGCCATAAGAACCTTATAATAGGTCGTATCCAGTATATAAGTGCTGCCGTCAGAGAGAGACATCCATTGATCGGTGAACTGATACTTGTAGGTGGTATAGCTAAAAGTATGCTCCAGCCGAAGACGTGGATAGAACAAGGGTATCACCGTGGAATCGGTCACGATGGAATCCTTTTGTCCCAGGTCATACTGCTGTCTCATGAGCCAGGTGGCCGTGCTATACCGTGTGCCCGTATTGATAACGGGAGCGAAAGGGTTGCTGCTGGCCCTCGCCAGGCCAAGCCCCAGACGCACCGGCAAAGTAGCCTGATTTGTAAAAGCGTTGGAATCCAGGTCCTTGGGATTTTGCAGCCCTCCATTGTCGGATGCAGTCAGCTTGCTGGCCACAAGGATAAAAAAATTCTGATACCGCTTGTTCTTCGACTGGTACCAGGAATTCAGCCGGTAGTTATTGTGATTAGTGTTGATATTCTGAAAAGCTCCTACGGCATTGATAAGACGATATTCAAACCCAAAGTTCCAGTTGGGCTGGATATTCTGCGTATGCTGCACATCGATCATCTGCTCCGACTTGCTGCCTAAAAAGTATCCCAGCTCCGTGTATGGCTTGGTGGTATGATGGAGCCTGGTATCCTCCACCTTGAAGGTGTAAAGGTCATAGGCATGAAAGCCGGGGTCCCAGCCGGAATTCATCCGGGGCGTAAAGACCAGGTCACGACCGGGAGCGCCGTTATTGCCCAGCATGATCCAGGTGGGCGGCTGCGGTACTTTTTTTGAAAAATCCCAGACGGAAGAGTCCAGCTTAAGGTATCGGCTGCTGTCCAGGTAACGATAATTGAGCGTGATCGTATCGGCCTTCCGGTGAGCCAATGTATCCGCGCCCTTTTGTCCGCCCCCTCCGCCCATATTCCCCAACCCTCTGAAGCGAGAGAAAGGGTCCTGCGCATGAAGCTGCACGCTGAAGAGCAATAAACAGACAAACGATCCTATGGTTATGATCAGGCGACACTTCACTGGTAAAGAAATTCCGGACAATTTACTCATTACGTTGTCTTCGGCGGTTATAAGAACGTTAATTATGTCCGAAAAACGGCCGCCAGCCCGTTTTTCGAGACCGCTCACAATGCGGCGATCATCTCTTTGAATATGCTCGTCAGTTTTGGCTCGGCCGCGCTGGCAGCTTCGAGCACTTCCTCATGCGTGATGATATTATCCTCTTCCCGGATACCAAGGTCGGTGATCACGCTCATGGCAAATACGGAAAGACCCACGTGTCTGGCGGCAATGACCTCCTGCACGGTGCTCATGCCTACGGCATCACCACCCGCAATATGCAGCAATTTATATTCCGCCCTCGTCTCGAAAGTAGGTCCCGTTACGCCGGCGTAAACACCTTCATGAACAGGGATCTGCAATCCTGCGGCAATAGTCTTGGCTTTCCGGATCAGCTCACTGCTATAAGGCTCACTCATATCGGGAAATCTGGGTCCCAGCCCGGTATCATTCTTTCCCAAAAGAGGATTGACGACAAAAAGGCTGATATGGTCCCTGATGATCATCAGATCCCCAACCCGGAACGCCTTGTTCATTCCTCCAGCCGCATTGGACAGCAAAAGGGTCTCGACCCCGAGGAACTTCATCACCCGGATGGGAAATACGACCTGGGCAGGAGTATACCCCTCATAGTAGTGAAACCGCCCCGATAGTACAACTACTTCCTTACCGCTGATAGAACCAAAAATAAGTTTACCATGGTGGCCTTCCACCGTGGATACAGGAAAATTAGGGATATCTTCATAAGGTATTTCCTTCTCCACCTTTATCTCCTTCGAAAGATTCCCCAAACCACTGCCCAATACGATGCCTATCCGCGGGACGCCGGTATGAATAGATCTTATAAATGCCACTGTTTCATTCAAATCCTGAATAATTATGCCTGCCATAGGGGTGCAAACCTACGCCAAAATGTGTAATTTACGGCCACAAATGCGGCCCCCCTTATCAACCAGTCTCTGTCTCAGTCTGTTCCTGCTAGGCATTATCCCCCTCTGTAGAGCGCAGCAATGCACCAGCTTCGGCGACCCCGTAGTGAACATCACTTTCGGCTCCGGGAGCAACCCCGGCCCTGGCTTGCGGGCAGCTACCACCACTTACCAATATTATAATGCCGACTGCCCCGGCGATGGATTTTATACAGTGACCAACAGCACCCTGGGATGCTTTTTCAGCACCTGGCACAGTATCTACTCCGACCACACGGGCAACCCCAGTGGATATTTCATGCTGATAAACGCCTCCTATCAGCCAAGTGATTTCTATCTCGACACAGTGAAAGGTCTTTGTCCCAATACCACTTACCAGTTTGCCGCATGGATCGCCAATATGCTTATACCCAGCGCCTGCAGCGGCGCGGGCATACAGCCAAATATCACGTTTAGCATCGAGTCCCCTTCCGGAGGTACGCCTCTGGCAACTTTCAACACCGGGAATATAGCCAGCACGAGCACCCTTACCTGGACGCAATATGGCCTTGTCTTTACCACCCCTCCCGGCGTCACCGATATAGTGCTGCGCATGACCAATAATGCACCCGGCGGCTGCGGCAATGACCTGGCCCTGGATGACATCACTTTCCGGCCCTGCGGACCCAAGGTGCAAACAAGCATCACAGGCAACGCCTCCGGGTCCGACACGATCAGCTATTGTATAGACGGACAGTCCTCCCTGACCTTTAATGGAGCCATCTCCCCGGGATACAATGCCCCCTCTTATCAATGGCAGGTCAGCACGGATACAGGCAATACCTGGACGGATATCCCCGGTCAGCAGGGAACGACCTATACCCGACCGGTGAGCGCAACGGCAGCCTTTTATCAATACCGGCTGATAGTGGGCGAGGGCGCCAACGTGAGCGTGCCCAGCTGCCGCGTGTCCTCCAACCTCGTCACCGTCCGGGTAAGCCCCAAGCCGGTGCCAAATGCCGGCAATGACGGTCCTACATGCCAGGGAGATACGATCACCCTGAAAGCCTTTGACGGAGCGCAGTATGCCTGGACAGGGCCGGGCGGCTTCACAGCCGCCGGGCAGGCCGTAGCCATCCCCAATATCACTCCCGCCCAGGCCGGCCAATACCAGGTGCTGGTCACAACCGCTTATGGCTGTACCCAGACGGATATCACTAACGTCATCGTATATCCCTACCCCACCCCGCAGTTCACTGCCACAAATCCCACCTGTGAAAAAACGGCATTTGGGTTCAATGATCAGTCTTTGGCCATCGGTCAGACGATCACCAGCTGGAAATGGTATTTCGGAGATGGGGACTCCGCAACGATACCATCACCTACCCATGTCTATGATACGGCCGGCAGTTACACGGTGCAACTCAGCGTTACAACAGACAAGGGCTGCACCAACCCCCAGCCCAAGGTCAGCGTCCTTGCAGTCCATCCGCTGCCACACCCGGATTTCAGCCTGCCAAAGATCTGTCTGGCAGACCCGCAAGCCCTTTTTAACGACTCATCTACCATTGCCGACGGTACGGAGGCTCAGTTTACTTATAACTGGGACTTTGGGGAATCCTCTACCGGCGCGAACAATAGCTCCACACAAAAAAATGGAACGCATAAATACCAGACAGCCGGTCCCTTCTCCGTACATCTAACCGTCACCTCTGTGAACGGCTGCATCATGGACACCATAAAGACCTTTACGGTCAACGGCCAGAACCCCGTACCGGACTTCTCCGTCGAAAATGCGGCCCTGCTTTGCAGCAACCAGCCTGTAGTGCTCACGGATGCCTCCTCGGTGACACCGGGAAGCATCATCCGGGTGGAAGTATACTGGGACTACCTGAATGATCCTACGGCCAAGACCATAGATGATACTCCCTCCACCGGAAAGAAGTATGACCATGCCTATCCGGACTTTAGCAGTCAGGCCAGCAAAAGCTATCGATTATACTATATCGTTTATTCAGGACAGACCTGTCTCAACCACAAGCCGCAGGACATTACGGTACTGGCCAGTCCAAAAACACAATTTGATGCATTGAATAATGTATGCGAGGAAATAAGACCCTTCCAGCTGATGGAAGGGCACGAGATCACGGGTTTTGCAGGCAGTGGCATTTACAGCGGTCGCGGTGTAAGCCAGCTGGCATATTTCAATCCCCGGACCGCAGGTCCGGGACTGGATACCTTACGCTATACTTTCACGGGCTACAATGGATGTTCCGCCAGCAGCGATCAGACCATCCTCGTATATCCGTCGCCTGTCGCAAATGCAGGTCCCACGCAATATATATTACAGGGTGAGACAGGCACGCTGGAAGGCAGCGGGAGCGGGAACAATATCAGCTTCAGCTGGAGCCCTGCCGACAGTATCCTGGGCAGCTCCAAGGTGGGGCGGCCACAGGTATCTCCCCTGAACGACCTCGTATACACGCTGACTGTCACCTCCGGAGATGGCTGTACGGACAGCTCAAAGGTACAGGTGGTCGTATTGAAGCCGCCGGTAGTCCCCAATGCCTTCTCACCGAATGGGGATGGCATCAACGATACATGGGTGATCAGATACCTCAATGAATACCCTTCCGCGGATGTGGAGGTCTTTAACAGGTATGGGCAGCCAGTCTATCACGCCACGGGAGGCTATACTACGCCCTGGGATAGGACTTATAAAGGTCAGCCCCTGCAAGTTGGAACCTATTACTGGATCATTCGTCCTGGCAGCGGAAGGAAACAGATCAGCGGGTCGGTCACGATACTGCGCTAAAAAAGAGGCCGGCCCTATCGGGCCGGCCTCGCAAAATAATTTTGCATTCTATGCCGACACAGCCTTGTTAACCAGCGCCGCCGCCTCGCTGAGCAGGATCGCGGACTGTACTTTAAGACCACTTTGAGTGATCAGCTGTTTGGCCTCTTCAGCATTGGTACCCTGCAGACGAACAATGATAGGGACCTTGATGTCGCCGATGGAGTTGTAGGCATCGATGACACCCTGGGCTACGCGGTCGCAACGTACGATACCGCCGAATATATTGATAAGAATGGCTTTTACCTTGGGGTCCTTCAGGATGATACGGAACCCGGCTTCCACGGTCTGTGCATTGGCTGTACCACCCACGTCAAGGAAGTTGGCAGGCTCGCCGCCGCTGAGCTTGATCATATCCATCGTAGCCATGGCCAGACCAGCTCCATTTACCATACAACCTACATTCCCATCCAGCTTCACGAAATTGAGATTGTATTTACCAGCCTCGACTTCTGTAGGGTCTTCCTCGCTGATGTCCCTCAGGGCCTCCAGATCAGGATGACGCATCAGTGAGTTGTCATCCAGGTTCATCTTACAATCCACGGCAATGATCTTCTCATCGCTGGTCTTGAAGAGAGGATTGATCTCCAGCATGCTGCAATCCAGCCCTACATAGGCATTGTATAGATTGGTAACGAACTTTACACAATTCTTAAAAGCTTCTCCGCTAAGCCCCAGGTTGAAAGCTATCTTTCTGGCCTGGAAGGGCTGTAATCCACCGCCGGGATGTACCCACTCCTTATAGATCTTTTCCGGGGTCTTGTGTGCAACTTCTTCTATATCCATCCCCCCTTCTGTACTATACATGATCACATTTTGTCCCTTGGCCCTGTCCAGCAATACGGAGAGATAGAACTCCTTCACCGGGTTGGGACCAGGATAATAAACATCCTGTGCAATCAGCACCTTGTTCACTTTCTTTCCGGCAGGCCCCGTCTGAATGGTGACGAGCGTTCCGCCCAATATGTTGGATGCGATCTGTTTTACTTCCTCCGCGCTCTTGCCTACAGCAACACCTCTTTGTTCAGTGCCTTGTATTTTTCCTTTACCACGGCCGCCTGCATGTATCTGGGCTTTTACCACGGCAAAATTATTCCCGAACTGTACCTTCAATTGCTTATACGCCTCTTCCGCTGCACCTGCATTATCTACCGGAATTCCCTCTTGTACAGGCACATTATATTTTTTAAGTTGCTCTTTAGCTTGATATTCATGCAAGTTCATGTAGGAAAAATTTGTTGCCAAAAATAGGGTAAAAATGGTTGACTTTTGATTATTTTTATCTCACCCTTAAACACCCAAACTATGAATCTCTCAAACCGAGTCCTTGACAACATTGTAAAAAATGTTTATGTCAAACTCATATTCTGGTTCCTCCTTGGAGCAATCTCAGCGATATTATTTTTCAAGTTCATCCGCACTAATAACTAATTCCCAAACGGACCGGAGGTTCGTAGGTTATCGACCACCAGTCCCCCAACATCATCAAAGATACAGGCAGGCCGAAAGTCTTCCTTCCTGAAGATAAAACGCACCTTCTTCAGGCGTAGTCCTTTTACATGCCGCACGAACAATCCGGAAGCCGGCAGCTCTCCAAACATGGAGAACTCGGGATATGCATTTTCCCGTTCAGGTACGAGGTGGGGAGCATCGGCAGGTATGTAGGCAGTGTCCCTGGATGCCCCCCCGGGCATACTAACCTCGATATTTTCCAGCACGACATCCTCCACAGGATGATCCGGCAGTCCTACAATAGAAGAAGGAAAAACATTGTGCGCCCCGTCGACGGGAGGGCCTTCCATCTCATAACCCTTATCCGGCTTGTCTGCCGGTACTTCTACGCGTACATTCCCGATATAGACATGTCGTAGTATCCCGGCAGGCGCTTTACGATTGCGCCGCCCCAGGCGAAGGAAAATGGCATTCCCGGTATTGGTGGCCGTCACATTCCGTATATCGATATTCTCCAGCGTCGCCCCATCGACGGTCTCCAAAGCAATGGCGGATCGATAGGTATCATAGATCTTCAGATCCCTCACCCGTATGTTGGAGAATACTCCATGGCTGGCAGTACCCATTTTAAAAGCGCTGGCGCTGCTGCGGATCGTGCAGTCGGCAATCTCGATGTCCTCACACCTTCCCTGCGCGCTCTCGGATTTGAGACAGATACCGTCATCATCCACATCGATAAAGGAATGCGTTATCCTTACGTGCTGGCAATCCACCACATCGATGCCATCATTGTTCCACATAACGGTGCTCTTTACCTTAATGCTGTCGATGGTCAGATGCGAGCATTCCTTATAATCCTGTATCCAGCAAAGCCCATCCTTTATCGTAATGCCCCGGATATCTATCTTATCACAATGTCTGAACTGGATGAGCTTGGGTCTGTTCCTCTCCTCCGGTCGTATCTGATGCCAGGGATTATAGGTCTTCCATTCCGCATCCTGCAAAGTGCCGGCTTCCAGCATCCTGTATATATCCTTTAGGAGCAGGGCACCCTGTCCATCGATGGTGCCTTTGCCGGTGATGGCGATATTCTGCTGACTGTCCGCCACGATAAGCGCGGAGGCCGACCCGGCGCCATAATCGATCCTGCGGGCGCTGCCAAGCACGACGGCTTTTTCCTCCAGGTGCAGGATTACATTGGACTTAAGGTGCAGGACACCGGTGATAAAACTCCCGGCCGGCACCAGCACGGTCCCCTCTCCATGCTTTGCTGCGGCATCGATGGCCTTTTGAAAGGCCCTGGTATTATCCGTACGACCGTCGCCTTTGGCGCCGTAAGAGACTACCTTATAAACAGTATGCTGGGGCAGACAAGTGTCCACCACCAGCATACAAATAATAAACAAAAACAGGTCTTTCATATCAATATCATCAATAACCGTCATTTTGCTTGAGTGCCGGGTTCAGCTTCAATGCAGAGTTGGGGATCGGGAATATCCGGTGGTGCACATCAGCATCCGTCTTAAAGCCCCAGCTGTTCTCGAACTTGCCAAACCGGATCATGTCATTCCTATGCCAGCTCTCCTGTGTGAATTCCCGGCTCCGTTCGTTATAAATGCTGTCCAGCGTAATATCCGTCCAGGCAGCGGCAGTAGTGCGCTGCGCCCTCAGCGTATTCGCCAGGGACAGGGCTGTGGCGCCGCCCGTAGCCGTTCCGCCCCGTAAAATAGCCTCCGCCTTCATCAAAAGGATGTCGGAATAGCGGAAAACAGGGATGTCGTTGTTCTGATTTCTCGACGAAGAAGTAGCATCGGGATAGAACTTGATGTCGCGGTATCCCATGTTCCAGGCTACTTCGTCGTTGCCGCAGTCGAAGGAGGCGGCGCTTTGCCGCAACACCACATCCGGGGTCAGATTGAGCTGGTATTTATATGTTGTCGTATCACCCGGATAAAGGATGGCATCATAGCCTGCCTTTGTCGTCGTGATCGTGAGAGGTGTTATGCCGTCCGGCTCGAATTGCAGACCATGCAGCCATTGCCCATTCCGGACATCCCCGGCGTCGTAGAAGTAAGCATAAAAGGAAGGAATGGTGCTTTCAGGAGCGCTAGGCGTAAAAGGGAGATTGAAAAAGTTATAGCCGGCGCCTGCTGCCACTTTACCCATTGACCGGGGCACATCGTACCTGGAATGTATATTCACACACCTGAAACCCCAGTTGCCATTGTCGAAATTGGGATCATAAGGAATGGCAAAAATGAATTCCGGGATCTGCGGTCCGTTGTTGGGATAGAACATCTGCAGGTAAGTGCTTCTGGGCTGAAGAGCATACGCATTCGAGTTGATGATATTGTCACAGGCGGCAATACAGTCGTCATAATGCTTGACGCCCGTATAGGTCTCTCCATTCAGGTACAGCTTGGCTAACAGGGCATAGGCGCCGTATTTGTTAAACCTTCCATATACTGACTGGTCTGTTGCAGTGCTGAGATAAGGAATAGCAGCCTTTACCTCGCTTTCGATAAAGCTGAATACTGTAGCTCTATCGGATTTGGCGCGCGGTGTAAAATCTCCATACACGGTGTCAATGGGCACGCCGCCGTAGTTGTCCGTCATCATGAAATAGGCAAAGGCCCTGACCATTTTCATCTCCGCCAGGTATTGATTCTTCGACGCGCCATCGGGCATGGTCTTGGTCAAAATGGAGATGGTCTGGTTGGCTGCGCCAATGATGGCGCTTAACCAGCCCCAGTTGCCTGTGACATAACCATTGTCGGGCGTATAGGTGTGATAATGCATCTGCATGTTCTGCGCGCCATCATACCAGTTGCCTCCGCGGGCGGGCAGGATAGCCTCGTCAGTGCTGAGGGTCTGCAGGAAGAAATATTCAACGCCGTAATTACCCCTCAGGGCGACATATACGGGACCCGAGGCCGAAATAAAGGAAGTGCTGTCCTGTGGGAATACATCCGGGGTCAGCTCGGTGGTAATGGGAACATTCAGCTTATGACAGGACAACAAAAAAGTCATAAGCAGTACAGGTATCGTTATATATTTTATTATCTGTTTTTGCATAATACTCGTTTTAGGCTGGTTTAAAAGGACATGCTGGCTCCTACCAGGAAAGTGCGGGTTTTAGGATAGAAGTTGTTATAATCCACCCCGGGTGCAATGCCGCCCTGGTTCACTTCGGGATCGATGCCTTTATAGCCAGTGATCACAAAGAGATTATTGACCGAACCATATACCCTCAGCTTCTTGATATAAGGGCTCACATTCTTGAAATTATAACCAAGGGTGGCATTGTCAAACCTCAGATAGCTGCCGCTCTCGATAAATCTGTTGGAGTACATATAATCGTTGTAATCTGCAATCGATTCGTTCATGGCATCCACTGATATATTGCCGTATTGGGCCAGATTGGGGCTGAACAGGTCGGCGCGGGTGGCATTGTATATCTTGTTGCCAAAGACTCCTCTCAGGAAGAAGTTGAGATCCCAGTTCCTGTAATGGAAGGTATTGCTCCATCCCAGCAGCAGCTTAGGCTGTGCGCTGCCAGTGTAGTGATAGTCCGTTCCATACACGATGCTGGTGGTCAGCTTGCCATTGTGATCCACGAACTGCGATACACCGTTGGCGTCCTTACCGGCATATTGCAAGGTGTAGAACTGACCCAGCGGGTGACCGGTCTTTAACAATTGCAAGCTGCTGCCCGACCGGCCGCCGCCTTCGGGATAAGCTGCTCCTACGGAGTCGCCGCCCGAGAACAAAGGATTTTTCAGGCTGGTGATCTTATTGGTATTGTGCGCCAGGTTCAGCGAGGTGGTCCAGGTAAGATCCCCTCTGTCTATCACGGCAGCCGTCAGGTTCAGCTCGATGCCTTTGTTATTCATGCTGCCGCCATTGGCCACGATGCTGCCCGTGGGCACCAGGATACGATCCACCGCATAGGACCAGATCATCCCCGTGGTATTCTTATTATATACGTCCAATGCACCTACAATCTTTCCATGCGCTACAGCGAAATCCACACCGATGTCGGCGGTGGATGTTTTTTCCCAGCGCAGGTTGGGATTCTGCGTTTGGGTGGGACCGTATGCAGCAACAGTAGAGCCGTTGTAATAGTAGGAACCGACGCTGCCCTGGATGAACTGGGCAGTGTATGCGCTGAAGCCGCTGGAATTACCCGTTACACCATAGCTGCCTCTCAGTTTCAGGTCGCTGAAAGTGCTTTGCCCTTTCATGAAGCTCTCCTCGATGATACGCCAGGCCGCTCCAACGGATGGAAAATAACCCCATTGGTTATTGGTACCGAAAACGGAGCTGCCATCCCGGCGGATAGAGCCCTGCAGCAGGTATTTGTCCTTGTAATTATAATTCACACGGGCAAAGTCGGAGATAAGCCTCGTCTCCTGGTAAGTGTCGGAACCAAAGCTGATTTGTGGTGAAGAATAAGCATATGGATTGCTCAGCGACAGGTTGTTGAAGCTGGTATTGTCCACCGCGAAATTGAAAGTGGTAGCCTGGAAGCCATTGCCCAGCACATTGCTCTGCCAGGAATAGCCTACTACTGCATTCACCGTATGAAAGCCGAACTTCCTGTTCCAGGTCAGATAGGTCTCCAATATCTTGCTGGTATTTGTATAGGATTGTCTTGTAGCCTGACCATTCTTGCCAAAGGTCTGCTGGGAGTGAAAGTTCAGAGCCGGATTGGGGTTATCGTACATCCCCGTATAATTGTTCGTGAAATACTTGTCCAGGTATTGTCCCACCAGCGTGGACAGGTTCATATAGGCCAGATTGACATCATAGGTGAACCCGAACGGCAGCTTGACCTGGGTAGTGAAATTGCCTACCAGGTTATTGTATTTTGTATTCAGCTGGGCGTTGTTCATCATCGCTACAGGGTTATAATAACCCGAATTGATGAAGTTCTCGAAATACGACCCGTCGCTATTTTTCACAGGCGATACGGGCAGATACCGGGCAGCCTGCAGCAGGACGGTGTTCCGATAAGGAATATCGTTGGCATTGCTGTTGGAGTTGGTAACATTCACCGTGAATTTTACTTTATCGTTCAATGCGTACTGTTCTACTCCCAGCCGGGCAATGACACGCTCCAACGAGCTGTTTTGAAGAATTCCCTCCTTATAGGCATAGTTCAGGCTGGCGATATAGCTGCCATGCTCGGAACCGCCGCTCAACGCAATATTGTGATTATGAGATACCGCCGTGCTCCTTTGTATGGCCTTCTGCCAATCGGTATTGGCGCCCTTGTCATCCGCAGGCAACAGGGCAGAGCCATTCTTCGTCATGAATGCGCGCAGCTGCTGACCGCTCATCACGTTCAGTCTGCTGGACACTTTCTCAGCGCCCACATAACCGCTGTAACTTACCTGTGCCGCACCGGCCTTGCCCTTTCTTGTCGTTACGATGATCACGCCCGATGCTGCACGGTTACCGTAAATGGCCGTGGCTGCCGCATCCTTTAAAACATCTATCGAAGCTACGTCATCCGGTGCAATGAGGGAAATATCGGCGCCCGGTACACCATCTATAACATAAAAAGGAGTTTGAGAGCTGTTGAGGGTAGAAGTTCCTCTGAGGACCACTGCCGCGGGGGTATTGGGATCCCCATTTGCCGTGATGTTAAGCCCCGGCACCTTGCCTTGCAGCAATTGTCCGACATCGGTAATGGCCCCCTTGTTGAGGTCCTCTTGTTTTACTGTGCTGACAGCGCTGGAGAGATTCTTACGGCTGGCCCGGCCATATCCCACAACAACCATATCTCCAAGGTTTTGCGTCTCCCTTTTCAGCACGATGGTCATGGCAAGATTTCCCCTTACCGGCATCTGCTGGGCCTGGTATCCGACAAAGCTGAAAACCAGGGTCGCATCTTCCTTTACACCGGATATGGTGAACGATCCGTCGGCATCCGTCTGTACACCACCCTTTCCGCCTTTTATCTGGATGGAGACACCGGCCAAAGGAGCGCCCGCTTCATCGGTGATCTTACCCGTGACCGTCACAGGAGGAGGAAGGTCCGCAGCCGGGGCACCCGGGTCCTTTATCTTTATAGCGATGGTCTTGTCCACGATCTCATAAACCAGCGGCTGGTCCTTGAATATCGCGTCCAGCACTTTGGCAAGGTCCTGGTCGACTACGCTGATGGTTACCTTATTGGCATGTTTGAGCATGTCCAGCTTGTACCAGAAGACATAGCCCGTCTGGGTCTTTATCTCCTTGAATACGGTTTCCAGGGATTGCTTTTTTGCCGAGAGCGTTACCTTCTGCGAATAGCCTCCGGCGCTTACCTGCAAACACGCTACTGTAAGTAGGATGGCAGTCAATCTCATGACAAGAAATAATTTACTAGTTGTTTTGGCTTGGGAAAGTCCCAAAAGGACTTTTCCATTTTGTAAAAACCTTTGTATCAATGGGGTTTTTACATGACGATTCAATTGCATAGATTTGCAGTGTTTGGGTTTACAATTTTCGATCATCGTTAACAGGATCTCGTTCTTTGCTGGCCCGGACATTATTCCGGGGGCGGTCTCCACCCGCTC
>Ga0105237_10004540_pt1 | contig 16043 bp, 20 predicted proteins | sample KBSC24metaG_FD_81520 | JGI IMG/M metagenome (GOLD analysis project Ga0105237, IMG submission 81520) | Corn rhizosphere microbial communities from Kellogg Biological Station, Michigan, USA - KBS C2-4 metaG | ecosystem: Host-associated > Plants > Roots > Rhizosphere > Soil | place: Michigan, USA... | reverse complement strand
GTTTGGCCGTTCCGTCAGCCAGGTACAAAGCCCTGGCGATATTGGCATCAATCACCTTGTCATCCGGGTCAAGGGTAAAGAAGTAATGATGGAACATTTTTATATGGTCCCGGGCTTCAACTGGTACGTTATCCCGGCGGTCCGCTGCTACAGCCTCCATCGCTTTTCCATTGGCCAGTATATAAATACGTTGCTGTGCAGTGGTCACCATTTGGTAGCTTTCAATGATGGCAAAGCAGCAAATGGCCAAAGCAGCAGCAATCAATACCAAGCTGAATAGGCGAATGTGCTTAAAGGCGGTTTCTATATTTCTGAATTGTTTGAACATGGTTTTTGTTTTATTACTTAAAGCACCGAACCGACGGCAGCCTTGCCTGCTGTTTTTGCCAAACTGTTAACTTTATGCATCAGCGTATCCTTTCCACCGGCCTGGATGATGTAATCGGCGACATTTGGAACAGTCGTATAGCCCACAATGGAGATGATCATAAATACGATATAGGCTGTTGAACTATAGAAGTCCTGATCCAGGGTGAACATGTTCTCCAGGATTTTTGAATTGATGGCACCGAAAATATTTGCTACCGGCAACCACATAAATACATTGATGTACCGGGCAAACCAGCTGGAAAGGGTCTGCTCAAAGCCATCGAACACGCTTAATCCGAAAACCAGCGGACCCAACATGGCCAGGATAATCAGGTAGAAGGTCCTGATGGTATTAATACATAATGAGGCCGCAGCATAGAGAATTCCGAAGAAGTCCCGGATCAGGATTTTGACAGCATTCTTAAAGCTGAACATACTAAAGGCGGACAATAAACCGGGCTCTTCATCGCTTCCTCCCGGCTGTTCATATTTTTCCATTCCATTACTGCCCCCTGACATGCCATCAATGGGAGAAGTCTCCTTAATAGCCTTTTCCTGCTGTTCGATATCCCAGAGAATTGCTTTACGGCTATCTTTAGACATATTGGCTGTTGCTGTAACTACAGGTTGCAGTACGCCATTCATCAATCCTATAACGTAAGGAAACAAAACAATGGCCATGCCTATGGCAAAGGGACGCAGGAGCGGAAAGAAATCTATAGCTTCTGCTTTGGCTATATGTTTCCAGACCCTTACGGCGATATAGCTCAGGGCTGCAAAGCCTGCTATTGCGCGGCCCACATCAATTAACTGGCTGCAAAGCGGCAGCATTTCGGTAAACAATTTGTCCAGGACACTGTTCAGCCCATAAATTTTGTCACCAAGGCCTTGTGCGAAGGTCACCTGGGGCATTATTGCGGTAAGCACGGCCATTACCAGGATTTTCATAATCATAGTTTTCATATCAATCGAATTAATGTTTATACCTATTGCTGGGATCGGCGCAACAGCTCCAGATCCGTTTTTGCCTTTGATCTGTTCCTTTCCAGAGCGGATGTGCGGTTATTGATATTGCGCAGAAAGGAAAGTTTTGCCTGCATGTCGGTGTAGATGCGGTCTATGCCTTCAATGCGCTCATCATCGCTCATGCGTAATTTTGAAGAGGTGATGATCATGGATAATTCATCCAGTTGCTGAAGGCTCTGATCAAATAAATTGGCGTATACCCTGGACAGGTAATCAATTTCCGCTGGTGTAAACTGGCCGCTGCTTTTAAAGCGGTTAAAGGCGCTCTTGTATTCCTTAAGTAATTGTGCCTCGTACTGGATAATATCTCCGACACGTTTATATTTCCTTATTTCCGGGTTAACGATCATCAGTCCATCAAGGAAGGCCTGATGAAGGTTGAAGTTTCCTTCAGAAAGGTTTTTGATCGTGCCGTATCCATTAGTGATAATGCCATAGCCCTTTTCCATATTTTTCAATACTCCCTTGAGCTGGGCGAGCTTTTCGATGTTCAGCAATAGCTGCTGCATCTCCGCCGATTGGGCGGAAGCCAGTTGTAGCTGCAGAATGCAGCATAGGGTAAGCATAACTGTGCAAAATCTTTTCATATTATTCTCATTTGTGCCCAAACCTGCGGAGCCGTTTTGGGCGGGTTTATATTCGTTTTTCTTCCTGAGCTCTTTAATGATCCGTTCCCTGTAGTGCTTTGAATGTTTTAGCATCTGCTGTGGCTTGCCACCTGGCCTGGGCCAGCGCCAGTACATTAGTGCTCAGTACTTTTTGTAAAAGGTATTTATCCTGCATACGCCGGTAAAGCCGGTTTACAACTTTTAAACGTTGGTCATCGGTCATCTCCACCTTACCGTCGCTGATGACAAGGAGTAATTCATCCAGATCTTTTTCTGCTTCAGTGGATAGGTCCGATAAGCGTCGTTTCAAAGCGATGATTTCCGTATTGGTAAACTGCTTGCTATCATCGGCTTTAAGGATTGTTTTTGTTCTTGATGCGGCCATTTCTTCCTGCATGCTGATGATGGCTTTAACCATACTATTATTGCTGATGGAAGATTTAACTGATTTCAGGCTGTTGAAATAACCGGTATGTAGTTTCAGATCACCGTCCTTAATACTGCTGATCAATCCTGTACCATCTTTGATGATCTTGTTCGCCTGTTTTATATATCCGATGTTCGCCTGTAGCGCAGCGATCTGATCGAGCAGGTATTTCTTCTGCGTTTTCTTTTGCCTGAACCATTCATCCCAGGTTTGGGCCTGTGCTGTAAAGACCAGGGGTAGTAGTAAGACTATGATGATTATAAGCTTTTTCATACTGTACTAATTATAATTTTGGACTTTTTGGGGTGCATTACAATCTGAATTTCCCCTTAAGTAAATTGTCCCAGGGTTTAGGTTTAGGGAAAAGGCCCTGAATGGCATTGCTTCCAGGGATCTGCTGATTTCGGCTGATCTGGTATATGTGATTGCGTTGAGACTGTTTATCTCTGATATACATATCCTTAATCAGGAAGCCCTTTACAGAATCAAACTGAAGCTGAAAGCTGCAGGTGATACCATCATTATAAGGTGGGCTAGTCTCTAATTGCAGCTGGTTCTTTATTTTATTGGTAAGTAGGTAGTCCGCAATGAAATGTTCCAGGCATTCCCTTAGTGTTGTTTTTATGCCGGTAGGTTTTGACCCTTTATAATCAATGGCGTATTTTCCCCTATATCCTTTCTGGTACATAAAAGTTGTAAAATCAGATACAAGTATTCGGTTGTGTTCTTCCTGGCTGGTCATAATTTTGGCCCTCTTTTCTTTTTAGCTTCCGGCTTTTTCCATCTTTCCTGTACTTTTAGCGCTGCCGGCATTTGCGCTAGTATTTCCTGTACTATATTTCCCAAAGCGGGATCAGCTCTTTTGATGTCCCTGCTTTGCAATTGTGCTACCAGGTGAGCTGCCACAGCATCAGGTAGCAATTGATAGCCGTGTTTTTTAATTGGATTATCCAGGTCAAAACCACCATGATGGTATCTGCGGTAATAGTCAATCCGCTCAAACAGACCGGTATGCAAGACTATTCTTACCATGCTTTCATCTGGAAAATCAAATTGCCTGGTTCCGGTGATGATATTTCTTTTATTCCTGTCAAAGAGGAACCAGAAGAAATGACCTTCGTCATGCATTGCAGCTTTAAATAACACATTGCCGCCACTGTTCCATTCTGTTAGCCATTTTGGCTCAAGCAGGAAGGGAATTCTGTCAATGAGTATATTTGGAAGCACGGTGTTCATCTTATTTGATTATTGTAGTCCATAAATTTTTTTCAGGAGCTCAGCTTGTTTCTGATCGTCAGCCCTTGCAATACTTACCCGGAAGTTTCGGTTATTAAAGACCCTCAGATCGGTAAGGTTGCGATCTACGTTGTTGCCGGCATTACTGATAAGCTCAAGTCGTTTACCATCGCTCATTTGAGTGGCAAAAGAATTGGTCACGAGAATAAGCTGATCGATGTTTCTTACGCTCTCATCCATTATCCCGCCGTAGATCTGCATCATTTTATTGATTTCGGCAGGACTGAAATGAGGGTCTTTGCGGAGTAATTCCCATGCCCGTTTATATTCAGCTATCAGCTGAACCTGCCGCTCAATGATCTGTTTTACCCGCTGGTAGGTACTTATGACGTTCTTTACCCGCCATAGCTCCTTAAAATAATCGTCATAGAGCTTACGCTGTTTTTCGGTCCAGTCGGATATCTCGTTTAGTTTCAGTTTGGAGAATTCATTTTCCAGTTTCTTCTGTGCATTCTGAAGCCAGATGGTTTTATTCTGCAGTCGCTGAATCTTCAGATCCATTGCCTTAATCACCTTCTTTGCTGCTTCCTTGACGGCCTCAACGATCTGAGCATGGGAGCGCTGCGCCGGAAGAATAAATACGCTCAAAAGCAGTAATAACACTATAAGTTTTCTTTTCATGATGGATACAATTATTGATTATAAACCGAGTCCTTTTCTTTTATTTTGATGGTGCTTCGCACGGGTTATCTGCCGGGGCAGGTCGATGCCAAGCCGTTCACAATTGTTTTTTATTAATATTGCCACCTCGGTATTTCTAAGTGGAATTATTTTCGCCACACGGTACATTCTTAAAGGAATCCCGTACCAGTGATAGTCTTTTGGATCCCTTCCATTAGCTCTTGCCATAGCAACGGGATCCAGGAAGTATTTATTCGGAATTTCGACCCTTACAACACCTGGGGGGAAATCAGTGATGTCGCTGGCAACAGATGTTCTTGATTTTGTATTTAGGTTATAATAGAAAGACAGCTTCTTCGTAGCCTTATCCATTTCCAGGTCATTGAGATTAATGTGGTCTATATGGTAATTTCCTGCCGGCTCCAGGATACCGAAGTGCATTTTTACAAAGTAGGGCTCTTCGTTGATGAGGAGTACCGGTTGCATCCCGTTGAGTCGTGCAGCTACAGCAGCTTTTCCCTTCAGCGTTTTATAAAAACCTATGTCGAATATTTCCAGACCTGATTCCATGATCAATTATTTTGCATTCGTATATCTGATGCCAGGATCCGCAGCGCCTTTTTAATATCGCCGCCGTAACGGGCAGTATATTCCTGTAGTTTGAGCTTTTCGGTCTGTTCCGTACTGTAGGCGTAATACTCTTCAATAGAAGGTTCAAAGCGGTAAACTTTCATCAGGGTATTGCCCAGCTCTATGTAGATCTCTTTGTATTTTAGTAAAGGATCATTGGCCTTGTTAAGGGATAGGACCTGTTCGCGCCCTTTATCGCTCATGCCCAGCACTTCCTGTATCGCTCCGAATTTGTTCTGGAACTTGCGCAGGTCCAGCAGAATTTTGCAATCGCAGTTATTGATGATGGCTTCTTTAATGATTGGCGAACTGATTAGGTCGTCTATCTCCTGGGTTACAGTAATAGCCTCTCCAAAATACTTCCTTACGGTTTTATACAGATACTTCATAAATTCCGCCATTCCAGCCTTGGCAATCGCTTTCCAGGCTTCTTCAATGCAAATAACCTTACGGATGCCTTTAAGCTTGCGCATTTTGGAGATGAACATTTCCATTATAATGAGCGTTACCACAGGAAACAGCGTGGGATGCCCGGCTATAGTATCAATTTCAAAGACAATAAAGGGCTGTTCTAGGACATCAAGGTTCTCGGTAGCATTTAACAGGAAATCGAATTCTCCTCCCTTGTAGTAGGGCCGCAGGACATACAGGAAATTATGCAGGTCAAAGTCCCGGTCTTTTACGCCATCCGCTTCAAGCTCTTTTACAAAATGTTCCTGGATAAATTCGTAAAATGTGTCGAAGCATGGGAATATGGAACCGTTGGCGTCCAGATGCTCAAAATAGGATTGCAGCGCATTGGAAATGGCCACATACTCGGAACGCCGGAATGACTCATCACTTTGTTTCCATAGGGCTACAAGCAGGGTCTTTATGCTTTCCTTTTTCTCTGTATCGCGCTTGTCTCCATCGGAAACATAAAAGGGATTAAAGCGTATCGGATTATCTTCGGTGTATGTGAAATAGTAACCGTTTACCAGCTTGCATAAGCCTTCGTAGCTGTGTCCGACATCAACGACAATGCAATGTGCTCCCTGATTTACATAGCTATGGAGCATATGGTTCATAAACATGCTTTTACCGGAACCCGACCCGCCGACTACGATCTTATTTCTATTTTGAATGACCTTACCCATAGGCTCATCGCTGATGTCAACATGCAAAGGCACCCCGGTTAGTCTATCGCCAAGACGCAGACCGAAAGGACTTTTTGAAGAGCGTGAGGCTGTTTCCATATTCAGGAAGCAACTTGCCTGCTGGGCAAAAGTGTCAAAGGTTTCATTTTCCGGTAGATCTCCTTCATTTCCGGGCAACCCGGCCCACCATATTTGTGGCGTACCATTGGTTTCCAGCCGCGGGGTTACGTTCATCTGCGAGAGTGCCGAAGCGGTACTGTTCCTTAGATCTTTCAGTTCATCACTATTATCGGTCCAGCAAAGCAGGTTAAAGTGTGCTTTAATCGGTTGGCGTCCATGTGTGACCGCTTCGTTGAGGAATGCTGCAGTAGCGTCACCGCTGATGGTGTTCTCCCGGCTGTATGCTGAAAGGGATTGCAGCCGGAGGCGCTTGCTTTCCAGTCGTTTCAGTGTTTTTGGGCCATCATCAATTACCATATACTGATTATAAATGTGGTTTACCGGTAAAAGCTGGCTAATGGGTGCTGCGAAACCAACAGAGAACCTGGTCTTATCTGTCGAGTATTTATCGTAATTAATCCTGGGTGCACAAGTGGCAGGGAGGTCTTCTGCATCAGCTATTGTATACAGCTGACAGTAGTTTTGACCGATTTTCAAATCCGGTTTAAAGTGAATGTCCCTTAGTTCAGGAATATTTTGAAGCAGGTAGAGATATCGTTCAAGGATACCTGGCTTTGCAGTCGTACCACTAAAATCTTCATTCCTGAGCCTTTTTAATTGCAAATAGCCGCTGTCGGATAGTATACGCTGGAACTGTCCCATGACATCCATAAGCTTTATCAATTGCTTCTCGTTGTTGGTTTCTGCTGGTACGATGTTGCGACGGAGCAGGTTTGAATAGGCAGAGCTGGCCGTTTTGCGGTTCGCAGGCTTCATGGTGATCATCAGGTAGCAGTGATGATCCAGGAAGGGACGTTCATTAAAAAAGCGGTCACTGCTTTGCATCAGGAAATTATCTCCGGTCTTTTCAAAGTCTGCCTTATAGTTGGCCTTAACGAACCAGTCCTGTTTATGCAGTACCGCTCCAACCGGAAGAATTTTGACCGCTTTCAGCCATGCCTGGTGCAGGGCCTCGTAGTCATCATTGGATAAAGAGAAGAGCTCAGGAAGTTCCAGGTCAAAGGCAATGGTGATATCACCGTTCTTTGAAAGCAGGCAATCATTTTCCACCTTCCATACAGGCATCACCTGCTCCATGTCTTTTGTATGATCGGCGGGCTCTTTACTTTGTAACATCACTGCCGCCAATACGACCCCAAATAATATCATGATCACTATCATCTTTTTCCGCCTTTCTTTTTATGTTCAATGATGCCTTTTCTGAAGACCTTTATACTGCGTGATACAATAGCGGAGGGAACCTGCCGGAATGCAATGGCCTTCATGAGCCCATGCGCACCATACTTGTGACTGTATCGGTATACCCCTATAAACAACCCGAATCCTGCCATCAACACTACCGGCAGACACAGGTAGACAGGAACCCCCGCTATATACATTACAGAGAACGCGATCAGTAATACCGCCAGACCAATTGCCAGGTAATAGATGTACTGGGCTTTTAATCCGCGGAATTCAATCTGCCGGTTTACTCCTTTATTTATTTCATATTCTATTCCCATCACCTTCTGAATCCTTTTCCTTTAGTTTTTGGCTTGAGCTTTTTGATGAAAGCTTTTAGCCCTGTTTTTTCCTTGTTTTTTAGGGCCAGGTCGGCAAGTGCTGTATCCTGCAAGGGGGTAACCTTCGCCGTCAGGTCCCGTTGAATAGGAAATGTTGCCAGCATTTCCGTGTCCTGGAGTCCAAACTCCCGGGCCACACCAATAGGATCCAGTTTCAATTCGTTAGGGATTTCCACCAGGACTACATCTTTTGGTAGCCTGGTTATATTCTCACCGATTGACACTAGCCGTAAACTTGGCTCGTGCAGAAAGAAATAATAGCTTTCCCCGTCAGGCGTAAGCGGTAAATGCTTCATGCTGATGCTATGCCCAGGATTATCGACTGCGCGGAGTTCTTTTAGACGCCAGTCAATGATAAAGCTGCGGTCGCTGATTTTGATTTTTGGCAGCTGGCCTTGTAATCGCAGGTCTACCAAGTCCTGGTTAATAAATGTCTTCTTCATAACTGTCCTCCTCTTCATCAAATTCGTCCCGTGCTCTTTCCGGACACAGCACAGATAATGGAATATTGTATTTCAATGCTATACCCTCTGCATCCAGTTCCATCAAAGCGGGCAGGGTTACCCATACATATCGTTCTCCCAGTTCTTTGATCAACTGCTTATCCTCGGGGGCATTTTTGTTTGCTCTGTCATAGAGGAAGGTGTAACCGTTTCCTTCCTGGTCGAAGACGTTAAAAGAGATCCTGTTGCGGGAATCGTCTTTTTGCCAGAGTTCTTCCCGCTGTACATCTACACAGAAGCATGTTCCCTCAATGTTTACTGTTGGTAATTGCCTGCCCATTTGCTTATACTTTAATGGTTAAATCACTATACGCCGAAGAAGCTTTTCAGTACTGTGGCTACTACTACCAGGAATATGCAGGCTCCGAACCATGAGCTGGCCACTTTTGCTGTATCCGGTTCCCCGGCTGACCATTTGTTGTAGACCTTGACTGCTCCGACCAGGCCTGTTATGGCACCGATGGCATACATCAGATTTGTTCCTGTGGCGAAGTAGCTCTTCACCTTATTAGTTGCTTCTGTTATCCCGGCATTGCCGTCCTGGGCTTGCGCCAGGACAACGGTTGCCATAATGATGGCCAGGACCGCTGCTGTTCTGAGCAGCGTAACTTTTACTTGCACATTTCTCTTCCTCATTTCCATTTGTTATTAAGTTCTTTCCTGGACTAAATAATGCGGGTGGGATCTTCCTATCCCTCCAGTTCTGCTGCACTGATCCCAACCCCGCATATTTGTTTTGCTTCCCGTATGATATAATCAAAAACAGCATTCTTGTAAGCAGGGACCCTTATACCGGGATAGCTTGCCAGAACCTGCCGGAGTTGCATAAGCAGCTCGGGTTTGCCGGCCTCTTTGCCTGCTGTTTCAAGAATGCTGTTGATTTCGTGGAGTGCCTTTTTAGTGAGCTCGGATATTTCATCAGGCGCTGGTGCTGTTGTGTCTCCTCCTTCTGTAGTCTCCTCTTTACCGGATCCAAGGATCAGGTTATTGATTTCGGTACGGTAGCAAATAGCTGCTACCCCGATGTAATAGCAAGCGAGTAATATTCCAATGCCGGTGAAATAGTCGCCCCATGATAAGTTGTTTAAGATCTCCATTTTGCTTTTCGTTTTATTTTAATGCCGGGATATTGTGTCCCGATTACGAAGGCAAAAGTGGCTTTGGCGCAAATGTATTTTTGCTACCACGGTACTAGCTAGTAGTTTTTTATTTTCGGAGTGTCTATTAAAAATGCAATAAGATTTTTTATTTTCTTATGAACGTTCTATAATTTCATTGATAAATGATCGACGTAACATGAATAAGAGGATACCTCGTCAATACAAGGATGGACGTTTAATTCCTATAATGAATATTGATCCGGATGATCTTCCAGGCGAAAGGTGGGCAGATATTCCGGGTTACCAGGATATTTACCAGTTGTCGGATCATGGACGATTGAGGACTGTGGATCGCGAAATTGTAGATAAGAATGGAGTAAAGTATTTTAAGCAGGGCCGGATGCGCACAATCGGTATTGCTGAAACCGATAAGACTGTAGTGTCAGATCCTCAGGGCCGGAAGTTTATAGGAATAAATATTATCCTCATTAAGGAAACAAAGCAAAGATCTTATGCATTAGTCCGGTATGTTTACTACCTGTTTGTTGAAAAATTTGATCTGGAAAACCAGGCTTTTGCAGTAATAAAAAAAGACAACGATATCTTTAACTGTCATTATTCGAATTTGCAGCTAGTTTCGGTAAGCGAGCTAATTAGTGATGGGTTTGCTAATAAAGGAAGGCAAAGCGGCTTTCATAAAAATATAAAGCCAGTGCATCAATATAGTTCAGAAGGCAATTGGTTAAAGACTTACGATTCTGTCACTACTGCAACCAAGGAAACGAATGGGAATGCGTCTGCTATAGCGGACGCCGCAAAGAAAATGACAATGCTTGCAGGTGGTTTCTATTGGAGATATGGAGAGGCCTGCATGAAAATTGATGTATCAGGGCTACACAGCAAACGGGAGCGTTACAGGCAGTCGCGAAGAAGGAAAGTGCAGCAACTAACACTTAAGGGAGTCCCCATAACAACGTTTGATAGTATTTCTGCGGCATCTAAGGCATTGGGAATAGTTTCATCATCAATTAGAAATTCATGTAACAACCCAAAATCAATAGGGAAAGGATTTTATTGGCGGTTTGTGGATGAAGATCCAGTACTTTAACCATACCTGGGATTTTCATCCCAATCATCCATCCGTTTTTCCAGACATTCTATTTCCCGGTCAAGATAAGTGGTACGTCTTTTTTTGCGTATCCTTATGTTCTGCTGTAAAGCGCTGTAATGATTACCAGCATTGATATTCAGAAAATTCTGGAAAGCAATAAACAGTTGTTTAGCAGTGATCTTTCCATTGTTGATTGATCCTGTTGAATGCAGGCCATATAGCCATTCTGTGAAGTCTACTTTGGAATCCGTCCAGAAGAGTTTAAGGCCTGCGTCTGTTTCTGAAATTAAAGCACTATTTTCTTTTTCTGGTTCGTTTATACCTGCCAGAAGGTAATTCTTGAATTGTTCAAAGGCTTTTATTTTGGCAAGTTTATAACTGTAAGGCGTACAGAAACGACTGTCAAATTCACCGTCTCCCTCGCTAAATTCAGCGGTCCTCATAAAGAACCGTTCATCTTTATCCTCCTTTCCGAGCCGGTAATAATTATATAGTTTTTGGTTACGCTCAAAGAAGAGACGGATACGTTCAACAGACTGGTTGTGGTACCTGATCTGCACTTCTTTGCTACCTACAGGTTTAGCTGCTTCAAAGCAGAAAAGTTCATCATAGTAGATTCGTTCCTTCAGGAATCTTGGTTTGATATCCTTGAAAAACAGGATCTCTTCTTCTTTGTCGCCAAAGTTATAATCCAGGATAAAACTCTTGAGCTCTTTAATGGTTGATTGAGCAACCCTATGTGATCGCTCAGCTTTTTGAAGGGTGTTTTCCGACTGCAGAGCTATTTCCTGCAATGCTTCCGCTAGCTGCTCGTAAAGGGTAGAAGTAAACTTGATCATAACGCACATTTTAAGTTTCAACAAAGCAGCCATTCGTTGGCTGCAAATAGGAATAATCAAACATGGGAATAAGGTTTACTCTGCTCCAAACCATAATGCTTCGTTTTTTTATGAAGTAGAAGAAATAGTCTCTGAAGTAGAATGGTGGCAGGTTGAAGTATTGTGGTTTGTTTTCATTTGTTTACAAAATATATAAGGACTCACATCTTACTTTATAGCTTAATGATTATTAATGCACTAGCAAAGTTCTCAAAGAATTTAATTCGTTTATTGTCGTAGCATGTTTTTTGCCAAAATCGTGGCATTTTACTCGTTTTTGGAACGTCTATTGGCTTTACTTTTACCGCATGAAAACGGACAGTCGGATACGTGTTGCTTATGCAGAGGATCACCGTGGAGTAAGAAACCGGATCGTTCAAGAAATTGAGCAGGCAGGTAACATCCAGGTGATCTTCGTCGGAGATGATGGGGTATCTCTGCTGGATAACATGGTGAAGGCTACCGAACTTCCTGATGTCTGTTTAATTGATATTAGTATGCCTGGCATGGATGGTTATCATTTGTTAACAGAGATTAAGTCCCGGTGGCCCCATATAAAATGCCTGGTGCTTACGATGCATCAATTGGGTTACCATATTCAAACAATGTTCCGCAAAGGTGCCGACGGGTATTTACTTAAAACCTCAGAACCAGAAGAAATAATTTTGGCAATAAATACTATTTACGAAACGGGAAGCTACCACAGTGAATTACCGGCCAGTAATGAATTGCAATCGCTAAGTCTGAATGAGCGGGAAATAGAACTTTTAAAATACGTACCTACTGATATGACTTATGCTGAAATAGCAGAAGCAATGCAAACTACTTTTAAAACAGTAGGTGGAATACGGGATCGGTTATGTACTAAGCTGAATGTAAAAACAAGACCAGGGCTTATAGTCGCTGCTATGCGCTTAGGCTATTTTACCATTAACCAATAAAATCTACTGAAATGAAGATGATGTATTATGCCCCATTGCTGCTGATATTATTGGCCTCATGCCATAATAAGAAGAGCTCCGTTAAAGCAGGCTCAAAGACTGCTTATGAAGCCTTTATCCCTGTAGATAGTGCAAAGAAGATGGTGTCCAGCTATTTAACCAGTATTAATTACCAGGCTAATGATACCGAATTAAGATCTATCACTATATCAGCAGCAGAACTTAGATACTATCTGGATAGTCTCCCTAATAGCAGCAATATCAAGAACGTGGAAATTAAGTTTGCTCATAAATTGAGTTATATTAATTCAGGCAACAAGGATAAGCCAGCCGGATTGAAAACACGGGCACTTACCGTAATTCTTGTTGGCCTTGATCAAACAGGCGAATATATATACGCTAACGACAACGTGATAAATAGAGGTACGCCTTGCCCGTTTAATTGCGCAAATGCCAATCCCATGTTTTAGTGCTAATTATTGTTTATGAATTATTATCTCCAATATTGCATCAATATTTTTAGTCTGCTTTTGCCTTTTGTCTACGGTGTCAAACGGTACCCGGTCCTTGACCCCGCCTCGAGAATGTTTTGCTATATTACAGGTATTTCTTTTTTCGGTGAACTGATTGCGTTGACATCAGTATTATATTATCATACAAACCTTGCTGTTTATAATGTAATTGGGATATGTAACCTCGTGCTTATTTGTCTTTATTTCAATAAGGCCATACCCGTTTTTGCAGAATACCAGATAGGTAAAGTATTATCCGTAGCCAGCGTAATAGTGTGGCTTCTATCTGTGTATTCATTAGATAGCATGCATAACTCCGATACACCCTATATGTTTTTTGAGGGTGGCTTAACCCTTGGAATGACAGGATTTTCTATGGAGCACTTACTTGTGAAAAAAAGCAGGTCCGGAATAAGACTGCGGAGTTCTCCGCACTTTTGGTTTGCCTGGATTCTATTTGCGTATTGGTGTATCAGCATTTCTCAGTGGTTGTTGTATAGATATTTCGAGGACCTGGTTCAAACACATACCTGGTTTAGTTCAATGTTGCTGGCTGTTACTGTTCTGGTCAATCTTGGTTTCTTAATGGTCTTCTTCTGGTATCCTAAAATGAAGCATCAAGATGCATCCTGATCATACTATTGAGCTTTTCGTAGCCATTAGTGCATTGTTCATAATTCTTGGCGCAACTATCACTGCTTTGATAGTTAGAAGAAGCTTTCATATCAATCACCTTCAAAAGGAGCAGCACCGGCTGCAAAATGAATCCAGGAGGATGAGTATTGAAGAAGGGGAGCGGATAATGAATGAGATTTCAAGAGAAGTTCATGATAACATTGGGCAAGCTGCGACATTGGCCAAAATTAGTCAGCACAAGGCACGCCGCCTTAATACCAATCCCCAGGTAGCAGATCTTTTAGAGGATATCAGTGTACAAATCGACACCATCTCCTTGCAGGTAACACATATCAGCCATTCCTTGAATCATTTTCATATCCGTGCTATGCGGCTGTGCGAATTAATACAGCATGATCTTGATTATATGAACAGCCACAGAGATATTACCTGTGATTTTGTAGTGTCAGGTAGCGGAATCTTGCCCGCTCACCTCAAGTTAATGATCTACCGTATCGCTCAACAAGCCTTTAATAATGTATTAAAACATTCCGGGGCTACAGAGGTAAATGTTGTATTGGAGTATGGAATGAAGAGTTTTAAAATGACTATTGAGGACAATGGTATAGGCTTGTCAGCAGATAAACTTGCAAACAATAACGGGATTGGACTAAGCAATATGAGAGAACGAGCCACTCAAATGGATGGTGAGCTTTCAATCATATCTGCACCGAATAATGGCTGTTCTATTATTCTATCAATGCCGGAAGTGGCTTTTGTTTAAATGAAATATATAAAATCCGAATCCTTCACATCATGAATTAAAATGAAGGACTATGCGTTTTATTCCACCACCCAGCGAAGAGGCTGTCTGCTATACCGGCAAGCTGCCAGCAGAATATTGCGCGCTGCAATTACCTTCTGCAGAAGTGTTACGCACGACAGGTAATTTTGGAACGGTGATATCACAGCAAGTAAAAGGAAACGATTATAGTATCTGGAAACATGATTTTTTTATTAGCAAAACGGTCTTACTTTATCCTTACGTACCTGAAGGAGTTTACACCATAAATTATATGCTCAAAGGCAACATCCCCTGTGAGCTGGTTGACTTTGGTAAAGTTGAACTGCAGGAAAACACCTATAATCTATACTATGTTCCTCCGGTAAAGCAGTATGCCTGGCTGGAAGCAGGCCATTTCAGTTGCATGCATATTGATCTAAGTCCCGTTTATCTGCAAGAACTTGCGACGGAATTTAAACCGCTGCGGGAATTTCTGGATTCCGCCATTAAAGGAAATGCTAAAGTAGTAAGGGCTACGAATTATTCCATTGATGGCAATATTAGGATGATCCTTAAAGATATCATAGGATTTAAGGGTATAGGTGCGCCACGCAATATGTATATGAGGTCACGTATTTATGACCTGCTGGTTGTGTTCAGTCGTGACCTGTTAAGAGAAGACCACCCTGTGTTCCGGGTTGATCACGTAATGTTGGAAGAAATTAGAACCTTCATCGCTGAAAACTACCATTTACCGATTACCAATGATGATCTCTGTCGTCGCTTTGGTATTAGTGAATCGGCATTAAGCAGGAAGTTTAAAGCTCTATTCAGCATCACTGTTCACAAGTACCTTACACAGCAAAGAATGGAAGCCTGCGTTAGGTTGCTTGACCAGCATGAGCCGGTACATAAGATAGCCATCGCAGTTGGATATTCAGACACCTTCAGCTTCACGAAGGCATTTACTGCATTCTATAATTGTTCGCCTACAAACTATATGAACAGGCGGTAAAAAAAATAAGCGTACTGTTTTGGATAAAGAAAATTGACGGTTTTGGATAAACAGTATAATCATATAGCGATATACATTTGTATCATAAAGAGCGAAACAGGAAAATGATAAAATCGGGCAGCTTAATTATTCAAAGAAGAAAATAGCAGCATCAATAACCAGGTTGCTGTTCGACAGCCTGTAAAAGCAAACGAAATTACTACTGCAAAAAACTGCATCCCATATGCAGCAGGCGAAGCTTTGCATTGACTTTTATCTTCTGTAATCTATATGCAACAAAGATATTTTTTGGCCAAAAAATAAGGCGAAGCCGAAAACCTTAAAACGAGTAGGCGTCATTTTTAAAACAATTAACCAATGCCAACTTTACCAGAATTTAACCAGGACAATGTAAACCTTAAAATTGCTGAGATCAAGGCGATGCCTGAATCTGATCGGAAACTTATTTCTGATGAGGTAAAGGCAGATTTAAGGGCTTGGTTACTTCACACTTTTGCTTTTTCAGAAATCTATGAATCACGGATGGCCATGTGGCCACAGTCTTTAAGAGAGGAAACCGGCTTTGGTATCGGAACAGCCTTACTTTATGCGGACTGGAACCTTGAAATTATTGTACCTCCTGTACCCGATACACCTTCAGCCCGGCCTACTAAGCACGAGCAATCGATAAAAGGAGAATACAATCCATCAACAGGAACCTACAGTGTTTCCAAGTCCCATACCTGGTCC
>Ga0105237_10004539_pt1 | contig 16043 bp, 17 predicted proteins | sample KBSC24metaG_FD_81520 | JGI IMG/M metagenome (GOLD analysis project Ga0105237, IMG submission 81520) | Corn rhizosphere microbial communities from Kellogg Biological Station, Michigan, USA - KBS C2-4 metaG | ecosystem: Host-associated > Plants > Roots > Rhizosphere > Soil | place: Michigan, USA... | reverse complement strand
TCGTCCGCGACGGCAATTTCCTCGCCGTCGTCGCCAAAAAGGAGTTCCAGGCGGTCAAGGCGATGGCCGCGCTGACGGCCGCCGCGACATGGAGGGAGACGGCAAGCTTGCCGAAGCAGGGCGACCTGCAGCGCGTTCTCACCAGCTTGCCGTCGCAGGACAAGACGATCTTGCAGCGGGGCAATGCTGGGACCGTGGAGAAGACGCTGGAGGCGACCTATACGCGGCCCTATCAGTCGCACGGTTCGATTGGTCCGTCCTGCGCGATCGCGCAGTCTCTCGATGGGACGATGACGGTGTGGACCCACACCCAAGGCGTTTATCCTGATCGCCAGGGCATTGCCGAGATGCTGCGCGTACCGCCGTCAAGCGTTCGCTGCATCCATGTCGAGGGCTCCGGCTGTTACGGCCATAATGGCGCCGATGATGCCGCGGCCGACGCGGCCCTGATCGCGCGCGATCTGCCCGGAGTTCCCGTGCGCGTGCAGTGGATGCGCGAGCAGGAGCACGCCTGGGAGCCGTTCGGGCCGGCGATGGTGACGAAGCTGAAGGCTTCGCTCGACAGCAACGGCGCGATCTCGGATTGGAATTTCGAGGTCTGGAGCAATACCCATTCGATGCGTCCGGGCGGTGCCGGATCGATGCTGGCGGCCCAGCACATGGCGAAGCCGTTCGCCGTGCCGGAGCCAAAGCCAATTCCACTGCCGGAGGGTGGTGGTGATCGCAACGCCATCCCGATCTACGATTTCCCGAACGCGCGGGTGCTGCATCACTTCATCCCGGCGATGCCCGTGCGGGTTTCGGCGATGCGGGCACTCGGTGCCTATCACAACGTATTTTCGATCGAGAGCTTCATGGACGAACTCGCCGGCCTTGCCGCCGTCGATCCCGTCGCGTTCAGGCTGAAGCATCTCAGGGATCCCCGCGGGCGCGAGGTTATCGAAAAGGCCGCGCAGGCATTCGGATGGCATGCGGGACAGAAAGCCCCGCCAAATCGCGGCTTCGGCTTTGCCTTTGCGCGCTACAAGAATCTGGCGGCCTATTGCGCCATCGCCAGCGAGGTCGAGGTGAACCGCGAGACCGGACGTCCGCGACTGCTGCGCGCGGTGGCTGCGGTGGACAGCGGGCAGGTGGTCAATCCGGACGGGCTGACCAACCAGATCGAAGGCGCGATCCTGCAGTCGATGAGCTGGACGCTCTATGAAAGCGTCACCTTCGATGACACCAGGATCACGAGCATCGACTGGCAGACCTATCCGATCCTGCGGTTCGATGCGGTCCCGGACAGCGTAACGGTGCACCTAATCAATCGACCCGGCCAGCCCTTCCTCGGCAGCGGGGAAACCGGGCAGGGACCGGCTGCGGCCTCCATTGCCAACGCGATCGCCGACGCCACGGGAAAGCGCCTGCGCGATCTGCCCTTGACGCGGAAAAAGATCAGGTATGCGATCGACTCGTGAGGTTCGAGCAGGCTGGCGCGCAGATCAAGGCAACGGTTGGCACGCCCCGCTCTCAGAACTGCCAACAGGCACGCTCCCGGCAATGTCGCCCCGATCGGTCCCCCAATCGATCCAATATCTGCATTAGTCCATACAATATGCGAGTTGGACTGAGATTGATCAATTGACTAACAAGCCTCCGATGCGCGGCGTATGCGTCCGCCGCAAGACAGCCCGCGATGGCTGTCCTGAAAAAGAACAAGATCGAGGGAGGCGAACATGAGATGCGTTGCGATTTGGGGAGTTATGGCCATGACACAGGTCGCTGCGTTCGGTTTGGTGCGGCCTGCGGCCGCCGAGACGTTCGCCTATGTGGGCAATGCCGATAGCAACGAGGTCCAGGTCTTCAGCATGGACGCCAAGGCCGGGAGCATGACGCTGGTGGAAAAAGTGCCATTCGTCGGCATCGAGAAGGCCGGACCGTCAACGCCCATGGCGGTGAGCCCGGACAAGCGCGTCCTGTTTGTCGGGGTCCGTTCGCAGCCCTTCACGGTTGTCAGCTACGCTATCGATCCGAAATCCGGCAAGCTGGAGCATCGCGGCAATGGTCCGCTAGCCGACAGCATGGCCTATATTTCGACCGATCGCAGCGGAAAGTCGCTGTTCAGCGCGTCCTACGGCGGCAACAAGATCGCGGTCAATCCGATCGACGCCCAGGGCGTCGTGCAGCCGCCGTCGCAGGTAATTCCGACCGGCCTCAACGCGCACGCCATCCAGGCCGATCCATCCAACCGTTTCGTGCTGGCGACCAATCTGGGGTCCGACGTCGTCCTTGCATTCAAGCGGGACGCGGAGACCGGCCAACTGGCGCCGAACCAGCCACCGGAAACCAAGGTTGCGGAGAAATCCGGGCCTCGGCACTTCGTGTTTCACCCCAACGGCAAGTTTGTCTACCTTGTCCATGAGCTGAATGCTGCCTTGTTCGCATTCGGATATGATGCGGAGCAGGGGCAGCTTCACGACCTGCAGCATGTCTCCGTATTGCCGCCGGGCTTTGACGGCAAACCATGGGCCGCCGATATCCACATCACGCCCGATGGTCGCTTTCTTTATGCCAGCGAGCGAACCTCCAGCACGCTGGCCGGCTTCCGCGTCGATGCCGCGACAGGGCAACTTGCGGCGATCGGCAGCGTGCCGACGGAAAAGCAGCCACGTGGCTTTGCCATCGATCCGTCGGGGCGCTTCCTCGCCGCGGTCGGCGAACTGTCCGACGGGATGACGGTCTATACGATCGACCAAACCAGCGGCGTGTTGTCGAAGCAGGCGTCCTATCCCGTTGGCAAAAAGCCGAACTGGGTCGAGTTCGTCGCCTTCAGCGATTGACGCGCCGCCGCTTTCTTCAGGCGTCCCGACGAGAATGTCGCATCTTTCTGGCGCCCTTTACTTTCCGAAGCTCGTGCGACAGGCTGTTTGGAGGTTTCACGACAACCTAAAAAAGTGTCCACCAGGGAGCCTTTCATGACGCACGCCATCCGTTTTCACAAAGCCGGTGGTCCTGAGGTTCTGGTCTGGGAGGAGGTTCCGCTGGGCAAGCCCGGCCCTGGGGAGGCGCGCATCCGCCATACCGCGGTCGGACTGAACTTCGTGGACATCTATAACCGTTCGGGCCTTTATCCGGTGCAACTGCCGAGCGGTCTCGGCGGTGAAGCGGCTGGTGTCGTCGAGGACGTCGGCGCGGGCGTGACTGATCTCAAGCCCGGCGATCGGATCGCCTATGGTGCCGCGCCGCTCGGCGCCTATGCCGAGGCGCGGCTCATTCCCGCCGATCGCCTGCTCAAGCTGCCTGACAACATCGATGACAAGACGGCGGCCGCCATGATGCTGAAGGGCCTTACCGTGCAATATCTGATCCGCCAGACCTACCGCGTCAAACCGGGTGATACGATCCTGCTGCATGCGGCGGCCGGCGGCGTTGGTTTGATCCTCAGCCAATGGGCGAAGCATCTCGGCGCGACCGTTATCGGCACGGTCGGCAGTGACGAGAAGGCCAAGCTCGCGCAAGCCCACGGTTGTGCTCACACGATCGTCTATACGCGCGAGGATTTTGTCAAACGTGTCGACGAGATCACCGGCGGCAGGAAGGTGCCCGTGGTCTATGATTCCGTGGGCAAGGACACCTTCATGAAGTCGCTGGATTGCCTGGCGCCGCTCGGCGTTGTCGCGCTGTTTGGCCAGTCGTCCGGTGGGGTCGAACCGCTCAATCTCGGCCTGCTCGCGCAGAAGGGGTCGCTGTTCGTGACGCGCCCGACGCTGGTCACCTATGCTGCCAAGCGGGACAACCTGGTCGCGATGGCCAACGAATTGTTCGAGGTCGTCCAATCAGGCGCGGTCAAGATCGAGGTCCATCAGACCTATCCATTGAAGGAGGCGGCGCGCGCGCATGCCGATCTCGCCGCACGCAAGACCACCGGCTCGACCGTGCTGCTGGTGTGAGGCCTCCCTCGACTCGGAAATTCCTTCAGGCAAACTGCGCGCAGCCCTCCTGAGCAAAAGGCCTTTACACGATCTCGTGCTTGCGCAGGTCGCGGGCATGATCGAAGCGGCCTGTCTGCAAATCGATCTCCGTTGCCTGGATCTCCGGCAGCGCCGCCTCGGCCAGAATGGCCTCGGTGACATCCTCCACGGCGCGATCCGCGATTTCGTGGATGAAGCAGATGTTGCTGTATTCCCCGGAGGCCACGCGCGAGACCACCTCGCGCCGCGTAATCTCGGGATCGACTACGGCCTCGCGGCCGCGCCGCCCGAAGTCGATCATCACGACGAAATACTGCATGTTGGTACCGTGGGTCCGGTCCGGAAGGCTTTCCTTGAAAGGCATTATTTCTGTAAAACAGAAATATGTCAAGCCGTCATTCTGGCCATCATGGATTTGTCAGGGCCCATGCCCGCGCAGCAGCTTACTCTTTCGCCGCCTTGCGGGCGCGGGCGGCGGACTTGGCGCGCAGTCGGTCGATCTGTCCCCTCGGCAGGGTGACGCAAATCTCGCCGATCCATTCCAGTTTCACGCCCTGGATCGGCTTGGCGTTGAAACTCGTGAGGTTGACCATCGAGGGCGATTTTCCGCGCTCGATGGTCTTCAGATAGCGCTCGCCCGTTTTCAGGCGCACCACGGCTTCTTCGCCATAGAAGCTGGACAGCGGATGGCGCTGCTCGCGATAGACCACGATGATGTCGCCGGTCTCATACTTCGGCAACATGGAATCGCCCGCAACCTCGAAGGCAACGGTTTCCTCCGTGATGGGGAAGGGCAATTCGACTTCGCCCAGGCCTTCCGGCGGCACCTGCTCGTTATCCGGTTCTATCACGGCGCCGGCGCCGACCCGTCCCATAACTGGCACCGTGTTCAACCTGAGATACTCCATGATCGGCGCGATCTCCGAGGCCTTGATCAGGCGGATCCCGGAGAGGATCTCGGAGACCGCGCCGGGGCGTACGCCCATCACCTGCGCCAGACCGCCCTTGCTCTTGCCCGTCTTCTTCAGCCCCCGTTCAATCATCCCAGCGTCAAGCATGGCCAGCTCTCCTTTTTTGAATCCCGGAAATCATATACAACTTCCGTTTACCAGAAATCAAGCTTGACTTTCTATTCCGAATATCAGAAAGTACACCGGAGATGGAATCGCTTCTGGGTGGGTAAGAAAGGTTGACAATGCAATCGGGTGATTGGACGCCGGAACATTCAGAGGCGCTGCGGGAGCATGTGACGCGCGGAATGTCCTTCGCGCGGGCCGCGGCGGAGATCAATGCGCAGTTCGGAACCGCCTATACGCGCAACGCTGCCCTCGGCCGCGGCAAGCGGATGGGGCTCGTGGTGTCGGCTCGGCGACAGGATCGACTGAGGTCGGCGGGACCTGGCGCGTCAGGGAAGTCGAGGAAGGCAGAATTGCGCGAACCCCAGGGCGCCAAACCGCCGGCCCCGCAACCGGACACCGTCCCGGCCGTTCCCGCTGCGCCCGTGCAGCTGCGCTGCGTTGGCATGTCCCCGCGGCTCGTCTCACTGCTCGAACTCCAGTCAGGTGATTGCCGCTATCCATATGGCGGCGACAAGGACGACGAGCCGATCGCGTTTTGCGGTCACCCGCGGCGCGCGGGCTCCAGCTATTGCACGCCGCATTTCCATCTGACCCGAGACGACGGCACCGCGTGGGAGCGCGCCGCCGGCCCTGCAATCCTGCGGCTGGTGGAAGCTGCATAGCTCGTCTTTTCCCCGAGCAACGATCCGTGCCGCACGCAGCGCGGCTGCTGAGTCCTGCGACATCGAAAGGAACAAACATGGTAGGTAGCAAGCGAAACAAGTCCGACCGGTTGACGAAGCTTCATGACCGGCGTTCCCGCGACCTGCCGCGAAATGCGGAGGTCGCGCCGGCTGAGGTGGATGATCCCTTCGGCCTGGAGGCTGGCGACAAGATCGCCGTGCTCCGCTCGGTCCGCAGCGATCCGCTGGGGCGGCTGCACTCGCATCGTCAGATCGACGAGGTTCAGTATCAGGCCGGGCGGGCATTTCAGGACGATTGGGAGCGGGCCGAACGCGGACCGCAGGCGGTCGATCCCGGTCGCGACTATATCGATGGCGCGCAGTGCCGGGAGCCGATCACCGAGGGCCAGCGCCAGGCCGTACTGCGGCTGAACCGGGCCGAGCGCGAACTCGGCGCGGATGGATCGGCGCTGGTGCATGACGTCCTGGTCCGGGGCATGACCATGGAGCAGGTCGGCCAGCGGCGCTGTCTGTGCACCCAGCGCTGGAAGGACTACTTGTCGCGTCGCTTTCGCGAGTGCCTGGACCGACTGGCGCTGCTCTACGGGTTTGCGACCGAGACAGTGCCGCCGAAAACGCCCTCTCTATTGCAGCGCGCCCGGGAGTGACGGGGGCGCCGGGTCCGGATGCGCTGCGTCATAGCGGAGCCAAAGCTCGAGAGCGGTGAGAAATGTCACCGCCGCTCCGATGCCGATACTGAAATGCATGGCGCGGGTGTGGGCAAACCCGACCACCCAAGGCGATACCACCAGCCATATCCCGAGAAGCAGGTTGGCCCATTCCTCCCAACTGGCATGGGCGACAATCGCGCCGAGTGAGATCACGGCAATAATACCGCCGCTGATCCAGAGATCCAGCTTGGCCGGTCCGTTTTGCAGCGCAAACAGCCAAGGCGACACGAACAGCACCAGTGCTAGCAACAGATTGTAGAGATCGAGAACCGCTTCGCGGCCGATCATTTTGCGAAATGTTCGCATGGCGGATCTCCACGATGTTACGCAGGAAACCTTGTAACAACGCGGCCGCTCCGTGCCGGGTTCCTTGCAGCGCGGCCGCGTCCCTCCGTCAGAAGCCGCCGGCGCTGAAGCGTAGAGGCTGGACGACGTCGTAGGCGGCCTTGGTCAATGGCACTGCGTAATCGACGGTGAGCGCCCCGAACGGAGAGGCCCAGGTGAGCCCTGCGCCGATGGAGGAGCGCACGACGTTGCGGTTGGCGACCTGCACGGATTGGGTTGGCCCGGTGTAGCGGAACACGCTTCCCGCATCGATGAAGGCCGACGCCTTCAATCCATATTCCTGCGGAACGCCGGGGATTGCGCTCTGCAGCTCGGCCGTCGTGGCCCAGTACATGCTGCCGCCCTCGTTATCCATGGTGCTGCCGGCAGTGAGATCGCGCGGGCCGAAGCCGTTGACCGCGAAGCCGCGCACCATAGTCGGGCCGCCAAAGAAGCTGTTCAACAGTGGGACCTGCTGACCGCCCCAGCCGGTGATGTATCCGCCCTGCGCGCGGACCATGGCGACCAGATCGCTGTTTAGAGAGCGGTAATAGCGGACGTCCTCCGTGGTTCGCAGGAACTTCACGTCGCCGCCGAGGCCGGCAAGGTCCTGCCGGAGTTGCGAATTGATGCCGTCACTCGGGGATCTCGGATCATTGAGCGTGTTGTAGGCGATGGTGCTTCCGACCGCGGAGACAAGTTGCGGGCCTGCCGCCGCGGCTTGCCGAACCGGCAATGACACCGTCGCGGCCGACGCGGTCGCGCCGAGCGTGACACTCTGGTCGTAAAGCGAATAGCGCCACTGCACGCTGGTCTGCTCGGTGATCGGCGTCCCGAGCGTGAAATTCGCGCCGTAACTCTGGCTGCCATAGGAGGCATAGGGGCTGGTCACGGCCTGGCGGCCGAACAGCTCCACGCCGGCCGCCACGCGGGTGCCTAGAAAATAGGGTTCGGAGGCCGAGAGGTCGATACTGCGGGCGTATTGGCCGTAGGTCACGGCGGCCTGAACGGTCTTGCCGGTGCCGAAGAGATTGCGCTCGCCGACCTTGACCTCCCCGAGGATGCCATCGGTCGTGGAGTAGCCGCCGGAAACCGAAAAGTCGCCGGTCGACTGGTCGATCGCTTCGACATCGAGAACGACACGATCGGGCGATGAGCCCGGCTTGGCCGTGATTTTGACGGACTTGAAATAGTTCAGAGTCTTCAGTCGTCGTTCGGCGCGGCCGACCAGGGTCTTGTTGTAGGCGTCACCTTCGCCGATATCGAACTCGCGCCGGATCACGAAGTCGCGCGTCCGGCTGTTGCCGTGGATCTCGATGCGCTCGACATAGGTTCGCCTGCCCTGCTCGATCACGAACGCGATATCGACCCGTCTGGTCTCGGCATTACGGGTCGGGCGGGGCTCCGCATGGGCGAAGGGATAACCGAGCTTCGCCATCTCCACGGCTAGCGCTTCGGTCGATTTGTCGAGCGCGCCGGCATCGAACGGGTCGCCGCTGCGGACCACGAGCGACTGCCGGAGTTTTTCAGGCGGAAGTCCGTCGACATCGCTCGTCACTTGAATGTCGCCAAAGTGATAGAGCGGTCCTTCGTCGATCGAAAAGGTCAGCATGAAGCTTTTCGTCGCCGGATCGTATTCGGCTGCAGGCTGGGACACGCCGGCATCGGCGTAGCCGTGGTTGAGGTAATACAGCCGCAGCTGTTGACGATCGTCCTCGACACGATCGGGATCGTAGACGTCGCCGCCAGTCAGGAAACTGAGCGCGGAGGTCTGGGAGGTCTTGATCACGGCTTTCAACTGCCGCTCGCCGAAAACGTGATTGCCGACGAACTGGATTTTCCGGACGGTGGTCTTCTTGCCCTCGGAGACCGTGAAGACCAGGTCAGCCCGGTCGTTGCCGCGGTCGATCACTTCCGGCACGACGCTGACGTCATCGCGTCCGATGCGGCGATAAGCTTCCGCGATGCGGCCGACGTCGGCCTGCACGGTCGCACGCTGCAACCCGCCGCGAGCCTTGGACTGGACGAGTGCCTCGAGATCGGCGTCCTTGATCTTCTTGTTGCCCTCGAAGGCAACGCGGCCGAGGACCTTCGCCTCGCTCACATGCACCACCAGTCGGCCGGCCTTGCGGTCGATGGTGACGTTGTCGAACAGCCCCGTGGCGATCAGCGCTTTCAGGGCGGCGTCGAGGGCCGCGGGATCGAGCCGGCCGTCGGGTGCGGCGTGAAAATAGGAGCGGACGGTCTCGGCATCGATCCTGCGATTGCCTTCAACGACGATAGTCTCGGCAGCCGGTGTGATCGCAGCCGCGGGCGCCAGAAAACCCCGCGTCGCCGTCGCGAGCAACAGTGCCGCCACAAAAATTACCCGGCTGTACCTGCAGCTTGGCGCTTGGTGCTTGATCTCGTGTCCCGAATCCGAAGTTCGCAACATTGTGCAGCGGCCTCCTTGTCGAGGGCGCGGATCGAATTGCCCGCGCGGGGCAAAAGAATGTCTTTCCTGCGGTGAATTGGAGGCTATTGCCGAACGCCGTCACAATGTCGGCATGAGGGCGAAACCGGCCTCGGGGTCGTCACGCGATTGTCAAAACCAACACTCGGCGAAAACCTGTATTTGCTGTGCTTCTGCGATTCCAATGCGCGCAGAGACACCCACTTGCTACGGGATGCGAACGTTCGAATAGAGCCACTCGCCCCGAGCGCGAATGCCCTGTCATGGGAGCATCACATGCGATATGTCGCCCTCGCTGTCGCCCTCCTGATTCCCCTTCAGTTCGCGCGAGCCGCGGTTGCCCCCGAGATCGATCCACGCGCGTCGCTGGGCGTGGTGCAGCAATGGATCTACAATTACCGGGCCAAGCCCGACTATGCCCACGTGCCTGCGGCGGTGCGCGTGCTGTTCCATTCGCAAACCTTCAAGGAGCCGGAGAACGCCGGCATCTATCTCGGCTTCATCGCCGGCGCGATCGGTTCGAATCCGGCCAAGTCCGAACAGCTGGTCAATAGCTTCTTTCCGGTGCCATCAGAGGATGAATGGGTGGTGGTGCGCGCAATTGCCTATTCCGGGCTGCCCGACTGGCGCGTTCTGTTGCGGAAGGTCGCTGCGAAAATGCCGGGACGCAAGGTGATGATCGATAGCTACCTTGCCGGCACCCTGCCGACCCTCATGGACATTCCGCTGGAAGAAAAGAAGCCGGGCGTGCTCGAGAAGCTGCGCGGTGCCCTTACGCAGAATCCCTTTGCCAAGGAGGAGAAGAAGCTGAACGTCGCAATTACCTATGCCGGCAATCAGGACCTGCTCGATACCTTGTGGGGATATTATTTTGCGACCGGCTCGCATGTCCCGATCGGGCGGATCATGCAGATGCTGCCATGGTCGAAGAGCCGAGATACCGTGGACAAGCTGAGCATCGGCAGCATGGCGCGGTATACGCTTGCGAGCTACGCCGTGCGCGACGCGGAATTGCGCGAATTTCTGCGCAGCGAGTTGTCGCGCCAACCGGCGCCGGTCAAGGCGCCGCTCACAGAGGTGGTCGAGGCGGCCGACACCGTGCAGCTTGGCGCGGTTCGCAAGGACGCGCTCGCCGCCGTCGAAGATCTCAAGACCAAGGGCTCGGACGCACGGCGCAATCTGGACTTCTGGGGCCAAGTGGGAGTCGGTGCGCTCGCGCTCGGCTGCGTCTCGGCCGCCGCGCTTGGCCAAGTCGCGATCGGCATTCCCTGCGTGATCGGCGGTTCAGCATCGCAGGGCCTGCTGTCGTTCTGGGAAAAGCAGCAGTAGTCGGGAGGAGGTGGGCTCCGGCGCCGCGAGATCCGCGGTGGCTCCGCGTGCTCGCATTGCTTGGGTCATGGTGGGCGGCATCGGGGATGAGGACAGTTCCTGGCGCGGAACCTGCCATGGGATAGAGAGCACCAGCGGAACGTGCATTGTCGTCCACTTTAATCAATTCGGTAGAATTCGCAGGCGACCTTGGCGCGCGGCGAGATGAAGACCGTAACGGCTTCAATGTCGAATGTGCTGCCTGGTCCAGTCCCGGTTTTCCAACGTTTTGTCGCTCGGAGCCGCATCCGGATCAACTGATTCTGGACATGAAAGCTTACAAGTCTTTGATTTAAAAGGCTATTTCGATCTAGACTCTGATCGGCTGCTGTGCTTGACGCTGGACTTTCAAATCGGCGACCCTAGCGCGTCGAGCGCTGGAATTTGGGAGGCTTCGGAAACGCATCGGGATGGACAGGCTCCCGATGAACCGCTTCGCCCGACTCATCGATCACGACAATCGAAAGCGAGCGATCGGTGATGCGCGGATCACGGCGCAGTCGGCGGGCAAGCTCCTTGCTATGTTCGATTGCGCCGCCGGTCGTTGCAAATTCGAGACCCGTCCTGCCCCGCGGCGGAACGCCGTCCTTCATATCGAAATAATAGGTCCGCATCGTAATCCCCGCAGCCTCTCTGGCCGGGCGGGATGGAATGCGGCGTATCGGCAGCCGGCAATCCATCCCCGCATCCGAGTCACACGTTTAGATACGGGACTCGCAGGGACGAGGTTTCAAGAATTTCACAGCCTGACCGGTAGCAGAGTGCATCGGCGAATTGGTTGCTACCCCTGGCTGTATTCTGGCAATTTGCTCAAAATCTGCAGGATTGCTTCCCGAGCGATCAGTTCGGCTTGCTGTGGATAGCGTTCCTTGGCATACTTTCGTCCACGTCAGGCTCGGCGCGGTCGATTTCGAGACGTGCCATTCGAAGTATCAAGGTCGCTGTCGTGAGCCCGAGACTTTCGGCTTCAATTGCTGCGGTATCGACCTTTCTTGCGAGGCCTTCACGTTTGCTGAGAAATGCCATTACCGTTCCTCTATCAGAAGGTGCGAGATGACGAATCCCACACTCATTTCGGAGTTGCACAACAAGCTCGGAACTCCATCGAGCGAAGCAGTCGAATGTCTTCGGCTCGTGAAGGCATTCCTGAGGCTTGAGCCGGGACAACGTTTCGAAGTCATTGAACTCGTCGAGCTTCTTGCGGCCGACCCGTCATTCGAACTCGATCTTCCCCTGTCCTGACGCCAGTGCGTCAGCTGTCGACGGCCGTCGCGGCCGGGGGCCGCGTTGCAATTGCGTAGATCGCCCCTTCGTCGAGTGCCTCGGACTGGTGAGGCGTTCCGGCGGGTAGAAATATGGTATCGCCGGGGCGACAGATGCGCTCGCCATCGTCCCACTTGAAATTCAGTCCGCCACTGATGATGACGAGGATTTCGTCCACCGGGTGAGTGTGGACGTGATGCACCTTGCCCGCAGCGTCTCTCTGCAATTCGATGCAGCCTTGCGTCGGAAGCAGTGCGAGGATGGCGGGATCAATCGCGAATATCGGCTTGGTGCCGGTGATGATCGTGGTCATGCGGCTTGCTCCGCGTTTTCGATTTTCTCCGTCTGGCTCTGCGCGAGCCGGGCGAAGGGGCACTGTGCGGCCGCCTCGTTGTCGTCGAACAGGAAGTATTGCTGATATTCACGGCCATCATGGTTGCCGTAGCGGCCGAGCAGGGGCGAGGGGCCGGTGCCGTCGTAGGGAAGAAGTCTCTTGCGGACTTCGCCGAATGCGGCTTCGGCTGTCTTGTCGGTGCCAAGCACCTTCTCGAACACCCAGCGCGGCTGGAACGTCAGCATGAAGGCGCTCGAGCGGCGGCTTTGCCGGAGCACATGTGCGGGCGTGCTGCAGACGACGAAGATCGGCTCGCCTGCGAACGAGAATTCCCACATCGGGTGATCGATCTGCTCGGGTATTTCCGCCGGCCAAGGACTCTTGTCGAGACCGGCCAACTGATCGAGCGTGAGCCAAAGTTTCCGGTAGTAGGCATCGATCGTCTGAACCGGCCGTGGCCGGGTAAACACCAGCAGCGACGTATTGGGGCCGTGCGAGCGGCACTCGGAAACGAACAGCGCGAGCTGCTCGCCTAGCACCTCGATATCGTAGGGATCGAGAAACAGATAGCGCAACTGATCCTGACGATAGCCGGCGACGCCGAAGACGCACGGAAAAGGCCTGGCCTCGCTGCTCATCTGCGCTTCGAATTCCGCAAACAGGACACGTTGCCAGGTGCTGACCGCAAAACTTGAACCAACTTCGCTTTTCTTCAAATACAGACGCGACATATGACCCCCTTGGTTTTCACCGCTACCCACGATCTATCAATTGTCTCCTCATCATCAGCGGACCGGCAATTCCCGGCAATGACATCAGCAAAAGAATGACGATAAGGGCGCTGTAGCCTGAATCGGTCACAGAGGCTGCATTGTTCAGCCCGCCGTTTCCCGACGAGCCAGAAGCGACCATGGCGAGCGCGATGACGGGTTGCGAAGCGCCCGCGAATATCCCGGCTGCGGTCGTGTTGACCGACGCGCCGACTCCGATCGATTCCGCGGTATAAAGCCGCTTGGTGCACTTCAAGACCAGCGGCACGGTGCCGCCGGCGACCAACCCGAGCGCGGCGAAAACGACGCCCGTATAAACGAAGCCCATCGCGTGAGCAATCGGAGGCAAGAGGATTGCGATCAGAAACATGCGCAAGATGCAAATGCGGATCAATGCCGTGTCGAGCGCAGCGGCCATGCGATCGGCGATATGCCCGAGGAAGATCGACCCGATCGCATTGCCGCCCATGAAGGCGAGCAGGGGAGCGCCCGCCGCAGACGGCGTGATCTTGAATATATGCGCCACCATCGGGATGCCCCATACGCCCGACAGCGTCGTCACGACGGCGAAGTGAGAGGCGAAACTCATCGCACATCCCCAGTTCGCGCTTCGCCCGAGCGCCCGCCAACTGCTTGCGAGCACGCTCTTCATCGTCCGTTGACTATGTGATGCCAGGTCGGGCCTGAGCGCCATCGACGCGATGAGGAGGTTTGCGATCCCAACGCACGCGACAAAGATGAAGCAGGTGCGCCAGCCGAACCCGGTGACGGCAGCCGCGAGCGGAGACGTCGCCATGGCGCCCCCGACATAGCCCGATACCTGCGAAATGCCCGACATGATGCCGAAGCGCTGGTCCGAAAAGCTCTGCGCAACCAGCTTCAACATGGCGGTGAACACCAGCGCGTCGCCGCAGGCGATGATCAGTCGTGCTGCAAAGACGTCGATCAGATTGGGCGCCAGGGCAAAGGCCGCGCTCCCGAACGATGATGCAGCCATGCTGACCAGCACGACCCGCTTGACGCCGTACCGGTCGACCAGGAGGCCGGCCGGAATTTGCATCAAGGTGTAGCCCCAGAAATAACTCGAGGCCAACATTGCGACGCCGGCGGCGTCGGTGCCGAATTCGGTCATGAAACTCAGGCTGACCGATTGCGGCGACACGCGCTGCAGAAACGCAATGGCGTACGCCATCGCGACAGTCGACCAGGCCAGATAGCTGCGATCGATGAGGCGGCTGATGGGGACTGCTGCGGTCTGTTGCCCGGATACCGTCATCATGTCCTCGCGTAGCCGACGGAGAACAATGCATCTGCCGAGTCGGGGATGATCCGGGACATCGCTGCGTCGACTTGCTCGGCCAGGCCGCGATAGGGTTGTCGATGATGTTTGATGTGGCCGTACGCACCGCGCATGATCATGCCGGGAAGTTCGAGACGCTTTCCCGGATAAAGTGCCGCACACATCGCCTCGCCGGCCGCTTGCAGGGCGGGGTCCTGATCTTCGCCGAGCAGGGACGGCGTGACTTTGTCGCAGATCTTGGCGTTCGCCGTCCAGACAATCGGATTTCGCGTCCGCCATCCGTAGAGGATGTTCGGGCTGCCCGGAGTGCCGGCGCGTTTCAGCACCTCCGTTGTAAAGAACCGGTATAGCCCGCGGCCTTGATGGGCGGGCAGAACCTCGGTTCCGCTGCGGTAGATGGCAGGGCTGCCCCCTACCTGCAGCATGCGGTAGACGGAAAAGGCCGCCAATCCCGCGTCGTCGCGGACGAGAATGAGGCTGTACTTCGTCTCGAACGGCGACGAGGCGGCGGTCCAGTGCGGTTCAGTTGCCTGCCAGTTGATGGCGATGATGCCGTTCATGGCGTCCATCACCTGCTGTTGGTCGACTTGCTCGACCCGGGACGCATCCGGGAAACTGTAAACGCTGTAGCCGGCCCATGGGGAGGCGACAGGTTCGTACCGGCCTCCAGGATTCCACGACATGGCAACTCCAACTCTGCATGCCGAGCTATACAGCCGTGCAGGAAATGGCTTAAAGGACAATATGCCCTCGAATTCTGCCAAATCCCTGGGTCCCGACTCGCGAGAAAAAGTGCCCGCGAGGCGGATCGCGATGATCGCCTTTCCAGGGGTGACCCTTCTCGATCTGTCCGGTCCGGCGCAGGTGTTTGCCGAATTGCAGGAGATCGAACTGCCGGCGGCGGGCTATGCGCTCACCTACCTGTCGAGCGTGGGCGGCCTGCTGCCAACGGATGTCGGGATCATGATCGATACCGCCCCCATCGCGAGCGTGCGTCCCGATCAGGTCGATACGCTCATCGTGCCCGGTGGCCCCGGCATTTGGGCCCTTCGGCAGGATGCTTGCCTGATGAACTGGATCTCGCGAACACTGCCGAAGACGCGACGGATTGCGTCGGTATGCCTGGGCGCGTTCGTGCTGGCCTGGACCGGCGTGCTGGATGGCAAGCGCGCGGCGACGCATTGGCGATATTGCCCGCGACTGCGCGACAGCTTTCCGAACATACGTGTCGAACCGGATGCGATTTTCGTCCAGGACGGGCGGATCTGGTCCTCTGCCGGCGTCAGCGCGGGAATCGACCTGGCGCTTGCGATGATCGAGGAGGACTTCGGCCACACCATTGCGCTCGATATCGCGCGACGGCTGGTGGTGTTTCTCAAACGCCCCGGCGGTCAAAGCCAGTTTTCAACCGTGCTGGCCGCGCAGGCGTCTGACGTGGAAGGCCGCTTCAGCGCCCTGCACGCCTGGATCATCGAGAATATCGCAAGCGACCTGAAGGTCGAAAACCTCGCGAAAAAGGCCGGGATGGCGCCGCGAACGTTTGCACGCATGTACGCGAACCGGACCGGAATGACACCGGCCAATGGGGTCGAGGCGCTGCGTGTCGAGACCGCGCGACTCCTGCTCGAAAGCCCGCAGGTCGGGGGTGTGGTCGAGGTCGCAAGGCGCGCCGGGTTCGGTGACGATGAACGCATGCGGCGCGCCTTCCTGCGCCATCTCGGGGTGTCGCCGTCGGAATACCGCAGCCGTTTTTCGCGTTGAAGGCGGCTCCGGCCAGCCCCGGGTCGGCCATCCGGATCCGTTGACC
>Ga0105237_10004538_pt1 | contig 16046 bp, 12 predicted proteins | sample KBSC24metaG_FD_81520 | JGI IMG/M metagenome (GOLD analysis project Ga0105237, IMG submission 81520) | Corn rhizosphere microbial communities from Kellogg Biological Station, Michigan, USA - KBS C2-4 metaG | ecosystem: Host-associated > Plants > Roots > Rhizosphere > Soil | place: Michigan, USA... | reverse complement strand
ATATGCTGGCAAAGCAGGGAATAAGATTTACCGATGCACATTCAAGCTCTGCCACATGTACACCCTCACGTTATGCCTTGATGACCGGCAAGTATCCGTGGAGAACAAAGGGTACAGCCATATTGCCCGGCAATGCATCTTTAATTATTCAACCAGGGACCAATACATTGTCTTCCGTTTTTAAAACTGCAGGATATGCCACAGGTCTTGTTGGCAAATGGCACCTTGGATTAGGGACGGGGAAAGAAATTGACTGGAACAAAGAAATAATGCCCGGCCCCAATGAACTTGGGTTTGATTATTCGTTTTTCTTTCCGGCCACCGCCGATCGTGTGCCTACGGTATTTGTGGAAAATCATCGTGTAATTGCACTTGATTCAACAGATCCTATCACAGTTAGTTACAAAGAAAAAGTAGGCAATGATCCTACGGGAAAAGAGCATCCTGAATTGTTGAAAATGCGTTCATCACCAGGCCAGGGACACGACCAAACTATCGTAAATGGCATTGGAAGAATTGGCTATATGAGTGGCGGCAAAACAGCAAGATGGGCCGATGAAGAATTATCGCTTACTTTTTTATCAAAAGCAAAAAGGTTTATTACGCAACACAAGGCATCACCATTCTTTTTATACTTCGCATTAACAGAACCACATGTGCCACGCATGCCTGCCACTATGTTTAAAGGCACAAGCGGACTGGGCTATCGCGGAGATGCCATTGTACAACTTGACTGGACGGTTGGCGAAATTATGAAGCAGCTAGAACAAGAGGGTTTATCTCAAAATACCATTATCATTTTTAGCAGTGATAACGGGCCGGTACTTGATGATGGCTACCAGGATGAAGCTGTATCAAAATTAAATGGTCACAAACCTGCTGGCACCTTACGTGGCGGCAAATACAGCGCCTTTGAAGCGGGCACAAGAGTTCCTTTTATTGTGCGCTGGCCAGGAGTTACTTCTTCTATTAGTAATGCATTGATTTGCCAGGTAGATTTGCTGGCATCCTTCGCTGCTATGTTTAATCGAACACTTGCGCCAAACGATGCTACAGACAGCTACAACCTGATAGAAGCTTTAAAGGGTAAGTCACAACAGGGACGGGATTTTCTTGTAGAGCAAGGCGGTACGCTGGCCATTGTTAAAGATGGCTGGAAGTATATAGAGCCAAACGCTGGCCCGGCGATAGATAAGCTGGTAAATATTGAACTTGGCAACAAAGCCCAGCCACAGTTATACAACTTGACAGAAGATATAGGAGAAACAAAAAATATTGCTGAAGCTAACCCTGGCAAGGTGAAAGAACTTTCTGCATTACTCGATGAAATAAAGCGTAAGGGAAGAAGCAGGTAAATTGTTATACTTTAATTTGCTCCTGATAAATTTATTCGTCCATGCAATTTGTGGTTCATTATTTTCTTCATTTTATTTTCCCCGGCATTATTGCGTGGTGTTTTTACAGGAAAAAATGGATAAGCACTTATATCATTTTTACAGCTACCATGCTGGTCGATTTAGATCACTTAACGGCCACTCCTGTTTACCAGGCTTGCCGGTGCAGCATTGGCTTTCATCCGTTACATAGTTATATTGCCTGCGGTTGTTATGTGGTGATGCTTTTTTTCAAAAAAACACGACTGATAGCTATTGGACTGCTGATGCATATGGCCACAGACGGGCTTGATTGCTGGTGGAGCAGCCTGCATTGTCAATGAACACATTTTTATATTTAATTACTAAGTTTAGCAGATGAAAGCCATTCTGCCAATACTGTCTTTACTTTTTTGCCTTAATACCTTTGCGCAGCTTAATACAGCGCTGGACAATATCTTAAATGAGGAAGCCGCAAACCGTCCGGGTATTGCTTTAATGATTGAAGAAAACGGCCGGATCATTTATCAAAAAGCAGAAGGCATCGCTAATGATTCTACAAAGCAGGTGCTTGCCGTTAATAGTAATTTCCGAATGGCGTCAGTATCTAAACAGTTTACGGCTATGGGAATATTATTGTTAGAGAAAGAAGGGAAACTTTCGATTAATGATCCTATCAGAAAATATTTACCTGAACTAACGGCAGTATCCTGCAACAAAATCCTGGTAAAGCATTTACTCACCCATTCATCCGGGTTGTGGGATTATGAGGCTTTAATTCCGTCAAATCAAACCACACAGTTATCAGACGCAGATGTATTAAAACTGTTGCAAACACAAGACAGCACTTACTTCACACCGGGAGAAAAGTTCCGCTACAGTAATTCAGGCTTTTGCTTGCTGGCACTTATTGTTGAGAGGGTGTCTCATCAAAGCTTTGCATCATTCATTAAAGAAAAAATTTTTGCTCCCCTGCACATGGATGCATCTGCTGTATATGAGGCAGGCAAAAACATTCAGCACCGCGCTATGGGTTACGCAAAAGACAGTACAGGCAATATCTTCTTTTCAGACCAAAGCGTTACCAGCGCTACAAAAGGAGACGGTGGCGTTTATACATCATTGATTGATTATCGCAAATGGATGCACGCATTACAGCAAAACAAACTTATTAACCTTACCAAGACAATGGAACGTCTTCGGTTCAAAATAGCTACTGCTGATAACAGTTACTATGCGGCAGGCTGGTTTAGTATTTTTTCAACTCCTGAAATATTGTTCCACTCAGGTAGCACTTGTGGTTTCAATAATTTTGTAATATTCGTTCCGGAAAGAAAGCTATCCATCGTTTATTTTCCAATCTTGCAGATAATCTTCTTCCATTTAAAAAAGTTGTTACTGCTTTAAAGGTACAAGGCGTTGGTGATTTTTCAAACGTTGGGACCTTACATGAATTAACCAGGTAAACCTCTCTCAAATGGATAAGCCTACGAATCTTTCTGAATAAATTGTTTAGATTTATTGCAACATTTTAAATTCAAACCTGTCTAATCGGCCAGGTGAGCAATCAAACTGGAAATAGCCCGGAGGACAAGCATCTTGTTAAGCTGGTATTGGATGGTAACACCAATGCCTTTCATGCCATTATTAAAAATACTGAAGGACTGGTTGCGCAGATTGTTTCAAGAATGGTAACAAATGTTGAGGATCGCAGGGACATTGTGCAGGATATCTACATGAAAGCTTTTCACAGGTTGGATAGTTTTAAGTTTCAGTCGAAGCTTAGTACATGGATAGGAAGAATTGCTTACAATGCCTGTTTTAACTGGCTTGAAAAGAAAAAGCTAATCTTTCCGGGCGAGGCTTTTAATGAATTTGATATGAATGAAACTTCCGGTGAATTATTCAACAAACCGGCGCTTACATTAGAGGCCAGAGCCGATGAGCCTGTTCTTCAAAAAGAACTTTCAGGCATTCTAAAAACAGAAACAGAAAAGTTGCCGCCAGTTTATCAAACCTTGATTATACTTTATCACCAGGAAGAATTAAGCTATGTTGATATTGTACAAATAACAGGCTTACCGGAAGGAACGGTAAAGAACTATTTGTTCAGAGCAAGAAAAATGTTGAAAGAAAACTTACTGTCAAAGTACAAAAAAGAGGCATTATGACAAGTGAACATCCATCAGAAGCAATGCTGCAGCAATTTGCATTAAATGCCCGGGAATGTAGCAAAGAAACAGCAACCCACATTGAGCAATGCAAAAGCTGCCAGGCAGATGTTGCCATCTATCAACTGATGTTTTCTGAAATAAAACAGCAGCCGCAGCCCGCTTTTGATTTTGATGTGGCAGGCGTTGTTATGCCTCAGGTACAAGCCTTAAAGAAATCGCCGGTAAAGGATTCTTTTTCTACCAATTTTATAACTGTTGCTATTTGTTGCATAGCTGTAGTTCCGCTTTATCTTTTCAGAAGAAACATCCTTTTTATCTTCTCGGGTATTTCTTCCCTGTTTATTTATGTTTCAGTAGCATGCACAATAGCAATTCTTGCATACAGTATATTCAAAATGTATAAGCGTTACCAGCAAAAAATGCAAGCCATAAATTTTTATTGATTTTACTGCAACATTCAATGCACAGGCCTGTCAAATTATTATAGCAAATAGTAAATAAAAATGAAAAGACTAATTATTACATCATCTGTTTTGTTTGCTTCCTTTATCGCAAATGCGCAAGACAATTTTGAACCGCTTAAAGACAGACAATTTGTTTTTGATGCTTTTAATATTTGTGCAATGCTGTTTGTGTTATACATGATCTCCGCTTTCATTCTCCAACTGGTGAAGCAAAGGTTGGACTATCGTCTTAAAGACAAAATGGTTGAGAAGGAAACGGCCTCTACTGTTGTGAATCAACTTACACAGGGCAATAAAAAGGATAATGAAAACAGTATTTTGCAATGGATATTTGTTTTATGCGGCATTGGCATCGGCTTTACTATTATCTATTATTCTAATCCCTTTGGCGCACACTCTATGGCTATTATGGCGTTTAGCCTGGCCGCAGTGTTTCTTGCTTATTACCTTGTTATTAAAAGCAAAAAGAAAGGCTTGAGCAATGAACACCTTAAAGATTAAAGCTTCCGCAATACCTCCACTTTACCCACAACCGTAGCTAAACACATTTTTATGAAGCTTACATTTTTCTTAATCGCTTTTTCTCTCGTTTTTGTACGGGCTTACTTTTCATTGCATGGCCATGATAACAAAGGCAAAGACAATGTAACGATAACAATAGAAAATGGTGATGATTACGAACAAATAAAATACGCCGGAAAAATTGCACTTGCAGATGATGAAACTACTTTTAAAAGTATTTCACCCGGCGGATATGTGAAGTTTAGAAAGAATACTATTAAGCTCGCAGCAGAAAGCAATATCACAGGTGAAATAAAATATACTTTGTATGATGATGACCAGCTATTGTTGCCTGGTGATAATTCAAAAAGAATTATCGCATCTGCAATAAAAGAAATGATTGCTTATGGGTCTGATGCGCAGGGAAGAATGGAACGTCTCTATCTCAAAGGCGTAAAGACTGCATTAATAAACGAGATAAACAATATAAAAGATGCAGGACTGGTGAATATGTATATGGATCGCATCTTCAAATCTGACACTCTTTCAGCAAGTGATTACTCTTTTATAGCTGAAAAAATAAAGTCACTGAATTCGGATATTGATAAGTTGAGATTTTTAAAAATGTACCCTATACAAAGTATACAAAATCCTTCAGTCATTCAGTCATGGTTTGATGTAGCAAAAAGGCTTAATGCAGATATAGATAAAATGAATGCGCTTACTTATTTGACAGAAAGTGACAGCCTTTCGTCAGAGTGTTTTGACAGGATACTTGACATCAGCGTGCATCTTAATGCCGATATAGACAAGATAAACATGTACCAGAAACTTTTGAATCAAAAAAACATATCCGAACAGCAATGGATAAGCCTGATAAACCAGGCACCTAACATAACTGCGGATGTTGATAAAAGTAATTTGTTAACGGCTATTGCAAAACAAATGCCCAAAACAGAAAGCATAAAATCTGCCTGGCTTAAAGCAGCAAGGACAATAAATAATAATGCAGATTATGGCAATACGTTAAGAGCCATAGAACAATTTTGAATATTCCATTTTAGCTGCTTTTAAATAGATACTTATTTTAATTCAAGCATCAGCATTTGTTTTGCAGGAACAGAGAAAGAAGTATTGTAAGATGTACCGCTAATAATATCTGTTGCTTTTGTAAAACCTCTTGTCCTCTCCGCATAATTTTCAAAGCTGATGTTTTGTGCATTTTCATTGGTGTTCATTACACACATGATTGTCTGCTTATCATCATAACGGAAATAGACATAAAGACCGTTAACAGGCACATACTGCATCATTTTACCATTGGTTAATGCAGAAGATGTTTTACGAAAATTGGCAAGCTTTTTAACCAATGACTGCACAGATGATTCATCACTTGTTAAGCCCTCACCAGTGAATGCATTTTTCTTATCGCCATCCCATCCGCCGGGAAAGTCAAGCCTAACCCATCCATCAGGATTGCTGACACCTTTCATGATAATTTCTGTGCCGTAATACATTTGCGGAATGCCACGCATGGTAAGCAGCCATTCAATCCCCATCTTCTGTTTATTTACATCTTCTCCTACCTGTGAGAAAAAGCGTGTCATATCATGGTTGTCAAGAAAGATAACATTGTTCATCGGCTGCTGGTATAGAAAATCAAGACTTACTGTTTGATATAACCTGTTTACGCCCCAGGGCATTTGTGTAAGCGCTGGCTGTATACCTCCGAACAATGCTTCAAAATCCAAAGCGCCTGTAAGATTACTTTTAAAGTCTGTATTGATATTGTTTTTAGTGAGGTAAGCCTGGTTTACCACACCTTCGCCCCATGTTTCACCAAACATGGTAATGTTAGGATATTCATCAGTCAGAGCCTGGTTACAGCGGTTCATAAATTCAAGATCAACATACTTGTATGTGTCAATTCGCCATGCATCTACACCAAATTCTTCAACACACCATATCGCATGCTGAATAAGAAAATCTGCCACGAAGGGGTTGCCCTGGTTCAGGTCAGGCATCTGGTTTGTAAACCATCCATCAGCCATTTGCTTTTTGTCTTTTTGAGAAGCATACGGATCAAAAAATACCTGCTCTTTATAATTGGGTTGAGTGAATGTCGGCCATTGATGCAACCATGTTTTATCCGGCATATCCTGCACAATAAAATTATACAGGCCGACATGATTATACACGGCATCCTGTATCAACTTCATACCGCGTTTATGTAATTCATCGCTCAATTTATGATAAGCATTTTCACCTCCAAGGCGTGGTTCAATTTTATAATGATTGGTAAAGGCATATCCATGCTCTGTACGATCGGGCATATCGTTCTCCAATACAGGAGTCATCCATAATGCAGTGGCGCCAAGACTTTGCAGGTAATCGAGATGATTGATAATACCCTGCATATCTCCACCATGTCTTAAAAAGATGGAGTCGCGGTTAAGTGACTGATCTTTCATGCCTGCAACATGGTCATTAGATACATCTCCATTACTGAAACGATCAGGCATTAAAAAATAAATAAAGTCAGATGAGTGTACGCCTTGTGCATAAGCTGTTCCGTTACCATCGCGCCTTGCTTTAAGCTCGTAACTCAGCAGCGTCTTTTGTTTTTTTGATTTGGTATCTGTAGTATAAAAATCAATCATACCCGGCTTTGCTGAGTCATCTATACTAATGCTTATAAAAAGATAGTTGGGATTCTCCACTCTTATTATGTTTTGCCAGTTTACACCGGCATAAGGTTTCATTTGCACATCAAGCTTAGCAACATCTTTCTGATGAAGCATGAGTTGTATGTTCTTATGCTTCATCCCTACCCACCAATGGGTTGGATAAACCTCTACGCCTGTTTGAGCATGTACACTTAAAACAAACGCTAAAAAGAGCAGGCAGTTAATAATTTTCTTCATACAGAGTTGGTAATAATATTATCAGACATTAAGCAAGTTATACTGAGCGTTGCTCTTCTATTTCAAGAGTAGCAATTTCTGCATCGCTTGCATCTTCATTTTTTCTTTCTTTTACAATGAAATAACAAATTAATGCGGCAAGCACCATCATGGCGCCGCCTATTTGAACAGCAAGCATTCTATTGTTATTAAGCAGATGCTGCATAATCCATCCAAAGAATAAAGAAGCGATGATTTCGGGCAACACAATAAAGAAGTTGAAGATACCCATATATACGCCTATTTTATTTTCAGGCAAAGCACCCGCAAGCATTGCATATGGCATGGAAAGAATGCTTGTCCATGCAATGCCAACGCCCGTCATGCAGAAAAACAATTCGTACTTTTCTGTTACAAAACCAACAGAGATCAACCCAATAGCACCACATAAAAGGCATAAAGCATGTGTACGTTTTCTGCCTAACTTCCTGGATATAGCCGGTATCATCAATGCAAAAACAAATGCAATAATATTGTAGTACGAAAGCGTAAGCCCTCCAAACTCCGTTCCTTCCGAATATAACTTTGGACTGGTTACAGTATTACCATGAAACACGTTATTCGCAACGGCCGTGTTATAGTAGAACCACATCAAAAACAACCCGGGCCATGTAAAAAATTGCACCAATGCCAGTTGCTTCATTTTTACAGGCATATTGAAGATGGCGTGATTAATTTCGGTAATCCAGGAGGTCTTGCCAGCCTGCTCTCTCTCTTTCAATTCAGCTTCTGTAGGTGGATATTCTTTTGTAGTGAAGATGGTGTAAAGTACCGCAGCCAGGAATATAGATCCTCCCGCATAAAATGCATACTTTACCGAGTTTGGAATATTACCATTTTCTGCAACGTTGGACACTTTAAAAACATTCGACATTATCCATGGCAAAGCAGAGGCAATGCAGCCACCAAGTGCTATCATAAAACTTTGTGTAGCAAACCCGGCTGTTCTTTGGTGTTCCGGCAGCATGTCTGCTACAAAGGCCCTGAAAGGCTCCATTGCAATATTACCTGATGTATCCAGTATCCACAAAAGTCCGGCAGCCATCCATAACGCACTGCTGTTAGGCATAAAAAACAAACAGATAGTGCTAAGAACTGCACCTACAAAAAAGTACGGCCTTCTTCTCCCCCACCATGGATGCCAGGTTCTATCGCTCATATAACCAATAATTGGCTGCACCAGCAAACCTGTTAGCGGGGCTGCTAAAAAGAGCAACGGAATCTGGTCAGGAGAAGCCTTGAGGTATTCGTAAATAGGCCCCATGTTAGCCCTTTGCAAATCCCAGCCGAACTGAATTCCGAAAAATCCGAAACTCATATTCAACAGTTGGAAAAATTTTAAAGTAGGCTTACTTGTTTTAGCTGAACCAGTAACAGGGATAGAGGCCATAAGCAATCGTTTAATAATAGTAAGATACGCAATGGTTAGGTGCGCAAAATAATTCTTTTTTAGATAATGTGTATTTGATACACAAAACATTTTTATCAAATAAAAAATGCCAGCCATAGCTGACATTTTTTATTTATTGGTTTAAGTCACATGAAATTTTTCAACTGCCACACTTTCTTATCTTTTCATTTTTCTTTTTAGTTGTTCGTTAAATAACAAAACCGTTGGGTATTATCGCACCTTTCTTTACTACCACAATACCATCTTTAACTGTATAAAGAGCGTGGTCCGTATTTTCAAGATGAGGCCCGCCGTTTATTCTTACGTCGTTACCTATACGGCAGTTTTTATCGAGAATAGCATTCTTAATATAACATCTTTCACCAATGCCATTTTGCGGCACACCCTGGTGAGAAAATTCCTGCATTTGTGTAAGCGTTTCGTAATAATCGTTCCCCATAATATAACTGTTTACCACGGTGGTGCCATGTCCTATCCTTGCACGGATACCAATCACACAATTGTCAAGCCTGCTGGCAAGTATGATGGAACCTTCGGCAATGACCGTTTTTTCAAGCGTAGTTCCACTGATTTTTGCAGGCGGTAACATACGTGCACGGCTATAAACAGTTTTGGTATTATCAAACAAATTGAATGGAGGAATATCCTGTGTAAGCGCAAGATTTGCCTCAAAGAATGAGTAAATATTTCCTATATCTGTCCAGTATCCTTCATACTGAAAGCTTACCACTTTATGTTTGCCAATTGAGTTGGGAATGATCTCTTTGCCAAAGTCAGTTGCATCAGGATGAACATCTTTTAATAAATGATATAATGCAGATTTATTAAAGATATAAATACCCATTGACGCAAGATAATTACGGCCTTCACGACGCATAGCATCGCCGGTATCACTTACCCATTCCGGCAGTAAATCCTTCTTGGGCTTCTCAATAAAAGAAGTGATAAAATGCTCTTCATCTGTTTTCAGAATACCAAATTCCGGGGCATCCCTGTCACCAACAGGAATGGTTGCTATAGAAATGTCTGCACCTTTTTCTTTGTGGGCTGCAATCATTTCAGCAAAATCCATCTGGTACAACTGGTCACCGCTTAGAATAAGCACGTATTCGTAATCATTATTGGCGATATGCCTTAAAGATTGCCTTACAGCGTCTGCCGTACCTTGATACCATCCGGGGTTATCAGGCGTTTGCTCAGCAGCAAGAATATCCACAAAGCCGCTGCTGAAAGCGCTGAACTGGTAGGTATTCTTGATATGCTTATTTAGCGAAGCCGAGTTAAACTGTGTTAGTACAAACATGCGGTTGATGTTTGAATTGATACAGTTACTGATAGGTATATCCACCAAACGATATTTGCCCGCGATAGGCACAGCAGGCTTTGAACGGCTTGCTGTAAGTGGATACAAACGTGTGCCTGCACCTCCGCCGAGTATTACTGCTACAACTGATTTACTTAGGGTAAACATATTCCGATTATTTTAAGCTTTGATAAATATTAAGGTATTGCTGAACTGAGTTTTCCCAACTGTTATCAATCTGCATCATGTGCTGCCGCATCCAGTTGAGGTGAGTTTTATCCTGAAAAACATTTACTGCACGGCCAATGGAATACACTATGTCACCAACGGTGGCATGATTAAAGCGTATGCCCCAGCCCTGCCAATCGCCCATATCCACGACAGTATCTCTAAGGCCGCCTGTATTGCGCACCACAGGCACCGTACCATACTTCATAGAATACATTTGATTTAAGCCGCATGGCTCAACGCGGCTCGGCATAAGTAAGAAATCTGCGCCGGCATACATCTGGTGGCTTAGCTTTTCATTGTAGCCGATAACAACATTATAATTACCTTGAAAAGAGTGTGCCAACTGGCTAAGACGCCATTCAACATGAGATTCACCGCTGCCTAATATAAGAAAATTTACCTGGCCGGGGTGGGCGTACATGGAAGATAGAATAGCATCTGGCAAAACATCGGCAGCCTTTTCACCAACAAGCCTGCCTATAAATATAATCAACGGTTTTGAAATATCAAGATTAAACTGCTCGCACAAAATCTTTTTACTTTCTCCTTTGCCTTCTTCAAAAGTTTTTAAATCATACTGCTTTGTAATGTATGTATCTAATGAAGGATCCCACACGTCTGCATCTATACCATTTAGTATGCCTGCACACTTGCCTTTTTCATACTCAAACAATGCTTCAAGGCCATTGGCGCTTTGTCTCAGTTCCTGCAAATAACTCCAGCTAACTGTTGTTACTTTCCAGGCGCACTTAATGCCTGATGCAAGTGGATTGATAACTCCTTTCCATTCCAGCAGGCCGCCCTTCCAGGTATCCCATGGCGGAAGGAAGGTACTTTTGTCCCAGCCCATCCATCCCTGGTACTGTGCATTATGGATAGTGATAACGGTTGGAACATCTGCAAGCATTGCGTAAGGATAGCAATGCTTCATCATAAAGGGGATAAGCCCTGTATGATAATCATGGCAGTGTACCACATCGGGCTTGTGTTGCCAGTGGCTTAACCAGTTTAATACACAAATCTGGAAAGCAACAAAACGTTGCGGATCATCATCATACCCATAAATTTTTTCGCGGTCAAGAAGTCCGTTAATATCTATAAGATATAAATCGAAACCAAGTATGTTATGTTTTTCTTTGATTACCGTGAAGTCGAACCACCAGTTACCGAGATTAGCACGTCCTTTAAAATCTACAAGCCACTCATGCTTGTGAAGAAATTTTGTTTTGTACATGGGCATTACCACTTTGGCATGATGCCCCATTTTAGTTTGATACTTTGGCAACGCTCCCACTACATCTCCCAGCCCACCAGCCTTGGCAACAGGATAACACTCTGCTGATACGTGAATGATTTCCATTAAGCAACCGGGGTTTATGAATTAGACTAGATACCGCTGTGACAAGGCTTAAGAATATAAGCTTTTCTCCGTTTGTATTGGGGCATTTATTGCTTAAGTCCTGCACACCTTATTTGAGAGACAATATAGTACTCTAATTGATACAACAACAAAAAAGATTTAAAATTTTTAAAAAAGTAAAATGTAGATTACTTTCGGCAATCTTTTAAAATTCTAATCATAACGATTGAAATGAGTGAAACATTAACGGCCACCCCTTCTACTACCAAAACGAATAGTGGCGCATTAGCGACCTTGGTGATTGTATTTTTTTTCTGGGGATTTATTGCTGCCAGCAATAGCATTTTTATCCCCTTCTGTAAATCGCATTTCAATTTAAGCCAGTTTGAATCTCAGTTAATTGGTTCTGCTTTTTATGGAGCTTATTTTATCGGTTCACTCAGTTTATACCTTTTGTCAATTGCTGTTGGATACGATATCCTTAACAAGATAGGTTACAAAAAAGGCATTATTTACGGACTTGGCATTTCGATTATCGGGGCATTAGCCATTATTCCTTCAGCTAATGCCAATTCATTTCCGCTTATCCTTGTTTCGTTTTTTATTGTAGCGCTTGGATTTTCTCTGCAACAAACGGCTGCGCAACCTTTTGCAATATCCCTGGGGGATCCTGCCACGGGCTCGCATCGATTAAATCTCGCCGGCGGAATTAATTCTTTGGGAACGACATTGGGCCCAATCATTGTAAGCTTTTTTCTTTTTGGAACCCCTAGCAGTAAATCCGCAAATGTTACAGTAACAAACGTTAATAACTTATACCTAATCGTTGCCAGTGTTTTTGCAGCAGTTGCTTTATTTTTCGCCTTTTCGAAATTGCCAGATGGAAAAGACGATGCAAAATTTGAAGCGTCCAAGAAAGCATCCCGTTCTCTAATTGCAATGACGGGCCTCATTATCTTAATCATTATAATAGGACAGCTTACAACTATTCAAAAGCTACCATTACTAATTGTTACTCTTTGTGTAGTAGTTGGAATATTATATTACTCTAACAGCAGTGCCATGAAAGATAGCACAGGATGGGGAGCAATGAAATATCCTCAGTTGGTGCTTGGGATGCTTGGCATATTTTTATATGTTGGCGTGGAAGTGACTATTGACAATAATTTTGGAGCTCTTTTAAAAACGCCTGGCTATTTGACTGCAGCAGGATTAAGTGAAGATGCTATATCCAAATATGTAACTATATATTGGGGAAGCTTAATGGTAGGAAGATGGACGGGAGCCATCGGAGTTTTTAATCTTTCGAAAGTGGGTACCAAGATTGCAACGGTAATTGTTCCTTTTGTTGCCTTTGGAATTATTCTTTTTGTTAATCACTTATACGGTAATGATGTAACAGATTTATATCCTTATGCGGTTTGTATAATAATAGCAATTGCAGCTTTCTTATTTGGACAAGAAAAACCGGTTAAAACACTTCTTACCTTATCATTATTAGCCGCTACCGGTATGTTGATTGGCGTTTTTACGAAAGGGATTGTTTCCGTGTATGCTTTAATGGCTGGCGGGTTGTGTTGTTCTATTATGTGGCCATGTATCTTTTCACTAGGTGTAGCAGGACTCGGAAAGTATACAAGCCAGGGATCAGCTTTCTTAATCATGATGATATTGGGAGGAGCCATTATACCTCCATTCCAGGGTTCATTAGGTGATAGCATCGGCATGCATCATTCATATCTTGTTGCGGCTGTATGTTTTATTTTGCTTGCATTCCTTGCAGTAAAACTTCGTTCTGTATTAAAATCTCAAGGGTTAGATTTCGACAATCAAATTGGCGGCGGACATTAGCACTCTCTTACAATAACAAAGGTTTCATTAAACAGACTATTATGGCAACTTCAGCTTCAGCAGCGTTAGAACCACTGGCAATCGGGATTGACATTGGCGGTACAGGTACCAAGTTTGGTATTGTTGACCGCGTGGGCAATGTGCTTTTCTCCAGCGAAATCTCTACCAAAAAACATAAGGAGGTTGATACTTTTATTAATGAGCTTTATGACAGTTTAAGTGTTCTTATTAAACGTGCAGGCGGCATTGGCCGTATGAAAGGTATTGGCGTGGGTGCACCCAATGGCAACTTTTATTCCGGCACAATTGAATACGCACCAAATCTTCCATGGCGCGGTATTATTCCGCTGGCAAAGTTGATACAGGACAAATTTCAGTTACCTGTTGTATTAACCAACGATGCCAACGCTGCAGCTATCGGAGAAATGATGTATGGCGCCGCACAGGGTATGAAAGACTTCATTATGATTACACTTGGCACAGGTGTAGGAAGCGGTATTGTTGCCAACGGACATTTAATTTATGGGCATGATGGCTTTGCCGGGGAGCTTGGCCATACCATTATTATACCTGATGGCAGGTACCATGAAGGCACCGGCAAAAAAGGTTCGCTGGAAAGCTATGCATCTGCTACAGGCGTTAAGCTTACTGCACTGGAAGTATTGGATCACACAGATAAACCCAGTGTGTTACGCGATGTACCTAAAGAAGAAATGGATTCAAGAAAGGTATATGATGCTGCAATTGAAGGTGATGAAGTAGCCAAAGAAATTTTTGAATATACAGGCAAGATATTAGGCATGGCACTGGCTAATGCCGTAATGTTTTCCAGCCCTGAAGCTATCATTCTCTTTGGTGGTTTAACCAAAGCCGGAGACCTTCTTTTAAAGCCAACACGTGAGCATATGGAAGCCAATCTTATACAAGTGTTTCAGAATAAAGTAAAAATACTTGTAAGCCATCTGAAAGAATCTGATGCTGCTATACTTGGCGCCAGTGCTTTGGCCTGGGAATCATAAAGAATAACAAAAATTATCTTTCAATAAAAGGAAATACCCAACGGTGTTTCCTTTTTTATTTTAGTTGATGTCATTGTACAGAACATGTTTTATAGCTTCTTTGTAAACGACAAACTTTTTCTGCATAATAACAGATCATCATCCGGTAATTTTATCAAATGAAATGGATAACACGCGAACGTCCTAAAATTGATCGTATTGCATGCCCGTGGCTTATTAAAAGGTTTGTTGATGAAGCAGCAGAAATCATTTATGTGCCTTACGGCCAGGTGGAACAAAAAGCAATTGAACTGGATGCTATTCCATTTGATATTCCCGGTGTTGAATATAGTCACCATGAAGACAGGTGTACGTTTGATTACATCATTCAAAAACATCAACTGAAGGATGAAGCGCTTAACAGGATTGCATTGATCGTAAGAGGTGCCGACACAGACAGGTACGATTTTGCTCCGCAGGCATCCGGCCTCTGGGCCATATTTGCGGGCTTATCATACAACATAAAAGATGATTATGAATTGCTGGCGCTTGGCATGATAATCTATGATGGTCTTTATAGCTGGGCAAAACATCTCTATGCACTCAAACATACACAGGCGCCGGTAGAAAAAATATTGCTGGAAGTGTTACAAAAATACCTGCAGCAATCTGCCGGAAAGAAAGTTCCTGCATGGGCCAAAGAGTTAAAAGAGATGATGCAGGATCAAATAGACACCAATTTAAATTTAAGCCTTGAACAGGCATCCAAAGAACTCGATATTAATCCGGCTTATTTATCACGGGAGTTTTCCAAATATTTCGAGAACCTTTCCTTTGGTGAATACATCCGCAAAATGCGTATTGAAAAAGCAATACAGTTAATTCAAACCACTAATTATTCTCTTACAGAAATAGCGTATCTCACCGGCTTTTCAGATCAGAGTCATTTCACCCGTATTTTTAAAAAATTCACAGGACAAAATCCACTTTCCTTCAGGAAAAAAATGGCAAAAGGTAAAGAAGATACCAAAAGTTAAATACGTTCTATTTTACTATATTTTATAATGATACTATTGCCCCACATTTCGCAACATGGGGCACACAGGTACACAAGATTATATTATTGAAAACGAACAGAAAGTTCCCGCAGCTTATTCATTAAAGCAGTTGGTGCTCTATTTTCTGCGCCTTGGAACGTTAGGCTTCGGAGGTCCGGTGGCACTTGTGGGGTACATGCATAGCGACCTGGTTGAAAAAAGAAAATGGATTAGTGAAGCAGGCTATAAGGATGGCCTCGCTCTTGCACAACTTGCCCCCGGCCCGCTGGCTGCGCAATTAAGCATTTACATCGGCTTTGTACACTATCGCGTTTTAGGTGCAACATTGGCGGGGATTGCTTTTGTGCTGCCTTCATTTT
>Ga0105237_10004533_pt1 | contig 16049 bp, 9 predicted proteins | sample KBSC24metaG_FD_81520 | JGI IMG/M metagenome (GOLD analysis project Ga0105237, IMG submission 81520) | Corn rhizosphere microbial communities from Kellogg Biological Station, Michigan, USA - KBS C2-4 metaG | ecosystem: Host-associated > Plants > Roots > Rhizosphere > Soil | place: Michigan, USA... | reverse complement strand
TGGCGATGATGAGCAGGGCGAGAGCGATCGATGCAGCGCGCCAAGCCGCAACCAGCAGCGTGTCCGCCCCTCGGGATGACGGCAACTGGCCGGTGCCGGCGATCGACCAGGCGGACCGTTTGCGTTCGATGGCGACGATTTGCCGGGGCGCGGGTCTGTCGTCGGATGTGTCTGGAGCAGCGACGCTGGTCGTTTGCGGGATTTGCACCGAGACCCTGGGAGTGGTGAAGGGAATCGCGAGCGAGACAACCACCGCCATGGCCCATAGAAAACGCGACGGCTTTGCCCGAACATGGGCCGACCATTCGAGCGCGAGGGCAGCAAGGCCGATCAGCAGGCTCACGACGATGGCATAAAGCATCCAGGAGGCCATTCAGGCTTCTCCCTGGTCCGACTTGCTGTCCAGAAGCGCGCGCATGTTTCGAATCTGCTTCGCATTGAGCTTCTGATCGGAGACCAGATGCGTGAAGAGCAGTTCGGCCGATCCCTTGAACAGTTTACGGGTCAGATGCCGCAGGGCACTTGTTTGCGCGGCCCTCTGCTTGACGGTGGCGAAATAACGATGACCGCGCCCCTCCTGTTCGTGGCTCACATGACCCTTGCCTTCAAGGGTGCGCAGGATGGTCAGGACGGTGGTGTAGGCCAGTTCGTCCCTGAGGGCGGCACGGACGTCCGCGACCAGCGACGGCCCGCGCTCCCAAAGCACCTCCATGACGTCGATTTCCCGATCCGTGAATTGGATGTCCACCCTTGGCTCCTACTATCTATATAGTAGATCATCTCGACATCGGAGACGGTTGTCAACTATGAGGATAGTAGGCAAAGTCCGAAAAAGGCGCGGCAGGCGATCTACATGGCCTGCGCCAGCCGTTGCCGGCGACGTGACGGTCGAGCCCTCCCCGTCTGCCTCGATCAGCGGAGATGGTCTGACCGCCCGGGAGGTTGGCTGGCATCAAAGCCAGTCATCGCTCTGACCAGATTGTCACTCGGCCGCGGATGATTGGATGGACGAAAGCGACGCCGGGATGACGTCCTGCTTGGCCGCGCGCGGCCGATCGCGATTCGACACCACGACATCAGCGTCAAACCGGACGCGATAGACTTGCAGGTTCTCCATGACGCGCTGGACATAGTTGCGGGTTTCGGCAAGCGGAATGCGCTCGACCCAGTCGATCGCATCCACGTTGGGATCCCGCGGATCGCCGTGCTGCTTCACCCATTCGCGGACGCGGCCCCGACCAGCATTGTAACCGGCAAAGGTCATGATGTGACAGCCACCATACTCTCTTAGCAGCGCGCTGAGTTCAGCGGCCCCCATCTGCGTGTTGTAGACCGGATCGGAGACCATCCGATCCCAATCATAGCTGACGCCGAACCTCCTGGCGGTATCGCGTCCGGCTTCGGGTGTGACCTGCATCAGGCCGACCGCGTTTGCCGACGACTTGTCGCGCTGGTCGAACGCGCTCTCGGTGCGCGCGACCGAATAGATGACGCTGCGCCCGATAGCAGGACCGATCGGGCTGTGCTCCGGGATGCCGATGGTCGGGAAGGCATAAAGGTCCAACGCCAGCCCGCGGGCCAGCGCCGTCTTCCCGATCTGCAGCGTGCCGTGCGCATCGTCCCTGCGCACGGTGAGTTCGCCGAGCGCAGACAGCACCGCGGTGTTCATGCTCTCATCGGCGAGATCCGTGACAAAACTCCGGGCGACGTCACGCTCGCCGAGCGCATAGAGCATGTCGGCCGCACGTACGCGCTCGTCGGACTGCGCAGCGCCGCTGTCCGGAGCGGGCTCTGGCGGCTTTCGCAGCTCGATCGTCTCGAGGCCGAGCCTGGCGCGCGCCAGCTGTCCATAATAGGCGGTGTTTTGGCGCGCGGCAGCTTCATATTCGGCGCGCATCGCTGTGGGGTCGCCGTCGGCCTCGGCGGCGCGTCCGCGCCAATAGTGCGCCCGTGCGATCACGATCGGATTGGCCGTGCCATCGTCGATATGGGCAAAATGCGCGCGCGCGGCCGAAGGATCGTTGAGATAGCGCAGCGCGATCCAGCCGGGCATGAAATGGAATTCCGCCCGGTAATTCTCATTGGCGGGCAATGCGGCCCCGCGCACGATCTGATACGCAGCCTGGAACTTGCCGAGATCGAGCAGCTTGCGCGAGAGAACGCGCCGTTCGCGCCACCATTCGTCGGTGTCCTGATGCGCCATGGTCTCCGGCGCTGCCGCCTGCATCAGGCGCGCGGCGTCCTCGATCCGATCGTGACGCAGCATCCAGTGAATGCGGCAGAGCGAATAGCCCAGATCCTTGCGGGCCTCGGTCACGACCCCATCGAGCAGGTCGAGCGCCTTGTCGTCATTCCCAACGACGGCAGCACAGGCCTTCACGATCGAAAGTTCGTCGCTGCCAAGGCGATGCGCCGCGCGCATCGCTGCTGAGAAATCCTTGGCGCCGATACGCTTGTCCATGCGCGCGCGATGATCGTCGCCGGTAAGCAAGTCGCGGAACGCATCGAAGGCCTCGGCTTCAGCGCGCTCCGACAAGTCCTCCGACCGCCACGCCTCGCGCACCCAGCGCGCGGCGCCGTCGCGGTCGCCCTCGGCAACAAGGACCCGTGCGAGAGCGAAGCGGCCTTTGGCGCTGACCGGCTGATCGGCGGTAAAGCCGTGTACCGTCACGGCATCGCTTTGCTCCTGCCACAGGCGCGCCTCGGCCCGCCGGCGCATGAGGCCCATGCTTGGCCAGCCCGGGTGATCCGCTATGAAAGCCGCGTACTGGCTGAAATTCGCGTTGGCGTCGGGGTGACGGAGCAGGAACCATTCGACGAGCGTTCTTCCCGCGGGATCCTCGATCGTCTTCTCGACGGAGCTTGCCCTGCCAAAATCAGACTTGCGCGCCAAGTCGATCGCCTGTTTGACCATCGCAAGATCGCCGGACAAGTTAGGGGCCGCAGCCGAAGCCGGCTCATCGCTGGGAGGCGCCGGTTTACGCCGCGCCGCCGCATGCTTGTCCTTCTCATGCTTGCCCTTCTTGAGGGCGGTGAGGCGGTGATGGCCCGGCTTGCTGGCCGCATGCGCCTTCTTGTCATGCTGCATCTGCTTGTGACCGGCGAGCGCTGCGCCGTCGCTCGAAAACACGGCAAGAATGGCCAGCGCAAAGCAACACGTCAGCGGTCGGTAGCGCGCGTTCATGTCCGTGATCTCCCCCAGCGATCCCACCAGCAGCAGCCGTTGGGACCCCACGATCCGTGCGGTTAGAACTATACGGAGGGTAGCACATCGCCGATTCGCAACTGTCACGCTTTTGCAACATCGCAACGGAAACGCGGGGCACAAGTGCTACTCGGAAGACGGTCGAAGATGGGCGACCCTGGCGAACCACCCGCACCAGACCCGATCCCACAGATCGCCGCAGAAACTCGTTCTACGCCAGGAGTTGATCCCGCCCGAGGGACACACCATGATCGCAGGCCGGAATCATTGGATCCAACTCCTCCTGCTCCAGCCACTTGGCGTCCTCGCGCTGCAGATAGACCAGGAGGTCGGAGATGGCCGACGTCGCCGCCAGTGCCGGTCTGACGCGGTCCACGGGGCAGCGTCCTTGACGCTCGGCGATCTCAACCGTCATCAAGTGGGGTGTCAGCTTTCGTTCCAGCGTCCTCTCGATGGTCCGAAAGATCCAGGTGCCGTCGGGATCGATATCCGACCAATGGAAGAACGGAACCTCAGGCGCTATCGTGGCGGCGAGTGTCTTCAGGGCCTGTTGGGTCGCCAGCGACGGATATCCTCCGACATAGATCGTGACACCGGCGCGCTGCGGGTCGGCCTCCATGACATGCCGGTTGAAGCTCGCAAAGTTTTCAATGGTGAGACAATATTGCGGCGTTCGCCGGAATCTCACGCGCGCGGCCTCCGCAGGCGGGATTCCGAAATAGAGGGGCGCAGCGGCCGACAGTTCGGCGACATCGAAGTCGAGATGGCCGGATAGCAGCATCGGCGGTGCGAATTTCTCCAAACCCAGCGTCCGCAGGGCGTCTCGCGGCCGCGCCCCCGGCGGAAGCTCCAGGGCCGAGCTCAGAAGCCTGACAACCACCCCTTCCAGGCTTTCGAGAGCCTTGCTGTCCCCGGCGATCCGGCGGGAGAAGGTGCGATAGTCGACGCCGCGATGCCGGCCGTCCAGGATGGCCTGGGCCATCACGAGCGCCGGCCGCAGACGATCGACGTCGTCGAGCGAGAACCGCTGCCACGATCGGCCCTGGGCCCACGCCTTGCGCAGTGACTGAAGCGCCGAATCGAATTCACGCGACAACTGCAGCCCGTCCAGCAGGCGCCTGCTCGCCTCATCGGCACGCTCGCCGACGGGACGACGTCCGAGAAGCGCATAAAGACCGGCCGATGCCTCGAGGCGGACGCGGGCGATCTCTTCGCTGTTGCGGCCCCGGCCCATCGCAAGGCGGACGGCCCCCTGGCGTTCGGCCTCACGCAGCTCCCTGTTGAATCGATCGATTGCGACGACATCGGCGAAAGCGGAATAGTCGGGATAGCCGATCGGGCTTGCCACACCGCTCTCGTGACGATCCAGGAGATCGCCCAGCAACGCCCTCGCATCCGTGAAGCACTTCGACATCCTACTCGGCCGCCAGCTTCCTGAGGTCGGCATCGGTCATGAGATCCGGATCCATCGCACGAAGTTCCTGGCGAGCCCGTTCCTTCAGCTGCACCACGGTCGCCCGCGCGCTCTCTCCGATCCGGTCGACCTCGACGACGGTGTCGATGTGCTCGAGGACCGCGACGCGCTTCTCGTTCGGCGCAGCGATGACGATCTGCAAGCCCAGCTTCTTGTAGAAGCTCATCATCTGGCGCTGGTTCTTGCCGTCCATCTTGGAGAAGGCCTCATCGAAAATGGCCAGCGCCATGCCCGAGGGTCGGCGGCTGCCCGACTTGCCGCTGCCATAGACCGAGGCCAGGGACGCGCCGATGGCGACATAGATCGGAACCTGCTGCTCGGCGCCGGAGCCGGTGCCGCGGCGGGTCTCCCACCGCGTGGTCCGGCCGCTGACGACGTCCTCCATGTGGATCTCGAACGTGAAGAAGTTGCGATAGTCCTCGAACTCGCTGAAGTCCTTGTCGGGATCCTCCAGCAGGGCCTCGATGTCGCGCAAGGTGTCGCGGTGAGGAAAATCCTCCGGCACCTGGTCACCCTTGAACAGCAGATCGAGGGCGTCCGGCGAGGTCTTGCTGATCTCGATGATCCTGAGAATGGGCTGAAACTCCGCCAGCCTCGTGTGATGGAACGTATATCTCTCATTGTGGAACGGATGATCCTTCAGGCCGTGGTTCATCGCGGTCAGTTCCCGCTCCATCTTGCTGATCCGCGAGGTCAGCGCATTGATGAACTCGCCCCGGAGCAACGTCGCCGCCTTGTCCGCGGCATCCCGCGCCTGCCGCTCGTATCGCCGCAACTCGTTGGTCTCCATGTCCTGGATCAACTGGTCCATCCAGGGCCTGACCTCGCGCAGGGGCTCGCTTTCGGTGCCGACCTGCGACACCACGCCGAACTTGTCGAAGTAGTCGCCAAGCGCCTGCCGGACCTGGCGCTCGATCCGGATGCGATCGGTATCGGCGCGATCGGCGGCCTTCGCGGAGTCGTCGGCGATGGCGCGATGACGATCTGCGCTGGACCGCCCGGTGATCGCATCGAAGCGACCGCGGTAGGCCGCGCGACCGGCGGCGCGATCGTAGAGAAACAGGATCTTCCGGTACAGCGACCAGGCGTTCTGCGCGCCGAGCTTCGAGCCGGGAACACTCTCGCTTCCCTCGATGGTGTGCCGGGCCGCTCCGGCCGCCACCAGATGTTTCTGAAAGGCGGCCTGCTGCACCTTGCGCTGCTCCAGGCGGTTGGAGCGCAGGTCGCGCTGCACCTGCCGCTTGCCGCGAAGCCCGCCGTCGCCCTTGCCGTCGAGCGCGGCGATGCGCTGTTCGAGTTCGTTCTTCTCGTGAGCGGACTTGGCAAATTCCTCGACGATCGACTTGAACGTCGGAGCCCCCTCGCTGAAGACATGGCGGAGCGCGGCATGGGCCGTGTCGGCGAGCCGTGCTGCGGCGTCGGACTTGACCGAGCTCTCGGCCAACAGGTCGGCTTGCTCGGCCAACTCGCGCAGCGCCTGCATCTGGGCCGATTTGCCGATCTTGAAGGTCGAGGGCTCCGCCGCCCGATGGGTCCGCACCAGCCCGTCGTCGTACAGGCCATCCTTCATGATGGCGCGGCCCGGCTCGTTGAACTGATCGATGGTTTCGGCGAGCCGGACCGATCCGTATCGTCTGACGATGAAGGCCAGCGCATCGGTGTCGTCGGACGCGAACAGCGCAGGAAAGGTGCCCGGCTGCGGCGGCGCCCGGAGCGGGTCGAGCTTGTTCAGGCTCACCAGCGACGCCCCGCGGAAGTCGCGCCGGCCTTCCTTGAACAGCGCGGTTGCGCGCGCGATGTCGGAACGGTCGACGAACACGGCCTCGCGATCGCGGCCGAGAAGGCCCTCGGCCGCCGCTGTCCATGCCGGATCCGAGATTTCGACGAGATCGCAGAGCACGCGCGGCGCCATCCCCGCCTGCCGCAGCTTTGTGCAGAGTTGCAGCGTCGCGTCCGCCAGATGCACGCCCCCGCCGCCGCCGGCGTGCTGCCGAAGGCGATCCCTGAGCAGCTGCGCCCGCGACTTTTCCTCCTCAGCCTGGCGGATGAGCCGGCGCCGGGCGTCATCGACCGCCACGAGCAGGCTGCGATCGACCGCCAGCAATGTCGATTCCGCCTCGAGCATGGCAGCCGCCGATCGGTCGATCGCGGCATCCTTCGCAGCATTGGTGAGAGCTGAGATCGCGGGGATACAGGCGTCGAAGCCGAATCCCTTCATCGCGCTCAGCGGCTGCAGCGCCCTGACCTGCTCGCGCCTGCGCTCGAATTCGCCGACCGCCCGCTGCGCCGCCTGCGCCGTCGAGGTAAGCGATTGCACCAGCGAGTTGCGGCCGGTGTTCGCGTCATGTTCGGCAATCGCGATGTCGAGCCGCCTGATCTCGGCGTCGATGCCGTCCAGCTCTTCGCCGAGGAAGTCGAGTTCGGCCCTGGCCGCTTCCTGCTTTGCCGTCTCGTCGGTGAGCTTGCGGACCTGCTCATCATAGGCATCGCGCGCCGCGAGCGAGGCGCCCCGCCTGGCGATCCACTGCTCCAACGCCCGCCTCTCGTGCGCCGCGGCCAGTTCATCGATGATCGCGCGCAACGCCACCAGCGCCTCGAGCTTCTCGCGCATGGTCTTGATCGTATCGTTGATGCTGCGGTAGGTCCGGATCGACTCCCTGAGCTCACCGACCCTCATGTTGTTCTTTTCGAGGATGTAGTTACGGACGAATTCCGTCGCGGTCTGATCGTGATCGAGCGTCATCGCGTTCACGACCGCCTTCTGCAGCGAATTCGCGTTCTGCTCGCCCACCACGGAGGCATGCGGTACCAGCTTGCGCATGTACTCGCGGACATAGTCGATCGCCCTGTCGCGATGATTGACGAAATTCTCGCGCCCAACCATCGCGACGATTCGATTGCGGGCGTCGTCCCATTCGGCCGGAAACCGCTTGCCGTCGCGCAATTCGATGAAATCATCAGCGGTCAGGATCTTCCCCGTCACCACGAAGCGGCCGAGGATGGTTTCGTTGGTTTCCGAGCGACGGGCCTCGATCGCCATGCCGATCGAAACCGGCGCGCGCTTGCCCTCCTGGTCGACGAAGCCGAGACAGATATAGGTCCTGGCCTGCTCGCGCTTGCGCTGGTCTTCGCCGAGCGCACCCAGGCAGTAGTCGACCACGCTCCGCTTCGAGGCGCTTCGGCTCTTGCCCTTGTCGCTTGCCACGGCGTTAAGGCGCTGCACATTGCGGTTGCCGCCGGTCAGAACGACCTGAGTCATATCGAGGATAGTGGATTTGCCGGATCGGTTTTCTCCGAACACGCCGGCATGTCCGGTCAGTTCGACATCCTCGACATCGAACAGGTGCCAATTGACCATGGCGATGTGGCGCAGTTCCATCATGCATCGTCTCCGCCCGTGGCGGGCACGCCGACCTCCTGGGAACGCACGAAACGCTCGATCCGCAGCAGCGCATCGGAGCCGCTGATCAACTTGATCATCGGCCGTATCGCCACCTCGATGTCCTGGGCCTCGCTGTCGAACTCTCCGATATCGACGAGGCTGCGTTGAGCCGCTTCCTTGAGGATATCCCGGAACCTCGGCAAGGAGATCGCGTTCGATCCGTTGGCCTGGACCATGTCCTTGTAGCGATCGAACAGCGTATTCAGCGTGGTGAGCACGATGGCCCGGTCTTCGACCGCTCCGACATTGACCTCGTCCTGCCAGTGGGCGGCCAGCACGAGGATCACGATCGTCTCGTCGAGTTTCAGTTTGGGCAGTGGAACGTCTTCGCCCAGCGCGGTTATTCCCGCCCATTGAGCTTCGGTGTCGCGATGCACGCGGTAGCCGCAACTGTCGAAGAATTCGTCGATCACCGACCTGTAGCGGCTGTCCATGACCACGTTGTAGACAGTTGCCGTTCTCGGATCGCCGGCGAATACGAACTGGCGCCGCAACAGGAAATGCAGCGCCTTCCTGAGGTCGCCCGCCTTCTCCGCACCCACCGAGCGCTCGATGGCCTCGAATTCACTGAGCATGGAGACGCCTCGCTGCGGTTGCCGCGTGCCGCGTCACGATGAAATTGGCGCAACGCAGCCACTCGCTGTCGTGCGGCGGCAGGTGCGGCGCAAACTCGAGATCGAAGGATTGCGCGATCTCGGACGGCACCTCTTGGGTGAGCGCAAACCGGCGCGCGGCGTCGAATGCGAGAAAATCGTCCACCGTCTGCGGGATGATGAAACGCGCTTCGCGCATGCCGGCGGTCGGCACCTGACGTTCGAGAAACCGCCGCACGTCGGCCGGCGCGGGCGCGATCCGCGCGATATACTGCAGTCGAAGCTGCTTGCGTATCTCGTAGAGCGGATCGGTCGGACGGTCGCCCAGCGCCTGCTGCTCCACCGGCCTGCGCGGCTCGCGGCTCGGCGCATGATGATATTCCGACCAGGGCGATCGCAGCGGTTCGAGGCTCCATTCGATCGTTGCATTGGGATGCCTGCCGCGACTTATGAGGCCGTCGAGCCGGCGCACCAGATCGCCGGCACGCCCCACCAGACCGTGGCCACCGCGCTCGGCATATCTGATCGTATTGCGCACCCGCGCTTCGAGTTGGCGGCGGAACAATTCGATCCGCTCGAACATGTCGCCGATCTGACCGAACGTGCTTTCGATGGCCAGGAGATCTCCCTCGACGTCGAGGGCGGCCTCCCGCATCGACGGCGAAATACTCGCCGCGACGTATTCCTCCGACAGCACCTGCATGACCGGCGGCGAATGCACTATGCGTCGCGCCAGATCGACGATGGCGTCGCGAAAGCGGTAGGGGTGGTTGAAGGTCAGGATCGATGCGAAATCGCGCAACAGGAGCTGTTCGACGAACTCCTCGAAGAAGGCCTCGAGGCGATCTCCGACCGTCCTGGAATCCATCACCGTGCGGCGGATCCTCTTGAGATCGGAGAGGATGGCTCTCAGGCTCTTGGTGAATTGGTCGACCTGGTTGCGCGCTTCCCGCAGCGCCAGCGCCACCTCGCGCTGCTTGCGATCGGCGATCTGGGGATTGAGCTTTTCCACCGCCTCGAGATTGAGGCGGATGGTGACGATGAGGCCGCCAAACCGTTGGGAAACGTCCTTGTTCAGGCTCGCCAAGCGCTGGACCACCAGCAGCGGCCCCATCGACATGTCGACGGTGACGCGAAGGCCGTACTCCTCCTCCTCGAGCCAGCCCCAGCCGATCAGCCGTCCATAAAGCTGCCGCGCAATCAGAAGCGCCTTGTCGGCCTCCTCGGTCGTGCTCTGGCCAGCGCGTTTGATGCGGCGGCGGCCGGCCGAAATGACCTCGGGCAGCGGCTCGCCAAAATCGTCGTTTTCGCTCCAGAGCGACGGGTTGGCCCGCATGACGTCGTAGATCGCATGCGTAACCTCCTGCGGAGTCGGAAATGCGGGAGCGCCGTCGAAGAAGCGCTCGTACAGATCCAGCAACGCAGCAGCGTAGAGATGCTTGTGCTCCCGCGAGAACGCCAGGAACACATCGTCATGAAGGTATCTGAATAGCAACGTCAGCTCTCCGAGCGACCGGGGATTTGGACAGCGCAGCCATTCGCGGGCGCCGCCGCGTCCCGAGTCGTTCCCTTTCCGTTCAGGCTAGAACGGATGACATGCGGTTGTCCACCGCCCCCGGACGCCCGTTCAACAGGTTCCTTGGAGGCTTCCGCTGGCGGGGGCCTGACGGCGGCGCAAGGCCTCGTCAGGTCGCCGCCACATGCACGCCCGGTCGACGCCCCGAGGTCCACTTGCCGTCAACCGACCGCTCGATCTGCGCCGCGAGTTGCAGCAACAAACCGTCATTGGCCTGCCGGGCCTGGGCCTGGATACCGAGCGGCAGCCCATTTTCATGCGCGGCAAGCGGCAGCGACATCGCCGGGATGCCGCACAGATTGGCCAGCGGCGTATAGGCAAAATTGCGCCACAGATTGGCGAACCAGTCGAGCACCGACGGATTGTCGCTGATGGTGAGGTATTCAGTCGTGCCGACTTTCGGCGTCGGCAGTGCCGTGATCGGTGTCAGGATGATATCCCAGTCCTCGAAGAACGCGCCGAAGCCGCGCGAGGTGGTGTTGAAGACCGCCTGCATCGTGGCGCGGTCCGCAAAACTGGTGTGCCGGCCCGCCTCCCAGATTCGGATATTGATCGGCTCGATCAGATCGGCCGGCGGTTGCTCCAACCCGCGCGCGGTCAACAGATTGCCGATGGTCTGGGCGAAATTACTGATGTAGCAGGTCGTCTGTGCGGCGAACGCGGCGCGATAGTCGATCGTCGGCAACGCCCAATCCACATGGTGGCCGAGAGCTTCGAGGAGACGGCCGACCCGTGCGAGTTCGTCTGCGATGTGCGGCGTCGCGCGATAGTCGCCCCACTGGTGCGACAGCGCGATGCGCAGGCGGGGCGGATCGCGTCCGATCAGCGTGGCGTAAGGCTCCGGCGGCGACCAGAACGGCATGAATTCGCCCGGCGCGCCGCCGCGACAGGCGTCGACAAATGCCGCGGTGTCGCGCACCGAGCGTGACTGGCAGCCCTGGATCGAGACCAGCCCGCTCAGATCGGACAGATGCGGCGCGATCGAGAACACGCCGCGGGACACCTTGAGACCGATATTGCCGTTGACCCCGGCCGGTATCCGGATCGAGCCGCCGCCATCGGTGGCATGCGCGATCGGCACCACGCCGGCCGCGACCATCGCAGCACTCCCCGCTGACGAACCGCAGGTAGTGTAGTCCGTATTCCAGGGATTGCGGGTGACGTAGACGGCGGGATTTTCGGCGGAACTGCAGACGCCGAATTCCGGCGTCGTGGTGCGCCCGATTAGATTGAGCCCGGCCTGACGCATCTTCGAGGTGAGAAACGTATCGGCCGACGCGCGATTGCCGCGCATCAGGAGCGAGCCCATTTCCTGCAGGCGGCCCTTCATTGTCGGGCCGAGATCCTTCATCAGGAACGGCAGGCCGGCAAACGGCCCCTGGCGGTTCAGCTGATTCGCTCCGGGCGCTTCGATCGCATCGTCGAACATCTCGACGACAGCCGAGAGCGCCGGATTGACCCTGCCGATACCGGCCGCCGCCTGAGCCGCCAGCTCCGTCGCAGTCAGCTCGCCTGCCCTGACGCGTTCCGCCAGCGCCACGCCGTCATGGCGTGACCACTCATCCCAACTCAAAGCCAACGTCATGCGGTTACCGCTTCCGATTGATGCGCGTATCGACCCAATACGAGCGAGCCGATTCCGAGATATATGTCAACGTCACTGCCGGATCCGACAGCTGCGCCTTTTGGCCTTGGCGATGGCGACTTTGTGAGCAACCCCTGTATAATACGGAGGGGCCGGGAGCGACCAAGGGACCAGCATCATGACTACCACTTCGATGAGGCGAATGGTCCTACCGGTCTTGGCGCTGGTTGTGGCCATTGCAATCGCCCTTGTCTTCGGCGTCCAGCACATCCGCCGCGAGCCGGCGGTTGATGCCAAGGCAGTAACCGCTGCGCCCGTAGCCTCAAAGGCGGCATCGAACTCGCAGGATCAAGCTCCGCCCGCGCTCGCCACGGTGCAAGAGCAGGCACAGGCCGTGGTGTCGGCGCTGGCGACATCGTCGCCGGTGCCGGACCGCGCCGACGGTGTTCCGGCGTTCGACGTCGCGCGAATCGAGCCGACGGGAGACGCGGTGGTCGCGGGCCGCGCCGCGCCAGGCGCGACAGTGGAGTTGCTCCGTAACGGCGAAATTCACGATCGCGCGGTCGCGGATCAATCCGGACAATTCGTCATGGTGACGCCCCGGCTTCCACCGGGCACCTACGACCTGACGCTGCGCTCCAAGGCACCGGATGGCAATGAAGTCACGTCCAAACAGAGCGTGGCGGTCGCGCTTGATCCGTCTCCGAACGAAAAGCCCGTCGTGGCGCTGATGACGCCGGACAAGCCCTCCATCGTGCTGTCGCAGCCGGCTGCACCAAAGGCGATGGCTGGGATGGTGGTGATCGAAGCGGTCGAGATGGAACCGAGCGGCAAATTCCATGTGTCCGGCCGCTCCCGCCCCGGCGCCGAAGTGCGGCTTTATCTCAACGACAGCTTCATTGCGTCGGTGACGGCGGGCCCCGATGAACGTTTCGCGGTCACCATCAACGAAGGGATCTCGCCCGGCAGCTACCGGATCAGGCTGGACGAGCTGGGATCGAATTCCGGCACCGTCCGCGCCCGCGCCGAGGTTCCTTTCAGCGTTCCCGACACTGTCACCGCGTCGGTGCAAGCCATGGCGCCTAAGCGGCCTGACACAATCGCTCCGCAGCATACCCAACTGGCCGCAGCCGCGCCCACAAGCATTCCGCCGGAGAGCGACTCGCCCTCAGCGGTGGTCGTTCCGAAGATTGCGACCACCACCGTGTCGCGCGGCGACAGCCTCTGGCGCATCAGCCGCCTGACCTACGGCGCCGGCACGCGCTTCGCGGTCGTCTACAGGGCGAACCGGGAGCAGATCCGCAATCCCAACATGATCTATCCCGGCCAGATCTTCGTTCTTCCGAAGCGGTAACGCGGGGCAAGGCGGGCGACAGGTCCCGACGTTGCCTATCGGCTTGCTCCATCGTCCTTCGCCACCTTGCCGGCAGGCGCGGGACGCGAAATTCCGGGATCCCGGCCGGCTGCGAGATCACGCGCCTGCGCGATCCATTTCTCGCGGTCGATGCGTCCTGCAAATGCCAGGTAGCTGCCGACCCATTTGACGTTGTCCTCGCTCCAGGCCGCGATCTGCGCGAAGTGCCAGATTCCGAGACCGTGCAGCCTGCGCTCGTTCTGTGGACCGATGCCGCGGATTTTCTTGAGGTTGTCAGGCTCACCGAGCGCGTTGGCGAGACCGTAGGGCCGCCGGCCGGCATGCGTGTCTTCTCCGTCGACGGAAGCCGCCTGCTGCGGAAGACTCCTGGCCAGCGTCTCCACGGAAGCCTGGTCGAGCGGCGCATCCGCCGTGTCGTCGACGGCAAGGCCGCCGGATTTCACCGCCTTGGCATACTCCGTCTCGCCGCCGGAGGCGAGCAGCCCGGCTTGCGCGATCCAGCGTTCGCGCTCGATCCGCCCGGGAAACGCCATGTGATGGCCGAGCCAGATCGCCTCATCCGGAGTCCAGCCCGCGATCTGGCGAAACTGATAGATCCCGAGCGCATTGCAGGCTTTCTCATTCCTGGGACCGATGCCTTTGATCCACTTGAGATCGTCGGCCTCACCCTCGGCCGGCACCGCAATGCCCTTAGGCCTCTTGCCGGGATGAGACGTTCCGGCCTCGGCAGCAGCAGCCGTCGCGGCCGGGCCAGGATCGTGCGCGACCTTGGCCGCAGCCTCGCGCGCGCCCTCGGCTACTCTCGCTTCAGCGGCAAGACGAGCGTCTTCGTCTGCCTTGGCAGCCGTGGCCGTGCGCGCCTTCTTGGCGGTTTTTGGCCCGGCAGTACGACGCGCCTCGACCGCCGCCCTGGCGGCCACAACGACACGCGCCTCCTCGACCGCTTTCGCTTCGACAGCAAGACGCGCCTCTTCCTCTGCCCTGTCCTGCGCCTTGGCCGCTGCGGCGAGACGCGCCTCCTCGGCCGTTTTCACCTCGGCCGCAAGACGGGCTTCTTCCGCGGCCTTGGCAGCCGCGACGCTCCGCAACGCCTCAGCCGCTTTCGCCTCGGCCGCAAGACGGGCATCCTCAACAGCTTTGGCAGCCGCGGCGATACGTGTCACTTCGGCGGCTTTCGCTTCAGAGGCAACCCGCGCGTCTTCCACAGCCTTGGCGGTGGCGACGCGCGCTTCCTCGCCAGCTTTCGCGCCAGCAGCAATACGCGCACCTTCGGCGGCCCTGGCGGCCGCGGCGATGCGCGTCACCTCGGCAGCTTTCGCTTCGATACCTAGACGGGCCTCTTCCACGGCCTTGGCGGCCGTGGCGAGACGCGCCGCCTCGGCCACTTTCGCTGCGGCGGCAATCCGCTCGTCGTCCGCGGCCTTGGCGGCGGTGGCGATGCGTGTCACCTCGGTGGCTTTCGCTTCGACGGCAAGACGGGCGTCCTCGATGGTGCCGGCTGACGCCACAGCTTCCTCCTGCGCGGATTTGACGACCGCGCGCGCGCGCCGGGCCAGCGCCGCGCTGTCCGGCGCCGCATTGCCGGCAAGCACCACGCTGGTGCTGCCTGTGGCGGATGTTACGCCGCGCAGCAAGGCCCCCAGCCACCCGCCGGCCGCGTACCAGAACGAGAGCAACAGCAGCGTCTCGAGATAAAGGCCCGGGCGCTGCGGCAGCCAATTCAGCACAGCGACGACCAGGCCGATCAGGAATGCCACCGCACCCCAGCGCAGTACGTGACTGCTCCCTCCCTGAGCGCCGAGCCGCCACCGCAGCCAGTAACCGACAACGCCGCCGACCAGCAGCGCCACGACGAACCACATCCAATAAGTCGTGATGAGATATTGCATGACGCTTCCAATCCTACTTGACTTCAAATTCGATACGTCGATTTTGGGTCCGTCCCTCTTCGGTGTCGTTCGAAGCGATCGGACGCATGTTTCCGTATCCGACGGCAGTCATGCGCTCGGGGGCTATTCCCGCCTTGGTCAGATAATCGGCCACGGCTTCGGCGCGCTGACGCGACAGCGCCATGTTCGTGTCATCGCCGCCGACCGAATCGGTATGTCCCGATATTTCGATCTGGGCGTCGGGGCATCGCATCGCGATCACCGTCAGATTGTCGAGCACGGCATCGGAGTCATGCTGGATCGACGCCTGCCCGGTTTCGAACTGGATCTTGCCCTGGCCGAGGATATCGGCGAACGCCGGCTGACAGGCCGCAGGTTCGAGCGGTGGCCCAACCGCGGCGACGCCGATGGTCGCCTGTGCCGTGTAGCCGGCGGGAACGGCGGCTGACAGTTCGGCCGAAATGTCGGCCGCCGCCTTGGCATGAAGCGCGTCCCCCTTCACGCTGATCTCCAGATCGGACACGGTGCCGACGCCGGACTCCAGGCGGGACAATTGCATCAGCATGGCGGACGCAGCGCCGGCGAAATCCTTGGGCGCGCCCTTGCCGAGGGCGAGTTCGTCGCTCACCTTGGAATTGAAGAAGCGCCGCTGAGCGGCGGCGATCAGGTCCTGGTGCGCCTGATTATCCGGGTAATGGCCGCTCAGCGTGACTGCGCCGTCGCTCTTGCTCGCATTGAGAATGTAGGGCGAGATTTCGTCCGAGGTGATCGCCACCTTGGCTGCGGCGGCACCAGCCGGCAATTGCCGGGCCGCGGCAAGCGCCGCCCGATAGATCGCAGTGGTCGATGCCCGGCCAGCAATGGAATAGGCCGTGTCGGCGAGCGAAATCGAGGAGTCCGCGAGCTTTCC
>Ga0105237_10004532_pt1 | contig 16049 bp, 11 predicted proteins | sample KBSC24metaG_FD_81520 | JGI IMG/M metagenome (GOLD analysis project Ga0105237, IMG submission 81520) | Corn rhizosphere microbial communities from Kellogg Biological Station, Michigan, USA - KBS C2-4 metaG | ecosystem: Host-associated > Plants > Roots > Rhizosphere > Soil | place: Michigan, USA... | reverse complement strand
TGGCGGCGGGCCACATGGAGCAGGCTCCAGCCCTCTGGACTGACGCGGTTGAAGCGACGGTCCGGCAGGTGCTCGAAAAACTCGGTGCGCGCCGCCCGGAAGTCCGGGGCGTCGGTGTCTCCGGCCAGCAGCACGGCTTCGTGGCGCTGGACCGGCAGGGCCGTGTCATCCGTCCTGCCAAGCTCTGGTGCGATACCTCGACCACCGAGGAATGCGACTTGATGCGCGATCATTTCGGCGGCGCCAAGGCCCTCATCGAAAAGGTAGGGCTCGACATGCTGCCCGGTTTCACCGCGCCGAAAATCCTGTGGCTGAAGCGGCACGAGCCGGAGAATTTCAAGAAGCTGGCGACGGTCCTCCTGCCCCACGATTACCTGAATTTTTACCTGACTGGGAAATTCCGGATGGAGTACGGCGATGCTTCCGGCACCGCTCTGCTTGATGTGAAGAGCCGCCGCTGGTCGCGGGAGATTCTCGAGTTCATCGACCCGGCCCTGCCGGAGAAAATGCCGCCGCTTGGCTCCTCGCGCGAACCGGTGGGAACGCTCAAGGATGAGTTGGCTGCGGCTTGGGGGCTTTCCACCGGCGTGGTGATCAGCGCGGGTGGTGGCGACAACATGATGGGGGCCATCGGCACGGCGAACACTTCGCCGGGACGTGTCACCGCCAGTCTCGGCACCTCGGGCACGATCTACGCCTATAGCGAAAAGCCGGTGATCGATCCCCAGGGCGAAGTCGCCGGTTTCTGCGACAGCACCGACGCGTGGCTGCCGCTGGTCTGCACGATGAACGTGACGGTGGCGACGGAGGCCGCGCGGAATCTTTTCGGCTGGACGCACGCGCAGATGGAAGATGCGGTAAGCCGCGTGCCTGCCGGGTCGGATGGACTGCTCTTTCTTCCCTATCTCCAGGGTGAGCGGACGCCCAATCTGCCGCATGGCTCGGGCGTTTTCCACGGACTCTCCCCGCGCACGATGTTCTCCGCCCATCTCGCCCGCGCGACGATGGAGGGGGTCACCATGGGTCTTGCCTACGGGCTGCAGCGGTTGCGGAGCCTCGGTATTTCGCCCACCGAAATCCGGCTCACGGGCGGTGGAAGCAACAGCGCGGTCTGGCGGCAGATTTGCGCCGATATCTTCGGCTGCCGAGTCGTGACTTTGGCCGAGGCGGAAGGCGCGGCGCTCGGTGCAGCGATCCAGGCGCTGGCGGCGGTGGAGACGAAGAAATCGATCGACGCCTGGGCTAACGAATTGGTGAAGATCAACGAGGAAGATGTGGTCGATCCCGGCAAATCCTTCGATTACGCAGCGTTGATGGAGAAGCAGACTGCCCTGACGCGCGCACTGGCGGAGAAGAAGTTTCTCTAGTCGTCGTCTCTAGCGGCGGTCTATGAGCGCCGTTCCCGAAGCGAAGCGAGTCAATCGTCTTCCGCTATCCCCATTCCGTCATCCTGAGCTTGTCGAAGGATCAGCTTCCGTTAAGGCCACATTCGTTGGAGTAATGCGTACATCTTCCGGGAGCTGATCCTTCGACAAGCTCAGGATGACGGATTACTTGGGCCGGAATTTCACGGTGTAAAAAACACCGAGCGTAAGCATGAGCACACCCCAGTAAATCCCGGGGTGCAGTTCTCCCAGCACGACCGTCTGCGCAGGCGGGACGAAGATTCCGTAGACCGAGATCACCGCGATGATCAACCCGAAGAGGGCCAGTTGCAATCCGATGACGAACCAGATGGAGACGTGCTTTTTCATGGGTTACCAGAAAATGATGTTGAGGATGACGCAGCCCACTCCGACGACGACCGCCCAGAAAACGGGCCGTTGCAGGAGAGGGTAGTCGCCCTCCGATGGAATGGGCGTGCAGCCGCGCACGAGCCCGGCGAGTTCGCTGTCCGTCTTCGGCGTCGTAAGCAGGCTGATCAGCACGGTCACGCCGACGCAGATTAACCCGGCCCAGAGGGCGGAGTACATGTTCTCGGCCATCGCGGTGGCCTGAGGCGAGAGGGCGACATAGCGGATGGCCGTGTCGTGGTCGAACTTGACCCACAGGAACATACCGATCGAGGAGCTGATACCGGCGAGCAGTCCCCAGAATCCCCCGGCACCGGTGGCGCGCTTCCAGAGCATGCCGAGCAGCACCGTGCCGAAGAGGGGCGCGATGAAGAAGCTGAAAAGCGCCTGCACGTAATCCATGATGCTGGCGAATTCCTGAACGAGGTAAGCAGTGCCGATGCTGACGAGGACGCCGATGCCCGTCGACCAGCGCCCCATGGCTACGTAGTGGGCATCGGAGGCCACCGGTTTCATCAGTGGGCGGTAAATGTCGTAGGTCCAGACGGTGGAGAAGGCGCTGACGTTGCCCGCCATGCCTGACATGAACCCGGCGATGAGCGCGGTGATGCCGAGGCCGAGCAGTCCCGGACCGCAGTAGCGCGCGAGCAGGAGCGGCAGCACGTCGTTGTAGGAATGGGCGCCGGGATGTGCACCCAGTTGATCTTCGGGATAAAGCCGATCCGGCAGCAGGGCCAGGCCAAGCAGGCCGGGCAGGATGACGATGAAGGGCACGATCATCTTAAAGGCGGCGCCGATGATCGGGGCCATCTTGGCGGAGCGAAGATCTTTGGCGGTGAGGACGCGCTGGACGACGAGGAAGTCGGTTGTCCAGTAACCCATGGCCAGTACCGCGCCGAGGCCGAAGACGATCCCGGTCCAGTGCATGCCCATCGGATTATTGCCCGATTTATCCATCACGCTCCACATGTGGGTGTAGTCAGTGGTGGGGGAATTGGGATGGATCAGCGGCACGTTCTTGTGGATGCGCTCCACCATGCCGCTCCAGCCGCCCGCCTCAACGAGGCCGAGGATCGGGATGAGCAGCGCGCCGAACCAGATGAGCATGAACTGGAGTACCTCGTTGAAGATGGCGGAGAGGAGTCCGCCCAGTCCCACATAGACGGCCACGGTCAGCGCCGACATCCAGATGCTGAAGTCGAAGTTCCAGCCCAGAACCACCGCCATGACCTTGGCCATGGCGAACATGTTCACGCCGCTCATCAGGACGGTCATGAAGGCGAAGGTGATGGCCGAGAGCGAGCGCGCCGCCGGGCCGAACCGGAGATGGAGGTAGCCCGGGACCGAGTGCGTTTTGCTGATGTAGTAAAACGGCATCATGATCAGACCGAGGAAGAGCATTGCCGGGATCGCCCCAATCCAGTACCAGTGCGCGGCCATGATGCCGTACTGGTAGGTGTTGCCCGCCCAGCCGATCAGTTCGAGCGCGCCGAGATTGGCGGAGAGGAAGGCCAGCCCGGCGATCCAGGCGGTCATTTCCCGGTTCGCCATGAAGAAACTCTCGCCCGTCTCCGCGAAGTGCTTCAGGTAAACCCCGATGCCGAGGACGAAGACGAAATAGATCCCGATGATGAGAAAATCGGCCGTGCCGAGCTGGATGAGGGAGCCGAAGGGAAGCGTGCCGTTCATGGGAAGGAAAAAGGTGCCGCTAGTCGTGCCAGACGAACGCAGGCTTTACAAGCATTGCTAATTCTTGCTCACTATAGAGTTCCTTCTTCAACCTCTCAACCGGCTATTTTATGTCATATGTATTAGGTATCGATTATGGGACCAACAGTGTCCGCGCGTTGATCGTCCGCTGCTCCGACGGCCAGGAAATCGCCACCGCCGTCTTCGATTATCCGAGCGGCCAGCAAGGCGTCCTGCTCGACAAGAAGGACCACAATCTCGCCCGGCAGAATCCCGCCGATTACCTCCTGGGCCTCGAGAAGAGCGTGACCGAGGCGCTGAAGAAGGCCGGAAACAAGGACGGCTTTTCCGCCGACAAGATCATCGGCATCGGCGTCGACACCACCGGTTCCAGCCCCATTCCGGTTGATGCCAAAAACGTGCCGCTGGCCCACGATCCGAAGTGGAAGGACAACCTTTCCGCCCAGTGCTGGCTCTGGAAGGACCACACCAGCTATCCCGAGGCGGCGGAAATCACGCGCCTCGCAGGGAAGCATCGTCCCCAATACATCGCCAAGTGTGGGCAGACCTATTCCTCGGAGTGGTTCTGGTCGAAAATCTGGCATTGCCTCAAGGTCTCGCCCGACGTTTTCGATGCCGCCTACAGCTGGGTCGAGTTCGCCGATTACATTCCCGCCGTCCTCGCGGGGGTGGACGATCCGAAGAAGGTCGTGCGCGGCGTTTGCGCCGCCGGTCACAAGGGCCTCTACGCCGACGAATGGGGCGGCCTGCCCGACAAGGAATTCCTCGCGCTGCTCGATCCCAAGCTCGCCGCGCTCCGCGACCGTCTCTACGACAAGGCCCACGATGCGACCGTTCCCGCCGGGAAACTTTGCGCCACCTGGGCGAAGAAGCTTGGCCTGAAAGAGGGCATCCTCATTGCCATCGGCGAGTTTGACGTCCATTACGGCACGATCGGTTCCGGCATCGAGGAGGGCGTGCTGGTCAAGGCGATCGGCACCTCGACTTGCGACTGCGCCATCGTTTCGCTGGAGAAAAAGACGGCCGACATTCCCGGCATTTGCGGCATCGTCAAGGGCGCGATCCTGCCCGGCTTCGACGGCATCGAGGCGGGCCAGTCGGCGGTGGGCGATATCTTCAAGTGGTTCGTCGACGGCATCTGCGAGGGCGACGCCGACCTGCACCGCAAGTTGACCACGGAAGCCGCCGCGCTCAAGCCGGGTGAGAGCGGCCTGCTCGCGCTCGACTGGAACAACGGCAACCGGACCATCCTGGTCGACCCGCGCCTGACCGGCCTGCTGCTCGGCCAGACGCTCTACACCTCGCGCGCCGAGATTTACCGCGCGCTGATCGAGGCGACCGCCTTTGGCGCCCGCGTGATCATCGAGCGGCTGGAGGAATACGGCGTGCCGGTGAAGCGGATCGTCTGCTGCGGCGGCATCGCGGAGAAGAACGCGCTGCTGATGCAGATTTACGCCGACGTGACCGGGCGCACCATGCAGGTGGCCGGCTCGAGCCAGACCTGTGCGCTCGGGGCGGCCATTGCCGCCGCCGTGCTCAACGGCAAGGCGGGCGGCGGCTACGACACCTTCCCCGAGGCCCAGGCGAAGATGACGAAGATCAAAGACGTTGCCTACACGCCGAACCCGGAGAACCACGCCGCCTACAACAAGGTTTACGCGCTTTACCGCAAGGTTCACGACGCTTTCGGCGTGCCGAAGTCCAATGTTGATCTCAGCCGGGTCATGAAGGACCTTATCGAGCTCAAGGAACAGCAGATTTCCCAAACTTCAGCGAAGAAAAACTAACCACATGTACCTGCCCCTCGGAAAATACTCCCCCGATATCACCCTCGGCCTCGTCTCGGCCTCCCGCAACTGTTTCCCCCGCGCCCTTTCGGAGGAACGGACGGAGCGCCTGCTCCAGGCCGCCTCCGCCGCCGGGATCAACCTCGTCACGCCGCAGGGCGAGTGCCGCATCATCGAGACGAAGACTCATGCCCGTGAGGCCGCTGCGCAGTTGAGGAAGGCCGGAGTCGACGCCGTGGTTTTCTTCCTCGGCAACTTTTCCCCCGAGATCGAGGACGCCGTTTTCCTGAAGGAATTCGACGGCTTCGCCATGATCATCGCGGCGGCGGAGGAGAGCGCTGACTCACTTCTCTCCAAGCGCGGTGACGCCCTTTGTGGTCTTCTCTCCGCGGCGCTGGCCGTCGAGAAGCGTGGTCTGATGCACAAGATTCACCTGCCGGAAGGCCCCGTGGTCAACGCCGAGGAAGGCGTGAAGGAAATCGCCCACTTCATCAAGATCATGAAGGTGGTCAAGGGCGTGAAGAACGCGACCCTCGGCCTCTTCGGTCCCCGTCCCCGCGACTTCGAGACCTGCAACTACAACATCGCCTCACTCGCCTCGGTCGGCTTCGAGGTCGAGGAGCTGGGCTTGTTCGATCTTGAAAACGAGGTCAAGAAGGTCAAGGCGGCGAAGGCAGCCGAAAAGGCCATCGCCGAGAGCATGAAGAAGCAGGTCGCGGGCGTGCCCGACGACGCCGAGTTCGTCGCGCGCCTTTCCGACTACGAGAAGGCGATCCATAATTTCCGCGAGTCGTTGCAGCTCTCCGGCGCGGCGACCCAGTGCTGGTCCGAGCAGGAATTCGCGCTCAAGCACGTGCCCTGTTTCATCAACGGGCGCATGGCCGACCGCGGCTTCCCCATCGCCTGCGAGAACGACGTCTACTCGCTCGCGGCGGAACTGCTCGGCCAGTACGCCTCCGACTCGACCGTCACCATCCTCGACATCAATCACAGCATTCCGAAGGATCTCCACGCCTCGCTCAAGGATCACCCGATCCAGGACATGGTCGGCATGTTCCACTGCGGCAACACCGCCCCGCGCCTGCTCAAGAAGGCCGAGATGAAGCACCAGGTGATCATGAAGCGCCTGATGGAGCCCGACACCGCGCCCGACATCACGCGCGGCACGATCGAGGGCCAGATCATCGGCTCGCCGATTACGGTGGTGCAGGTCCACGGCGTGGGCGACCAGCTCCGCGCCTACATCGCCGAGGGCCAGTTCCTCGACCTCGACCCGAAGACCTTCGGCTGCACCGGCACGGCCTATATTCCCGATTTTCGCCGTTTCTACCGCCACGTCCTGCTGGGCCGGTTCCACCACCACGCGGCGGTCGCGTTCAGCCATTGCGGCGCAGTCCTCTTCGACGCCTTCAAGCTGCTCGGCATGGCGGAAGTCTACACGCCGCTGCCGAAGGGCCTGCCCTATCCGGGCGAGAATATCTTTGCCCGTTCGTGACGCGTCCATGAGTGCTTACCGTCACCTGAAGGAGGAGTGCTGCGAGGCCAACCTGGCGCTGCCGAAGTCGAGCCTCGTCGATCTCACCTTCGGGAACGTCAGCGTCTTTGATCCGGAACTCGCCGCCTTCGGCATCAAGCCGAGCGGGGTCGATTACGCGAAGCTGAAGCCCGACGACATCGTCATCGTCGACCTCGGCGGCAAGCAGGTCGAGGGCTCGCTCCGTTATTCCTCCGACACGCCGACCCACCGCCGTCTCTTCCAGGCTTTCCCGGGCATCCGCGCCGTGGTCCACACTCATTCGCGGAACGCGGTCGCCTTCGCGCAGGCGGGCCGCGGCATCCCGTGCCTCGGCACGACCCACGCCGATTATTTCTACGGCGAGGTGCCCGTGACCCGGCCGATGACGCCCAAGGAAATCGGTGAGGCCTACGAGTGGGAAACCGGCAACGTGATCGTCGAGCGCTTCAAGGATTTGAATCCGCTGGAAGTCCCCGCTGTACTCGTCCACGGGCACGGTCCCTTCGCCTGGGGGCCCAGCGGCGCGAAAGCCGTGGAAACCGCCTTCGCCCTCGAGATCGTGGCCGAGATGACAATGAAGAGCCTCCAGCTCAACCCGGGTGCCAAGCCGATCTCGCGCGAACTGCTCGACAAGCACTTCCTTCGCAAGCACGGCGCGGGTGCCTACTACGGGCAAAAATAGTTGGGATGGTGGCGCCCACCGTTCTCGTAAAACTTTGTTTTCATGGAGGGACGCGCTCCTGCGCGTCCGCGGACGACCAGGAGGTCGTCCCTCCAAATTACCGGCGGTCATAGACCACCGCTACATTAGGGAAGTAGGAAAATCGTCAACCGCTTCGGCCCGTGCGCGCCGAGGACGAGAATCCGCTCGATGTCGCCGGTGCGACTTGGTCCGGTGATGAAGGAGAGAAAGCTCGGCCAGTCAGGCGCATAGAGCTCGCGGGCGCGACGGAAGGCGGCGGTCAGATCGGGCACCATCTGCCCGCGCCGGGCGAGGACGATGTGATGCGGCGGCAGGACCGAAAGCGCCCGCCCGCCCGCACCCGGGGCGCTCACCATGACGCTGCCGGTCTGGGCGACGAGCGCATCGCAGCCGGTGATGGCGGCGTCGCATTGCTCGAGTTCCGCCACCGGATAGCCCGGCGCGGTGAAGAGGGGTGGAAGCGAGAGCGAAAGCTTTTCCGCCACGCCGGCGGCGAGGGGATGGGCGTGGGTGGCAACCCGCTTCCAGTTATTCTCGCGTGCGAGTTCGGCCAGTTGCCGGACCACGTCGTCCGCTGTCGTGGCCTGGAAAAACTCGGCCTTGAGCGCGTCGGCATTCCGGGCGAAGAGCTCGATCTGCTCGTCGAGAGTGATGCCCACGGACGGCAGCCAGTCGCGAAATTCGTCCGATGCAGGCAGGCCGTCGTCGGGCGCGGGATGAGCCCCCGAGCTGTGGGCGGCGTGGCGGTGCGGCGCGGGACGCTGCAATGCCTCACGGATCCGCTCGAAGACTTCAGCGCGCTGGTCAGGAGCGGCCATCGGGTGACTCCTTTTTCTTTTTGCGCCAGTAATCGTGGAAGCTTTCCTGTGCAGGCGCAGGAAATTCGCGCGTCTTCGTCCAGTTGATCAGCGGATCGAGTGTGGTCCCTTTTATCAGCCGGTGCAGCGGATAGAAGAAGGCGGCGAGCTTTCCCGAGATGCGATAGAGCCACGGATCGCGCATCTGGAAGGCGAAAAGTCCGTAGAGAATCTTTTCCACCATCGACGGCTTGCTCTGGTTCGCGTTGCGCCGGTTCTGGATGAGGTGATGGTGAAGATCGATGCCGACGGGGCAGGCTTCGGTGCAGGCGCCGCAGAGCGAGGAGGCGTTGGAGAGATGCTTCCAGTCCTGCAGCCCGCGCAGATGGGGCGTGATGACCGATCCGATTGGCCCCTGATAGGTCGTGCCGTAGGAGTGGCCGCCGACGTTCTTGAAGATAGGACAGACATTGAGGCACGCGCCGCAGCGGATGCAGTGGAGGGCGTCGCGTTGCTCGGGATCGGCCAGCAGTTCGGTGCGGCGGTTGTCGAGCAGGACGACGTGGAACTGCTCCGGTCCGTCGACCTCGCCCGGCTGGCGCGGCCCGCCGTAGAGCGTGTTGTAGCAGGTGAGCGCCTGGCCCGCCCCGGCGGTGGCGAGCATGGGCAGGAACAGCGCGAGGTCCTCCAGCCGCGGCAAAACCTTCTCGATCCCGACGATGGCGACGTGGATCTTCGGCAGCGAAGTAGTCAGTCGCGCGTTGCCCTCGTTCTCGGTGATGGAAATCATCCCGGTCTCGGCCACGGCGAAGTTCGCGCCGCTGATGCCCATGTCGGCGCGGCAGTAATTCTGGCGCATGGCGCGCCGTGCGATCATGGTCAGCTCCTCCGGATTCGAGGTCGGTTCGGAGCCGAGTTCCTTCTCGAACAGGTCGCTGATCTCGTCGCGTGTCAGATGCATCGCGGGGAAGACGAGATGGTAGGGCTTCTCGTGACGCAGCTGGACGATGTACTCGCCGAGGTCCGACTCGAAGACGGTACAGCCGTCGTGTTCCAGCGCCTCGTTGAGGTCGATCTCCTCAGTCGTCATGCTCTTCGACTTGATGATGGTGCGGACGTTGTTCTCCTTCACCACGCTCAGGATGTAGTCGCGCGCCTGCGCACCGGTGCCCGCGACGAAGACCTTCGTCCCGCGCGCCTCGAGCTTCGTGATGAGTTCCTGAAGATGGCGGTCGAGATGGTTGATCGCCTCCCACTTGATTTCCGAGGCCGCCTGGCGCGCTTCCTCCCAGCTTTGGAAACGCTGCTTGTTCTCGTCGCGCTTCACCTCGTAGCTGCGAAGCGCCCGCTGGATAAGCCCGCGGTGACGCAGGTCCGCCGTGTAGCGGGAGGCCATGCGCTTGAAATCCTGGACGTGGGTGCTCATGTCTGGGCAAGGACCTCGGCCAAATGCAGGCACCGCGTCGACCGGCCTTGCCGCCGGAGAAGTCCCTCGATCTGCATGAGGCAGCTCGAATCGTTGGAGACGACACAGTCCGCCTCGGTCTCGAGGATCGAGGCGCATTTCACCTCGTCCATCGCGGTCGAGATCATCGGGAACTTCACCGCGAAGGTGCCGCCGAAACCGCAGCAGGTCTTCGCCTCCTTCATCTCGATCAATGTCAAATCACGGACGTGCCGCAGCAGCTCGCGCGGCTGGCTTTCCACGCCGAGCTCGCGCAGGCCGTGGCAGCCGTCGTGGAAGGTGGCCGTGCCCGCGAAGCGCGCGCCGACGTCGCGCACGCCGAGCTTGTTGACCAGGAAATCGGAGAATTCATAGACCCGCGGCGCCAGCTTCAGGGCCGCGAAGTGCTGCGCCGTTCCCTTGAAGATGTCGGGATAGAAGATCTTCATCATCGTTCCGCACGAGCCGGAAAGATTGACGATCACCTCGCTGTCGGCGAAGACCTCCAGCGCATGCTCGGCGACCGCTCGCGCCTCGTCCCAGCAGCCCGAGTTGAAGGGCGGCTGGCCGCAGCAGGTCTGCCCTTCCGGGTAATCGACCTCGCAGCCCAGCCGCTCCAGCACCTTCACCGCGCTCACCCCCACCTGCGGGTAGATTTGATCCACGAAGCAGGGGATGGCGAGGGAGACTTTCACGAGGAAAGTATTACCGCAAAAATGCGTCGATCAAGCCGCCGTCCACGGTGATCACCTGGCCGGTGGTCTTGCTCAGCCGGTCGGTCACCAGGAGGAAGATCGCCTCGGCCTGGTCGGCGGGGGTGATCGGATTCTTGGTCAGCGTCCGGTCGGCGTAGAATTGTGCCAGCTTGTTCACCAGCACCTCGGCGGGCTCGTCGTCCTTGTAGGGGATCTTGTACTTGGCCAGCGCGGCGATGACGCGGTCGGGCGGGAAGAGTCCGCTGCCTTGGATCACGGTTGCCGGGGCCACGCCGTTGACGCGGATGAGCGGCGACAGCTCGATGGCCAGCTCGCGCACGAGATGGTTCGCGGCCGACTTGCTCGCGTCGTAGGCGAGGCTGCCCTTCTTGGCCACCACGGCGTTCGCGCTGGTGGTCAGGACGAGATTGCCGCGCAGGTTCTGTTCCTTCCAGATGGCGCGTGCCTCGTCGGCGACGAAGTAGGAACCGGTGACATTGATGGCGAAGGTCATCGCCCACTTGTCGTCGGGGATGTTGCCCTTGGTGTCGGGCGAAACGAAGACGCCCGCGGTGACGATGACCGAGTCGATGCCGCCGTAGGCCAGCACCGCCTGCTTCAACGCCGCGCGGACGCTCTCGCGTTTGGTGATGTCGACGGTGGCGGCGACGGCGGGTCCGCAGCCCGAGATATCGCTGCCCGCCACGCCGATGCCGAGGCCGTGCTTGTCGGTGATCGATTTGGCCGTCGCTTCCACTCCGGCCTGGTTCAGGTCGACGACCACGACGTGGGCGCCTTCCTTCACGATGCGCTGGGCGACCTCGCGGCCGATGCCGCTGCCCGCGCCGACGACCACGATGGCCTGCCGGGCCAGTTCCTTCTCCGCCGGCATGCGGCGGAGCTTGGCTTCCTCGAGGAGCCAGTACTCGATGTCGAAGGCTTCCTGGAGCGGCAGCGCGATGTAGGAATCGACCGCTTCCGCACCGCGCATCACCTGGATGGCGCAGCCGTAGAACTCGGCGGTCACGCGCGACTCGCTCTTGTCCTTGCCCCAGGCGATGAGGCCGAGGCCAGGGACGAGCACCACGGTCGGGTTCGCGTCGCGGATCGCGGGCGAGTTGGCATGCTTGCACTTCTCATAATAGGCGGCGTAGTCCTTGCGGTAGGCTTTCAGGCCCGCCTCGAGCTTTTCCTTGAGCGAGGCGAGGTCGCCCTTCTGCGGATTCCAGTCGACGTAGAGCGGCTTGATCTTGGTGCGCAGGAAGTGATCGGGGCACGAGGTGCCCAGCTCGGCCAGGCGCGGCGCATCGGCGCTGTTCACGAAGGTGAGCGTCGCCTCGTCGTCCTGCCACGTGGCGATGAACCGGCGCTGCTGGCTGACCTGACCGCGCAGCCATGGGAGCAATTCCGCGAAGATGTCGCGGCGCTTGGCCTGTTCGAGCGACTGGTACTTCGCGCCGCCGAAGGTCTTCTCGCCCTTGTCGTTCTCGGCGAGGTAGCGCGCGGCTTTTTCGATCAGGGTGAGCGAGAGGTTGTAGCACTCCTCATCGTTGTCGGCCCAGTTGATGAGGCCGTGCTGGCCCATGATGACACCCTTGGCCTTCGGGTTTTCCTTGCAGATCTTCTGGAGCTGGAGGCCGAGGTCGAAGCCGGGGCGCTGCCACGGTGTCCAGATCACCTCGTCGCCGAAAATCTTCTTCGTCAGCTCCTTCGAGTTCTTCGAGGCTGCGATGGCGATGACCGCGTTCGGGTGGGTGTGATCGACGTGCTTTGCGGGTACGAAGCTGTGCAGCGGCGTGTCGATGGAAGGCGCGCGGGGATTCAGGTTGAAGGTCGCGTGGAGGTACATGTCGACCATCGCGTCCTCGATGGGCGTCTTGGGACCCTTCTCCTTCTCCTTGTCGTAGCGATCCTGGAGGGCGATCAGCTTATCCTGGTAGAGCGACGAAAAGTTCTCGCGCTTCGAGGTGCGCAGGTCGCCGCCAGAACCTTTCACCCAGAGGACCGTGACTTCCTTGCCGGTGAGGGGATCGATCTCGGTCAGCTTGGCCGAGGTGTTGCCGCCGCCGGTGTTGGTGATGCGCTGGTCGGAACCGAGCAGGTTGGAGCGGTAGACGAGCCGGGCGACCGGGTCGAGTTTGGCGGCGTGGGCGCTGTCCCACAGGTGATTCACGAACGAATAGGTGGTTTTACTCATAATTTATAGCTTTTGAAAACGGGCGCGGACTTCCTCGCTGAGCCCGGGGCCGGGAGAGAACGACCGGGTGGGGAAAGAGTCTTCCACAATCTGGCGCAAATGTCCGAAAGATTCGATCTGTTTCAAGGCCAGCGCCTGGATGAGGATGTTGCCGATGGCAGTCGCCTCGACCGGACCGGTGACGACCGGCAGGCGGGTCGCGTCGGCGGTGAGCTGGTTGAGCAGGTCGTTGCGGGTGCCGCCGCCGACGATGTGGAGCGTCTCGACCTTGTAGCCGATGAGGCTCTCCAGTTTCTGCAGCGTCTGCGCGTAGGTCAGCGCGAGGCTTTCCAGGATCGTCCGGACGTATTCGCCCGGCGTGGCGGGGACAGGTTGGCCGGTCTCGCGGCAATAGGAGGCCACCTTCTGCGGCATCTCGCCCGAAGAGACGAAGCGCGGGTCCTTCAGCGAAAGATGGGCCTTGGCCGGGCCGCTCTCGACCGCCATCCGCGTCAGCTCGTCGTAATTGTAAACCTGCCCGGCGGCTTCCCAGGCGCGGCGGCATTCCTGCACGACCCAGAGACCGGCGATGTTTTTGAGAAAGCGGATTGTGCCGTTGAGCCCGACCTCGTTGGTGAAGCTCGCTTCGCACGCCGCATCGGTCATGACGGGCTCGGGCAGTTCCGCGCCGAGGAGCGACCAGGTGCCGGAGCTCAAATAAGCCCACTTGCCCTTCGTCCGGGCCGGGACGGCGGCGACGGCCGCGCCGGTGTCGTGCGAGCAGGTGGCGACGACCTGCGCCCGGGCGAGCGAAGCATGGCGCTTCAGGTCGCCGGTGACGGGGCCGAGCACGGTGCCGCACGGGACGAGCTTCGGGAAAAGCGATTTCTTCATCCCTAGCTCGGCGATCAGCTTGTCCGACCACGCCTTCGTGTTCGGATTGTAGACTTGTGTCGTGCTGGCCATCGACTGGTCGACCGCCTCGATACCCGACATCCGCGCGTTGAAGTAGTCGGCGATATTCAGGAAGTGCTCGGCGCGGAGGGAATCGCCGCCACCCGCGAGCTGCTCCGCCTCGAAATGGAACAGCGTGTTGATGGCCATGAACTGGATGCCGGTCTCCTGGTAGACCACCGCGAAGGGCATCTTCTTGAAAAAGCGTTCCGGGCTGCCATCGGTTCGGCTGTCGCGATAGGCCACCGGCTTGGCGACCGGAACGCCCTTGGCATCGAGCCAGATGTAATCGACGCCCCACGAATCGGTGCTGATGCCCGCGATCGGCAGGTTGCGCTGCGCTGCCTTTTCGATGCCCGTGAAAATTTCCTTCTCGAGGTGGGGCAGATCCCAGCGGAGATGGCCGCCCTCGGTGAGGGAACGGTTGGCGAAACGGTGAATTTCCTCGAGCGAGAGACACCCGTCGGCCAGCGTGCCGAGCATGACGCGGCCGCTTTCGGCTCCGAGATCGACGGCGAGGTAATGGGTCGCGCTCATAAAGTTAACGGTGCTTTCGTATCGTTTTTAGCCCGTCAGCCTGAGCTTGTCGAAGGATCAGACGCGTCATGAATGGACGATTCGCTGGGATGTAAGATGAGATATCTTTTTGTGCTCGGTTCAGCTGAACGGAAAGCAAAGCGCGTCTGATCTTTCGACAAGCTCAGGCTGACGGGATGTGGGTGGTCTTTTTCTTTCCTCCGTCTCATAGCTTGCCGCAAACGGCCACCTTCAGGCCCAGTTCCGACATCGCCGCGGCCTTGGTGAGAAGGCCCTTCTTCGCCGAAGCCTTGTCGGGCGCGTAGACAACGTGGATGTGATTGCTCTTGTGCCGCGCCATCATCTGGTCGCGCGTCACGCCCTGGAGAACGGCGTGCATGATCGGCCACTGCGACGTGGTCAGACGCCAGCGTTCGTTGGTCTCCTCCTCGGGCAGTTCCACGGCCTCGGCCAGGCCGGTGTCGAACTTCAGCTTGCCGTCCTCGACGTAAACACGGCTCCAGACGATCCAGCCCGGCTTGCTCACGCCCTTCAGCGTGCCGCCGCCGAGGCGGAAATACATCGCGGGCTGGCGCTCGCTCGAGGCGTTCTTGTACCCGCCGAAATGCGCGGCTGGCGCGGCTCCCGAAATGAGAAGCACCCAGACGTAAGCGTCGAGATTCTCGTCCTTGAAATGGCGGCCCCAGCGGATGTCGTGGAGCGTGTTCTCGGGTGGGAAACCAAGCTCGCGCCAGAGCTTGTAGGTGACGATCGCGTCGAGGCCCGCGCATTCGTCGACCTCGTTAAAGTGGGGCAGAGCCTCGCCCTTGAAGAGCTCCTTGCCGGTGGTCTCGTCGTAAACGGGGGGGCGCTCGACGTTGTTCAGCAGGCCTTCGACCAGATCGGAAGCGGGCGTGAGATCCTTCAGTCCCTGCTGATACTGGATGCCGATGGTCGCCGCGCCGAACTCGGCGGCGAGCCGCACTGCGGCGATGTACATTTTGCACTGAAGCAGCACCTGTCCCTCGGTCAGCTCGGTCGCCTCGTCGGAGCCGAACTTGAACTGGAGTCCCTTTGCCAGCAGCCAGTCGAGCGCCGCGCGGGCATCCTGGTCGCTGACCGTCTGCATCTTGGCGTAGAGGGTCGACTGGCTCAGCCGTTCCTTGAAGATGCCGGTGGGGTGCAGCAGTTCGTCGGGAATGATGGCGTTGAACATGCCCATGCAGCCCTCGTCGAAGACGCCCATGATCAGCTTCTCGCGCTTGAGCTTCTCGGCGAAGGTACGTCCGATCTTCTGAAGCGTGGCAGGCACCTTGACCTTCTTGAACGGCGTGACGTGCGAGGTGTCGTGCTTGATCTTGCCTGTCTTGAGCCAGACGCGCAGGCCGTCGAGGAAGAACGCGTCGGTGAAATCCTCGCTCCAGAGCGTGCTGTACTTCACCTCCGCCTTGGTCAGCGAACCATTCAGGTTGAGCATGCCGACGAGACCCGGCCACGTGCCGCTCCAGTTGGCCACGGTAAGGATCGGTCCCTGATGCGTGGTCAGTCCGGCGAGAACGTGATGGCTGTACTGCCAGACTGCCTCGGCGACGATAAGTGGAGCGTCCTCCGGAATGTTGCGGAAAACCTCCATGCCGTACTTCTGGCTGTCGATGAAGCCGTGGCCCTTCGTCTTGTCGAAGGGATGGGCGCGCTTGACCGTGTAGCCCTCCTTCTTGATCGCCGCGACGAGATCTTTTTCGAGCTCGGCCTGGGCGGCCTGGCAGGTCTGGTTCGCGGAAAGGCGCAGGTCGCCGCTGGTGACGAGATAGATGGTTTTCATGGAGGAGAGGAGGTTTGGGATCGGTTGGGGATTACTTACGGGAGGCCAAAACGTCGCTTTCGTACCGCTTCACCGTGTCCATCCAGGCGAAGCCGACCGGAACGTTCTGGCGGCGGCAAAATTCATCCCAGACCTC
>Ga0105237_10004529_pt1 | contig 16059 bp, 11 predicted proteins | sample KBSC24metaG_FD_81520 | JGI IMG/M metagenome (GOLD analysis project Ga0105237, IMG submission 81520) | Corn rhizosphere microbial communities from Kellogg Biological Station, Michigan, USA - KBS C2-4 metaG | ecosystem: Host-associated > Plants > Roots > Rhizosphere > Soil | place: Michigan, USA... | reverse complement strand
TGTACCACACGTATTGTGGCTGGAGCAGGTGTACCCCAGCTTACTGCTATTATGGAAGCTGCAAATGCATTAAAAGCGAAAGGCACTCCATTGATTGCCGACGGTGGTATCCGTTATACCGGAGATATGGTAAAAGCGTTATCAGCAGGCGCCAACGTAGTAATGATGGGAAGCGTATTTGCTGGTGTGGAAGAAAGCCCCGGCGAAACAATTATTTATGAAGGCCGCAAGTTTAAAGAATATCGCGGTATGGGTAGTATCGGTGCTATGCAGCAAGGAAGCAGCGACAGGTATTTCCAGGATGTGGAAGACGATATTAAAAAACTCGTGCCGGAAGGTATTGAGGGGCGTGTCGCTTATAAAGGCAACCTTAGTGAAGTTATAGCCCAGTATGTTGGCGGCTTACGCGCCGGTATGGGCTATTGCGGTGCGCCAGACATTAATGCTTTGCAACAGGCAACCTTTGTTAAAATAACCAATGCAGGTATGAGAGAAAGCCATGCGCATGATGTAGAGATAACAAGGGAGGCCCCTAATTATAGCAGGAAATAATTTTTAATCAATAAAGAGAAGCATTGTCAGCCAATTTTTTGGAGGAAAATGCTTCTCTTATATTATAATTGTATTTGCCGTCCATAAGAACATATTAATTCTTCCTTATTAACTGCATTTTTTCTATCTATTGTTCATGGTTTGCCTTTTTTTCAAACCCTTACCTTTGCGCGATGCTAACACCGGAAGAAGAAAAATTTATTTTATACTGGGAAAAAAATCGCGATAATAAATCAAAAATTTTCAGGCAATTCCTTATGGGGCTTGGCATTGGGCTGGCAATTGGTATAGCAATTATTATATCTGTAATTTCTAATTGGTACAAAAGAGCTACAATGGTAGCCAACACTCAGCTCGATCCTACCGTACTGCTTATTGCAATTCTAGTCATTAGTTTTTTTATTGCTTTTTTTTACAAAAGATACAGGTGGGAAATGAATGAGCAGCAATACATGGAGCTGCTTGCGAAAAAGAAAAAACAGCAAAAACAGGATGAAGCAGCAGAAAAGCAGGGAAACGAATCTTAACACTTGTCACAAGATTGTTTCTGACACAGAATATAAATACAGTTTGTTCGTTAATTTAAAAAGATAACTTAAATGAAAAAAGCCTTTTTATTGTTGTTTGCCGGAATGGTAGTTTTAAGTGCATGTATGTCAAATAATAGTACAACGACTCCTTCGTGTACAGATCAGGATCCCTCAAAAGAAGATGCATCAATGGTTGCTTACGCGACCTCTGCAGGTTTAACAGTTACAAAAGATACTACCTACGATTATTATTATCAAATCCTTAATGCAGGAAGTGGCTCAACCACACCTAGTGATTATACCTATATTTCATTTACCTATACAGGAAAATTGTTGAATGGAACCATTTTTGATTCATCAACTACCCCTGTAACAAATCAACTTGGCGCACTTATAAAAGGTTTTAGGCTGGCAATACCTAAAATTAAAAAGGACGGTCATATAAAATTAGTGTTGCCATCTTATCTTGGTTATGGCTGTAATGGAGCAAAAAATAATAGTGGAGTTACAGTTATACCAGCTAACTCGCCTATTTTCTTTGATGTAACAATTACCAATGTTCAATAGTGTTCAAAGTTATTTTCCGTAAACACTTATATTTAAAATTGACTTTATTTTCCGCTCAAACTCAACCCGGTCAAGGCTTTGACCGGGTTATTTTTTTACTTTACTATTATTCATTCAATCCCCTATCTTTGCCGCTCACTAAAAATTTGTAAACCCTTAGTAGTATGCAACTTAAAGGTTTGGTGCGTTTTTTTACGATTGCGTTGATATTAATATGTTTATATCAATTGTCGTTTACATGGATTGTGCGCAGTCATGAGAGCAGTATGGAAGAAAAAGCTGCCAGGTGGCTTAAAGCAAATTATCCACAAACGCCGGAAGAAAAATATCCCGGCAACAAAGAGTTACAGGAAGCGTATGCTGATACCTTGTCTCAGTTAAAGGACAAGCATAAGAATCGTTTGCTTGACAGTACCAATGACAGTCAAATTGGTCCTTTCGGCCTTGTAACTTATCAAAAGGCAAAAGACAATGAATTAAAACTCGGTCTTGACCTTCAGGGTGGTATTAGTGTTACCATGGAAGTTGGGTTGGATGCATTGTTGCGTTCCTTATCAAATCATACAAAAGATCCTGTATTTAATAAAGCATTAAACGCAGCAATTGCAAGAAAAGCCAATAGCGGTGCAGACCTTATCACTCTCTTTAATGAAGAGTTTCAAAAAAATGCCAGCGGCACCAAGCTGGCTCCTCTGTTTGCACAACGCAGCAACGGCAGAATAAAATTTGATGCATCAGACAATGCCGTAATTAGTTACCTGCACGATCAGGCAACTACTGCATTTAAAAACACGGAACGCATTCTAAGAACGAGGATTGACAAATTTGGTGTGGCCTCTCCTACTATTAATCCGGATGCCGCCAAAGGAAGAATTACTATTGAACTTGCAGGCATTAATGATGCAGAAAGAGTTCGCCGTAATCTTCAATCTACTGCAAACCTCCAGTTTTTTGAAGTGTACAGCGTTGTTGACTTACAGGAATCTATCCTCAGCGCCAATAAATCTTTATCTGACTATCTTACAGGAACAAAACCTTCTGCAGATACAACAAAAGCCAAAACAGATACTACAACTGCTACAGCTAAAAAAACAGTTGATACTACTAAGACAGCAACACTCGGCGGGTTATCAGACACTAACAATAAATCGACAGCAAAAGCAGGTGCTGTTGACTCCACTCAAATAAAATTCAATCAAAACCCATTATTAAACCTTATTGGTTTTGCACAGCCCCGTAAAGCACAAAACGGCTCAATGCAGGTGCCTGCAGAATTGGGTTATGTTCAAACAAAAGATACCAGTGTTATTAACCAGTATCTTAATATGGATATTATAAGGAGTAAGTTCCCTTCAAACCTTGTCTTCATGTATGGCAAGCCAGATAATGAAGACCCTAAGGCTAAGAATTATCTTTCTCTTTATGCCATTAAAACGCTTGACAATGGTACTGCAGAGCTGGAAGGTGAACACGTAAGTGATGCGAAACAGGACTATGATGAAAGAGGACGCGTTGCCATTAAAATGAATATGGACGCTACGGGCACTACTATCTGGGCAAACATGACGGACAGGAACTCTCCTCAAAAGAACAACGGCAATAGCAAGCCGATCGCTATTGTATTGGATAACCTTGTTTATAGCGCGCCATTTGTAAACGGTCCAATTCCAAATGGTTCTTCAGAAATTTCAGGTAACTATTCTGTTACAGAAGCACAGGATTTGGCAGATATTTTACAGGCAGGTAAATTAGATGCTCCTGCGAAAATTGTTTCAGAACAACAGGTTGGACCAACACTTGGCCAGGCTGCGGTTAAGGGTGGTTTAATGTCATTCCTTATTGCCTTTATTGTCATCTTCGCTTTAATGCTTGTGTACTTTAATACAGCAGGCTGGGTTGCAAATATTGCTTTAATATTAAACCTCTTATTTACTATTGGTATATTAAGCGCCCTTGGTTTTACACTTACTGCACCAGGTATTGCAGGCTTAGTGTTAACAGTAGGTATGGCAGTAGACACCAACGTAATTATTTTTGAAAGAATAAAAGAAGAGTTATCGAAAGGTAAGAGCTATCAGACAGCCGTTAGTGATGGTTACAAACGTTCTTATGCTCCGGTACTTGATGCGCACGTAACAACATTACTAACAGCAATTATCCTTGCTTCCTTCGGGCTTGGTCCTGTACTTGGTTTTGCAACAACGCAAATCATAGGTATCCTTTTATCATTGTTCTGCGGTATCCTTGTATCAAGGCTAATCTCAGATATTTATACCAATAAGAATCGTCACTTTGAATATTTTACAGGCATCTCCCGCAAAATATTCAAACATGCTGCATTCAAATTTATTGAATACAGAAAGATTGCTTACGGTATCTCTGTTGTTGTACTATTATTGGGTGTGGGTTCTTTCTTCAATGGTTTTGATGAGGGCGTTGAATTTGCAGGTGGTCGCAGCTACACCGTGAAGTTTAATAAAGATGTAGCAAAAGACATTCCGCAGATTACAGATGATTTAAAGAAAGTATTTGGAGGTGAAGCTCCTATTATTAAAACGGTTGATACAAAAGACCAGCTTAACATTACCACAGCTTACAAAATTCATGAAACAGGAAATACAGTAGATTCTGCAGTTGAGCAGGCGTTATACACTGGTTTGAAAAGCCATTTGCCTTCAAATGCTTCCTATAGCCAGTTTACAACCACTTATAAGCAAAGTTCACAAACTGTATTGCCGACTATTTCTGATGATTTAAAATCAGGCGCTACCAAGGCAACCATCTTTGCCATCATTGCAATCTGTTTGTATATCTTCCTCCGTTTCCGTGACTGGAGATATTCACTGGGTACCATTGTGGCTTTGTTGCATGACGTGTTTGTTACTTTAGCGGTGTTTAGCTTTTTAAGACACGTGGTGAACTTCCCGCTCGAAATTGATCAACATTTCATTGCAGCGATATTAACTGTAATAGGCTTCTCTATGAACGATACGGTGATTGTATATGACCGTATTCGTGAAGACAGCCGTTTATACCCAAGCCTTAGCAAAGAACAGGTAATCAATACGGCGATCAACCAAACACTTAGCCGTACTATCATGACATCGCTTACCGTATTCTTAACCATTCTTATTCTCTTCATCTTTGGTGGAGAAGTAACACGTGGTTTTGCTTTCGCTATGCTTATAGGTGTGGTTACCGGTACCTACTCTTCAATTTTTGTTGCAGCTCCTATTCTTGTTGATTTTGCACGGAGCAAGCCTCTTGGCAAAGCAGTAGAAAAAAGAGCATAACATAATCTTTTAGAAATAAAATAAGCCCCATCAATTAAGATGGGGCTTATTTTTTACCCGTAATAATAACTGCTGATGGCAAACAAGTGACAACTTAAAATCTCTTCAATTTTATTTTAAAGTTGAAAGAAAAGTTAAAAAATGCCATTTGTTTAACAACTCCTTTTTTATTTATATCTATTATCAGCTTATTTTGTGCCTCAAATCTGGACATGTCCAAACCTGGCAAAAATATCAGTCGTATAATAATATTGATTGTCGCACTGCAGATACTCAATACAGGTTTGTTTGCACAGGATTTCCAGGTATTAAAAAAAGTAACTTCAACCGGGGAAGAAACAAACATTATCAATTCTGTGGCTGAATATATTGGTGAGGTTGTCTTTCAAAAAGCCAATAGTTTCCCGGAAAGAAGAAATACCCCGCACCATCATCAAAAGCATCATTTTTCTGTAAAAGCCCAGACTATTAAGTTAATAGCGAAGGAAAATTATATACAACCTATACAATCTCCGGTTGTTCTCAAAACAACATATGAATCTTTACAAAAGCCTTATTTGAATTTTGTAAGAGATATAACTCCCCCTCCTCCAAAAGCATAAGCGTAATTTCTTAGCTGTTACCGCAAACCGGTAAAAAGACTGTTTTAATTTCAGTAATACACATTTTAAAACAGGTATACCAATAACCTTCTTCTGCGGTTAAATACTTCTCCGGTTTACAGCTTTTCATCTATCGTCATTTAAAAATTTTGGACATGAAATACAATACGCATCAACCTGTTTTATACAGGATCTTTTTGATGTTTGTTGCTACACTCTTCTTTTCTAACGTAACCAGAGCGCAGACTGATACGCTTGAACTAAAGCTTGCGCAGGCAGAGAAATTGTTCCTGGACAGCAACCTTTACCTGTTAGCATCGCATTACAATGTAGATGTTAACAAAGCGTATATAAAACAGGCAAAGCTTTGGGATAACCCGGTATTGATTACAGATCAAAGCATTTACGCCAACGGTCATGTACTTGAGCATGGCAAGGATGAAAATGGCCAGCCGACAGGGCAGTTCTTTATACAGGTGCAGCAGTTAATAAAAACGGCTGGCAAACGCAGGAAGCTGATAGATCTGGCAACAACCAATGTCAAAATTAGTGAGCTGCAGTTGCAGCAGGTGATGCTTAACCTAAGATACCAGTTGAGGCAGGATTATTATACGATAGCCGTAGCGTTGCATAATAATGAATTGTACCAGTCGCAGCTTGAACAGCTTAACCATCTGCAAAATGCAATGAAAGCTCAATTAGATGCAGGAAACATTGCGTTGAAAGATTACCTGCGCATTCAGGCACTGGTAATAAGCCTTCAGCAGGATATTGCCGATTTAGGCAGAAGTATTATAGATGCAGAATCAGATTTAAAAACATTATTACATTTTAACGACAATCAATTTATAAAACCCCTGGAGAAAATACAAACGGATATTACGCTTACTGTTAACAAGGATGTTGTTTTTGATTCGGCAAAACAAAACAATCCGAATTACCTGTTACAGCAGACCCAGGTGTTGTATCAAAAACAAAATCTTGCATATCAAAAAGCATTGCGTTCTCCGGATGTAACGCTGGGGCCGGAATATGATCATAACTCAAATTATGCTCCTTATTATGTGGGATTAACTGTATCGCTTCCATTGCCTTTACTTAATAAAAACCAGGGAAATATTGCTGCGGCAGGGTACAGTATTAAACAACAGCAGGCATTAGCTACACAGGCTGAAACAGAGCTTAAGAATAATGTAGATAATGCTTACCAGAAACTGGTGTTAAGTATTAACCAGAGCAGTGCAACACAAAATCAGTTTTATGAAAGCTATGGCAACATTTTTAATAAAATGATGGAAAGCTACCGACAAAAACAGGTGAGCCTTTTAGAGTTTCTTGATTTCTTCGATGCATACAAAGAAGCTGAATTAAGGCTGCAGCAACAGCACCTTAACCTTCAGCTGGCAAAAGAAGAACTCAATTACCAGGCTGGTGCAGACCTCATAAAATAAACCCTTTTAACGAATGAGCATGATGAAAGCAAATAATTTTTTTAAAACATGGGCACCGATACTTATACTGTTTGCATCCTGCAAAGAAAATAAGCCCGCGCCTGAAGCCAAGCAGCAGTTCTGTTTAAGCGATACCATGCGTAACATGATTGCGATTGATACCGTAACACAGTGCCGTATTGATGATGAAATACAATTAAGCGGTGAAGTAAGCTTTGATGAGAACAAAGTGATAAAAATATTTCCGCGTAGCAGCGGCCAGGTGGTTGAATGTAAAGTTACCCTTGGCGATAAGGTACAGGCCGGACAGGTACTGGCCATTATTAAAAGCGCTGATGTTGCGGGTAATTATGCTGACATGAGCAGCGCCGAAGCTGATATAGCAATAACTAAAAGGCAAATGGACAACCAGGAATCATTATATAAAAATGGCATCGCCAGTGAGAAAGATTACAATGAAGCAAAACAGAATTATGAAAAAGCACTGGCAGCTAAAAGAAAAATTGAATCACTCATTAATATTAATGGGGGTAGTGGTGCACAGGCTGGTGGTAATTATATTCTCACCTCTCCTATCAATGGATACATTGTAGAGAAAAAAGTGAATGCGGGAAATTTTATAAGGCAGGATGTAAATGATTATCTCTTTACTATCTCAAGTCTTAAGGATGTATGGGTGCTGGCAAATGTTTTTGAAGCAGACATTCCACGTGTGCGTGAAGGGATGCCGGTAAAGGTAACCACGCTTGCTTATCCTGATAAAGTATTTCAGGGCACGATAGAAAAAAGCAGCCAGGTACTCGATCCTGTAAATAAAGTAATGAAAGTAAGGGTGCGGTTAGGTAATGATGCTCTTATATTAAAACCAGAAATGTTTACAACCGTTACAGTTACCAATCAGCAGGAAGGTTCTGCTATATGCGTACCATCTTCGGCAGTAGTTGAAGAAAGCGGTAAAACCTACGTGGTTGTGTATAAAAATAATTGTGACCTGGGTGTAAAAGAAATTGAAGTATTGAAAGTCGTAGGTGAAAAAACTTACATAACCAGTGGAGTTGGGCCAGGCGAAAAACTCATCACTAAAAATGCATTGCTTATTTATGATGAGTTTACTGATAATTAACCCCTCCTAACTTCCCTGAAGGAAGGGACAGTTAGTCAGGCTTAGTCTTTAAGGACAGGCTGAACAGTTCATTCAAATAAACAATAACACTATTCTATATGACAGGATTCATATAGAATTTAAAAAAGCACTTCCCTTGTTAAGTTGCAATAAAGACCATGGTAAAACTTATAAAACAAATCATACATTTTTCATTAAGGCACAGGTATCTTGTGTTCTTTCTGACTGCCGTGCTTGCGGTTATTGGTTTTGTGAGTTACCGCAACACTCCTATTGAAACATTTCCGGATGTTACAAATACACAAATCATCATTATCTCCCAATGGGCCGGAAGAAGTGCAGAGGAAGTAGAGAAGTTTATTACAATCCCTCTGGAAACTGCATTGAACAGTGTGCAGAAAAAATCAAACCTGCGAACTACTTCTGCTTTCGGGTTAAGCTATATAAGAATCATTTTTGACGATGATGTAGATGATGCGTTTGCAAGACAGCAGGTATTAAGCCGCCTTGGCAATGCAGATTTGCCGGAAGGTGTTAAACCGGAAGTACAACCACCTTATGGCCCTACAGGTGAAATATACCGCTACACTTTAAAAAGCAAAACCAAAAGCATTCGTGATTTATATACCATTCAGCAGTGGGTGCTGGACAGACAGTTTAAATCTATTCCCGGTGTTGCTGATGTAAACAGCTTTGGTGGCGAAGAGAAAAGTTATGAGGTAAGCGTTAACCCTGAATACCTGATTAAATACGGCCTTACTTCGCTTGATGTTTACAACGCCGTAGAAAAAAGCAATGTGAATGTCGGTGGGGATGTCATCGAAAAAAATGGCCAGGCTTATGTGGTAAGAGGCATCGGCCTGCTGAACAATATTGATGAAATTAACAACATCATCGTTACCAAAATTAACGGTGTTCCCATCCTTGTTCGTAATCTTGCTATGGTGAAGGAGACCGGCAAACCAAGACTTGGGCAGGTTTCAAGAGATACAATCGAAGACGTAATAGAAGGTATTGTGGTGATGCGCAAAGGTGAAAACCCAGCAGAGGTGTTAACGCGGGTTGAAGAGAAGATAAAATTCCTGAATGAAAAAGTACTTCCAAAAGATGTAAAGATTGATACATTTTATGATCGCACCAACCTGATGGATTTTTGTACTGAAACAGTTATTCATAATCTTTTGGAAGGTATTGTGCTGGTTACTGTAATCGTGTTTTTATTCATGGCAGACTGGCGAACCACTGTAACGGTAAGCATTATCATTCCATTGTCTTTACTGTTTGCTTTTATGTGCATGCGCCTGAAAGGAATGACAGCCAACCTGCTTTCTATGGGCGCCGTAGATTTTGGCATCATCATAGATGGCGCAGTAGTAATGGTGGAAGGATTGTTTGTTGCCCTTGATCATCGGGCAAGAGAAGTGGGTATGGATAAATTCAACAAGCTTGCAAAGCTCGGTTTGTTTAAGCAGGTGGGCACAGAAATGGGTAAGGCTATCTTCTTCTCGAAGATTATTATCCTAACCTGTTTAATCCCCATCTTTTCTTTTCAGAAAGTGGAAGGCAAAATGTTTTCACCGCTTGCATATACACTTGGCTTTGCATTGTTAGGTGCATTAATCTATACATTAACGTTAGTGCCCGCCTTATCAAGCATTCTTCTTAGAAAGAATGTTAGGGAGAAGCACAACGTTATCGTTATTTTCTTTGAAAAAAATGTAACAAGATTATTCAACCGTTGTTATAAGTATCCTTTTACAAGTCTCATAATAGCGCTTTGCATTATGGCGGTGAGCTTCTTCTCTGCAAAATTTTTGGGCACAGAATTTTTGCCCGATCTGGATGAAGGCGCTTTATGGGTAGAGAGTGAATTACCTATGAGTGCAAGCCTTCCGCAGGCTGTGGAGATTTCAAATAAAATGATACAGATACTGCGTGAGTTTCCTGAAGTAAAACAAACACTTTCTCAAATGGGACGCACCAATGATGGTACAGACCCTAAGGGCTTCTTCAATGTACAGGTTCAGGTTGATTTAAAGCCTCGTAAAGAATGGCGCAAAGGTTTGTCAGAAGAAGCGTTGATTGATAGCATGAATGAACAGTTGAAAAAAATTCCAGGCGTTGTTTATAATTATTCCCAGCCTATACGTGATAATGTTGAAGAAGCTGTAGCAGGTGTTAATGCTGCTATGGCGGTGAAAATATTCGGACCGGATTTTCAAACATTGGACAGCCTTGCAGATAAAGTAAAAGAAGCTATCAAAGATGTGAGAGGTATTGAGGACATAGGTGTGTTGCGTAATCTTGGTCAGCCAGAGTTTCGCATAGAACTTGACCAACGTAAGATGTCTGTGTATGGTGTTAATACTGCAGATGCACAATCAGTGATTGAAATGGCAATTGGTGGCAAAGCTGCATCGCAGTTGTATGAAGGTGAAAGAAAGTTTGATATAAGGGTGCGTTATCAAAAAGATTTTCGCAATACAGAAGAAAAGATCAACAGGCTGATGGTTCCTTCACAGGATAGTGCCAAAGTGCCCATCAGTGAAATCGCTTCTATTAAAACGCTTACCGGGCCTGCATTTATTTTCAGGGATAATAACAGCAGGTATATCGCAGTTAAGTTTTCCGTTCGTGAGAGAGATCTTGGCAGCACCATAGCAGAGGCTCAACAGAAAATGGATGAAAAAGTGAAATTGCCTGCAGGATATTCTGCAACATGGAACGGCCAGTTTGAAAACCAGGAACGCGCCACAGCCACTTTAGCCAAGGTGGTGCCGCTTTGCCTGCTCGGAATTTTTCTTATTCTCTTTGTAACCTTCGGCAATGTTAAGGATGCTGTGCTTACCATTATGAATGTGCCTTTTGCACTCATTGGAGGCATCCTTGCATTGCACATAACAGGCATCAATTTTAGTATAAGTGCAGGCATTGGTTTTATTGCCTTGTTTGGTGTATGTATTCAAAACGGGGTGATACTGATTAGTGTATTCAGAAAAAATCTTGAAGAAAAAATGCCTTTGCATGAAGCTATCCTCGAAGGTGTGAAGTCAAGAACAAGGCCCGTTGTAATGACAGCCTTAATGGCTGCAATAGGTTTGTTACCGGCAGCAATCAGTCATGGCATTGGCAGTGAAACGCAAAAACCATTAGCAGTTGTAGTAATTGGCGGTTTAATAACCTCCACCATTCTTACACTACTAATACTGCCTGTAATTTATTCACTGGTATTTAGGTTCATGCATAAAAGGGAGAACAGGAAGTTATTGAGTAAGATGGTATAAAAAAGACAGAAAGTCAATGAGTCAAAAAAGACAATAGGGAATAAGTTTCTGATGGTGCTATGACTTACTGACCGGATGACTTTAATTGACTATATTAAAATTACTGGTGCGTAAAGCATCAGAGTCATGTCCAAGAGCCCTCCCGGTTCTCCGGGAGGACATTTTTTAAAAGCGGAAATATAAATGAATTTTATTGATAATGACTATGATAGAAATATTAAAAAAAAGGAATAAAAAAAAGATAATTGATGATAAAGAAAAGCCGGAAAGAAATTTGTATAAGAGGGAAAGCCTTTAAAATATTCCCTGAGTTATAAGTTGCCCGGAGTGCAAAATTTAATGCTTGAGTAAACATTGTTCATTTTTTAAAAACTACCTTACGAAAAGAAAATGGTTATTATGAGGTTTAAGTATTTATTAGTTTGTCTGATTACCATCTTATGTGGCTTTACGTTGAATGCGCAAAAAGTGTATACGTTTAAGGAAGCGCTGGATAGCGCCAAAGAAAATAATCCATTCCTGCAGGCTGTTAAGCTTAATGTGTTGCTTTCGCAAGGTGATGTTATTACAGCAGGTTTGCGGCCTAATCCCATACTAAACAATCAAACATTGCAATTGGCAAGTTCCGGCCACTTTGCACCGGGTACAAAATTTTATGAAGCTTACAACAGGCAGGTGTGGTGGCAGTTGACAAAACCTTTTCAGCTAAGCCATCAGCGTGAAAATAAAATTGAAACGGCCAGCAAAGTTGTAACTGTTACAGAAAAAAATTACCTGGATTCACAAAGAGCCGTATTGCTTGATTGTGGTGGCCAATGGTTGAATGTCTGGTACAGCAAAGCCAACCTGAATCTTATACAGCAGGCAAAGAAAAATATAGACAGTCTTGTACTAACCAACCAGGTAAGGTTAAAAAACCAGGTGATAAGTAACAGCGAATACACACGTACGGAATTACTTTCAGAACAATACCAGTTACAGTTAAAACAGGCTGAGCAGGATTACCGCAACCAGTTATTAATGCTTCAACTGGTTACAGGTTCAAAAGATTCTGTTGCCATTGACATGGATGATCCTGTTATCTCTCTATCCACTTTTGAACAGGCAGATAGCATACAAACTACAGCATTGCAATATCGTCCGGATTTACAGGCTGCCAACAGCGCGATTGATGTAGCTAACAGTAATATCAAATTACAAAAGTCATTAGCCAAGCCGGTACCTGAACTCGGACTTATTTACAACCCGCAAAACAGCGTGCCTTATGTTGGTTTTTTTGGAACAATAGAGCTTCCATTCTTTAGCCGCAACCAGGGTGAAATCAGGAAATCAAAAATTCAACTGGAGCAATCGCAAAAAGCCTTCTCCGGGTTGCAAAAGCAAATTAGTACAGAGGTAAGTACTGCATTTAAAAGTTACCAGGTAAGTAAGGAAGCAGTTGAAAGATACAGCGATATTTTACAAAAATCACAACAGGTACTTGAAGCAGTAAAATATGCTTACACAAAAGGCGGTACCACCATCATAGATTTTCTTGAAGCTCAAAGAACATGGTTCGATACACAAAAATTGTATTATGATGCTATGTTTAATTACAGGAAAAATTATTTACAATTACTATACAGCACAGGACAGATAAACCAATTATAAAAGATGCATTGCTATTATGCATTGTACCCGCATTAAATAAAAACATATTGATGAAACAGGTTATCTCATTCGGTTTAATTTTTTCAGGAGTAATTTTCTTCTGCTCATGTTCATCGCATGAACAGAGTGGAAATCAACAGGCCCATGCGACTGCGCCGGTAATTAAAGATAGCGGTGCTTTGATAGAATTTCCCAAAGACAGTACTACCCTTGCTTTCTTTAAAGAGCAAACAATTGGCAAGGGCATATTGAACGCTTCATTGTCTGCACCTGCTTATGTTGCAGCCACATCAGAAGGGGGAACGCTACTATTTAATAACCCTGACAATGCAGCAAGCTATACGGCCATGCAGCAAAACCGCATTAACATTCGGCAGAAACAATTAATTATCGAACAGAAGAAAGGCATCATTCAGCAGAAACAAAAAGAGCTAGATCGCTTTAAGGACCTTGCAGCACATGGTGCAGGAACAGGTAAAGATGTTGCTGACGCACAGACAGATTTATTATCTGCAGAAACAGATTTACTCTCGGCCGAAAATGAACTTGCAGATGAAAAGAATGCGGTGCTTCAACATGAAGCAGATTTAAGGGTTGCAGGTTTTGACCCTTCAAAAATTCTTAGCGCTCCTGCCGGCAAGGCATGGATCATCTGCGATATACCAGAATCACAAGTGGGTACCGTTAAGAAAGGCAACAGTTGTGTATTACATTTTACATCTTATCCTGATGAAGAGATAAATGCAACCATTGATAATGTTGCAGACGTGGTTGATAATACAACACGCATGGTTAAAGTAAGAATTTTAGTAGCGAATACAAACAACAAATTAAAGGCTGGAATGTACGCTACTGTTCAGTTTCCCGTGTCTGACGGCATTGGTATCTCTGTACCAACAACATCGCTTGTTACAGTGCAGGGTAAAAATTATGTGTTTGTAAAAACTGCTGAAAATGTATTCCAAAGAAAGACCGTGATTACAGGGCCACAAATCAATAACAATGTAATTATACTGGTTGGCCTTAACGATGGCGACAATGTTGTTACTGAAGGCGCCATGCAATTGAAAGGTTTTTCGTTTGGATATTAGCCCCCATCTCCTGAAGGGGGAGAATAAAATAAAGTTCTTTGGTTTTAGGCAAAGCAATAGGTGGCTAAAAACATCAGGTCAATCAGGGAAATCATATAAATCGTGGTTCAGACATGCTGCCATAAGTGCAAAAGATGAAGTGATTGCGACGCAAGGGACGATGCCACGCAGATATTGGCTGGTATTATAAAATCTGAAACCTCTATATGAAATATCAAAACAAAAGACAAATAATTAAATATAAACATCATGCTACAGGCGCAGATATTTATTGATAAGGATGAGTTGTTTGGCACACAGCCTTTGTTTGAATACATCATGCAGTTTTTGCTACTCAATCATGTAAAAGGGGCAACTGCTTTTAAAGGTGTAATGGGCTTTGGCGAAAAGCAGCAGATACAAAGACCCGATACATGGTTCTCTTTTGATGAACCTCCTATGATGATAACTTTTGTAGATGAAGAAGCTAAAGTAAAAGAAGTGCTAACCAAACTGAGAGCATCGTATTCGGGTGGATTTATTATTACTAACACGGTAGATTTTTTTGAAGCATGATTCGTAACATACTTATATTTTCCCTGCGTAACCGCTGGGCAGTAATTATTGCTGCTATTGTTTTATCAGGCGCTGGTTACTGGTGTTTTACCCAACTGAAAATTGAAGCGTATCCAGACATTGCGGATACAAACGTTATTATTGTGGCACCCTATGATGGCCGTGCGGCTGAAGAAGTAGAACAACAGGTAACCATCCCTATTGAACGCGCCTTGAACAATGTACCCAGGGTGCTTGACAGAAGAAGCCGTACCATCTTTGGCCTTTCTGTTGTACAGCTTACTTTCCAGGATGGTACAGACGATTACTTTGCAAGACAGCAGGTAATTGAACGATTATCATCTATTGAATTACCTCCCGGTGTATCACCTGAACTGGCGCCGCTTACAACAGCCGTTGGTGAGATTTACCGTTATGTTGTGGAAGCACCGCCCAGCTTCTCTCCTATGCAGTTGCGCGACCTGCAGGATTGGGTAATTCGCCCGGCAATATTGCAGGTACCGGGCATTGCAGATGTAACAAACTTCGGTGGCCCTTTAAAACAGTTTCACATACTTACCTCACCTGATAAACTAAGAAAATACAATCTTTCTTTACAGGATGTAATTGATGCTGTTGAAAAGAACAATCAGAACACCGGCGGTAATGTAATTGAACGTGGCGGACAAGGTTTTGCCGTTCGCGGACTTGGCGCCTTGCGTTCAATTGAAGATATTCAGAACATTGTAATTACGCAGGCCAATGGCGTTCCTGTATTTGTAAAAAATATTGCCAGTGTTGAAAATGATCCGCCACCGCCATCTGGTGTATTGGGTTATTCAGTGCCGGATGACAAGATTGATAAAGTCGGTTCGCCGGAAGGTATTATTCTTTTAAGGCGTGGTGAAAACCCCAGTGATGCTTTAAAGGCACTGAAAGAAAAAATCGCAGACATCTCTGCCAATGATCTGCCGGAAGGCGTTAAACTTCGTGTGCTGTACGACAGAAGCTTTTTGATAGATCACTCTCTTGAAACAGTTGCGCATACCTTAATGGAAGGTGTGAGCATTGTAGTGATAATACTTGTGCTGTTTTTGGGAAGCATACGTTCTGCACTTGTAGTAACGGCCACCATTCCTTTTGCGTTGCTGTTTGCATTTATACTAATGCGGCTTGTCGGTATACCTGCCAACCTGTTATCGCTTGGAGCGATCGACTTTGGTATTATTGTAGATGGAGCCTGCGTTATGGCGGAGCATTTAATACGCCGCTACAGGAATGCATCACCACAGGAAAAGAAAGAAGGCATTATTAAGATTACATTACTTGCGGCCCAGGAAGTTGGAAGGGAAATATTCTTTTCTGTTACCATCATAATTCTT
>Ga0105237_10004527_pt1 | contig 16061 bp, 23 predicted proteins | sample KBSC24metaG_FD_81520 | JGI IMG/M metagenome (GOLD analysis project Ga0105237, IMG submission 81520) | Corn rhizosphere microbial communities from Kellogg Biological Station, Michigan, USA - KBS C2-4 metaG | ecosystem: Host-associated > Plants > Roots > Rhizosphere > Soil | place: Michigan, USA... | reverse complement strand
GGGATCGCCATTTCTGTGGGTCTACACCAAGGGCCATCCCTACGCCGAAGCTGGCCCTCAGGTGAACCCGCGATATACGGCCGTCAAGAAGGCAGGAATGGAGCGTGACTACTACGCCGAAAAGAAGACAGATGGGACGGTCGAGTTCGAGCATCACGAAAACCTTCTTGAGAAGCTAGAATTTCCTGCCGCCGCTATATTGGGAAAAATCAGGTCTCTGGAGCGGATTGGCACCAACGAAAAGTCCGCGTTCGCCAAGTATATCGTCCATATGATGAAGCGGACGCCATGCTCGCGTGACTGGTCGGAAAACTTTATCTCCGAAAATCTAGACCAGTATCGAGATGTCCCTGAGTTGTTGGCGCGCACTCCTGGAAACACACCGGCCGAGAGACAAGAGAATCTGAACAAGGAAATAGTTCGCCTGAGGGCGAGCCCGGACTTCAAGAAGGGAGTTCACCTTCATTCGTTCCAATTTATGGTTTCCGGCCTCTCCCCGGAAGCCGTGAATAAAATGACGTGGCGATTCTTCGTCGCTAGCGGCAATGATCACTTCGTGACAGGCGACAACCCCGTTTTCATTTTCAAGCACATCGGCCTAAACAAGCGAGATTCGGAATTGAGTTTTCCTATCTCATCTGACGTTGCTCTTTGGGCGACGTGGCGCAGTGATTTCGGCGATGGTTTCAGTCCCGGCAACAGTCAGGTCGTCAAGGAATTCAACAGAAGAACCGCTCAGAACGCCACGAAGCATCTTTACGCCGCCCGCAGCGAAGAGTGGATTGTCAACTTGCTCAACAAGGAGCGGCATCGGTGCAATTTGCTGCGTTGAATCCGTCGTGGTCCTCGTGATGGGCTTCGCTGGGAGAAAGCCCATGTGTTTCCTCCTGCGGCGGAATGCGATTGGTGATTCTCTATCGGCAGCTTGACCAAACCCACAGCAACCGGTCATACATGGAAGATGAAACTGGCGACGAAGGCACGTCTTGAAGGAACTGCGCGAAAGGCACGGGCACCTGCTTCTGCCTCGATGCAGTGGATCAGATTGCTCGACGCGGGACGTTTGGGTCGTGAGGACGGAGATAAATACGACGAAGGCCGATCTCCGTTTCAAAAGGATTTTGATCGAATCGTCTTTTCCTCAGCGTTCCGGCGACTCCAAGATAAGACCCAGGTGTTTCCGTTGGCAGAGAGCGACTACGTGCGGACTCGGCTCACGCACAGCTTGGAGGTCTCATGCGTCGGCCGGTCCCTCGGCACAATTGTTGGAGCGGCGATTCGGAAGAGGATGGAACTCCCTCCGGAGATCACGGCTGCTGATTTTGGTGCCATCGTCGCAACCGCGTGCCTTGCCCACGATCTTGGGAATCCTCCGTTCGGCCATTCCGGCGAGCGAGCCATTCAACACTGGTTCACGCATTCAATTGTTGGGCGGCGCGTAGGGCGGAGACTGACACCACTCCAGCGCCTCAACATCAAAAAATACGAGGGCAATGCACAGGGCTTTCGACTCGTGACACGTTTGCTCACGCCGGACAATCCTGGGCTTCAGCTCACCTATGCCACGCTTGGTGCGATGATGAAATATCCGATTGAAGCGTCAGTGAACGCGAAGACTCGTGGTGAGAGAGCAAGCGCGAAGAAGTTCGGCTTCTTCGAGACTGAGCGCCCGTATGCACTTCAGGTCGCGAGGAAACTTGGGTTGATTCCGCAGAGCAATCGCTTCTTTTGGTTTTGTCGGCATCCACTCGCCCTACTCATGGAGGCTGCGGATGATATTTGTTATCGAATCAGCGACTTTGAAGACGGTTGCCGACTGGGCTTGATTGAGGAATCCGTCGTGCAGAAATTGCTGTTGAAGATCATTGATGATGCCACGGCGGAAGTGAAAATGGCCGCAATGACTCAACGAACTGCGAGAGTTCAATACCTGCGAGCCCGCGCGGTCGCAAAGCTCGTAACCGAAACGGCCCAAGAATTTCTGAGGTCCGAACCGGCTCTTCTCGCTGGCGTGTTTGATCAACCGCTCGTGGAAGTAATTCCATCCGCTGCCCCTCTCCATGAGATCTACCGTGAGACAAAGAAGAAGGTATATCCGCACCGACCTGTGATTGAAGTCGAGGCCGCTGGATTTGAAGTCATTGGTGGACTGCTGGACGCTTTCGCTGGAGCCATAGACGAAAGCTCAGGCCGCCGAAACCCGTCTCATCGAACGAAGAAACTTCTCGAACTGATGCCTTTGGAGTTTTGCGGTGATGGTGGCACTCCATACGAACGGCTACTGAGCGTTATCGATTTTGTGTGTGGCATGACCGATACCTACGCCGTTGCGCTCTATCGGAAGCTGAAAGGGATTTCACTCGCTACAGCTCGGTAGCAGTCGTTCACTATGGAACGCATTCCCCCATTTGACGCACAGCACTTAACCGCGATTGCACAAATCCTGGCCGACACGGATTCAGGCCTCAAGGGTTCGCAAATCGGCTACTTGCTCAAGGACTCAAATATTCCGGACGTTTCACCGGAAGCCACGAAATGGAAGCGCCTCTTCAACGCCTTTGTCGAAATGCAGAACAGCCGCCAGTTCGGCAATCATGTCATCGTCTTTATCACTCGGGCGATGAGCCCAGTTCAATACACAACCAATCGGGATGCCTTCGAGCGCATGCGTGACGAACTGAACGTCGTTCTGGCCTTCTTTGGGTTCCATCTCGGTGAAGACGGGAAGGTGCGATACTCCGAAAGGGCTCGCAATCTGACACAAGCTGAAGAACGGGCAAGTCGTCTCCGATCCGCTTTGGTTTCCAGAAAAGTGCATCAGGATGTTCTCATCGCTTGCAAGGCGGAGTGGCTTCAAAGCAACTACTTCCACGCATTTTTCGAGGCCATGAAAAGTGTTGCCTCAAAGGTGAGGAACCTCTCGGAATTGACGGGAGACGGCGCTACTCTTGTCGAGGCTGCATTCTCGCTCGGAAAGAGTGGCACCCCGGTCCTTGCGATCAACTCGTTGACCACGGAGACACACAAAGGGGAACACCGGGGATTTGTGAACCTCCTGAACGGCCTGTTCGGGACGATTCGGAATCCCTTGGCCCATCATCCAAAGCTCGAATGGGACATGGACGAGCAGGATGCGTTGGACATTCTCACGACTCTCTCTCTGGTCCATCGGAAGCTGGATAAAGCCGTGAAGCTCTGATTCATACGGTCTTTACACGCTTTTTGAAGCGAGTGCGGCTCCCAGACATTCTTTGAGCTGGTCACGAGGTGAGACTCGCTGCCATTTTCAGTCCAATGATTGACCCTGAGCTGTTGAGGAAAATGGAGAGTGATGTTGATGCCGAAGTGGAGCGGATGGCACAGGCAGACGATTCCTTTCACGAACCTGTCACAGATGGCTCGGTGGATGTGGATCGATACGCTGCCAGCAGACCGAGAATACTGTGGATTCTGAAGGAACCGTGGGAAGAGCTTAGTGAGGGCGAGAAAGGTGGTGGTTGGAGCGTGTCAAAACACGTAGCAGCGAAAGGCATTACAAAGAACCGAGGCGCTCTGCCCATGATGGCATATGTCAGCTACTCGATAGCGAATGGTTTTCCTGGTTACGACGACATGCCGTGGGCGGCAAGCAGCGCCGAAGTAGCTGATTCGCTTAAACGGATTGCAATCGTCAATATTAAGAAATCTCCCGGAAAGAAGACAAGCTACCCTCCTGAGATCGCCAGACACTATGCCCGCAATCGATCTCTGCTTCTTCGCCAGATCAAGATCCTACGGCCAGAGATCATTATAGGAGGGAATACTCTCTTTCATTTCTTCGCCGATCTTGAGCTATCCGCTGAAGATTTTAATAAGGAACGTTCGGCGTGGTTCCTCAGTCATTCAGGGACGCTTTTCATCCATGCCGCCCACCCGGCCAGGAGAGGCTCCAACCGAGTTTACGTGGACGAAATCGTATCCATCATCAAGGAAAACTACGCCCCGCTCGACGGCACGACCATTTGAACAGCTCCTCCTCCCTCTACTTCAACCTCGAAACCCAGCGCACTGCCAATGACGCAGGTGGCTGGTATCCGGAGAAGATGGGAGTGTCAGTGGCGGTCGTGCTCGACGGCACTCAAACTCGAATCTTCACCGAGAAGGACATTGGCGCATTGGCTGCCCTCCTGGAATCCGCTGACCAGGTGATCGGCTACAACCTAGAAGGTTTCGATCTCAAGGTGCTGAGCGGCTACCCCGAAATCAATGTGGGAAAGATCAGACGCCTGGATCTCCTGCAAGGTCTCCAAAAAGCGGCCGAAAAGCGCGTCATGCTCTGGTCAGCCGTAGAGGCGACCCTTGGGCTCACCTCCGAGTCCGATGGGATTCAGATGGTGACGTGCTGGAAGAATGGTGAGATCGAGAAGGTGATCGATCATTGCACCAGCGTCACCCGTGCAATCAAGTCGCTCCATGAATATGGCCGGGAGCATGGGCACGTCTTCTACTCTCCGGACGAAGACGGTGAACGACACCGGCTTGAGGTGGATTGGTGAATCCGCCCCAGTATAATTCCCCATCATGCAAACCTTCCTGATGATCGATTTCGAAAACGTCCGGAATGTCGATGTGGCTTCCATCCCGTCGGATTGGCGGGTCTTCATTTTCGTCGGCCGGTCCCAGCACAGTATTCCGTTTGAGATCACCAGGGATGCTCAGCAGCTCGGAGATCGACTCAGGTGGATCAAGATCGAGGGCGACGGGCGAAACAACCTGGACTTTCACCTGGCCCTCTATTTGGGCCAATTCAGCGAAAAGCACCACGATTCTGAATTCCTGATCCTCTCCAAAGACAAGGGCTTCGACCCGCTCATCAAGCACGTCGTGGGACTGGGTGTGTGCTGCAAGAGAATTGAGTCGCTACCGCACCACCCCACCATTCGCAAATCCGATGCTGATCCTCACTTCGAGAAGGCGTTTAAAGTGCTGTCTGGAATAGCAAAGAACTCTCGCCCCAGGAAGCGCAAGACACTCGTTGCTCAAGTGGCGTCGTTTTTCCAAAAGAAGGAGAGTGCCGATGAGATCGAACGGATTGTAGATCTTCTCTTCACGAGGAAGCTCATCTCCCAAGTGGGCGATGCACTTATCTACGATTTCTGAATCACGACTGCCGCCGGCGCTCAGTCGAATCAGGACGACTATTCAACCTCGCAGCATAAATGTCATAGCTGATGCCGCTATGATATTTATGATCCCGAGCAACATCTATGCAGCTCGTCAATCGGGGCTGCGACTAACGCTTAGGCGTGAAATCTTCGACAACTATAACAACGCTCCCGAGAAATGCCTGCGACCCATCCAGCGTTTTCATTTGCAGCGTATTCTGCCGAGGCCAAGGATCATCACCAGGACCAAAGACGTTTGTAGTTGCGAAATTCCACCAGGTATTCGGAGCGTCTCCGCCTTTGAATTCAAATTCCCAGTTGGGCGGGCTCTGCGGATTCGCCGGATCAAACATTCTCAATGCGATAGACCGGTTGTGATCTGTCGCCCAAACGACCTCAATTCTGTAGCTGCCCCTACCTTCTTCGTTAAAAGCCGCAGAGTAGGTGTCCGGAACGTCGATGTAGGCCGACGAATTGCACTCAAATACGGTGTGCTTGGCATGCCCGAAAATGGGTATCCGAGCTCCTTTAATTAATTTTGGCATAGTAGTATTTCAGAACCTTCTTTCGAATTTTAGCATTTGGCGATGAACAGAAAGCGAACAAGGGAATCCACACCATGTTTTTCGCTCCTGAACAAGAAAAAACCTTTGCGTTGTCTCCTTCCCTTTTCGTGCGACCGACAAGTTTTTCAGTTCCCCTCTCGGAGCGTGCGCAGACTCCGCCGATAATCCTCAGAGAGAGTATTTTTAATACAGCCGGCATCCCTTCTCTTACGACCTTCGACCCATATAGCGGCCTCTGGGGCTCAGCAAATGGCATTGTGGAACGGCCCATGGACTGAGAAGATGGGTCCATGAAGTCGACCATACTCCGGGCAGTCTTCGGCGGCACCGTAGTGCTTGTGGTGGCTCTGCTCGGAGCATGCGATAGGGCGAAGTCGGTTGATGTATCCACGCCCAATCCACGGTTGGACGCCGCGCAGAACCCCATCCAAGTGGCCATTGCCATCCCCCTACACAACCTGAAGCAGGAGCGAGAGCTTATGTATTCTGCGTTGAAACCGCATTTTCATGTGCTCATCTCGAACATCTCTGACCAGCCGCAGAATATTTGGCGTGAATGGTGTTCTTTGGGTTACTATGCGCTGTCTTTCGAAGTGACCGATGCCAGTGGTAAAACTCGGACGATCACAAAGAAGAAACCTCATGTCTGGACGATGAACTACCCCGATTTCTGGACGATCCCACCGCACGAGAGTCTGGTGCTCGACGTAAACTTCACGGACAGCGAGACCTGGGAACCATTTCCGCCCGCAAAAACGAGCTTCACGATGCGGGCCGTTTTCGAGATCCAACCCGACGAAGATGCAAAGAAGTCTTCGGTGTGGACGGGACGTGTCTTTTCCAAAGTCTCAACATATACACCTTACGGCCGTGACTGAAACCCTGGGGCTTGGGCAATCCTTTATGCAGGGAATAGCGAGGACCCACTGTTTTCTATCGCTGTCCCGTCACAGCCCTCACAATACTGTCAGCGAGGCGTTGAATGTCTCCGTCTCGTTGAGGAAGTGCCACTTTTACGGGCGTGATCCTTTGCCGAGACTCCTCCGGGAATTGCTTGAACTAGCCGGCCGTGAGTCTGTTAAAGCATTATGCCTCATAACTATTACCTTTGCAGCAACCGCCTAAGCCCATATTCGGCGTCGCAGTTTTTAAGTCAAAGCTACGAGAGATTCATTCACAGCCATTTGCCCTTGATCTCACTCGATAGAGAATCAAGGTCATTGTAGATTGAAAACGCGTTGATGTTTAGGAGTCGTAGCTCTTCCCGGATGTCGCCTTTTGCGCCGGCGGGAACCTTCACTTTAACCAAGGTCGGGTTATCTTGGGGTTTTGCTTCGTGCATGTGGAGAGTGAAGCATGAGCTCTGTTGACCAATGCGACCTGCCGTGTTATCTGGTCGCACTGGTAAAATCAACGACCGAAAATCATGATCGAGTGATGCCCTTGGCTTATGCCAATACGACATGCCGATGGCGTCGACAACGTATGGGTGGCGCATCGTGCGAACGTGATCAAGCGGGTCCCTCTTGTTTTTAGGTTTCGGGATTACTTTCCTGGGCTCCATTATTAGCACCTCGCCATCCTCCGTGGGCGAACTGTTTACAGCAAAGAACAGAGACGCTAGTGGATTGGAAGTCCAATCGAGTAGTCGCGTCGGCATCCCGTTGTGTTGAGCAATGAAGTATAATGGAACAATTTCATTGGCGTTTAGAAGTGTCGCTCCTGCGACACGGAATTCACTCAACATTTCGCGCTCGAGGTTTAATCGCTTGTTCTCAAGGCTCGACCCAACCCACTTCTGCGCACGCTTCGTGAAATCGTCACGATACACGCCTGGGTGCAATTCATACGATCTCTTGCTGTGACCACGAAACCAAGCATGGCTGTGAAAACCATGCTTCGGAATGCCATATTTCTTTTCCCAATTTGCAATAGCTATCAGAAACTTGGCCACAGTTGTCGCGTCGTCGAAGTCCGTTGCGGGTTTAACTATTTCAGCCATATTGAGGTTGTTTTACTTCTTCGCCTTCCTGAATTTCGCCCACCTCGCCTTTTGAGCAGCTACGATCCTGCCGCGAGCTTCAGGTGACATCGTGCGCTTCTTCTTGCCCGGCTTGGCTGCTTTCGTCGCCAGTGTGGCTTCACTCGTAACTGCAGCCTTGTTGCCCTTGCTCTTGGCCCATCGGGCACGTTGAGCGGCAGCGATGCGCGCGCGAGCGGACGCTGACATAGTGCGCTTCCCTTTGGCCTTTGGCTCAGCCGCCGCCTGCTTTCCGTTGCCAGTAGATACACCCTCGGTGGATTGAGCACTTGAGAGGACAGAATTGAGGTCTGCTTTGAGCTTCTCAATCTGCTCGGAAATGGCAATGGCGCGTTGAAGTTGGGCGATGGAAGGTGTGGACATACTGAAGCCTATTAATGAATCAACGGGGTCTCGGTCAACTCCCCTTTGCCGTTGCGCGTAAAGTGACCGGAACTATCATGGGACTATGCACTCAAAAGAACCTCTAGCTGAGACAGAGATCGGCCCCCTGCGTATCCGTGCGCTTGCGGTTGGGGCTCAGTCCATTGGTGCCCTGGCGTTGGGAGCTTTGGCAATCGGCACCCTTGGTATTTGCATTGTGGGCATTGGTCGTCTTTTCGTCGACCGAGCAAGAATTCGCAAGCTCCACATCGACGAACTGACGGTGGGCAGGCTGCACGTTTTGGATGGATCCCATCCCAGTTCATTCCAGCCTGGCATGATCCAAGGCGGCTAAACGGAGACGCGGATATGCCACAGCACGCACGCTTTTATTGGGGAAAGAGAAATGGAACGCGCCGATACAGTTTCAATTGGGATCAGATCTTCCACGACTCAGTCGTCGTGATCACAGCCAGTGAGGGAAAACCTCCCTCGACCAATTCGCCTCAACGCTTTGTGGGCGACGCAGGATTCACGGTGATGAACATTGCTCCCCGCGATGGGGGCGTGGATTTTGGAGTCAGGATCGAATGGGATGAACCCATTGGGCTATGGACTGACATCACAGTATTCGACCGAAGTGATTCCATCTTCCAGCCACCAAGCCGTTTTGCGGACGAGTAGATTCGCTCAATCGAACACATCCTCGATCCTCCAGCGTCACCTTCAGTCGCTTCATCAATGGAGCCGCGCTGGTCGGGATGGCCGGCTCAATCTCTCCTCGTAAACTTCTTTTTAACGACGGCGCCGAATACGTCTTCGAGTGACAGATTCAGTCGTTTCAGCACCCGAGTCAGCCGGCCAAGCGTGATGCTCTGTTCGGCTCGTTCGAGGCGATGCAATGACCCAGGGTCCAGCCCGGTCTCCTTTGCAAATGCAGAATATGAACGATCACCGCGCTGATTTTTGATGAAGGCGGCGAACGCATGATCCAATTTCGACGGCGGTGATGGCACGCCAGGATCGTGCGAACTCCTTCATTGCGTATACGCAATATGTGCTTGGCTCTCTGATCAAAAAGGAATACGCCAGTGCTCATGGGTGACATCGATCTGCAGCCCGTAGGGTCCACACCGATTCCGCAGCACAAAGGAAGGCTTGCCGGTATCGGTTCACGGCTTTTGGCTCTTGGCAAAGCAGCAGCGAAGGAAGGGCGAAGGAATGCTCGCCTTGCTTCTCTCAAGGCCCAGATCACCAAGCTGAGACATGTGGATCTGAAGCAGGCTCACCTCGCTCTGGCAGAGTATTGCTACGGGGGACGCCATCTAGCAGACCGCTTCTCGGTTCAGTTCGAGGAAATCAACCAGATCGGACAGCAGATCGAGGAGAAGCGCGCTGGCCATGTCGCTGAAGAGAACGCCACGACCGCCCAAAAGCTTCAACGCACCGCTGCGAACATGGCGCTCAAAGCGGAGGCAGGAGCCCAATCCGTGAAGCTCAAAAATCTTTTGGTCTCCCTGGGTGCTGCTGTCGCCACTACGACTCCACTCCCGGCCGAGATGGAGCCGCACCTTGCCGACGTGAAAGCGATCAACACCAAGATTGACAAGTTGGAGAGGGAAGCAGCCACGGTTGAGATGGACAGATCATCGGGGATGTCACGCCTGCTACTCTTCGCAATCGTGGGAGTGCTCGTCGCGACAATATCGGTGGGTTCGTTCTTCGCTTTCCACAAAACCGATGGAGGCCTCGTCCTCTACGAACTGGGTTCCAGCCCGGAGCTGGAGGCCAAGATGCGAGCTGCGCAAGCGAAGGAAGAAGACGAGCAATTGGAGCGGTATGCAAGGGAGGTCGAACAGGAGCAACGCGACTCCTCAAAGCCGGTGGTGGCCACGACCTGCTCCACATGCGTAGGCAAAGGAACGATCACAACGCCCAATGGCTACACAGCAGTGTGCCCGACATGCGGCGGCACGTGCAAGGTCGGATATTCTGCACCCCAAGCATTTCCGAAATAGTCACCCATTATTCCCATGAAGATTCCCGCCATCGTCGCACTCCTTCTCTGCATCTTCCCCACTCTTCAGGTCCATGCGTGGCCTTGGTCAAAGAAGCCGACGCCCGAGGAACGCCTTACGGCCTTGGTCACTCAGGCTGTCGATGCCAACAAGCAATCGATCTTTGACTCGGTTCATCCGGTTGGGACCGCAAAGAGTGTCAAAGTTCACGATGTGACCTTCAAATGGAAGAACAACAAGCAGTCCGAAAAGGACGGTGATCTCTTGCAGATCGACATGCGCTATACGATCTACTGGGACGGGCCGGTTCAGAAGAATGGATTTACGAAGATTGCTGCGTCCTTCGATGCTGAGTCCGAGAGGTGGAGTGGATCAGTTTTAGCGACCTCAGGGATCACCAAAGCAGATGTGGGCTATGGGATCGGATTCGCGTTGGGGACTGCGATCAAAGCGAAGATGCAGGATTCCCGGTGAGAGGATTGGCGGCAGGGCCAAGCAGAATGCTCGTTGTGCCCATCGCGACCACATCCTGCGATAGCGTGACCTGGTGAAGATCAACCGCCGCATGCTGGAGTTCCTGGCAAATTGGGTTCCGCGGACGAATTGAAGTGACTCCCTGGTAGCCCCTGGATGCTGACGGGGTTTGCGTTCTGCCGCCTCTGGTGACCTTGGGACTGATCGTCCTGGTGCTCTGGCAGCGGTGGGAGATCCTGAGGTTGCTGGGCCGGTGAATAGAGGCTACGGTGCCCCGCATTATGCCATGTAACCAAGAGGTCAACGAGCCGCAATACCACGGCTGCAAGGCAGCATGGATCGTTTTTGGCATTGGCGTTACCCTGCCGTTCATTACATTCTATCTGGCTGGGTTTTTTGGTCAGCCCGACTGGCGCGGTTCTTGGTTTGCTCCATCCGAGCTTCCTACCCTTACCATCGGCTTTCTGTGTTGCGTATCGGCACCCCTTCTTGTGGCTGCGTCATGGCGTCGTCGCGCCCTGCTATCTACCGTAGCGGCTGTCTGCTACGGGGTTGCATACTTGATCGCAATGTGTCTCGGGGTTGTGGCATTTGGATTGCCTGCCAGCTTATGACTATCCTATCTGAATATGAGCTCCGGTGGCTCTGCCTTGGGTCCAGACCACTCTGAGCCGCTCCCATGAAATGGAAGGTATTACTATTTGTTGCGGTAGCCGTCATCGTGCAGGCTGCAGCCTACTTTTGGGTGGTGTATTTGCACCGACCATTTGAGACCATCGATTGGGTCTCGTTCGAGCCGCGCTTTAGGACCGCCATCGACAGCAGTGGCTTTCACACGCTGGAAATTGGAATGTGCAGTAGCGAACAGGTTCCGTTGCCTTTGAACATTCAATGGCAGCAGCAGCCGCAAGACCACTCACGCATCCATTTCGCTTTCGGGTTCCCGAATAGCGCGATGCATTACAAGTTCGCAGCGGGAAATGCAGCACCATTCGATTGCTTTGTCCGTTACGTTGACGGCCGTGCTACGGTCATCGCCGTTCACGCCCGATCAGCACAAGCCTCCCAGGCGCGAACTCTAGTTTCCACGCTTGTGCGCGAGTTTGCGGGACTCACGATAACACTCACAATTGATGACGCTTGATTATACGCTTCAGCGGATGGCTCCAGGTTGTCATGCTCCCTGCTCCGCCGCCTGCGCCGTGACAAAACTTGGGATCGTCAAATGCCCGCGTCTTCACCCACGTATCAGGCATTTCGCATACTAGCAATTGCCAGTTTGCTTTTGGTCCAGGTTTTTGCCGTTGGCGGCTGTAGCACCACTACAACATCAACGCAATTCCATCCCGACGGCACACGAACGTTAACCCGGCGCGATTCACATGGCGACCTACTCAATTTGCAGCGTTTCTACATCGACTCTCGTGGGCACAAGGTCCTTCATGGCGACAGTGAGGTTTTCGATCCTCGGATGAATACCGGCATTTGCAAGACCTATGACCACGGGATTCTCGTTCGCACAGCTTCCATCTTCGTCAACCAGTAGCGTCAATATCACGAACAATGTCCACCGAATCAGACCGGGCGCTTGAATGGATCAATCTGGTGCTCGCGACCTATTGCACCATTGTAGCCGTTTTTCTATGGAGCACGTCGCCCCGCCCCGCAAGTGGTGACTCGAAAGTGGTTGCTTTGTGTTTCTGCTTGTTGCCCTACCGCTCTTGCTCGTTACCTCAGGGATACTCCTCCGCACGAACCAGCAGCGTGCTACGCTTGGGTTTGTGGCGCTCGTTATTGCGATTGTCGCGTTGTCGCATTATTCTTTTGCCTTCGACTGACGAAACCAGCTTTTCAGTAGGGTTGTAGACACAAGTTTTGAATTCTAACGGTGTAAAAGAAGAAGAATATAGGAGATGGCCTGGCTTGGGCCTCTGTTGCCTTAAAGGTTGAGAACTTGCCCATACAACCCTACTAAAAAGCATCCGTCAGGCGTAAACTAGCGCATGTTTCACGGGAGACGTAGCGTTGCCTCCAATACCGTGCGGGGGTATTGTCCCGTCATGTCTTTTTGGAGAGCGCCCATCCCCTTTAAAATGAAGCGTGCCATTAGAGTTGCGATTGTCGGTGCGGCAACCCTGAGCCTTCTATACATTTGGAGCGTGTATTCCGACAGCACGGGGCGTTTTGATCGGGAAGCGATGACTTTGATTGTTGAGGAGATTCGACCGCTGGTTAAAGCTGGGAGAACAATGGAGTTTCAGCTCGATGACTGGACCAATCCCAAATCCTTGCGGGTCGAAGATCTGTGGGAGACGTATAAGCGGTTGAATAGATGGGACGGACACATATGGGCGGAGCGTAGCGATGAAGGAGTGTTGAAAGTGACTATCCTCACCCAAAACAACTGGCACGTAGTCAATTATGGCTTCGCATATTCAGACACTCCGTTCGTTGTCTATCGAGAAGGTGTAAATAAGGGCGAGGAACAATCTTTTCTGGATGTTCCCGGATTAATGTATTATGCAGACAAAAAGATTGACGACCATTGGTGGGCCGTTAGCGGCGACGATTGATCCGTCTTACTTTGGCTATGACGGAAACCTCTTTAAACCGCTTCATTTGCAAGTAGGGTTGTATAAACAGGTTTGTATTTTAAGAATGTAAGAAACTGCTTTGGAGAAATTTGCTTGCTGTTCCGTGAATCTCAAAGAAACTGGTTAGTTCGATGACTTCTATTTGGAAACGTGCCATTACTGTCGTCAGCCTATTGCCGCTAGTTTTTGCGGCATTGTATATTTGTTGGAGTTCCGGTGTGCCTTCGGCAAAACGCTTCAGATATTACGTTAAACAAGGCGAACCCATTGTTGCAAAAATCGAGGAGTTCAGAAGACGGGAAGGTCGCCTTCCGAAAATTCTGGATGAAGCTGGCGCTGAAGATGCCGGCTTTGACTGGATATATGCTCTAACGGATGCGGATCATTTCCTCTTATATAGATATCTTCCAGGTTTTGGTCGCATCTCTGTTAATTATTTAGAGACCTCTCAGCCTGACACATATGGATGGTATTATTTTGATGGCCAGGGCAGACACAAGATAGATGCTAATGGTAATATCCTGCCGGCGGACGTTGACTACTAAAGATGCGAAAAATGCTGCAGGCCGATCAATATGAATGGCAATTTTGGTGCTCCCTGGCGTAAAGGTTGAGAACTTGCCCCTACACTCTTACTAAAAGCATTGCGCTACCGCTGCGATGGGCTACCGTCCAGCCCTTCTATGCCCACTGCCTCCTCACTCGACCGCATCCAGCAGCTCAAAACCGAAATCGCCAGCCTTGAACAAGCAGCGGTTCAGGAGTTGATGGATCGCCGCAATACCCTCACCAACGAACTGGCAACGATTGATGCGGAGATCGCCAAGCTTACCGGCAAGCCGGTCCAGGAGAAGAAGACCCGCTCTACGCAGCCCAAGGCACCGGGAAAATCTCTGCCGCTCCAGGAATTGAAGGAACTGCTCGCTGAAGCACCAGGCAAGACGCTGAATCTCCGCAAGGAAGGGCTTGAACTCCGGAACATCAAGGTGCTGGCCACCGCCAATCCCCATCTGCTCAAGCTTGCTGGGAAAGGCGCTTGGCCAACCGTTACACTGTTGAAGTAGCGGCTTCAGGGATTCGGGCTTGTGAGGGTCCTGGATTGTGGGAGACTGACCTCTGCGAACCGTCTAATTTAGATTAGGCACGTAGCCAACGCCCATGCGAAGGACTCCAATAATCGTTGCGTCCATTGCCGCGATCACCGTAGGCAGTTTGCTGCGGTTCCAGACATATACCGTGAGCGTTAACGGAGGCAAACCCATCACGGAACGGCGCATATTGCTCCCCTGGCAGGACGCACTCCAATGGCCTGCTGGAGTGCCGGACAGCGCAGAAGAGCTTAATTACTCGGCCACGGTATCTGGTGTCTACGGACTAAAGGATCTCGAATCTATGAGCGGCTTTGGGGCGTCCAGAGGGACGTTGTGTCCCACAACCAATTCACCTGAACCAGCAGTCGAGCGGATAGCCCCAAGCTGGCGTTGAAGTCATTGGCGTAGGGCGTTTCGATATATACTCCCGCACGTATGAAGACTCAGCGGCTACTGTTCTTCGCTTTGGAGACGATACTGCTGACTGTGGCCGCTCTTGATGCGGCAGGCATTATTTTTCATCGCACGATTGATGAACCCATTGTGGCATCTATAATTGTTGACTTGTTCATGGTCTCCTTTTTAGGTCTTCTGTTCTGGTGGGCCGCTTACCGCACCAAGCATACCCGTTTAGGCCGTTTTGCGTTTCTTACCTTGGTCTGTGTGATCTCACCCATCGTCACCACAGCGCAGGCCCCGCTATTTCTGGTTGTCATTACGTGGACCGCAATTCTCTTGTTGTGGCTGCGACATCCTTAAACGAGAGCCACGTGCCGAAACAGATCATGAACTATCTAGCCTTACTGCCGCTTATGGCCTCAATGGCATTTACCTCATGCGGGGATGAAACAGGTTCTGCTCCTACCGCTGGCAAAGCCCCAATCAGTAGTCTGCCGTCTGATGCAAAGAATATTTCGCATTCCCTCCCGGTCTTTGGGCCTAATTACACTTACGAATTCGATACGAGTGAAAAGGAGTTCCGCGAATGGGTGGCGAATCAAAAGAAGCCCGCGATGGGTCCCATTCGGAGAGAACGCGCTGAAATTGTGCGCTACAATGCAGCCATCAAGAGTGAGGAGCTGGTTTATAATTCGGACGGCTTGATTTCAGAGTGGACCGGGGCACGCGCCGACATAGGCCAACACATGGTTTATGATCTCCAGAAAGGTCGGGCGTATTTCTGGTATCACTCTCGATGACCGATGCTCCAGCCAATTTCGTTCACGGTGTTCCGCTCCGGCAAAGGTCCGCAACTTTCCCCTACACACCTACCGAATTAGAGTGTTTCTGGTCCAAGAGCAATGGGCATTGGCAATCATGTCGACTTGCGATACTCTACCGTTCTCCTATGCGCCCATTTCCCTTCTTTCGGATAATTGCGATAATCGAATTGCTCTCAGTTCAAAATGTGTCTGCCGCACCGCCGCAAACACCAGAGCCGGGCAGCAAATTAGAATCCAAACGAGTGAAAGGAATTGACGTTGCCGTTTTGAATACGGAAGCGTGGTCATATCCAGCTTTCCAAGTTCTCTTAGCCGGAACAGCCCCAGTAAAATATAGCGAAGTAGAAGTAACGGCATTTAGTAGCGACGGGAAGGAACTTAAAGTCAGGACGACGATGCCAAATGATGTAGAATATCGGCAATCCACTTTTAAAGACGTGTTTCGAGAAACTGACGATGTTCGTCTCGGATATTACATGGCGTATGCCGGTTTACGTCCAGAGAAGAGGTTGGCCAAAGTTAAAGTAAAGATCGGAGACGAAAGCGC
>Ga0105237_10004524_pt1 | contig 16067 bp, 11 predicted proteins | sample KBSC24metaG_FD_81520 | JGI IMG/M metagenome (GOLD analysis project Ga0105237, IMG submission 81520) | Corn rhizosphere microbial communities from Kellogg Biological Station, Michigan, USA - KBS C2-4 metaG | ecosystem: Host-associated > Plants > Roots > Rhizosphere > Soil | place: Michigan, USA... | reverse complement strand
GGCGGCATCGGCCGCAGCGGCCGGCGTGCCGAGATCAATCAGGACCTCGAACGGATCTACAATTTCTTTCCGCGGCTCGCCGAAAAGCGCAAAACGCTTGCCGGCCTGGCCTCGGGCGGCGAGCAGCAGATGACCGCGATCGGCCGGGCGCTGATGTCGCGCCCACGCTTGCTGGTACTCGACGAGCCTTCGATGGGGCTCGCGCCGCTGATCGTCCAGGACATCTTCCAGACGCTCAGCAAACTGAACCGCGAGACCGGCCTGTCCATCCTGGTCGCTGAGCAGAATTCCGCTGTTGCTCTCAGATACGCCGACCACGCTACCGTGCTCGAAAACGGCGTCTCCGTTCTCTCCGGCGCTGCCGCCAGCCTTCGTCAGCGCGAAGATGTCCGGGCCTTCTATCTCGGGCAGAAGGCGCCGTCCGCGGACAAGCCAGCCCATATCCATGCCGTTGCCTGAACCGAAATTTCAAGGAGCACTAAAATGACCGTCTCGACCGTCAAGACCGACCACGCCTCCGCCGCCGTGCCGCCGGTACCCCGGCCCGCCGAGCTCGCTTACATTATCAAGGACGACACCGAGGCGATCGCCATCGCACATCGGCTTGCGGCGGAGTTCGTAAAGGACTCTTCGAAGCGCGACCGCGAGCGGATCTGGCCCGCTGCCGAGCTTGATCAATTCTCGCAGAGCGGTCTGTGGTCTATCAACGTGCCAAAGGCGTTCGGCGGGCCGGAAGTGTCCTACGCGACACTAGCCAAGGTGATCGAGATCATCTCGGCCGCCGATTCCTCGATCGGCCAGATCGCGCAAAATCATCTCGGCGTCGTCGCGGCCATCCGCACCGTCTCCGACAAGGATCAGCAGGCCCTGCTTTTTGCCGAAGTGCTGAAAGGCACACGGTTCGGCAACGCCTTTTCCGAATTCGGCTCCAAGCGCGCGGCCGATTTCGAGACCCGCTTCACCGACGCCGGCGATCATGTGATCGTCAACGGCCAGAAATTCTATTCGTCCGGCGCTCTGTTGGCGCATCTGGTGCCGATCGTGGCGCTCGATGACGAAGGCCGCGCCTGGTACGCGATCGCCGACCGGGGCGCGCCCGGCCTGGCGGTGATCGACGACTGGTCGAGCTTCGGCCAGCGTACGACGCTGTCGGGCACGGTTATCATCGACAACGTCAAGGTGCCGAAGACGCATCTCGTGCCCGGCTACAAGGGCTATGACAAGCCGACCGCGGACGGCGCCATCTTCCAGATCATCCAGGTGGCGGTCGACACCGGCATCGCGCAGGCGGCGATCGACGAGACGGTTCGTTTCGTCAGGACCAAGAGCCGCGCCTGGATCGACAGCGGCGTCGACAATGCCTGGGACGACCCCTACACGATCCAGGCCATCGGCGATCTGACGCTTCGGCTGCATGCGGCCCAGGCGCTGCTGGAAAAGGCCGGCCTGGCGATCGACCGGGCGGTGGCCGAGCCGACCGCGCAGACGGTGGCGCATGCCCAGATCGTCACCGCCGAAGCGAAGATCCTGTCGACCGAGATCGCGATTGCAGCGACGAACAAGCTGTTTGAGCTGGCCGGCACGCGCTCGACGCTTGCCGAGCACAATCTCGACCGGCATTGGCGCAATGCCCGCACCCATACGCTGCACGATCCGGTGCGCTGGAAGTACGCGATCCTCGGCAAGTATTTCCTCAATGGCGAGAAGCCACCGCTGCACGCCTGGAGCTGATTGCACTGGCGGTGGCAGACCGCTTGACGGGCCTCCGGCATATTGCCCGCTCCGATTTTTCAAAGTACCGTCACGACCGACGAGGCTCATGACGGTTTTTTGCTTTAAAGCGTTGAAAGTAATGCCAATTTACTTCGGGAAGGCCTCAAAATTGTACTGATGGTACTTTTCAGGAGATAGTAGGCATGTTGACGGATGCCGCCCTTAAAGCGGTGTCTTTGTTGCGCTTTCCGTGCGGGTGCGCATGTGATCGTTGAGGAGTAGTCCCTTGGAGCCGAACGCCTCGATGCGCTGGTCGTGGCCGTAGCTGGCTTGACGATACGTGTTGATGTGGCATTGGCGACCGGAGCCCGTATGCAACACGGCCATCGTCGTGTCGCTTGTCGCCAAGCGCCGAGGGTTGGATTCACCATCGCAACTGGCGAGCGTGAAAAGCAAATTTACTCACTATCCAGCTAGTGAATATTGACTTGCGCGACGCATTGACTGATTTAGGGAATGCGTCGGATTTCCAAGTTCGCTGCCTAGCGACAGGAAATAGACCCGGGTGGCGTCAGTTGCTAGTGGGAAGCGTTCTGGCGCCCGGCCCCAGACACGCCGCTGGATTGGCGCGACACACTCGACATGGAACTGGAAAGGTAATCAGCTTGTCTCAGGAACGCGGCGCAAGGCGAAAGCGTGCTACGAAAGCAGAGCAGCGAGCCGAGACGATCGAGCAGATTCTCGACACCGCCGAATTGCTGTTCTCAAAACATGGGCTGCATGGCGTCGCGTTGAAAGATGTCGCTCGAGCCGTCGGTGTGCATCACACGCTGATCAACTACTACTTCACCGACAAGAAGATGCTTTTTGATGCTGTCTTTGCCCGCAGGGCCGCGGTCACGAGCGATCGGCGGATGAAGGCGCTTGCCGATTACGACCATGCAATGAAAGGCAAGCCCACGGTCGAGGGCGCATTGCACGCCTTTCTCGACACCGATCTCGACCTCTACATCGAAGGGGATGAGGGTTGGAAGAACTACGCTGCCTTGGGTGCCCAGGTAGCGAACACGCCGCAATGGGGCGCCGAGCTGATGGACAAGCATTTCGATCCCGTCGTGCTGAGACTGATTGATCTGCTCAAGAAAGCGCTTCCCGGATGCGCTGAAGAAGACATCTTCTGGGGATATCATTTCGTCACCGGGGCGCTGATGCTCACGCTCGCTCGAACCGGCCGCATCGACAAGCTGTCAGGCGGACTGTGCCGGTCGGATGACTTCATGGCGGTAAAAGAACGAATGGCGACGTTCATGGCGGCCGGCATCCGGTCCATCTGCGTGAAGCCGGAGGCAACGGGCGTTAAGCGGGGGGCGACGCGAAAGGCCTGACCCGCTATCGCCTCGCACGAAGCCACTCTGGCGGGTGCCGTCTCGGCACAATCTCAGACTAAGACCGGCGTCCGTGATCTCCATCGCCGGTCTAATTCCTGTCGGACACCCGCTCCCACGCGGTAAGGTGTCGGAGGCCGACCTCTCACGTCAAAATCATCCTGAAATCGCCATCGCGCCAGAGCGGTTCAGCGTTTCACGGGATCGCTCTAAGTATTTGTTTTTACGTAATTCCGGACGGAAAACCGTTACACGCTTTTCCTGGGATCGCTCTAGGCCGGCAGCCTGGTCGAAGCCATCCGACGCAAGCGTTGCGGGCGGGTGGATCGTTCATGTGACAAATAATATTCGCTATCTTGTTAGTGAATATAATTCTTGCTACAGCTTCTTCCGGGAGGAGAGGACATGCAACGCAAAGCAAGGATTGCGAGCTTAACGCTGTGGGCTGCGCGATGCGTCCCCACCCACCCGTTGCGTCTCGCTTGTCAGGCCGTCAAAGAGTCTTCCGATCGTTGGCCGGCGCGTGGAGCCGTCGATACAATCGGCTCGGACGGCGCCTGCCATGACTGAGACCGTGCTGGGGAAAATGACGGGCAGGCGTGAGGTCGGCATGCTTGAGCGCGTCGTGCTCGTCGTGACCTTTGCCCTGGCGGTCTTGTTCTCTCTCTTCATCGATGGATTTGCGACTTCCGGAAACCTGCTGGTCATCCTGTCCAATTCCACCTCCCTCGTCATGCTGAGCTGCGGCATGGCCGTCGTGATCATATCGAGGGGCTTGGATCTGTCTCTGATCGCCCAGATGGTGGCAGGGGCAACCATTTTCAGCATCCTGGTTACCGGCGGCAGCCCAGCCTCGCTGGCGCTGCCGGTGGCGGTCGCCGCCATGGTCCTGGTCGGATTCGTGAACGCCTTTCTGATCGCCTATGTGGGCATCTCAGCCATGCTGGCGACATTGGCATCGGCTATGTTCATCACCGGCCTGTTTCGGTTCGCGATACTGCGTGGCGAATTCATCCTGCTGCTGCCGAAATCCAACCCCGCGGTGCTCTTCCTGTCAGGAAACATCCTGCCCGGCCTGACGGTTCCGGTCGCGCTGATGATCGCTACCCTTGTGGCGACCGGGGTGCTGCTCAGCTACTCGACGGCCGGGCGCATCATCTACGCCATGGGCGACAATTATCAGGCTGCCCGCCTGACCGGCCTGCCGGTGAGAACGACCACGGTGGTGGTGTACGTCTTCGCCGCCGTCACCGCACTTCTCGCCGGTCTTGTCACCTCGGCGGCCAGCGGTGCGGTCGACTTCCGGACTGTTTCGAACGGAACCCTGCTGTTTGATGTGATCCTGGTCGTGGTGCTCGGCGGCATACCTCTTCGCGGCGGCCGCGGCGGCCTCAAGAACATCCTGGTCGGGGCAGCACTCATCGCAATACTGCGCAATGGGATGACGCTCATGAACTTTACCACCCAGATGCAGGACGCCCTGAGGGGGCTGGTCCTGATCTTTGCAATCGTCATCGACAATTATCTGAACCCCAGGGACACCGAAACGGACACCGTTGGCGATCTTTAAAGACTGATAATCAAACCAAGGAGGAGAATAGAATATGGTCTATAGAATTGGAAATCGCGTCCGAACCGCAGCTATGGCTTTTCTGGTCGCGGCAGCCGCGGCGATGGGTTCAACCGGATCGACCTCGGCGGGCACCGACCTCGCCGGCAAGAAGGTGATCTTCATACCGATCGCCATGGGTATTTCGCTGACGGAAGGGTGGGCGCGCCGCATGAAGGAGGATGCGGCGTTGCATGGCTACACGCTCGAGATCCGCGATCCCGCCTTCAACAGCGGCGCAATGGCCGAACTTCTGGCCAAGGCGATCAGTGAAAAGCCTGATGTTCTCGTCGTTCACAATCCGACGGTTCAGTTGCTGGCCCGCCAGATCAAGCAGGCCGAGGCCGCAGGCATCAAGGTCTTGCAGGTCAACCTGCAGTCCAACCAGCCATCTTCCGCATTCGTTGGCGCCAATTGGACCCGCATCGGCCACGACGTCGCAGAGGACATCGTCAAGGAATGTGGCGCAGGCAGTGGCAAATCGGGCAAGGTGGCCATCATCCCCGGCCAGTTGACCGCGGCGGACAGCGTCATGATGAACGATGCGGCTTTCAAGGTGTTCAAGGATCATCCCGAGATCCAGGTTGTCTCCAACCAGGCGTCCGACTGGGAGCCGGAGAAGGCGCGCCAGATCACGGCAACCGTGCTGCAACAGCATCCGGACCTCTGCGCCATCTTCGGCCACTGGGATGTTCATACGATGGGCGCTGGCCACGCCGTCAAGGACGCTGGGCTTGAGGACAAGGTGCTGGTTTACGCAACGGGCGGTGGCGACAGCGTCACCTGCAAGGCGGTGGAGGACAAGATTCTCGACCGGGTGTGGAGCTACGACGCCGACGGGCAGGGCCGCGACGCGGCCACGGTGATCGACCTGCTGTTGCAGGGAGCCGCCGCCGCGGACGGGTCCATGCTGACGGTGGACTCACCCCTCAAGATCATCAAGGCAGGCCCCACATACGACCCCAGCCTGTGTTGGAAAATGTGAGCGACAGCCAGTTGCCGACATAACGGACTCCGCGGGGCTCTCCAGGCCCCGCCTCTCCATCGCCTGGAACGCGCCATGCCCGCTGAAATCGACTTCGCCAGCCTGCCAAGGCAACACGTGCCCCTGTTCGTCGTGTCGCCCCGGCGCATTCTGGCAGACATCCTCGCCAAGGGATGGATCGAGAGCGCAATTCCGTTCCTGGCCCTGCTGTGCGTGCTGATCGGCATCGCGCTTACCACGGACGGCTATTTCTCGCCGGCCAACCTGCAAAATCTCGCGCAATATGCCGCCGATGGCGGGCTCGTCGTCCTGGCGCTTCTGATTGTCGTCGCGGTTGGCGGCATCGATCTCTCGGTCGGTTCGAACTTCGCCATGTCGGCCTTCGTCGCGCTCTACTGCTTCCACATTCTCAACCTGCCGGTTCCTGCCGTGTTCGTGCTCACACTTGCGGCCGGCGCCGCGGTCGGCATGGCCAATGGCATCGTCGCCGGCCTGCTTGGCTGTGGCGCGTTGTTGACGACGCTCGGGACCATGATCACCGTCAGGGCATTATTTGCGCTCGCCGCCCAGGCCGAGCTCGTGGAAATATCGACAAGCAGCCGCACGGATGACCTTTGGGACTGGATTGGCTTCGAGAAGTTCCTGGCCGTCCCAATCGGAGCCTGGTGCCTGATCGCCGTGGCAGTGCTGGTGTTCGTCATGTTTCGCCAGCTTCGCTTCGGCTGGCATATCCTTGCAGTCGGTGGGAACCGCAAGGCGGCGCGCCATGGCGGCATCCCTGTCAGGACGACCATCTTCCTTGCCTACCTGTTGGCGGGACTTATCGTCGGTCTAGCGGGTTTTCTGTTTGCAGCACGTCAAAACAGCATCAGCGTCGCCGACACCGGCATCGGCATGGAGTTTTTTGCGCTGACGGCACTTGTGGTCGGCCTTGGCGGCTTCGTTCCCGGCAAGGGGTCGCCCGTGACCGTGCTCATCGGCTTCACGACGATCTACCTCTTGAATAACGCGATGATCAATGCAGGCTTCCGTGGCGATTTCGTCCAGTTCTGCATGGGCGCCATCATAATCGCGATCCTGACGATCGATGTCCGGTTCCGCAAGAACCGGCACCGCTTGCTGGCCTCAACCTACCTCGATCCCATCGTGCTCGACGCCGGGCCGGTGGAGGGTGTGCGCGGATTGATGCCGAACGAGACAGCTCCGCGGCTGAAGGGCGCGGAGATCCTGGCGTCCGGGCGCGTTGACGGACCTGAGGATGTTATTCTCGATGCTGAAGGGAACCTCTATTGCGGCAACCGCAATGGCTGCATTCTGAAAATCACCGCGCCGACTTATTCGGATGTAAGCGTGCTGGCGAAGATCGGTGGGCGTCCACTTGGGCTGGCCTTCGACCGGGAAGGGCGGATCGTCACCTGCGTTGCCGGAATGGGACTGATCCGCGTCACGATGGCAGGCGACGTCGAACTGTTGACGGACGAGACGGTGCGCAGCCTCTTCAGTGTCCAGGACGACACCGCAATCCGTATGGCCGACGACCTGGATATAGGACCCGATGGCACGATCTATTTCACAGACGCAACGAAGCGCTACGATATTGAAAACTGGGGACTGGACCTTCTTGAAGGGCGGCCCAACGGCCGTCTCCTCAGCTATGACCCGAAATCCGGGAAAACTCGGACCATCTGCGACAATCTGGTGTTTCCAAACGGTGTGTGCCTGACACATGACGGCAAGCACCTGCTGGTCGCCAGCACGTGGAACTGCTCGATCCTGATCTTCGATCTCGCCAAGTTGTCGGATGGGCCACGCATCTTTCTCAAGGGGCTGCCGGGTTATCCCGACAACATCAACCGGGCGTCGGATGGCGGCTACTGGGTGGCGCTGGCCGGGATGCGTAATCCGCTTTTCGACCGGGTGCTGAAGCATCCAGGCCTGCGACGGCGCATGACAAGGCGCGTGCCGCCGACAAACTGGCTCTTCGGCAATCTCAACATCGGAGGTGTGCTCAAGATAGACGGGCTGGGCAAGATCGTGGATGCACTGTGGGATGCTTCCGATGGGCCCCTCTACATGATCACATCGATGCGCGAGCACCAAGGCTCGCTGTTCCTCGGCGGTGTGACCAACGACAAGATCGGCCGCCTTGCCCTCGAAGGTGCCAACGCGCAGTGGACCGGGCCTGCAAGCTATTGGGGGAGAGACTGCTGATGCTCTTCGCACGCAAGGCCAAAGAGACACCTGGAATGACGCTGGAAGGGGTTCTTGGCCCCAACAACCGGCTGGACGAGGCGGCGGCCTTCCCTGTGGAGAAGCCGGAAGTATTGTCCATATCAGCCGAAGGCCATCTGCTGTTCAGTTCCGGCAGCCAGATACTCCGCCTGCGCCGATGGCGCGAAGCACCGGAAAACTGGGCGCGGTTCGACCAACCCGTGTCCGCCCTATCGTGCAGCGCCGACGGCCTTGTCGCGGTCGGTCTGCAAGGTGGTTCGATCGCGGTCGTCGACCAGAGCGGGCAAGCGGTCGACGGTTGGTCCGCGCCGCCGGATCTCGTCTCGGTGAGCGATTGCGCCTTCCTGTCCAGCGACGAGATCGCTGTCGTCGACAATGGCTACCGCGACGATCAAAACGTGTTGTCCGTCGCACCATGGGATGAAGTGCCGCGTGGAAGGGTGGTGGTGGTCGGCCGCTTCAAGGAGCCGCGCATCGTTGCGCGAGCATTGTACTGCCCGATGGGCATTACCCCTGACTTCGCCGGCGGCCTCGTCGTCTCCCAACTCGACCGTGCCAGTATCGTCGATCTTTCTGGCCGCACTCTCCAGTCTGGCTATCCCGGGTATCTGGGGCGCATTCGCAAGACCGGCACCGGATACGCGATGGCCTGCCTGTCCAGGCGCGATCCCTTGATCGAGTTCCTGAAAACGGAGCCGGTGTTTGTTTCGGATATGAAGGCTAATCTCGATCCGCGCTACTGGATTTCGCCGCGTGCCACGCCGGAAATCAGCCACGACTTCCCAATCGAACTGGGTGCCGCCCGGCTTTTCGGTGACGTAAAACCCTGGGCGCCTTCATTTTCATATGGGCTGGTCATCGAACTGGACGAGACTCTGATGCCGATCGCCTGCGCGCATTCGCGCGCCAACGGAAGGCGGCATGCGATTTGCGATGTCTGTTCGTGGAACGGGGACCTGATTGCCGTCAGCCGGGCCAGCAGCGAAATCCTCAATCTCGGTTCTGGGAGCGTGCCATGACAACCCAGCCAATCGTCAGCCTCGAGAATGTTACGAAGACGTATGGCAACACCGCGGCGCTTGCCGACGCGAGCTTTGATTTGATGGCGGGCGAGATCCACGCTCTGGTCGGAGAGAATGGCGCCGGAAAGTCGACGCTATGCAAGCTGATTGCCGGCGTGATCTCTCCGTCCGAGGGCATTCTCAAGATCGATGGTCAGCCGGTGATTTTCTCTTCACCCAGGGATGCGAGCGGGCAGGGGATTTCAATGGTCTACCAGGAGACCAGCCTGGTGCCGCAACTCACCGTCGCCCAGAACATCTTCCTGGGCCGCGAGCGCATGTTCAACTCGGTGCGGCGGGTGCGCGGTGCTGCCCGGCAAGTTCTGCAGCGGCTGAACTTCAAGGTCGACCCCGCGCAGCTTGCAGGCTCGCTCTCCGCCGCCAAACGGCAAATGGTCGAGATCGCCCGTGCGGTGCTGAATAAGGCAAGGGTCATCATCCTTGACGAACCCACGGCGGCTCTGACCCCGGAGGAGACTGATCATCTCTTCGACCTGATGAAGTCCCTGCAGCGAAACGGTGTGGCGATCGTTTTCATATCGCATGCGTTGGAAGAGGCCCTGAGCTATGCCGATAGAATCTCCGTTCTGAGAAACGGACGCATGATGACCACCGGGCCGGCCGCCGATTTCAATCGCGGCATGCTTATCCACCACATGATCGGCGATGAATTGAACGAGCAGGACAGGGTCCCGGCGGCAACGCGTCCGCCCCGGTCCGCTCTGCCGGTGCTGCGGGTCGAAAACATCCGTATGGGCAGCATGGTCAACAGCATGTCCTTCTCGATCTTCCCAGGTGAGATTACAGGCCTGGCGGGTTTGATCGGCTCGGGCAGGAGTGAGGTCGCCAAGGTCATCATGGGACACACAAAGCGCAATTTCGGCGGCGGTCGTATCTGGCTCGACGGTCGCGAAGTGCGCTACGGCCTCCCGGCCCAGGCGGTGGCTGACGGCATCGCCTATATCAGCGAGGACCGCAAGCTCGACGGTTTCTTCGACACGCTGAGCGTGGCGGAAAACATCGGCTTGGGTTGGCTGGCCAAGTTCGGAGGTCGTCGCTTCCTTGCTCCACGGGCAAAGATGCGAGCTCTGGCACGCGAGTGGGTGGACAGGCTTTCAATCCGGAGCATCGGCGTCGAACGACCGGTCCTATACCTTTCCGGCGGCAACCAACAGAAGGTGGTCATTGCCAAATCACTCGTTCAGAAGCCGAAGCTGGTTATCTTCGACGAGCCGACGCGCGGCGTGGACGTCGGGGCAATTGCCGAGATCCGTCAGATCATCCGCAGCTTTGCGGACAGCGGTGCCGGCGTCATTTTGATATCGTCTTATTTGCCGGAAATCCTGGAGACCTGCGACCGGATATTGGTCGCCAAAAGCGGCACGATTGCCGCCGAGTTCTCACGGGCCGAGGCAAGCGCCGCCAGTATTCTCAATGCCGCGATTCACTGAGCGCGTCGCGCTCTGGTGATACCCGGCGGAGCAGGACATCAATTAGACAGGTCAATGCATGTTACTAACTGGCTTGATAGTGAATTTTAATCTGGCTGCCGCATGTGTGGAGGGCGACCGCACGCGAATCATCGTGGCCAACTGCCCGGCGAGGCTCCGATGATGGACGGCACCGTCCAGCCTTTCTCGTTGACACTCGAGAAGTTTCTCGATCACGCCGCCAAATGGCATCCTCAAGCGGAGGTGGTAACCGGACGCGCGGGCGGCAAATCCGATCGAATTGGATACGTCGCATTGAGGGATCGCAGCATGCGCATCTCGGCGGTGATGCAGAGCTTCGGCATACGCGTTGGGGACCGGGTCGCCACTCTCGCCTGGAACACCCAGGCTCATGTCGAGGTCTGGTACGCCTGCATGGGCATGGGCGCCATCTGCCACACACTCAATCCGCGGCTGACCGCCGCGCAACTCGCTGCCATGGCAAGCTTGTCCAAAGCGCGCATCCTCATCGTCAGTGCGGATCTCTTGCCGCTTGCCGCCGAAATAGTCGGCGCCGCGACGGAAATCGAGCGCATCTGGGTGATCGACGGGACAAGAGACTTCGTCGTCGAACCGCCGCTTTGTTCGCTCGACCTGCTGATCGCACGGTCGCAGGGCGAAGCGATCTGGGGCGATTTCGACGAGACGTCTCCTTGCGGACTCTGCTTCACTTCGGGCACGACGGGTGTCCCCAAGGGGGTTACCTATACCCATCGCTCGAGCTTCTTGCACACGCTGCGGCTGTTGCAGGCCGATGTGATGGCGATCACAAGCGTCGACAACGTTCTTGCCGTCGTGCCGATGTTTCATGCCAACGCCTGGGGCCTTCCATTCGCAGTGCCGGCAGTGGGCGCAAAGCTGGTCCTGCCAGGACGCGCCATGGACGGTCCCAGCCTGGCGCGCCTGATTGTGGAGGAAGAGGTGACGATGGCTGTGGGCGTTCCGACCGTCTGGCTGGGTCTCGTCGAGCATGTCGAAGCAACCGGCATATCCATGCCGACGCTCAAGCGCATCACCGTCGGAGGAGCCCCGATCGCACCGGCGCTGATGGAGCGGATCGAAAGCCGCCTTGATGTGAAAGTGCAGACGAGCTGGGGAATGACCGAGCTCTCGCCCTCGGGTACGGTGGCGCCGCTTTTCGAGCGATCACAAGCGGCGCTCTCGGGCCGCCCCGCTATCGGTGTCGATCTGTTGCTGACCGACGCTGACGGACAGGCTCTGCCTCGGCAGCGCGGTGTTGAAGGCCAGTTGCGCGTGCGCGGCGCCGCCGTCGTTGAACGCTATTTTGGAGAACGGGACAAGGCGAGCGATGCCAATGGCTGGTTTGCGACAGGCGATCTCGCGCGCATCGACGAAAGGGGCAATCTTGCGATTACCGGCCGGGTCAAGGACCTGATCAAATCCGGCGGCGAATGGATCAACCCGTCCGAGATCGAGGCGGTGATTGGCGCTCTCCCGGAGGTAGGGCTCGCAGCGGTGATCGGGCGACCGGACCCGAAATGGGGTGAGCGCCCGATTCTTCTGGTCGAGATACGCGAGGCGCAGGTGATCAGCGACGAACACCTTCTGGCTTCGTTGCAAGGGCATGTCGCGTCATGGTGGATTCCTGATGCGATCTATCGACTGGAGCGCATGCCGCTCGCGGCCACCGGCAAGATCGACAAGATCCGACTGCGAGCCGAATACGGCGGCAGTTGATGTGGGTCTCCAACAAATGTCCACGAACCGTTACCCGGCAAACATGGCCGGTCGAAATCAAAGGATGCAGCCGAATGTCTGTCAATGGAAGGATCGCGATCATAACCGGCGCGGGCGGCGGGCTTGGCCGTGCGCACGCCTTTTTCCTGGCGCGACAAGGCGCCAGGGTAGTGGTCAACGATCTGTCGCATGAGGCAGCAGATCGCGTCGCCGCGGAAATTGTGGCGGCGGGTTACGAAGCCGTTGCCATCGCCGCATCGGTGACCGACGAGGCCGCCATTGCCGGACTGATAGCGCAGACGATGCAGCGCTGGGGTCGCATCGATATTCTGGTCAACAACGCCGGGATTTTGCGCGACAAGAGCTTCGCGAAAATGAGCCTCGAGGATTTCCGCCGGGTGGTCGACGTTCACCTGATGGGTGCGGTGATCTGCACCAAGGCGGTATGGGACATCATGCGCGAGCAGCGCTATGGTCGGATCGTGATGACCACGTCGTCGTCCGGGCTCTACGGCAATTTCGGCCAGGCCAACTACGGCGCCGCCAAGATGGCGCTGGTCGGACTGATGCAAACCTTGGCGATCGAGGGCGACAAATACGGCATCCGCGTCAACTGCCTGGCTCCAACGGCCGCGACGCAGATGACCGATGGCTTGCTGTCGGAAGGACACCTGAACTTACTCGATCCGGCGCTGGTCAGCCCGGGACTGCTCGCGCTTGTCGGCGAGGGCGCACCCAGCCGCACGATCCTTTGCGCCGGCGCGGGCCATTTCGCCAGGGCAAGTGTGGTCCTTACGCAAGGCATCTATATCGGCGCGGGCGAAGACGCGGGCGAACGGGTCATCCAGGAATGGGATGCGATATCAGAACGCGACGGTGAGGTCGTACCGGACTACGGCTTCACCCAGGCTGAACGCGAACTTGCCAGCGCCGAGACGGTCGCGCGGGCAGGGGCGGTGCGGCAATGATGCGTGACGCGGTCATCGTTGCAACGGCACGGACGCCGATCGGTCGCGCCTATCGCGGCGCGTTGAACCACACACCATCGCCGACGCTTGCGGCGCATGCCCTCACTGCGGCCGTCGAACGCGCCGGCGTTGCGCCCGCGGAGATCGAGGACTGCCTGCTCGGCTGCTCGTTGCCGCAGGGGGTGCAGCAGACAGTCGGCCGGATGGCGGCATTGCGCGCGGGCTTTCCCGTGACGGTGCCGGGAATGACCCTTGACCGGCAATGTTCTTCCGGGCTCATGACCATAGCCACGGCGGCAAAGCAGATCATCGTCGACCGAATGGATGTCGTTGTCGCCGGCGGAGTGGAATCGATCTCGCTGGTCCAGACGCCCGAACTGCGGATCACGCCCGACCCTATGCTCACCGCTATGCATTCCGATGCGTACATGCCGATGATCGAGACCGCGGAGATTGTCGCGCGGCGTTATGGCGTCGCACGCGAAACATGCGACGCCTATGCGCTCAACTCGCAGCAGCGTAACGCGGAAGCTCAGCGCGCAGGGCGCTTCGATGCCGAGATCGTGCCGGTGAAGGCGACGATGAAACGGGTCGATAAAGCGACCAAGGACGTCACCTTTCACGAAGTCGCCCTCGATCGCGACGAGGGAGCAAGGCCCGACACCACGCTCGAAGGACTAAGCGCGCTGGCGACAGTGATTCCAGGCGGGACGGTCACGGCCGGAAATGCCAGTCAGCTTTCCGATGGCGCCTCGGCCTGCGTTGTGATGGAAGCGCGCCTCGCGGAGCGACGCGGTCTAAGCCCGCTCGGTCGTTATGTCGGTATGGCTGTCGCCGGCACAAAGCCGGATGAAATGGGCATTGGTCCAGTCTTTGCCGTGCCGCGTTTGCTTGAGCGCTTCGACCTCTCGTTGGATGACATCGGCCTCTGGGAGCTCAATGAGGCCTTCGCCGTCCAGGTTATTTATTGCCGCGACCGGCTGGGGATCCCTGATGAGCGGCTCAACGTCAACGGTGGCGCGATTTCAATCGGCCATCCTTACGGAATGTCAGGAGCGAGAATGGTCGGCCACGCCCTTCTGGAAGGCAAACGGCGAGGTGTGCGATACATCGTTGTCACCATGTGTGTGGGCGGAGGCATGGGTGCGGCCGGGCTCTTCGAGGTTCTGTAGAGCTGCTTGTCGCTGATGGTTTGCTGCACCTCATGAACGAGGCTCGTGACGATCCGCGGTTTCAGCGAGGCGATCTGCGCTTCGTCCAGGTAGACGGAGTTGCAGATTGTGATCTGGTCGCCAGGCTGGCAGGTGCGGGCGGCAGCACCGTTGAGGATGCAGCGCCGCGATGCCGTGCAGCTTACCGGCGACTATCTTTCGCATTGGTCTCGCTTTCCTATGATCACGGATCATTGGTCCTGCCGCTCTCGGGCCGGCTGTCGCCAGCTAGATTCCGATGACGAGCGCACCGCCGCTGAGACCCGCTCCGGCCGCCGCGAGAAGAATTTTCTCGCCCGGCCGAAACGGCTCCCTCTGATGGGCGAGCGACAGGGAAAGCGGGATCGTGGCGGCGGAAGAGTTGCCGTAGTCGGCGATCGTCTTGACGATTGCTTCATCCGCAATGCCGAGGTTTCGTCCGACCGCATCAAAGATGCGGGCATTGGCCTGATGTGGCACGAACCGATCGATGTCCTGCGGCAATATCTGAGCTGCAGCGAGCGCGTCTTGCGAGCAGGCGGTCATCATCTCGACGGCCTTGCCGAACACCTCACGACCGTCGGTGATCGTCATCCGGGTTTCCCCCAGGTCGAGGTCGCCATGGAACGGCTTGTTGCTCCCGCCTGCCGGAATCTGGATCAGCCCGTAGCGTGAGCCGTCGGAATCCACCGAGGCACCAAGGATGCCCCGATCCGCGTCATCGCTCGGACCAATCACCACGGCGCCGGCGGCATCGGCAAACAGCACGGCGCTGGCGCGCTCGGCCGGATTGATGCGGCGGCTGAGGATGTTGGCGGCGATCACAAGGGCCGCCTTGCCATGCAGGCGAGTGAACGCGTCGGCGAACATCAGCGCATAGATGAAGCCGGCGCAGGCGCCGGTCAGATCGACCGCGCCCGCACGCCCCAGCCCAAGCCGATGCGCGACCAGCGGCGCGCTGGGCGGCAAGAGATGATCGGGTGTCGAGGTGGCAAGCAACAAAAGACCGATGTCGCTGCGCTCGATGCCGGCGCTCGCCAGCGCCATGTCGCCGGCTTGCGCGGCGAGGCCCGACAGCGTGTCTTCTTCCGTGGCCCAGAAGCGAGACCGTATCCCGGTGCGCCGCTCGATCCAGCCGGGTTCGAGCCCGAGACGGTCTTCGATCTCCGGGTTCTCGACCTTGCGCGCGGGCGCATGATGGCCGAACCCGAGAAGGCGCGACGACCGGCTCATGGCTTCGCGCCGAAGCGTTCACCGGCCTCCTCGATGGCGTCATAGAGCCCGTCGAGCTCGTCGCCGGTGATGCAATAGGGCGGCATGAGATAGAGGACATTGCCGAGCGGGCGCACGAGCAGCCGGCGCTCGAGGAAGAACGCGCGCAGCTTCGGCCCGATCTCGGCCAGATAGCCGGCTGAGCCGGCGCACAGGTCGAGCGCCGCGATCGTGCCGGTCGCCCGGCTGTCGGCGAAGTAGGGATTTTGGCTAAAGCGTTGAAGCCCGGCGGCCTGCTTTGCACTCAGGGCCGCGACCCGCTCGGCTACCGGCTCGTCGCGCCAGATCTCGACATTGGCGAGTGCGGCCGCGCAGGCAATCGGATTGGCGGTGTAGGAACTCGAGTGGAAGAAGGTCTTCTTGCGGTCGTCGGAAAAATGGGCCCGGAAGATGGCCTCGGTGGCAAGCGTCGCCGCCAGCGGGATAGCGCCTCCGGTCAAGCCCTTCGAGGTGCACAGGATGTC
>Ga0105237_10004521_pt1 | contig 16072 bp, 12 predicted proteins | sample KBSC24metaG_FD_81520 | JGI IMG/M metagenome (GOLD analysis project Ga0105237, IMG submission 81520) | Corn rhizosphere microbial communities from Kellogg Biological Station, Michigan, USA - KBS C2-4 metaG | ecosystem: Host-associated > Plants > Roots > Rhizosphere > Soil | place: Michigan, USA... | reverse complement strand
GTAGCGCCTGCAGGCCTCTTCGGTGGGCTCCGGCACGTCGATCTGCCGCTGCAGCAGCACCTCGATGCTGGTCGTCGTCGCATCGGTCTCGATGCCGCTGGCAAGGGCCTCCTGTCGCAGCAGTTCGGTGTAGGCGCGTTGTCGCAAGGTGTCGTCGGCCAGCGCCTCGCCCGGCTCGTGCAGGGCAACCCCGTTGACTCGCGCGACGGGCGAGCAAGATTGCACAGTGGTTGTCGACATGTTCATGGCCTCACGGATTGGCGCGCTGAGCGACCACGGCCGGCTGGGAGCGCGCGACCGTCGCGTCCGGCGCAGGGACATGCGAGTGGGTCCGGCCGGGAGTCCCGGGCCTGCCCAGCTGGCGCTGCGATTTCAGCTGGCCGCGTGGCAGGTTCAGGCGACGTGCCCGCACCAGCTGGTAGGGGCGGATGGCGTACGCCAGCATGCCGAAGCCGCTCCACACATGGACGAGTCGCGTGAACGGAAAGATCAGGAAGATGGACATGCCGAGGAACATGTGTGCCTTGAACACCCAGCTCGCATCGACCATCAGTTCAACGCCGCCGGAGCGGAATGTCACGATGCGCTGGGCCCATTCGGCGAGCTTGATCATCATGCTTCCATCCAGGTGGTGCGCCGACAGAGGGATGGTCGCCAGGCCGAGCGCGAACTGGATCCACAACAGGACCAGCAGCAGGATGTCGCCGGGTTTCGAGGTTGCGCGGATGCGAGGGTCGGACAGGCGTCGGTGCAGCAGGAGGCTGACGCCGGCAAACCCGAGGACGCCGAAGAGGCCGCCCGAGGCCATCGCGACGAGTTGCTTGTTCCCCGCGCTGATGAACGGCTCGTACAGGAAGTGCGGTGTCAACATGCCGAAGGTGTGACCGAACAGCAGGAAGAGGATGCCGACGTGGAAGAGATTGCTGCCCCAGCGCAGGCTGCCGGTGCGCAGCATCTGCGACGAGTCGCTCTTCCAGGTGTACTGGTCGCGGTCGAAGCGGACCAGGCTGCCGAGCAGGAAGACGGTCAGGCAGATGTAGGGGTAGTAGCCGAACAGAAGGGTGTCGAGCCAGGGCGTGTTCATGCGCGTGCTCCTTGCGATGCAGGGCTGCTCTTCGTCGAACGGACGATGTGGATCGGTTGCGGCGTGCCGGGGCTGGCTTGGCCGACGGAGCTGCAGCCATCGAAGGCCGGCGGCTCGGCCCATGCGTCGTCGATCGCCTGGTCGGCTTGCACCGGGACCGCCTCGGCCTTCTGGCCGGCCAGTTCCAGGACGGCCGCGATGACGCTGGCGTAGGGACTCTCGCGTTCGCGCAGCGCACTGAACACGGCGTTCAGGATGTGCGCCATCTCGTTCAGGAACTCGCGCGCGACCTTGGTGGGTTGCGTCGACGCGAACTCGAGCACCACCGAGAGATGGTCCGGAAGCTCGTCGCCCTCGAACGTCAGTCCCGCACGCTCGTAGGTCTGCCCGAGATCGACAAGCGCCGGTCCGCGGTCGCGCGAGTCGCCATGAACATGCTCGAAAAGGTGCAGCGAGGTGGCACGCCCGCGGTCGAAGGTCTCGATGAATCGAGCCTCGGCTTCGAACGGATCCATCGTCTGGAGCTGGTGCAGCAGCGCCGCCAGCTCGGCCAGGCGGGATGCGCAGAGCGCGCGCTCCGCGTCGAGAGCCTGGACCAGTTCAGGAGCGGCGTCACGCAAGGCGGTGTCCGGGTAGCGCAGCAGCGCCGAGAGGACGCGAAGGGTCAGTCGCTTGTCATGCATCGCGCTCTCCTCAGACCGTGGCCTTGATGGGAATGGTCCGGCGCTTCTTGCCGCCGAAGAGCGAGGTCTCGCTCGCGCCGTCCGAGCAGCCGTTGCCGAACGAGAAGCCGCAGCCGCCGCGCAGGTCGAACGCGTTCTCGGCGTACTCGCGGTGCGTCGTCGGGATCACGAAGCGGTCTTCGTAGTTGGCGATGGCCATGGTCTGGTACATGTCCTCCACCTGCTCGACGGTGATGCCGCCCTGCTTCAGTGCCTCGAGGTTCTCGATGCCGTCGACGTGCTTCGCACGCTGGTAGGCGCGCATCGCCAGCATTCGCTCGAGCGAGCGGACGACCGGCTGCGTGTCGCCCGCGGTCAGCAGGTTGGCCAGGTACTGGACCGGGATGCGCAGGCTGGCGACATCCGGGATCTCGCCATTCACGCCCATGTCGCCGGCGTTGGCGGCCGCGGTGATGGGCGAGAGCGGCGGGATGTACCAGACCATCGGCAGCGTGCGGTACTCAGGGTGAAGCGGCAGAGCGACCTTCCAGTCCATCGCCATCTTCCACACCGGGCTCTTCGTCGCGGCTGCGAGCCAGGCCTCGGGAATGCCGTCGAGGCGGGCCTGCTCGATGACGGCCGGGTCGTTGGGGTCGAGGAAGATGTCGCACTGCGCCTGGTAGAGGTCGCGGTCGCGCTCGGTACTCGCGGCTTGCTGGATGCGGTCGGCGTCGTAGAGCATCACGCCCAGATAGCGGATGCGGCCCACGCAGGTCTCCGAGCACACGGTCGGCTGGCCCGCCTCGATGCGCGGATAGCAGAAGATGCACTTCTCGGCCTTGCCGGTCTGCCAGTTGTAGTAGATCTTCTTGTACGGGCAGCCCGAGACGCACATGCGCCAGCCGCGGCACTTGTCCTGGTCGATCAGGACGATGCCGTCCTCCTCGCGCTTGTAGATGGAGCCCGATGGGCACGATGCGACGCAGGCCGGGTTCAGGCAGTGCTCGCACAGCCGCGGCAGGTACATCATGAAGGTGTTCTCGAACTGGCCGTAGATGTCCTTCTGGATGTCTTCGAAGTTCTTGTCCTTCGAGCGCTTCGAGAATTCGCCGCCGAGGATCTCCTCCCAGTTCGGACCCCAGACGATCTTCTCCATGCGCTTGCCCGTGATCAGGCTGCGCGGGCGCGCGGTCGGGGCCGCCTTCGACTCGGGGGCGGATTGCAGGTGGTCGTAGTCGAACGTGAAGGGCTCGTAGTAGTCGTCGATCTCCGGCAGGTTCGGGTTCGCGAAGATGCGCATCAGGAGCTTCCACTTGCCGCCTTGCTTCGGCTCGATGGAGCCGTCGGCGTTGCGCGTCCAGCCGCCATTCCAGCGGTCCTGGTTCTCCCAGTCCTTCGGGTAGCCGATGCCGGGCTTGGTCTCGACGTTGTTGAACCAGGCGTACTCCATGCCGGGGCGGTTCGTCCAGACGTTCTTGCAGGTGACCGAACAGGTGTGGCAGCCGATGCACTTGTCCAGGTTCAGCACCATGCCGATTTGGGCGCGGACCTTCATGCCTGTTCTCCTTGGGCTTGCGCCTGCGACTGTTCCTCGCCGTCGAGCCAGTCGACCTTGCGCATCTTGCGCACCACCACGAACTCGTCCCGGTTGGTGCCGATGGTTCCGTAGTAGTTGAAGCCGTAGCTCAGCTGCGCGTAGCCGCCGATCATGTGGGTCGGCTTCGTGACGATGCGCGTCACCGAGTTGTGGATGCCGCCGCGCTGGCCGGTGATTTCCGAGCCCGGTGTGTTGATGATCTTTTCCTGGGCGTGGTACATCATCGTCATGCCGGGCTTGACCCGCTGACTCACCACCGCGCGCGCCGCGATCGCACCGTTCGCGTTGAAGAGCTCGATCCAGTCGTTGTCGACGATGCCGGCATCGCGGGCATCGTCCTCGCTGAGCCACACCACCGGTCCGCCGCGATTGAGCGTCAGCATCATGAGGTTGTCGCTGTAGGTCGAGTGGATGCCCCACTTCTGGTGCGGCGTGATGAAGTTGAGGACGATCTCCTTGTTGCCGTTGGACTTGACGCGGTCGGCGCCGGCCACCGCCTTCATGTCGACGGGCGGCCGGTAGCTCGTGAACTCCTCGCCGAACGCGCGCATCCACTTGTGGTCCTGGTAGAACTGCTGGCGCCCGGTGAGGGTGCGCCACGGGATGAGTTCGTGGACGTTGGTGTAGCCGGCGTTGTACGAGACCGTCTCGCTTTCGATGCCGCTCCACGTCGGCGACGAGATGATCTTGCGAGGCTGCGCCTGCACGTCGCGAAAGCGGATCTTCTCGTCTTCGCGATGCAGCGCCAGGTGGGCATGGTCGCGGCCGGTGATCTTCGACAGCGCCTCCCATGCCTTCACGGCCACCTGGCCGTTGGTCTCCGGCGCGAGCATCAGGATCACTTCGGTCGCGTCGATGTCGCTCTCGATCTTCGGCATGCCCTTCGTCGGGCCGGCCTCGTGGACCTTGCCGTTCAGTTCGGCAAGCTGGCGCACTTCGTCGACGGTGTTCCAGCCGATGCCCTTGCCGCCGTTGCCGATCTTCTCGAGCAGCGGGCCGAGCGCGGTGAAGCGGGCGTAGGTGGCCGGGTAGTCGCGTTCGACGACCGTGAAGTTCGGACCGGTCTTGCCGGGGATCAGGTCGACCTCGCCGCGCTTCCAGTCCTGCACGTCCAGGGCCTGGGCGAGCTCTCCGGGTGTGTCGTGCATGAGCGGCGTCATGACGACCTCCTTCTCCACCCCCAGGTGGCCGACGCAGAGCTCGCTGAAGGACTTGGCGAAGCCCTTGTAGATCTCCCAGTCGCTGCGAGCCTGCCACGCCGGGTCCACCGCGCAGGACAGCGGATGAATGAACGGGTGCATGTCGCTCGTGTTGAGGTCGTTCTTTTCGTACCAGGTGGCGGTCGGCAGCACGATGTCGGAATACAGGCAGGTCGTGCTCATGCGGAAGTCGAGCGTGACCAGCAGGTCGAGCTTGCCCTCGGGGGCCTGCTCGTGCCAGCGCACCTCCTGCGGCTTCGCGTCGTCCGGGCCCAGGTCTTTGCCTTGAACGCTATGCGACGTTTCGAGCAGGTGCTTCAGGAAGTACTTGTGGCCCTTGCCGGACGAACCGAGGATGTTGGAGCGCCACACGAACATGTTGCGCGGCCAGTTGTCGGCGTGGTCGGGGTCCTCGCAGCTCAGCCGCAGCGAGCCGTCCTTGAGGCTGTCGACGACGTGGGCGGTCGTGTCCTTGCCGAGCGCCGCGGCGTCCTTCACGACCTGCAGCGAGTTGGTCTTGAACTGGGGCGTGGACGGCAGCCAGCCCATTCGCTCGGCGCGCACGTTGTAGTCGATCAGGCTTCCGCCGAACTGGCTCTTGTCGGCGAGCGGCGACAGGATCTCGTCCACGCCGAGGCGCTCGTAGCGCCACTGGTCGGTATGTGCGTAGAAGAAGCTGGTGGCGTTCTGCTGGCGCGGCGGTCGCACCCAGTCGAGCGCGAAGGCGAGGGCGGTCCAGCCCGTCTGCAGCCGCAGCTTTTCCTGGCCGACGTAGTGGGCCCAGCCCCCACCGCTCTTGCCGATACAGCCGCACAGCATCAGCATGTTGATGATGCCGCGGTAGTTCATGTCGCAGTGGTACCAGTGGTTCATCGCCGCGCCGATGATGACCATCGACTTGCCCTTGGTCTTGTCGGCGTTGTCGGCGAACTGGCGGGCCACGGTGATGGCCTGCTGGCGGGGAACTCCGGTGATGCGCTCCTGCCAGGCGGGGGTGTAGGGAACGTCCTCGTCGTAGCTCTTCGCGCCGTCGCCGAAGCCGCGGTCGACGCCGTAGTGGGCGGCCATCAGGTCGAACACGGTCGCCACCACGATGTGGCGGCCTTCGCCCAGCTCGATGCGGCGCGTGGGCACCTTGCGCACGAGGATGTTCGCGCCCTGCTCGTTCGCGGTGAAGTGGGGCGTCTCGATGCCGGCGAAGTACGGGAACGCGGTGTCGACGAGTTCGTAGCCGGCCGCTTCGGTCGTGGACAGGCGCAGCTTCACGTCGCCACCGCTGCGCGCTTCCTTGTTCTCCAGATTCCACTTGCGGGTATCCGGCCTTCCGTTCGGCCCCCAGCGAAAGCCGATGGAGCCGTTGGGCAGCACCACGTCGCCGTTCTGTTCGAACGCGACGGTCTTCCAGTCGGGGTTGTTGCCCTGATCGAGCTGGTCCGTGAAATCGCTGGCCCGCACGTAGCGCTTGCTCGCCATCACGGTGCGCCCGTCGGGCAGCGTCTGCTCTTCGAGCTGAACCAGCATCGGCAGGTCGGTGTAGCGGCGCGCGTAGTCGTCGAAGTACTCGGTCCGCCTGTCGACGTAGAACTCCTTCAGGATGACGTGGCCCATCGCCATCGCCAGCGCGGCGTCCGTGCCTTGCTTCGGATGCATCCACAGGTCGGCGAGCTTGCTGACCTCGGCGTAGTCGGGCGTCACCGCCACGGTCTTCGCGCCCTTGTAGCGGACTTCGGTGAAGAAGTGCGCGTCCGGCGTGCGCGTCTGGGGCACGTTGGAGCCCCAGGCGATGATGAAGGTGCTGTTGTACCAATCGGCCGACTCGGGCACGTCGGTCTGCTCGCCCCAGGTTTGCGGGCTGGCCGGCGGCAGGTCGCAGTACCAGTCGTAGAAGCTCATGCACACGCCGCCGATCAGCGACAGGTAGCGCGAGCCGGCGGCGTACGACACCATCGACATCGCCGGAATCGGCGAGAAGCCGATGATGCGGTCCGGGCCGTGCTTCTTCGCCGTGTAGATGTTGGCGGACGCGACGATCTGGTTGACCTCGTCCCAGCTCGAACGCACGAAGCCGCCGAGGCCGCGCTGCCGGATCCAGTCGTCGCGCGAGGCCGGGGTTTCGACGATGGCGGCCCACGCGTCGACCGGGCTCTTCGCAACGGCAAGCGCAGCCCGCCAGTGCTTCAGCAGGCGCGCACGCACCATCGGGTACTTCACGCGATTGGCGCTGTAGAGATACCAGGAGTACGAAGCGCCGCGAGCGCAGCCGCGCGGCTCGTGGTTCGGAAGGTCCGGTCGGGTGCGCGGATAGTCCGTCTGCTGCGTCTCCCAGGTGACGATGCCGCCCTTCACGTAGATCTTCCACGAGCACGAGCCCGTGCAGTTCGTGCCGTGCGTGCTGCGAACGATCTTGTCGTGCTGCCAGCGGCTGCGGTAGGCGTCCTCCCAGGTCCGGTCTTCGCCGGTCGTGCGGCCGTGGCCGTCCGAGAAGTCTTCCTTCGGCTGCGAGAAGTGGGTGAGTCTGTCGAGGAAGTGGCTCATGGCTGGCTCCGGTCGATGGGTCTCGCGCTCAGCACGGCGTCGGCGCGTTTCGGCGGGCGTAGTTCCACCACGTGATGCCGATGCAGACCAGGTAGAAGACGAAGAACACGTACAGCGCGGCCTCCGGTCCGCCGGTCAGCGAGATGGACGTGCCGTAGCTCTTGGGGATGAAAAAGCCGCCGTATGCCGCCATCGCGGCGGTGAATCCGAGCGTGGCGGCGCCCTCGGTGTTGCCTTCCTTTGTCGCCTGTGCAACGGCCGCGGCGTCCGACGCGTTCACGCCGCGAAGCCGGTTGTTCAGGAAGATGACCGGAATCATGCGGAAGGTCGAACCGTTGCCGATGCCGGTGGTCAGGAACAGCACCAGGAACATCAGGAAGAAGCCGGTGAAGCTGCCGCCATGGCCGCCGGTCGGCAGGAACGCCGCGACGCCGAGCACCGCCAGCGCCATCACGATGAAGTTCCAGAACGTCACCCGCGCACCGCCGAGCTTGTCGGCGAGCCAGCCGCCGACCGGGCGGATGGTCGCGCCGACCAGCGGGCCGAGCCAGGCATACGCCAGCGGATTGACGCCCGGGAACTGGTTCTTGATGAGCAGCGGGAAGCCCGCGGCGTAGCCGATGAAGGAGCCGAACGTGCCCAGGTAGAGCACGCACATGAGCCAGTTGTCCTTGCGTCCGAAGATGGTTGCCTGCGCCGCGAACGAGGCCTTCGCGTCCGCGATGTCGTTCATGCCGAACCAGGCCACGATGGAGGTCAGCAAGATCCAGGGAACCCAGATGAACGCGGCGTTCTGCGTCCACACCTGCAGGGTCTGGTTGTTCTTGACGATGGTCTGCGCTTCGCCGCCGAAGACGCCGAAGATGCCGGCGGTCACGACCAGCGGGCTCAGGAACTGCACGACGGAGACGCCCAGGTTGCCGAGGCCCGCGTTCACGCCGAGCGCAGAGCCCTTGCGCTCCTTCGGGAAGAAGAAGCTGATGTTGGCCATGCTCGAGCTGAAGTTGCCGCCGCCCAGGCCGCACAACAGCGCCAGCAGGAGCATGGTCGGATAGCTCGTCGTGTTGTCCTGCACGGCCAGGCCGATGCCGATGGCCGGGATCAGCAGCGTCGCCGTCGAGATGGCCGTCCAGCGCCGACCTCCGACCAGCGGCACGATGAACGAGTAGAAGATGCGCAGCGTCGCACCCGACAAGGCTGGCGCGGCCGCCAGCCAGAAGAGCTGGTGGGTCGAGTACTTGAAGCCCAGTGCCGGCAGCCCGACGGCGACGACGCTCCAGACCTGCCAGATGCCGAACGCCAGGAACAGCGCGGGCACCGAGATCCAGAGGTTCAGCTTGGCGATGGCCTCGCCTTCCTTTTCCCAGAAGGCCTTGTCTTCCGGCGTCCAGACATTGAGCACACGACCCTGCTTGGCAGGCTTCGCGACGTTGACGATTGCAGTCATGATTGACTCCCAGGTTCGCGTCAGGCCATCGCCGACACGGTCGATGCCCCCGAGCCGAGCACCCGTGTGCGCCGGACTTCGGTGAAGTACATCCAGATGAGCGAGACCCACACGACGCCGTAGAGCAGCATGAAGGCCGAAGAGCGCACGGCCGTCAGGTCGACGAGCAGGCCGAACATGATGGGCAGGACGAAGCCGCCGAGACCGCCGGCCAGCCCGACGACGCCGCTGATGGCGCCGATGTTGGTCGGGAACTCGTCGCTGATGTACTTGAAGACGCTGGCCTTGCCGAACGCGAAGGCGATGCCGAGGACGAACATCAGGGCGGTGAACGTGTAGACGTTCAGGCCGATGTGGAAGGTGCTCGCGCCGTTGACCGTCTGCACCGTGAAGCTGGTCTGCGGATAGGACAGCAGGAAGAGGCAGATCCAGCTCACCCACATGACCCACCACGTCACCGAATGGGCGCCGTACTTGTCGGACAGCCATCCGCCCACGGCGCGCAGCACGCCACCGGGAAGCGAGAAGCAGGCGGCCAGCAGCGCGGCCACGCGGATGTCCAGACCGTACTCGCCGACGTAGTACTGCACCATCCACAACGACAGGCCGACGTAGCCGCCGAAGACGATGCTGTAGTACTGGCAATACTTCAGGACACGCGGGTCCTTGAGCGCCTTGAGCTGGTCGCCGAACTTCATCGTGCTCGGGACGTGGTGCGACGGGTCGCTTGCGCTGAACATCCAGAAGAGGATCAGCACGGCCAGCATGATCGCCGCGTAGACCTGGGGCACGATCGCCCACCCGAAGGCCACCATGAGCGCGGGAGCGATGAACTTGTTGACGGCGGCACCCGAGTTGCCGGCGCCGTACACGCCCATCGCGAAGCCTTGCTGGCTCTTCGGGAACCACCGTGCGACGTAGGGCGTGCCGACGGAGAAGCTGCCGCCGGCCAGGCCGACGAACATGCCGATGACCAGGAAGTGCCAGTACTCGGTGGCGTAGGCCATCAGGTAGATGGCCGGTATCACCGCGGCCATCAGCACGGCCATGACGATGCGGCCGCCGAACCTGTCGGTCCAGATGCCCAGCGGCACGCGGACCAGCGAACCGGTCAGCACCGGCATCGCCGTCAGCAGCCCGAACTGCGTGGCATTGAGGCCCAGCGTCTTCTTCAGCGGGATGCCGATGACGCCGAACATCATCCACACCATGAAGCAGGCCGTGAAGGCGAGGGTGCTGACGACAAGGACGGGTACGCGCTGCGAGTGGGTACCGGCGGGCGCGCTCGGATGGATGATGGGAGTTGCGATGGCCATGCGACGCTCTTTCAACGTGTATGGCACTGTCGCCCTGAAGCGCCTCCCGGACCATCCGTCGGTGGACGTGGCGCGCAGGTGCAGACGAACTAGGTCTGGCGAGCCCGGGCTAGTTCCAAGGAACTAGGCTTGTGCCCATGAGAGGCAGCCCGCCGGGCGCGCCCGGCCGGCGGTCACTTTCATTTGCTGGCAAATGAAAGGAGGTCGCCTGCCGGGCGAAATCCGGCGGGCTCCCGCGCCCAGCGGCAAGACACTTCGGCGCGCTGTCAGGCCGCTCTTGCGGTCAAGCCGCGCTCCGACGCGAAGACGGCCGCTTGCACGCGAGAGCTCAGCTTGAGCTTGCGCAGGATGTTCTGCACGTGGATCTTCACCGTCGTCTCGGCAATGTTCAGCGTGCGCGCGATTTCCTTGTTGCTCGCGGCACGCGCAAGCTCGCGCAGCACCTCCATCTCCCGAGGCGACAGCGCGTCGGCTTCGTCGGCGGTGGCGGCGGCTGCGGTGGGTACGGCACGCGTGGAGCTCTTGAACGCAGAGACGAGCTTGGCCGTCATCACGGGACTCAGAACCGACTCCCCGCCCACGCAGCGCTCGATGGCGGCGAGCAGCTCGTCGCCCTCGGTGGTCTTGAGCAGATAGCCGTGCGCACCGTGCCTGAGCGCGCTGGCCAGGTCTTCTTCGTCTTCGCTCACCGTCAACATCATGATCCGGCTGCGCGGCGCGACTTCGTGCAGGCCCGGCAACGCGTCGACGCCCCTGGCACCCGGCAGATGGTTGTCCAGCAGGACGACATCGGGCTGCAGCTCGGCGGCCCGGCGCAGGGCCTCGGCGGCATCTCCGGCCTCGCCGACGACCTGGAGCTGGGCGTGCTGGCCCAGCAGGGCGATGAGGCCGCGGCGGAACAGATTGTGGTCGTCAACGACCAGCAGACGAATGGGCGAGGACATGGTCCACCTCCTGATTGGCTGCGGATGGGGCAAGGGTCAGCGAAACGGTCGTGCCCGCGCCTCGACGCGACGTCACCGACAACGCGCCGCCGATGCGGCGCGCACGCTCGGACATGATGCGCAGGCCCACGTGGCCGTCGTCGGCCGACTCGGCGGTCTCGAACCCGACGCCGTCGTCCGTCACCTCGAACCGCCAGGTCGGTGCCTGCAGCACGCGCAACGTCACCGAACGGGCCCGGGCGTGCTTGCGGATGTTGGACAAGGCTTCCTGAACGACGTGCAACACCTGAACCTGCACATCGTTGGGCAGGGCGACGCCGTGGCCTTCGATCTCGATGTCGGCGGCAACGCCTGTCTGGTTGCGGAACTTGTGCAGCGTCGTGCGCAGCGCCGGTTCGATTTCCTCCGCGTCCGCGCGCGTGCGGAAATGGACGAGCAGCTCGCGCACGTCGCTGTAGCTCTCCTTCACGCCGGTATCGATCTCGTCCATCGCGCGCTGGATGGACTCGGAATCGGCGCGCGAGAGTGCGCTGCGCAGCAGCTGGACCTGGATCTTCAGGAAGGCCAGCGATTGCGCGATGGAGTCGTGGAGTTCCTGCGCCAGCAGGCCGCGCTCGTTCGACACCGCCGCCTCCTTGTCGGCCGCGACGGCGCGAAGGCCTTGCATGCCGCCGGCCAGGTGGCTCGCGAGCAGTTCGATGAGCGAGCGGACCGGGTCGGTGTCTGCCACGGCGGTGCGATAGAAGAGATCGACTTCGCCGTGGACGCGATGGTTCAAGGTCACGGGAACGGTCAGCAGGGTCTCGAAACCCGCCTTGCTGCAGCTGTCGCGCGACACCTCGTTCGGACGGATGGGAATGACGCGCGACTTCGGGGCATCCGGCGCCTGCGCCTGGCCGCAATGGCAGTCGCCGGTGGGAAGGCACTGCTCCTGCACCGCAAACGCCGGCGGCAGGCCGTCCTGGGCCAGCATGAGATAGCGCTTGTTGTCGGCGTCCGACCAGCGCAGCGCAATGCCGTCGGCGCGGGCGATGCGTCGAACCTTCGTCACGAAGCCACGCGCCATCTCGTCGAGCGATTCGGCCTTGGCGACGAACGCGCTGATCTCGTACAGCGCCTCCAGCCGCTCGCGCTGGGCTTGCAGGTCGGCGGTCTTGAGTCGCACCGTGTGCTCGAGATGCGTGTACTGCGCCTCCAGGCGTTCGGCCATCGAGTTGAAGCCCTCCGCGAGTTCCTGGAACTCGGCCGTCGACTCCGGCGCCGCGCGCGCGTGCAGGCTGCCCTTGCGCAACGACGCGATGGCCGCGCCCACACGTCGCAACGGCTCGAGGACCATGGTGTGGCTCATGTAAAGCAGCGCGACCGCACCGGCGACGGCGAGTGCCACCATCGTCAGCTGAAAGGCGCGCAGCGCCGTGGTCCAGTACGCCAGACGCTGCTCGATGGCGCCGACCAGGCGGTCGACGCTCGCGACAAGGCTGTCGGCACTTTCGACATCTGCGGTCGTGGTGGCGACGCTCAGCGAGGCCTGGTGCCGCGCCCACTTGGCACGAACGTTCGCGAGCTCGTCGCGAGTTTCGTCGGAAGCGGGCACGAAGAGCGGACGGGACGGCTCACCCACGCGCAGGAGGTCCAGCGTCCGCTCGAACGTGCCCATCAACGCTGGAATCTCGGCTTGCCGACCCGCCGCGACGCTCATGGCCATGCGGTAGGTGAGCATGCGCAGGCGGCCGGCCTCGTTGACGGCAGCGGCGCCGCCTTCGAGCTGCCAGGTCACCCAGAGACTGAGCCCGATCGACGCGACGGCGATGGTGAGATAGGCGAAGCCTGCCGCTGCGAGGCGAAGTGCGAGCGAGCGGGTGGCAGCCATGCGCAGCGTCACGCGGCGATCGGCTGTCGCGCGCTCACGGCCTGCTCGACCCATGCGGCCACCGCCGCCGGATCGGCGGGAAGCAGCACCGCGCCGCCTGTGAAGTCCTGCCAGGCCTGGACGTTTCGCTGCGCGACCGTGGTCAGGAACGGGATCTCGCGGCTCATGAGTTCGAGCAGCTCCTGCGAGAACCCGCCGCCGCGCAGTTCGAGGTCACCGAAGCGATTGCTGATCACCAGGTCGGGCGACTGTTCCACGGCCCTGCGGAAGATCTGGCTCGCGCGGGCGAAGCCTTGTGTGTCGGCACGGCATGCCTTCGAGTTCGCGCCCATCGGTTGCGAGACGAGATAGGTCTCGGACGTGTCGATGTCGGTCAGCACCATCGTCGCTGCGCAGCCCGATTCGCGCGGCGGGCGGTTCATCAGGCAGCCGCGCACGCGCCGGCCGGCCGCGAGCTGCCGGCGGGCAACGTCCGCCAGGAACGCGTCGATGTCGAGGCTGCGGTCGTCGACGATGGCGGCGGCCAGAGGGAAGGCAATCTCGGAATCGCTGTGCATGTTGTTCATCGCTGGTGGGCGAGCCTGGTGATGGTGTTGACGGGGTGCAGCAGCAGGCCCCGAGGCATCTCGCGTTCCCATCGCGGCTCGACCGGGCGAACGACGAAGACGGCGGGGTCCCTGGCCAGGTCGACGAGCAGATGGCGAACGCGCTCCTGCCAGACCGCCGCGAGCTGCTGTTCTTCTTCCGGGCTCGCACGCTCTTCCACGCACCGCGTCAGCAGTGCCTCGGTCGCCGGGTCCGGCGGCGCGAACCACAGGTCGGCGTTCGCCTCCACGGCCGCTCGCGTGTCGAGCCGGGTGAAGCGCATCGACAGCAACAGGTCGGGCGCGTAGCGAATGAGGCCCACACGGGCGAACCGGCCGCCGATTCCCTTGAAGCCCGTGCTGCCGCCCGCGCCGGTCAGCATCTGCACGACGGTTGCGACGACGCCGGTGCTGCCGGAGCGTGCGTCCTCGCGCAATTCGACCTTGATGCCGCCGCGCTGAGGCAGGCTGTCCGGGTAGAGCTGTTCGAGCGCGAGCCAGGTGAGCCAGTAGGCCGCCGCGACGGTCGGGCATGAATGGCCGGTGAGCCGAACGGCATCGCCGAACCCGTATTCGAGGATGCCGTCCTCCGCACTGCCGAGCATGCGGGCGAGCGGATCCTGGACGCGCAGCTTCGGAATCAGCTCGAAGAAGTCGGGGAGTTTCATCGTGGTCATGGGGCCTCGGATGACTCGCAACAAGCGCCGTATGGTGGGGTTCGGGATGCGCTCCCGGCTTGATGTGAATCAACTGCTGAGTCTGAGCAGGTACCCGAGAAAACCGAGCGGGCTCTTCGTGATCGCGACAGAGACAATCCAGCCCGCCGTCAGCAGTGCGGCCACCCACGCCGTGGCGCGAACGCCGCGCGGGCGCCCCGGCCTGAGGGCCAGGACGCCGAGTCCCACATAGGCGATGAGCCCGATCACCTTGGCGAGCAGCCAGGGCGCATTGCCCGGGGTGAGGCGAAGCATCCAGGCCAGGGCGAGCGCCGACAGCAGCAGGACGGAGTCGACGACATGCGGCAGCGTCTTTGCCGCGCGGCCGCCGACCCATCGGGCCCCCGCCAGCGACGCCGCACCGCGAACGAAGAAGCCTGCCAGCGACAGCGTCACCGCAGACTGGTGAACGAGCTTGACGACGGCGTAGTCCATCGTCAGCCCGGTCTCCCGTCAAGGCGCGGTCGCGACAGCACGCTCCAGTAGCGAATGGCGTACAAGCCGAACCCCGCGGACCAAAGGGCAGCCGAGCAGAGGACGGCGAGCACCGTCTGCGCGGGCGCTGTCAGCGGAACTCCCACACGCACCAGCGCGGCCAGGAGGACGAGCACGTAGCACGCCGTGTCGAACCGGTCGGCGCGCAGTGGGCGCGCGGTGTGCCCGCGGGCAGTGCGCGTGATCATGCCGATGACCAGGCCGCCGACCGCGCCGACCGTGAGTGCGTGGGCTGCGGTCGAGGAGGTGACCAGGCCGAGTTCAGCCAGCGCCCGCAACGCCAGGTGAACCGGGATCCACGCGTAGGCGAGCTGCAGCACCCAGACCAGCGGGACGCTGCGTGTCTTCCACGGTTGCCACAGCAGCCAGCGCCATGCGTGTGCGATCGCCGCTGCCGACGTGAGCACGACCAGCACGCTGCCCTTGATGCCGGCGGCGTCGGCCGCAAGCGTTGCCAGCACGAGGCCCAGCGCCGCCTTCTCGACGGCCGGCCGCCTGATGGCGCCCGCGGCGGGAACCCCGTTGTTCGTGAACATCGGAATGACGCGCCCGCCCATCACGGCGACGATGAAGAGAACCACGTCCAGTGCCACCGCAATGGCAGGGAAGGCGGGCAGGTCGACCGCTCCGAGCTGCGACAGGTGAACGACGCCCGACGCCGCCGACAACACGACCAGCAAGCCGACGAAGAAGTAGTTGCGGCGGCTGCCAGCCTTCAGGAAGGGGATCGCGAGCGCGACGGCGGCCAGGAGCGGGAAGGCGACGTTGACGGCCGCCGCGGCCACGCCGTACGGTGTGAGAACGAGGATGCGCCCCGCGACCCACAAGGCTGCGAGCGCCGCCAGCGTCCAGCCGGTGGGCGTCGGCTGGTTGCTCCAGTTGCGGCCGGCCGTGAACAGGAAGCCGACGATCACGGCCAGCGTGAAACCGAACACCATCTCATGGGCATGCCACAGCGGGCCCGCCAGGTACGGATGGCCGAGCTTCCCGCTGAACTGCAGGGCCCACAGCGGAATCGACAGCGCGGCGAACACGCTTGCCAGCAGGTAGAACGGGCGAAAGCCCAGCTCGAACAGGGCGAACCGCTGCCCGACGACCGGGCGTGGCTCTTCAAGGCGCAGTAGCGGCATCATCATGAGATCTCGCGGAAGTGAAGTACCTGGCTCGCCATGCCAGTGCGGAAGCGGCGACCGTGGCGGCAAACAGCGCGATCGCGAGCGCGTTGCCCGCGGCGCCGGTCGCCAGCCAATCGAGGTTCAGCCAGTGTGAAACCAGCCGCACCGCCAGCGACCCGTGCAGCATCGCCAACGGTATGTAGAACGCCCAGCCGAACAGGAGCTTGACCCGCGCGATGGCCGGCAGGATGACCGGCGCGTGGCCCAGCACCATGCTGAACACGAAGCCCAGCGACAGCGCGTGAAGGGCGGTGTCCCGCGCGGCGGCCACGCCCTGCGACGTCAGGCACCAGGCGACGCCCGAGATGGCGAGCCAGAAGTAGCCCAGCAGCAGGCACACGGCCATGTAGCGGCTGAGCCCGTGAGCGGACACGGTGCGCCGCGCGATGTCGAAGCGCAGCAGCCACACGGCCAGTCCCACCAGCGACGCTCCATAAAGCAACCCACC
>Ga0105237_10004519_pt1 | contig 16074 bp, 11 predicted proteins | sample KBSC24metaG_FD_81520 | JGI IMG/M metagenome (GOLD analysis project Ga0105237, IMG submission 81520) | Corn rhizosphere microbial communities from Kellogg Biological Station, Michigan, USA - KBS C2-4 metaG | ecosystem: Host-associated > Plants > Roots > Rhizosphere > Soil | place: Michigan, USA... | reverse complement strand
GCCGTTCTCGTCGCCCGGATACCAGTTCTGGACGGTCGAGTATTTGATCTCGGCATCGTCGAGCGCGACCAGTTCCACCACCGCGGCGTGCAGCTGGTTCTCGTCGCGCATCGGCGCGGTGCAGCCTTCGAGATAGGAGACGTACGCCCCCTTGTCGGCGACGATCAGCGTGCGCTCGAACTGGCCGGTATTCTCCGCATTGATGCGGAAATAGGTGGAGAGCTCCATCGGGCAGCGTACGCCCTCCGGCACATAGACGAAGGTGCCGTCGGAAAAGACCGCGCTGTTGAGCGTCGCGAAATAATTGTCGCGCTGCGGCACCACCTTGCCCAGCCATTTCTGGACCAGCTCGGGATATTCGCGGATCGCCTCGCTGATCGACAGGAAGATAACGCCCGCCGCCTTCAGCTCGGCGCGGAACGTCGTGGCCACCGACACCGAGTCGAACACCGCGTCGACCGCAATCTTGCGCGCGCCCTCAACGCCGGCGAGCACCTTCTGCTCCTCGATCGGAATGCCGAGCTTCTCGTAGGTCCGGCGGATTTCCGGATCGAGCTCGTCGAGGCTGGTGATCGTCTTCTTCTGCTTCGGCTCAGCGTAGTAATACGCGTCCTGATAGTCGATCGGCGGCACGTTGAGCTTGGCCCAGTCCGGCGCCTCCAGCGTCTGCCACAGGCGGAACGCCTTCAGGCGCCAGTCGAGCATCCATTCGGGCTCGTTCTTCTTCGCCGAGATGTAGCGGACGGTATCCTCGCTCAGCCCCTTGGGCGCGAACTCCTGTTCGACGTCGGAGGCGAAGCCCCATTCGTACTTCTTGTTCGCGGCGGCGAGCGCCTCGGCATTCTTGGTGGCCATCAGAAAGATACCTGGCTTTCCCCGACGAGCGCCGGAGAAGGAGAAGAAAGGTCGGAAGTGGAAGGCGCGAGCCCATGCACCGGCAGTGCCGGCGCTGCAAGCGCGGGAGGACTGCTGAGGCTGGCAAGGCTGACCTGCGCCAGCGCCGAGCGGACCGCATCGCTCACCACGCCCCAATGCGGCTTCACCCGGCAATTGCCCTCAACGGCACAATCATGTCGCGCCGAGTCGACGCAGACGGTCAATGCGATCGGCCCCTCGATCGCCTCGACGATCTCGGCAAGGCTGATCGCCGCGGGGGGCCGGGCGAGGCGGAAACCGCCGCCGGTACCGCGCGCGCTTTCGATCAGGCCGGCAGCGGAGAGCTTGCTTACCAGCTTCTGCACGGTCGGCAGCGGCAGGCCGGTCTCGTTCGCCAGCAGCGTCGCGTTGAGCCGGCACGACGCACCGCAATGGCGCGCAGCAGCGGCCAGCATCACCACGGCATAGTCGGCAAGGCTCGAAAGACGCATCGACTCCCAATCGGACAAAGTTGATCCGATTGGGCATGTGGGCCTAGCGACCGCCGAGGTCAACTGTCTCGGGGATCACATCGGGGAGAAAGTGGAACTTCTCGTGCTCGAGCGTCGCGGCGAGTACCGGATCGATACCGTCGCGCAGCGATCCCGGCGTCTGGCCAGTGAAATGCTTGATCTCGTTGATCATGTGCGACTGGTCGGCAAAGGGCGCCATCACTTCCGCGAGCGGCGCGCCCTGGTGGATGCGCATCGCCGCGCCGATCGCACGGAACTTGCGGCGCAGATGGTTGGGCGGGCCGGCATAATATTCCTTGCACAGCCGCTGCACTTGGCGCTGGCCCATGCCGGTCTCCGCCTCCATCGCGTCATACAGGGCATCGATCGTCGGGTCCCCCGAGGCCGCCCATTCGCGGACGATGCGCAGGAAGGCGATATGCGCCTTGGGGACGCGCCGCGCAGCCTCGATCCGGCGCAGCAGGAAGGGCTCGACCGCGGCAACCATCGCTTCCAGCGTATCGAGCGTGCGGAGCTCGGCATGCAGCGCATGCACCTCCGCCCCGAAGATCTCGCCGCCATCCACCAGCCGATCGGCCACCTGGTCCGCCGGCCGGCCGACCAGCGTGCGCCAGCCGATGCCGCGCAGGGAGATGCCGAAGCAGCGAAAGGGCCCCTGGATCCGGTAGGTCCAATGCGCAGTGCCGGGGCCGTTGACCATCACCGGCAGCGTTGTCTCGCTATGCTCGTCGGGGAAGCGGACGATGCCCTCCCCCTCCAGGCAGAAGCGCCACTGGCCGAGATCGACGCGCTCGACGCCCTCGATGCACGGCGCGTCGATATGGGCGAGATAAAAGCTCTCGACATGCGGTATCAGCCGCCCGGCGGACGGCTGAAAGCGAATGTTTAAAGGCGGGCGTGCCCCCGCGCCACTGCGCGCGGCAATTGCAACCTGGCCCTCGTCGGCGCCACGCATGCGAAGCTGTTCCCCTGTGCTTCGGTTCGTCGCACAGCTGGAGCATGGACGCGCAAAAAGCGCAACGGAAAAGAGGCCCGGCCGGTTACCCGGCCGGGCCCAAAGGAAAGGGTTCCCCCCGTTAAGCGGAACCCCTCGGGTCGCGAGGATGCTCTACCCGATTCGGGAGGCCCGGTATTGTACGGAATCGACATTCTGGCCTTTGACGACGTTTGCCTTGCGATGCATGAGCGCTTTCATGGGCAAGATTCTTCGCAACATGGTCTTCGCGCTCGATCCGGAGCGGGCACATCGCGCTGCGATTCGCGCGCTGGCGCTTTGGGGCGGCGCGGGTGCGCCCTTCGGTGGCGGGCCCGAGTCGGCGACGCCGGTGACGCTGGCCGGGCTGACCTTCCCGAATCGAATCGGCTCGGCCGCGGGGCTCGACAAGGATGCCGAGGCGATCGCCGGCCTGTTCGGACTCGGCTTCGGCGCGGTCGAGGTCGGCACGCTGACACCCCGCCCGCAGCCCGGCAATCCCAAGCCCCGCCTGTTCCGCCTGGTCGAGGACGAGGCGGTGATCAACCGCATGGGCTTCAACAATGGCGGGATCGACGCCGCACTGGCCCGGATCGCGCGGCTGAAGCATCGGTCCGGCATCCTCGGCATCAATGTCGGCGCCAACAAGGAGTCGACCGACCGCGTCGCCGATTATGCGCTGGGCGTGACCAAGGCGGCGCCGCACGCCGATTACATCACGATCAACGTGAGTTCCCCCAACACGCCGGGCCTGCGCGACCTGCAATCGCGCCCAGCGCTCGACGAGCTGCTGGCGGCTGCGCATGCCGCGCGCGGCACCACGCCGCTGTTCCTCAAGGTCGCGCCCGATCTCGACCGCGCCGGGCTGGAAGGCGCCGTGCGCGCGGCGATCGACCACCATGTCGACGCGCTGATCGTTTCCAACACCACCATCTCGCGGCCACCGCTGACCTCCGCAGATGCCGGTGAGGCCGGTGGGCTTTCGGGCAGGCCGCTCAAGGAACTCGCCCGCGCCAAGCTGATCGAGGCGCGCGAGGCCTCGGGCGGGCAGCTGCCGCTGATCTCGGCGGGCGGCATCGACGGGCCGGACGAGGCCAAGCGACGGATCGAAGCGGGCGCGGTGCTGGTCCAGGTCTATTCGGCGCTGCTCTATCGCGGGACCGGTCTGGCACGGAGCATCGCCAAGGCGCTCGCCTGACCGCTTGCCTCCGGGGCAAAGCGCGCTACCCCTAGGCCTATGAAGAAAATGGTCGCGCTGCTCCTCCTGCTGTTCACGCCGCTGCTCGCCCATGCGCAGGGCATGGTGAGTGCGGCCGACCCCCGCGCCGCTGCCGCCGGCGTCGAGATCCTGCGGCAAGGCGGCAGCGCCACCGATGCCGCGATCGCGACGATGCTGGCGCTGGGCGTGGTCGAGCCGCAGAGCTCGGGGCTCGGCGGCGGCAGCTTCCTGGTGCTCTACGACGCCAGGACCAAGGCGATGACCACCGTGGACGGCCGCGAGACCGCGCCGATGGCCGCCGACGACCATTGGTTCTACGGCGCCGACGGCCAGCCGCTGAGCCATTTCGCCGCGGTGCCGGGCGGGCGCAGCGTCGGCGTGCCCGGCGCGGTGCGCGCGATGGCGCTGGCGCACCGCCGCTCGGGCAAGCTCGCCTGGGCCCAGCTGTTCGCCCCCGCCATCCGCCTTGCCCGCGACGGCTTCGTGCTGAGCCCGCGGATGAACAATTCGCTGACCCAGTTCTCGGGCCATGTCGATCCCGCCTATCGCGCGATGTTCTTCGGTGCCGACGGCAAGCCTCTGCCGGCCGGCACCACGGTGCGCAATCCGGAGCAGGCCGCGCTGCTCGAACGCATCGCAAGCCAAGGGCCCGACAGCTTCTATGTCGGTCCGCAGGCGGCCAAGCTGGTCGCCGCAGTGAACGGCGCGGCGCGCAACCCTTCCAAGATGACCGCCGGCGACCTTGCCGCCTATGACGCCAAGGCACGGCCGGTGCTGTGCGGGCGCTATCGTGCGTATAAGGTCTGCTCGATGGGCCCGCCCTCCTCGGGCGGCATCACCGTGCTGATGATCCTGGCGCAGCTCGAACGCTTCGACATGGCGAAGCTCGGCAAGGATTCGGCCACCGCCTGGCACCTGTTCGCCGAGAGCTCGCGGCTCGCTTATGCCGATCGCGATCTCTATCTCGGCGATCCGGACTTTGTGCAGGTGCCGCTGAAGGGGCTGCTCGACCGCCGCTACATCGCCAGCCGCTCGAAATTGATCGATCCCGCCAGGACGATGACTCGCATCGCCGCCGGCACCCCGTCGGGTGCGCCGAAGCGCGTGCTGGCCAAGGTGCAGGAAGTCGCGGGCACCACCGATCTCGCGGTGACGGACGGGACAGGCAATGTCGTGGAAGTCACCACCACCGTGGAAGGGCCGTTCGGCTCGGGACTGACGGTGGACGGCATGATCCTCAACAACCAGCTGACCGATTTCGACATCGTGCCGGTGAAGGACGGGTATCTGGTTGCCAACCGGGTCGAGGGCGGCAAGCGGCCGCGCAGCTCGATGGCGCCGACGATCGTGTTCGGCCCCGACGGCAAGGTGCGGCTGGCGGTGGGCGCGGCGGGCGGATCGACGATCATCGCGCAGGTGGCCAAGGCGATCGTCGGTGTGGTCGACTGGAAGCTCTCCGCGCAGGACGCGATCGGTCTCGGGCTGCTCTACGCGCCGGGCAGGACCGCGACCGCCGAGCAGGGCACCCAGCTCGACGCGATGCTGCCGGCGCTGCGCGCGCTCGGCGAGGACGTCCGCACCGCGCCGATGGGCCTCAAGGCCAATGCGATCGAGCGCGTGGGCGGCCGCTGGGTCGGCGCTGCCGATCCGCGCAGCGAAGGCGTGGCGATGGATCAGAACGGCGCGGTAACGGTTATACAGCGGGTTGGCGGGAAGCCCAACCGCCCGTCGGAATGACGCGGGACGCTCAAGGATAAGATGGGGCGCCTGCAGGGGGAGTAGGAATGCGCAAGCTCGAACGGTTCGATAATCTGGTGGCGATGTTCTTCACGCGGGCGGCGGAGAAGGGCGACGCGCGGTTCCTCTGGCACAAGGCCGGCGGCGCGTGGCACCCGACCAGCTGGGCCGAGGCGGCGCGGCAGGTCGCGAGCCTCGCGGCGGCGCTCAAGGCGCTCGGGCTGAAGCCGGGCGACCGGGTGATGCTCGTCTCCGAGAACCGCCCCGAATTCTGCATCAGCGACCTCGCGATCATGGCCGCGGGCTGCGTGACGGTGCCGACCTACACCACCAACACCGAGCGCGATCACCAGCACATCCTGGAGAATTCGGGCGCCTGCGCGGTGATCGTCTCCAACACCAAGCTCGCCAAGACGCTGCTGCCGGCGATGCTGCGCTCCTCGGCCGGGCGCATCGTGATCGGCATCGACGATGTTCGCCTCGCGCAACAGGGCAGCCTGGAATTTCACGACTTCCGCGAGCTGATCGCCGCACATCCCACCGACGCCGCCACCGCCGCCGCGCAAGCCACGTTCAAGCGCGAAGACCTTGCCTGCATCATCTACACCAGCGGCACCGGCGGATCGCCGCGCGGAGTGATGCAGCACCACGGTGCGATCCTGCACAATTGCCAGGGTTGCACCGCGATCATCTCCGAGGATTTCGGCTGGGCGGACGAGGTGTTCCTCTCCTTCCTCCCCCTCTCCCACGCCTATGAGCATACCGGCGGCCAGTTCTTCCCGATCGCGCTGGGCGGGCAGATCTATTATTCGGAGGGACTGGAAAAGCTCGCCTCGAACATCGAGGAGGTGCGCCCCACCATCATGGTCGTGGTGCCGCGGCTGTTCGAGGTGCTGCGCACCCGCATCACCAAGCAGGTGGAGAAGCAGGGCAGCTTCGCCACCTATCTGCTGGAAAAGGCGGTGGCGATCGGTGCGCGCAAGGCGGCGGGCAAGTCGGGCATCGCCGACGCGCCGATGAACCTGCTGCTCAACGCCACGCTGCGCCCCAAGCTCGCCAAGCGCTTCGGCGGGCGGATCAAGGCGCTGGTTTCGGGCGGCGCGCCGCTCAACCCCGAGGTGGGCATCTTCTTCGAATCGCTCGGCCTCACCTTCCTCCAGGGCTATGGCCAGACCGAATCCGCGCCGGTAATCTCGTGCAACCGCCCCAAGGTCGGCCTCAAGATGGATACGGTCGGGCCGCCGATGGACGACGTCGAGGTCCGTATCGCCGAGGATGGCGAGATCCTGGTGCGCGGCGAGCTGGTGATGCACGGCTATTGGCGAAACGAGGCCGAAACCGAGCGCGTGCTGAAGGACGGCTGGCTCCACACCGGCGACATCGGCGAGATCGATGCCAAGGGCCGCATCAAGATCACCGATCGCAAGAAGGACATCATCGTCAACGACAAGGGCGACAATGTCTCGCCCCAGAAGATCGAGGGCATGCTGACGCTCCAGCCCGAGATCCTGCAGGCGATGATCTATGGCGACAAGCGGCCCTACATGACCGCGGTGATCGTGCCCGACCCCGAATGGGTGCAGGAATTCTGCGCCAAGACCGCGACGCCGTGCAAGTTCCGCAACCTCTCGCGCGACGCCGACTTCAAGGCGACGATCGGCGCGGCGGTGGAGCGGGTGAACCGCGACCTCTCGGTGATCGAGCGCGTGCGCAAGTTCATCCTCGCCGACGAGGCCTTCACGATCGAGAACGAGCAACTGACCCCGAGCATGAAGATCCGCCGGCACGTGCTCAAGGCCGTATATGCGGAGCGGCTCGACACGCTTTACTGAGTGCCCATCGAGTTGGGTATAGATTGGTATTTCATCGAACCGTCTTGGTGCTGTCGCTTCCGCGTCATCGCGGGCGCCTAGCCGCCGGGGTCGAGAAGCGTCCGGCAGGACGCCCCGGCCACCAAGGGGAAACCGATGAACTTCCGCACCGGCAGCGCGATGGTCGCGCTGCAGCTCGCCTGCATGCCCGCCGCCTTCGCCCAGGCGCAGACCCAACCCGCCCCCACGCCCGATAGCGGCGAGCAGATCGTCGTCACCGGCACCCGCGAGCGCGCCCGCACCCAGTTCGATACGCTGGCCCCAGTCGACGTGCTGTCGAACGCGATGCTCGAATCGAGCGTCTCGGGCGACCTCAACGATACGCTGGCGCAGCTGCTGCCCTCGTTCAACGTCCAGCGCCTACCCGCCGCGGACGGCCAGGCGTTCGTCCGCCCGGCGACGCTGCGCGGCCTTTCCGCCGACCAGACGCTGGTGCTGGTCAACGGCAAGCGCTTCCACCGCTCGGCGCTGCTCGGCACGCGCGGCGCGCAGGCCCCCGACCTCGCCGCGATCCCCGCCCATGCGATCGGCCGGGTCGAGGTGCTGCGCGACGGCGCCTCGGCACAATATGGCTCGGACGCGATCGCCGGCGTGATCAACATGCTGCTCGACGACAAGCCCGGCATGTCGGCCTATGGCCAGGCCTCCAGCTATTATGCCGGCGACGGCAACGAATATCAGGGTGGCTTGCGCGGCGGCATCGCGCTCGGCCACCGCGGCAGCATCGTCTTCACCGGCCAGTATGACCATGCCGAAGCGACCTCGCGTACCCGCCAGCGTCCCGATGCGATCGCCTTCCAGGCCGCCAACCCGACGCTTGCGGTGCCCAACCCGGTGCAGCGCTGGGGCCAGCCGGATCAGGAGCGGATCGCCGGATCGGTCAACGCGCATGTCGACCTGGTCGAGGGCGCGACGCTCTACGCCTTCGGCACTGCGCAGAGCGGCGAAGGCGTGACCGACTTCAACTGGCGCAACCCGGCGGGCACCGCCTCGGTCTACGGCGCGAGCAGCGCCTTTCCCGGCTTCTCCTTCGCCAAGCTCTACCCGGCCGGCTTCACCCCGCGCTTCGGCACCCGCTTTGCCGACCATCAGGCGGTGGGCGGCGTGCGCGGCGATGCGAGCGACCGCTTCCACTATGACCTCAGCGTCTCGCAGGGCGAGAGCCGGATCGACTATACGCTGGGCGAGAGCCTCAACGCGTCGCTCGGGCCCAACAGCCCGACCAGCTTCTATCTCGGCCGGCTGACCCAGCGCGAGTTCAACCTCAACGCCGATTTCGTCTACCGCCTGCCCGTGGGCCTGGGCGATCCGGTGAACGTCGCGTTCGGCGGCGAGCGGCGCGTCGAGACCCATCGCGTCGGCACCGGCGACCCCGCCTCCTATGCGGTGGGCCCGGGCGCGGCGACCGGCCTCGCCCCCAATTCGAACGGCTTTCCCGGCTTCAGCCCGGCCCAGGCGGGCCAGTGGAGCCAGCGCAGCGTTGCCGGCTATGTCGATCTCGAATGGGCGCCGGTCGAAAAGGTGACGCTGGGGGCCGCCGGCCGCTACGAGGATTTCTCGGCGTTCGGCGACACCTTCACCTACAAGCTCGCCGGCCGCTTCGAGCCGGTGCACGGCATCGCCGCGCGGCTGACCTATTCCACCGGCTTCCGCGCGCCGACGCCGGCGCAGCTCAACACGCGGGCAGTGACGCAGGGCCTCGACACCAAGACACTGCAGGTGTTCAACCAAGGCCGCCTGTCGCCGACCGATCCGATCGCGGTGGCGCTCGGCGCCAAGCCGCTCAAGCCGGAAAAGTCGCGCACGCTGACCGCCGGCCTGGTCGGCCAGACCGATTTCGGGCTGGGTGCGACGGTGGACCTCTACCAGATCGACGTCGACGATCGCTTCGGCCAGTCGGCCACCTTCGCGGTGCCGGCGACCTTCGCCAACCCCGATCGCTTCACCTCGGTCAGCTATTTCACCAACGATTTCAACACACGCACGCGCGGCGTCGACGTGGTGGTGAGCTATGCGCGGCAAGTCGGCCCGGGCAAGGCGAACCTGAGCCTCGCCTACAACTATAACCAGACCAAGGTGCGCGGCGGCAACAGCGCGTCGATCGCCAACGACACCCAGCGCCGCATCTTCCAGGAGCGCCTGCCGCAGCACAACGCGACCGGCACGCTCGGCTACGATCTCGGCAAGGTCGGCGTGATGCTGCGCGGCCGCTATTACGGCGCCTGGACCGACGTGACCGGCAATGCCACGGGCGAGCTGTTCCAGCGCTTCGGCGGCATCGCGCTGTTCGACGCCTCGGTGAGCGTCCACGTCACCAAGATACTGACGCTGCGGGCCGGCGCGGAGAATCTGTTCGACACCTATCCGGCGGAGGCGACCAACCAGGCCAATCGCGGCCTGATCTACTCGCGCAACGCTCCCTATGATACCGATGGCGGCCAATATTATGGCCGGGTGGAGCTGCGCTTCTGATGCACCGCATGGATCGTCGTTCGCTGCTGGCGGGGGGCATTGCGCTCCCCGCTCTCGGCTTCTCCAGCGGAGCATGGGCGATGGACGACGATCCCTATTGGCGCGGCATCGCGGCGCAGTTCACGCCCCCAGCCGACGTGATCCAGCTGGAAAACGGCAATTGGGGGATGATGCCCCGCCCCGTCTTCGCCGCCTATCAGGAACAGCTCGCCCGGGTGAACCGCGACACCAGCTTCTATGCCCGGCGCGGACTGAGCAAGGACCTGGTGGCGGTGCGCGACCAGGCCGCGGCGGCGATGGGCGTGGCGCCGGACGAACTCGTCCTCACCCGCAACGCCACCGAGGCGCTGGAGACGCTGATCCTCGGCTTTAACCGGCTGCAGCCGGGCGACGCGGTACTGATCGCCGATCTCGACTATGACAGCGCACAGGCGTGCATGGCGAGCCTGGTGCACTCGCGCGGCGTGCAGCTGGTGAAGATCGCCCTGCCCGAGCCGGCCAGCCGCCAAGGGCTGATCGATGCCTATGCCGCCGCGCTCGCGGCCCATCCGCGGCTCAAGCTGATCCTGCTGACCCATCTCAACCACCGCACCGGGCTGGTGCTGCCGGTGCGCGAGATCGCGGCGCTGGCGCGGGCGAAGGGCGCGGACGTGATCGTCGATGCCGCGCACAGCTGGTGCCAGCTCGACTTCGCCGTGCCCGATCTCGACTGCGACTTCGTGGCAATCAACGGGCACAAATGGCTCGGCGCGCCGCTGGGCGTCGGCTTCCTCCACGTCCGCAAGGCGGCGCTCGGCAAGATCGACCGCCATCCCGCCAACGCGGCGGGCGGGCCGGAGACGCTGTTCTCCAAGGTCCACCTCGGCACCTATGACTTCGCCGCGAGCCTTACCGTCCCGGCGGCACTCGCGTTCCAACAGGCGATCGGCACCACCCGCCGGGCCGAGCGGCTGCGCGCCTTGCGGGACCGCTGGGTGGCACGCGCGCGGCAGATCGACGGGATCGAAGTGTTGACGCCCAACGATGCGGCCTCGCACGGCGCGATCACCTCCTTCCGCGTGCGCGGCGTGACGAGCGGCGACGCCAATGCGAAGCTCGCCGCACGACTGCTCGACCAGCACGGGATCTTCACCGTCCACCGCGACGGCATCGCGGGCGGCGCCTGCGTCCGCGTGACGCCCGCACTGTTCAACAGCATGGCCGACATGGACCGGCTCGCCGACGCGCTGCCCGATATCGTCCGTTTCACGCGGGGCTGATACGAAAAAGGCCGGAGGCGATCTGCTCGCCCCCGGCCTATCTTCGCCGTGCCGGCGTTACTTCGCCGCCTTCTCCGGCAGCACCACCATGGTCCAGTCCTTGTCCGGCCGCAGATACTTGGCGGCCAGCGCCTGCAATTCGGCCGGCGTGGTCGCCGCATAGTCCTTGGCCAGGCTGCGCATGCCAGCGATCCGCGCCGGATCCTGCGTGCCGCCCTCGACCAGGTTCATCCAGAACATGTTGCCGCTCGACATGCGCAGCAGCTGCTGCTTGAGCGGGGTCAGCGCGCGGTTGAGTTCGTCGGCATCGATCGGCTTCGCCGCAAGGTCCGCCGCGATGTCGCGGGCGAGCTTGAAGAAGAAGTCGGTCTTGTCCGGCGGCACCATGCCCAGCGCCGCGATCTTGCCGCCGGCGGCCAGGCCCAGCGGCCAATCGCTCATCACATTGGGCGAATAGCTCACGCCCGCCTGGATGCGCAGCTGCTCGATCAGCCGGTCGCGGAACACCGCGGTCAGGATCTCGAGCTTGCGGCTCTCGGCGAGACCCGCGCTGCCGCCGCCCGTCGGCCAGGCGATCACCGCCGCGGCCTGGTCCACCGCACCGGTGTGCGTGCGCACCACCGGCGACGTCACGTGCGCCGGGAAGCGCACCGGCGCGCCGCTTTCCTTGCCTTCGGCGCGGGGCTTGAGCGCGCCGAAGCTCGCCGCCACCGCCTGCACCGTCGCATCGGCGTTCATGTCGCCGAAGATCTCGACCTCGATCGGGCCGGTCTGGAGCAGCGGCTCCCAGAAGGCGCGGAACGCCTGCGGCGTTAGCGCCGCCACTTCCTCGCGGCTCGGCACGCCCCAGCGCGGATCGCCGTCATGGAGCAGCACGTCGAGGTCGCGGCCGAGCACCGCGTCGGGCGAGGAGGAAAGCCCGGCATAGGAGGCGAGCGTCGCCGCCTTGGCGCGGGTGATCGGGTTGGGATCCCAGCCCGGTGCGGCCAGCTTGGTCGCGAACAGGCGGAGCTGGTCGGCGAGGTCCTGCTTGTTGGTCTGCGCCTGAAAGACGAAGGCGTCCTCCTCGATGTCGAAGCCGAGGCCGATCTGGCGGTTGCCGGTCAGCGCGTCGAGCTCCTCCTGGCCGAACTTGCCGATGCCGCTGGCCATCAGCGCGGTCTTGCCCGCCCAGCCCGGCACGCGCTTGTCGCCCGGCATCGCGCGCAGGCCGCGCCCGAAGCGGATGTTGACCCACACCTTGCCGGTCTCGGACGTGTCCTCGCGCATCAGCAGCTTGACGCCGTTGGCGTAGGTCACTTCGTCGATCGCGAGATCCGGGTCGACGCGCTTGCGCTCGACCACCTTGCCCGGTGCGCCGATGCGCGGCAGCTGATCGAACTTCACGTTGAGCGCACGGCGCTTCATCGCCGCCGCCTTCACATCGGCCTGGAGCGCGGTGGTGACCTTGCGGACCACGTCGGGATCGGGCGCATGGGTGTTGACCAGCGCGCGGGTCGCGGTGCCCTCGAACACCTTCTTGGCCGAGGCCTGGACCGCCGCCGGCGTGAACATCCGCGCTGCGATCGCGCCCTTGAAGATCGCGTAGGACGCCTCGGGCGTCGTCACCGTCTCGTTGATGTCGACCGCCTGGACGAGATCGTCCGCCAGCGACACCGCCGACTCCACCGGCGCGGTGGAGATGCGGTTGCGCATCACCGCGTCGATCTCGCCGAGTTCACGGTCGATCTCCGCCTGGCTCGGCGGCGCGGCCATTAGTTCGGCGGCGGTGGCGCGGACGTCGCGCAGCGCGCTTTCCCAGTCGTCGCCGGTGGGCAGCACGGTCAGCGTCGTGACGTTGGCGGAACGCGCGATGTCGTCGAGATCCGCCCCCGCGCCGATGAACGACGCGCCCGACCGCGCGCGCGATTCGAGACGGCGGTTGAGGATGCGGATCGCCACCATGTCGATCATGCGCTTCTGGTTGAAGATCACCGTATCGGCATAGACCGTCCAGGGCCGCACGATCGCCATCAGCGCCACCGGCTGCAGCGCGGGCTCGACGATGCTGGCGGCGATCGGGTGATCGGCCTCGGGCTTGCCGAAATCGGGCGTCTTGGGCGCCTCGCCCTTGCCCTGCCAGCTCGCGAAATATTTGTTGATCATCGCCTCGAGCACCGCCGGATCGACGTCGCCGATCGCAATCACGGTGGCGCGTTCGGGGCGGTACCAGCGGTCGTGGAAGGCCTGGACGCTTGCGGGCGTGGCGGCGTTGAGCGCCTCCACGGTGCCGATCGGCTCGCGATCGGCGAGCAGCTGGCCGGCGAAGATCAGCTGGTAGAGCGCGTCCTGCATCCGCTTCTGCGGCGCGGGCTGCTCGCGGCCCTCGGCCAGCACCACCGGCCGCTCGGCGGTGAGCGACGCCTGCGTGATCGCCGGGTTGGCCATCATGCCGGAAAGGATCTTGAAGCTCTCGTCCAGCCCTTCCGGCGTCGCATTGGGCAGGTCGAGCTTGTACGTCGTGCTGATGAACGTCGTCGCGGCATTGCTGTCCGAGCCGAACGTCACACCGAGCCGCTGCCAGATCCGCTTCGAATCGCCGTCGGGCACATAGGTCGAGCCGCGGAAGCTGAGATGCTCGAGCAGATGCGCGAAGCCGCGCTCCGAGTCGCGCTCCATCAGCGAGCCGGCGTCGATCCGCACGCGGATCGAGATCTGCCCCGGCGGCACGCCGTTCTTGCGCACCGCATAGCGCACGCCGTTGGACAGCCGCCCGAACTTCCACTTGTCGTCATGGACGAGGTCGCTGCCCTTGTAGAGCCAGGGATCCTCGGCGGTCTGGACGCCCTCGGGCCGGCCTTGCGCCAGCACCGGTGTGGGCAGCGACGGAGCAGCGAGTGCGAGGAGAAGCAGGGCGAAGCGCGGCATGCGCGGACGTGAGAACATGAAGCCCTTTCTAGAGGCGAGTGGCGCGGCATGCCACCGGCAACCTTTCTGCCGGATGTACGCCACAAGAATCCATGGACCGGCCATGTTTTGGACCCAAGTGACGGCCTAGACCCGAGGCAGAGATTGTTGCGTTGCAGCACCGAACTTCGGGCGTAACGTGGAAGCTGCGGGGAAGTTGCGCGTGGACATTGCCACCAGCGAGGCGCCGATCGGGCGGATGGGCGACAATGCCCCGCTCGCCGAGTCTCGCCCGCGTCCCCGCCCGCTGCTGCTGCGCTGGGGCAAGCATCTGCGCGGCACCTTCGACCGGCTGATCGCGACCTCCTCGCTGGTGCCCAACACGCCGGTGCTCGACATGCGCGCGTTTCCCTGGACCGCGGCACTGCGGGCGGACTGGGAAGCGATCCGCGACGAGGCGGTCGCGGCGATCGGCACCCAGCCGGGCGCGCCGTCGCTCGCCGCCATCTCCCCCGATCACCGCGCGATCGCGCCGCTCGGCAAATGGCGCAGCCTGTTCCTGTGCGGCTATGGCTACCGCGTCGACGAGAATCTCGCGCGTTGCCCGCACACCTCGCGGCTGATCGAGCAGGTGCCGGGCCTCAACAGCGCGATGTTCTCGATCCTCGCGCCCGGCACGCACATCCCGGCACATCGCGGCGTCACCAAGGGGCTGCTCACCTGCCATATGGGCTTGGTCGTGCCCCGCGACGGCGATGTCCGCATGCGGATCGGCAGCCGCACCGTTCGCTGGGCCGAGGGTGAGACCCTGGTGTTCGATGATACCTATGATCACGAGGTATGGAACGACAGCGCGCATACCCGCATCGTGCTGCTGATCCAGTTCCGCCGGCCCTTGCGCAACCCCGGTCGCTGGATCGCCGACACGCTGCTCGGCGTGCTGCGCCGCTCGGCGTTCGTGCAGGAGGCGCGGGCGAACCTGCGGCGCTGGCATCGCGGCGAGATCGCGGCCGACGCCTGAGAATTGCCACGTTGTCGCAGGCTCGGCGGCGGATTAAGCCCGTGCCATGCCACGCCCCTTTCATCTCGCCTTTCCGGTCCACGATCTCGCCACCGCGCGCGCCTTTTACGGTGACCTGCTCGGCTGCCCCGAGGGGCGCTCGTCGGACCAGTGGATCGACTTCGACCTGTTCGGCCATCAGATCGTCGCGCACCTCGATCCTGCCGCGAAGCCGGTCGCTACGTCGACCGAAGTCGACGGCCATGACGTCCCCGTGCCGCATTTCGGCGTGGTGCTGACGATGGACGACTGGCAGGCGCTCGCGGCGAAGCTCCAGGAGGCCGGCGTCGCCTTCGGCATCGCGCCGCATATCCGCTTCCAGGGCCAGGTGGGCGAGCAGGCGACGATGTTCTTCCGCGACCCCAGCGGGAACGCGCTCGAATTCAAGGCGTTCGCCGAGGACGCCATGGTGTTCGCAAAATGATTCCGCAGACGATCAGCGTCGACATTCCGCACCAGCTCGGCCGCGAGGGCGCCCGTGCGCGGATCGATTCGAAGATCGGCCGGCTGGCGGAGAAGATCCCCGGCGGCGCGACGGTCGAGCATCGCTGGGAAGGCGACAGCCTGCACTTTACCGTCGCGGCGATGGGCCAGCAGGTGGTCAGCCGCCTCGACGTGCAGGATGCGCAGGTCCATGCCGAGATCGCGCTGCCCGGCATGCTCGCACTGTTCGCGGGCAAGGTGCGCGAGATGCTGGCGAAGGAAGGCCCCCGGCTGCTCGCCTGAGGCCCCCGCCGCGGGTCAGCGCGCCGCGCTCACTCGCCACACCGTATTGCCGACATCGTCCGCCACGAGCAGCGCCCCGCCCGCGCCGGTGATCACCGCGACGGGGCGGCCCTGCGCCTCGCCCTTGGCGTTGAGGAAGCCGGTCAGCACGTCCTGCAGCTTGGCACCCTTGGCGGGGAAGCCGTTGTCGCCGAACGGCACGAACACGACCTTGTAGCCCGACGGCGGCTGGCGGTTCCACGAACCGTGCAGCCCGACGAACGCGCCATTGGTATAGGCCCCACCCAGCCGCGCGCCGTCGGCAAAGGTCAGCCCCAGCGGCGCGGTGTGGGCGCCCAGCGCGAAGTCCGGTCGGCGGACATATTCGCGCAGGTCCGGGCGGCCTGGCTCGACCCGCTTGTCCTCATAGCCGCCCCAATATTGCCAGGGCCAGCCGAAGAAGGCGCCCAGATCGACGCGGCTCATATAGTCCGGCGGCATGTC
>Ga0105237_10004518_pt1 | contig 16074 bp, 10 predicted proteins | sample KBSC24metaG_FD_81520 | JGI IMG/M metagenome (GOLD analysis project Ga0105237, IMG submission 81520) | Corn rhizosphere microbial communities from Kellogg Biological Station, Michigan, USA - KBS C2-4 metaG | ecosystem: Host-associated > Plants > Roots > Rhizosphere > Soil | place: Michigan, USA... | reverse complement strand
GATTCCCTGAAACTTTTTCTGCAACCCGTGGAAGTAAAAGCCCTACGCGCCGGCGAAAAAGCCCCCTTCACCAAAACAGATATCACCAAAAAACAAATTGAACAGGCCAATCTGGGGCAGGATCTCCCCTTTATCCTCAACCAAACCCCATCCGTTATCGTCAATTCAGACGCCGGCAACGGCGTTGGATATACGGGTATCCATATCCGCGGCACCGATGCCACCCGAATAAACATGACCCTCAACGGCATCCCCTACAACGATGCAGAATCCCAGGGCATTTATTTTGTCGACCTGCCGGACCTCGCCTCTTCCGTTAACAGCATCCAGATACAACGCGGCGTCGGCACGTCTTCCAACGGGGCAGGCGCCTTCGGTGCGACCATCAATTTCTCTACCAATGAATTCAATGAGACCCCATACGCCGAATTCAACAACAGCTTCGGCTCCTTCACTACCTGGAAGAACACGGTAAAAGCCGGCTCAGGCCTCATCGATGGGCATTTCACCATCGACGCCCGCCTCTCGCGCATCAGCAGCGACGGCTACATCGATCGCGCTACCAGCAACCTCAAATCATTCTATCTTTCCACTGCCTGGCTCAGCGAACACTCCTCCCTGCGTTTCAACATCATCCAGGGTACGGAAAAAACCTATCAGGCCTGGAATGGCATACCCGGCGCCAAACTCTTCGGCGACAAGACCGACCTCGACCAGCACTACGCCGACAACGCGGGATATCTTTATATCACCCCGGCCGATTCACTCAACCTGTACAATTCCGGCAAACGTACCTACAACTATTTCACCTACCCCAATCAGACAGATAACTACCAGCAGAATCATTACCAGTTGTTCTTCAACCATAAGTTGAATGAAACCCTCTCTTTCAATACCGCTGTTTTCCTCACCAGGGGAAAAGGATATTACGAAGAATACAAACAACAGGATAGTTATTCCAACTATGGCCTGACAGGCCCTGTCAACGGCTCCGACACCGCACAAACTACCGATCTCGTCCGTCAGCAATGGTTGGACAACTATTTTTACGGTGGCATCTTCTCCGTGTTATACAAACAGCACGAGACCCAATTGACACTCGGCGGAGGCTGGGACAAATACGACGGCAAACATTACGCCGATATCATCTGGACACAGAATGGCGGCATCCCGAAAGACTACCGGTATTACAATATCCCCGCCCACAAAACAGACTTTTCCATTTACGGAAAATGGCAGCAGCAGTGGACAACCCATTTCTCCACTTTTGCCGATCTGCAATACCGGCACATCGGATACGACCTGCAAGGATTCCAGGACAACCCCACCCTCCTCATCGACAAACACTATGACTTCATAAATCCCAAAGCCGGCATCACTTATACGGGTCACGAATGGCAAGCCTATATCTCCTACTCCCGGGCCAGCCACGAACCCAATCGGGATGATTTTGAGGCCGGCATGGACCAACAGCCACGCCCCGAAACCCTCAACGATTTCGAATTCGGCTTCGAGAAAAAAAACCTCCGGTACTCCTGGGGCGCCACCGTTTACTATATGCAGTATACCGATCAGTTAGCGCTGACAGGAAAGATAAATAACGTCGGAGCCTACACGAGAAGCAACATACCCGCCAGCTACCGCCTCGGCATCGAATTGCAGGGCAGCTCAAAAGTCTGCGACTGGTTCGCCCTTTCCGGCAATCTGGCCCTCAGCCGTAATAAAGTAAAGAACTATACCGAATACATCGACGACTATGACAATGGCGGCCAGAAAACATATTTCCATCCCCACCCCGATATCGCCTTTTCCCCGGCCATCGTGGGTGCCGCAACCCTGCAGTTCTTCCCCTTCCCTCACTACGAGATCAGCCTGCCGGCCAAATACGTCAGCAAGCAATATCTCGACAATACCCAAACCGAGTCCCGCAAGCTCGGCGACTACTACGTGCAGGACCTTCGCATGATCTATACCCTGAAGCTCCCGATGATCCGGCAGATAGACCTTATCTTCCAACTGAACAACGTCTTCAGTCGGAAATATGAGCCCAACGGTTACACCTATAGCTCTTACTCCGGCGGAAGCATCATCACAGAGAACTTCTACTTCCCCATGGCAGGCACGAATTTTATGGCGGCGATTAATATAAAATTGTAAAATCGAATAAGGAATATTTCACCACCTTCGTGTAAATATTCATTCGATTGCCTCAAAGGATTAATTTCATTTCTCAGGGAACAACCGAAATCCGTACGAATATAACTGATCCTTACCAGGTCATTAATAACTACGGACTTTCAGTATTTGATGTAATCAACCTTTGCGGAGGAATTCCGAATGAAGATATTGCTGATCTTGAAATAGAAGTAATCTCAAAATCTCCAGGTGTATTGAACGTTCAAATCAATACCAATCTCTATCAAACAAATAGGATCATTGATTTTGAATTGCGCATTATCAACAATAGCTATATGCACATATTTGATATCCAAAAAGGAATCGCCACTCGTTTATTTTGCACCCAGGTTCGAGAGGCTCGCAAAAGAGAATTTCGAATTATCTATACCACCGCCATGGGTCCCGAGGCAGGGGCTGATTGGGGTGGATATTATTGCTGGGGAAGACTCGGCTATGAAATGGATACCGAAGACCATGAAAATTTATTACAGCTCCAAAAGGAATTCAGACGCCCTCCGACAGACCTGCATACACTAATGAAAACAGAGGATGGGAGATCTTTTTGGATGGCTTACGGCTTTACCTGGTCCGCAGAATTCCATTTGCACGACACTAGTAAAAATATTACTTATTTAAAGGAGTATTTAAAAGAGACCGGGAAAGACTACGAGATATGATTAGGCGGTATGTGCAGCGGCGGCCATAAGATCCTTCTTCACTTCATTATAGGATTTATTCCTATTTGCTTCAACAAAAGACTTATGTTCAGGGAACATCCTCTCGACAGCTTTCATCCCTTCTTTTCGGAACAGGTTGAAAGCCTGAAGTTGCTCCATCATGGGTTGTTTTTTACTATATTGGTTGCCCAACGACATATTACAAAGTTCTAACCCTAAAGGTAACACCTTTTATCAAAAATAACTAGATTGCCAACAAACCATTTGATTATATGCATTTAAATATACTGATTATTAACATGTTAATCCAGGAAAGACAGGCACGAATTTTATGGCGGCGATTAATATAAAATTGTAAATTGGAGTAACACTCACTCCAATTTTCTTTCCATGCTAAAATTCTTGCATTCCACCGGTACCCTATCAATCATCCGGACGGCCTTGCTATCCTTTTCCCTGCTGGGTACAGGTTTGTCCTCACAGGCCCAGCCCACGCCATCTGCTGCGAATACCCAACCAGCCCTGCAAGCCCCAACCGCCCCACATATCCCGCTCGTCCTGTCCACGCCATCCGCCCCCCTCCCCAAACGCCCCATCACACCCGCCGACATCTACCGGCTGCCGGCCATCAGCGACCCCCAGCCTTCCCCGGATGGAAAATGGGTGTCCTATACGTTGTCCACTATTGACTCGCTGAAGGACAACCGCAATTCCGATGTGTGGATGATCAGCGTGGACGGTGCACAGGACATCCAGCTCACCAATAGCCCCGACGGCGAATCCCGCGCCCGGTGGAGCCCCGATGGAAAATATATCTCATTTCTGTCTTCACGACAGGCAACCGAGCCAACGGCGATGGTTGCGAACGAGCTCTTGCCAGTGGCAAGGGCGAAGTTCCAAGGCAGCCAGGTGTGGCTCCTCGATCGCCGGGGCGGTGAAGGCCGGCGACTTACAGACAGGAAAGGTGGCGTGAGCGATTATGCCTGGAGTCCCGATTCAAAAAAATTACTACTCACACTCACAGACCCGGATCCCGAAGATACCGGTAAGGTGAAGACCACCAAACCTTATGTCATCGACCGTTATCACTACAAGCAGGATGTCGAAGGCTATCGCTACAAGAAGACCCATACCCATCTTTATCTTTTTGACATCGACGCCAAAAGGCTGGACACCCTCACCCGCGGAGCCTATGATGAAGGTTCGGCAGTCTGGAGCCCGGATGGATCAAAGATCGCATTTGTGAGCAACAGGACCCCCGACCCTGACAAGAACGAGAATTCCGACATCTATGTCATCGATGCCCACATAGGAGCAACCATGCGGCAGATCACGGACTGGAAAGGTTCTGATAATGGTCCCCGCTGGAGCCCCGATGGAAGGGAGATCGTCTACACCCGGTCCGTCTCGGACGAAGATTATCATATGTATGATGAACCGGTCCTTTGTGTCGTCTCCGCCAGCGGCGGCACACCCCGGCTGTTGAGCCGTTCGCTCGACCGCCCGGTCATGGGCCCCCGATGGAGCAAAGACGGCAGCACGATCACCGCTCTGGTGGCCGACGATCGCCAGCAATACATCGCATCCTTTTCGGCCGCAGACGGCAAAATGACAAAGATCGCCGATGGCCAGCGGGCCTTCTACACGCTGGAGCCCCTCCCCGCCACCCCTTCGGCCATCTCTCCAGCCGGCCCTTCCGCCCCGGGCAGCAATTGGATCACCTCCTGCAGCGACCCGCAAACACCCACCGAACTTTATGCCCTCGAGAACGGTACCGCCCGCCGCCTCACCCACCATACCGACAGTTTCCTGGCGCCCCTGGCCCTGGCTTCCGTCGAAGGCTTCCAATCAAAAAGCAGCGATGGCACGCTGGTCTCCGGTTTGATCTACCGCCCCGTCACGGCCACGCCACAGACCGCAGCCGCTCTCAACGCACCCGTCCCCGCAGCTACCCCCGCACCCCCTGGCTCCGCGCCATCCGCCACCTCGAAAAAACCGCCCCTCCTCCTCTTTATTCATGGCGGGCCCGTAAGCCAGGACGCCTTCGAATTCGACCTTTTCCGCCAAATGCTGGCCGGAGCCGGCTACCTGGTAGCCGCCGTCAACTACCGGGGCAGCAATGGCCGCGGTTTACAATTCAGTAAAGTCATCTCGGGAGACTGGGGCAACAAAGAAGTGATCGACCTGCACGGGGCCGTAGACTATCTGGTAAAAAAAGACCTTGTTGATTCAAGTAAAATGGGAGTAGCAGGATGGAGTTATGGTGGAATACTGACTGACTACCTTATCGCTTCCGACACCCGGTTCAAAGCCGCCAGCAGCGGCGCGGGGACAGGATTCACCTTATCCCTCTACGGTGTGGACCAATATATTTCACAGTATAACAATGAGATAGGTACCCCATGGACCAGCATCGACCGCTACATGAAAATATCTTATCCCCTGTTAAAGGCTAACAGGATCAAGACGCCTACCCTGTTCATGAGCGGTGAAAAAGACTTCAACGTCCCCACCGCAGGCAGCGAACAAATGTACCAGGCCCTCCGGACCCTGGGAGTCCCCACAGAACTCATCGTGTATCCTGGCCAATTTCACGGCATCACCGTCCCCTCGTATCAAAAGGACCGCTTCGAACGCTAGCTCGACTGGTTCGGGAAATACCTGCACTAGCCTCCCTCGCTGACCTACGCACCGGCATAACGCCACCCTGGCGCACACCCTAACATGGCTCCCGCGCTGACCCATGCCCCGTCAGCACCCTGGCCCACCACCGACATGACGCCGCCCTGGCCCACTCACCGACAGCCCGGACACCACCCACACGGCCCAACGCGCCCCAGCTCAAAACCAACGCGCCCCGCACGCCCCTACGACCCGATCCTCTCCTGCCAGGCCATCATCCCGCCGGTGAGGTTCTTCACATTCGTGAAACCCGCCGTCTCCAGGATCATAGAGGCCTGACCGCTGCGATTGCCGCTACGGCAATAGACAATAACCTCTTCGCCCTTCCAGGATTCGATCTCGTCGGTATCCATCATCTGGACACGGCCCAGCGGCAACAATGTCCCGCCAATATTGAAATCTGCATGTTCATGTGATTCCCTGACATCCAGCAAATGAAGCGACTCACCGGCGTCCATTCTCTTCTTTACTTCCTCAACAGAAATAGGTTGCATATATAGCTATTTTTGAGATATTACTGATATTAATCGCCGGCCCGCCCGCCTCCATCGGCCCCGCCGCCCCTCATCACCGGCCCCGCCGGCCCCTAAGGCTGAACAGCTGCCGAATCCCCGCGCACCGGCCGCTGCGCCTTCAACCAAATATCGATCGTCTCACCAGGCTTGATCCGGTTAGGCAGATTATCATTGCTAATTTGAGGCGGCGTCTGCTTCCAGATATAAGACTCGGCCGAATCCCGGACACCTTTGTCCGAAACAACAGCCCCTATCGTGATACCCATCGAATCAAGCCGGGCTTTCGCCTGCAAATAGGTCAGCCCGAACAGGTCCGGGACAATGAACCCTTGCCCTCCGCCGACACCATTGCCCAGAACCAGCGTGATGGAACTTCCCTGCTGTATTTGTGTACCGGGCTTAATAGCATCGCCATTAAATTGTTGCTCCAGAACAGAATTCCGGGCAAAATCAGGTTTGAATATCGTATCCCCCAGCTTCAGTCCATATTGCCGCAGGACCATTTCCGCATTCCGGAAACTCATGCTGACCAGGTTGGGCATCTGGATAAAGGGGGCTTGAGAACGATTGATCGTCAGGTAGATCGTCCGGTTGATCTTCACCTGGCTCTCTGCTTCCGGAAACTGCTTGACCACCTGCAAAGGACGCATCGTATCAGAATAGACAGAATCCTGTATCTGCACTTCAAATCCCTGTCCTTCCAGCGTTTTTTTAGCGTCTGCAAACGAAAGACCGGTAACCGTTGGGATCCGCATGGTCTTACCGTGCTGGGTCAAAAGAGCCAGAGAACCCAGAAATAACAACAACAACAGCAATAAAAGTACAATACCTGCTACTATGTTGACCCAGAGGGGCTTAGTGGTGAGAAATTTAAACACTACTACAATTTTAAGTTGAGCCGCCAGGCAACTTCCGCCAGGCAGCGATGTAAAATAAAGATTTTTTTTGAGTCCCCTCCCTTCCTGCACGCACTCGCCACACCATCCCGGACTGCAGTCTCAGCCTACCCCGGTCCCAAACTCCTGCCGACACCCGATACCCCGCCGCGTTTCTCACTCCCCCTCGCCCCGCCGCCAGGCCACGCCGCATCACCCCCGGCCCCCGGCCGCCCCCCTACTTCGCCCCAGGCGCCAGCGCCTCCTCGATCAGCGCCGAATAAAAATCAGTCAACGTCCACCCAAACACACGCAACTGCTGAGGTACAATACTAGCCTCACTCTGCCCCGGAACCGTATTTATCTCCAGCATAAAAGGCTCCCCCTTTGCCTCATTATAAATAAAGTCGATGCGGATGATCCCCCGGCAGTTAAAGACCTGATAAATTTTCCTGGCAGCAGCCCTCACTTTTTCCCCAACCCCCTCATCCACCTGCGCAGGCGTAATCTCCTCATTCAACCCGGCCGTATATTTTGCTTCAAAATCAAAAAACTCCCTTTTACTCTTCACCTCCGTAAATGGCAGCGTGATGATCTCGCCCTTCGCCCGGAATACGCCGATCGTAAACTCCCGCCCGGCAATGAATTCTTCTATCAACACCTGATCGTCCTCTTTGAACGCCTTTTCAATAGCCGCCCCCAATTCTTCCGACGGAGAATTCACCCGGGACATACCAATGCTGGATCCTCCATTATTGGGCTTGACAAATACCGGGAACTGCAATTTCCGCGTCACCTCATCGGGACTTTCCATCCGGCCCTTCACCAATAGCACCGATCGTGCCACATTGATCCCATTAAAAGCCGCCACACCAACTGTAAAACGTTTGTTAAAGGTCAACGCCGAAACAGCCGCATCACAACTGGTATAGGGCAGATTCAGCAGATCAAAATACCCTTGTAATTTGCCATCCTCCCCCGGCGTGCCATGAATACCGATGAGCACCGCATCGAAAGTTACCTTGCTCCCCGCCAGCGCCAACGAAAAATCGTTCTTATCCACCGGTATCTTTTTACCATCCTTTTGCTCGTGAAACCAGCCCTCCGGAGTAATATCGATCCGATATACGGTATAGCGGTCATAATCCAGGTTATTTTGAATAGTGATAGCGCTTTTATAGGAAATTACCGATTCACCGGAATAGCCGCCGGTAACGAAAGCGATGGTAGGCTTCATGAATAAAAATAATTTTGGCAAAGTAACGAAAAAGCAAGGGAGTTTATTCTTCCCCGTCGCCCTTGCCACTGGCAAGAGCTTGTTCGCAACCTTGCGGTTGCCTTTGCTTCGCCCGGCTGTAATTGGCCTTGCGGCCGAACCGCTTCCATCGGCTCCAGCGCCCAGCCTAAAAATAAGAAAGGTGAAGGAAACATCCCCTTCACCCTTTTACTGACGGGAAATATCACCCGCCTATTAGAATGTAGCGCGTGGCTACATTGGTAAACTCAATTCTTGTATACGAAAGGTACCGATTTTTGGATATATGCCAAAAAAAATCCGGCTATTTTATCCACACCCCCGGCACCCCCACACAGACCGCACCCTGAAAAAACCGTATCTCCGCACAAGCTGGCCGCAACCCTAAAACCATCCTCATACACCCACAGGCCGCAGCACAAAAACCGTCCCCACACAGACCGCACCCCCACACCTCAGCCTTACGCCGCCGCCCCCGCTCGACCTCCTCACCCGGCCCCTTTTACAGATGCAGACGCTCTTTCTTCGACAGCAGTTCCTCCACCGTCTCCTGATACATCTCATCAGGCACACAACAGTCTACGGGGCACACCGCCGCACACTGAGGCTCCTCATGGAAGCCCTGACACTCGGTACATTTATTAGGGACAATATAATATGTATCTACACTAACAGGAGCATTTTTTTGGGTAGCGTCGATGACCGTACCATCCAACAGCGTAAAAGGACCTTTTACACTGGTACCGTCCGTGATAGCCCATTCTACTCCTCCTTCGTAAATAGCATTATTGGGGCATTCCGGTTCACAAGCGCCGCAATTAATGCATTCTTCTGTTATTTTAATCGCCATTTTTTCAAAAAATTTAGGAGTGATTAAACTTACCTTTGCAGTTTCTTCGGACCACCTGGTCCGATTCACAAATATAGCGTGGTTTTTATGAACTTGGAACAACGGATCGATTTATTGGCTCAACTCGGAGATTACTGCCTGTCCGGATCCCCGGCCCTGGAAACGGCCAAACACAAGGCGCATGCAGAGAATGGCTGGTTCATCCCCGAATTCATTGACCTGTCCATACGGCAAATAGCAACTGAATTTTTGCAAAAAGACAAACTAACGGTCTGGGCTAATAAGTACAATCTGCCTGCCTCCCAACCCTCACCCAAAACCATCGGCCTCATCATGGCCGGCAATATCCCATTGGTAGGATTTCACGACATGCTGTCCATCTTTATTTCCGGACACCGCCAGCTGATCAAAACATCCGCCCGGGATACTACTTTGATAAAACACCTCGCCGATCGGCTCATCGCCCAAAACCCGCAGGTCAAAGACTATATCACTTTTGCCGAAAGACTCAATGGCTGTGACGCCTTTATTGCTACCGGCAGCAACAACTCCTCCCGTTATTTTGATTATTATTTTGGTCAATATCCCCATATCATCCGCCGCAACCGCACCTCAATAGCACTGCTTACCGGTAAGGAAAAGGCGGAAGAATTGCTGGCCCTTGCAGATGACGTCCACCAGTATTTCGGCCTGGGCTGCCGCAACGTCACGCAGATCTACGTCCCCGGGAACTACGATTTCCTGCCCCTGCTGGACGCCTTCAAAAAGTATCAGCACCTCTCCGACCTCGCCAAATACAAACACAATTATGACTACCAATTGACCCTGCTGATCCTCAACAAAAAGTATTACATGACAAATGGGACCATCCTGCTTACAGAAAATGGATCCCCCTTCAGCCCCATTAGCGTATTGCATTACCAGTATTATGCAGCCGGCGGGATCCCCCCGGCTCTTACCGCACACACCCCCGCTGCCGCATCCCCCGCCGGCGACACCCCCGATATACAATGCATAGTAGGCCAAGGATATATCCCCTTTGGAAAAGCCCAGCGGCCAGCCCTGGAAGACTACGCAGACGGAGTAGATACCCTGCAATTCCTCCGCGATCTATAATCCGCTTGCCGGTATCCCCCGCCCCCCCCCGCGACGCCAACCCATCCGTCATCGCACGCCAGCCCATCGCCGCACTACCCAGCCGTCCCCACCCAGCCGTCACGCCCCCCAGCGGAGCCCCCCGCATCCCCTCGCACCCGCGACACCTGCCCTCATGGCAGCGCCCCCTGACCCCCTGACAGCGCCAACCTGCAAATTTTTCCGATGCCCAGAAATGTCTTCCACCTCCCTCTTTTTCTTTGTAACTTTATAGGTGCGCCGCAAGGCCATCTACGAAGGTCTTAGTAAATTATTTGTTAAACTAAATCCGCGGTAGGAACAGAATCTAAACCTTGGCGTTAATTTGTTATCTCAGGCATGTGATTTGAACAATACGCCTCTGGCAGGCAAAATCATTAAAACGAAAAAAATTTTATAACCAATGAGAGCAAAACAAGTAGTAGCTGTTATCCTGATCAGTGCTTCGACCGCCGTAGCTACCATGTGGGGCTACAATCATTTTACGGGCGGGACAAAGACCTATAATTACTCCCAGGACTCCGGCAAAATACCTTCCAACTATGCCAAATTCTTCGAAGGCAAGGAAGGGCGCGCCGCAGCCGGTCCGGTAGACTTCACAGATGCAGCCAGCGCCGCAACGCCCGCCACCGTCCATATCAAGACAAAGACGGTTCGCACCGTTAGCAATAACCTGCCCAAACACAATCCCTTTTCCGATCTTTTCGGCATCGACCCCGATGATTTCTTCGGCGGCGGCAATGGGATGCGCAGCATGCCTGAAATGGCTTCCGGCTCCGGTGTCATCATCAGCAACGATGGATTTATCGTCACCAACAACCACGTCGTAGACGGCGCAGATGAAGTCACCGTTACTCTTAGCAACCGGAAATCCTTTAAGGCAAAGGTAGTCGGTACCGACCCCAGCAGCGACCTGGCCGTGGTAAAGATCGATGCACAAAATCTTCCTTTCTTACTGTACGGTAACTCCGATGACGTGAAAGTAGGTCAATGGGTGCTGGCAGTAGGTTACCCCCTGACACTCGAAACCACCGTTACGGCAGGTATCGTCAGCGCCAAAGGTAGAACACTCGATATCAACAAACGCCAGAGCCAGACTCCGGTAGAATCTTTCATCCAGACAGATGCTGCAGTCAATCCCGGTAACAGTGGCGGTCCCCTTATCAATACAGACGGACAGCTCATCGGTATCAACTCGGCCATCGCCTCCCCGACGGGTTCATATGCTGGCTACTCCTTTACGATACCCGTCAACATCGTCAAGAAGGTAGTCAACGATATCATGAAATTCGGTACTTCTCAACGCGCCTTCCTGGGTATCTCCTATCCAAGAGAAGACATGAGCGAGGACCAGAAAAAAGAAGCCGGCATTAAAGACGGAGAAGGTGTCTATGTCATGGATACGCCTCCCGACGGGGCCGCTGCCCACGCTGGCATCAAAAAAGGTGACCTTATCACGAAACTCAACGGAGTACCCGTCTCCACAGGTGCTGAAATGGTAGGCCAGATCGCCACCTACAGCCCCGGCGACAAAATTACCGTCACCTATAAAAGGGACGGCAAAGAAAATACGGTCAACCTCGTCCTGCGCAACAACTCAGGCACCACGGCAGTAGTAAAAACCTCCGTGCTGGATAAACTGGGCGCCCGGCTGGAAACCCTCACTAAAAAAGAGGCATCCTCCCTCGATGTAAAAGGCGGCGTTAAGGTCTCGTCTGTCCAGGAAGGCGGACTCATGGACAAGTCCAGAGTACAGGAAGGATTCATTATTCTGAAGGCCAATGGAGAAGAAGTAAAGACAGTAGAAGACTTCCAGAAGATCATTGAAAAAGGCTCTGGCACGGTCAAGCTGGAAGGTGTGTTCCCCGGCTATGAAGGTGTATATACCTATCCGTTACGCATATCAACCGGAGGTTGATGATCAAAAGAGAATATTTGCAAAAGGGCTGACCGCAAGGTTAGCCCTTCTTTTTTGATAGTACCGCATACCCCCAGGGCGAAACATGCACTTCCTTCGTCTGAGAAAAATCAAACCTCTCAGAAAAATCAAACCTCAACCCCGTAAATATGTCCTCAAAAGCCCCCTTTAACAACAACTCGCTGTTAGGCACCGTCAACCACTCCGCAGAAAAATTCAACACCACCACCACTTCTTCATCCCCCGCCCGACGCGCAAAAGCAAAACACCGGTCGTCCATACGCGTGTGCAACCGGTGCAGCGACACACCAGGATCACCAGCCCGCATCGTGGCATTCGTCCGCCGCAACCCCAGCAGCCGCTGAAAAAATCCATGCAGCTCATAACGCCCCGTCCATTTGATCGGGTCCTTGTCGAAAAATTTCAACCGTTTGGTATTCGGTAATTCCTGACCGCTGTAAATAAGAGGTATCCCACACCAGGTACAGCACAGCACCGCAAACAGCTGCGCCGAATCCCCCAATCTTTCATACTCACTGCCGCTGTGCGAATTCTCGTCATGGTTCGTCGTAAAAAATACACGCATGCTACCCGCAGGAAATTGCGTGTCATAATAAGATAGTACCTCGTCCAGGCTGTCCAGCGGCGATTCCTTTTTCCAGACCGACTCCATTTTATGCAGGAATTTCCAGGTATAGGTTGCATCAAACACCTCGTGATAGGCTATCTCTTCACACTCCGCCAGCCAGAACAAAGGTTTCAGCCGGTCCAGCGTAACCCTCGCTTCCCGCCAGAATTCCAGCGGCACCAGCATCGCCATATCGCAACGGAACCCATCGACATCAGCCTTCTCTATCCAATATCGCATGACGTCTATCATCGCCTTTCGCAACTCCGGATTATCATAGTTAAGATCGATCACATCCGCCCAGCCATGCGCATCGAAAAACCTGCCCTCCAGGTCGCGCCGGTAAAAATCCGGATGTTCACGCGTCCAGCGATGATCCCAGCCCGTGTGATTGGCCACGATATCGATGATGACCTTCAATCCCAGCGCATGCGCCTCCCTTACCAACACCACAAAATCCTCCACCGTACCATATTCCGGATTCACATCCGTATAGTCCGCACAGGAATAGTAGCTGCCAAGACTGCCCAGACGTTTCTCCTTGCTTATCGGCGTTATCGGCATGAACCACAGTATCTCGATACCCATGTCCCTGAGACGGGGCATTTCCCGGCAAAAGGCTCTGAACGTGCCTTCGGGCGTATACTGTCGCAGATTTACCTCATAAATATTGGATGAATAGATCCAATCCACCGGACGAAAAACTTCACTCATATCGCTGATTCTTTATTCCAACAATTGCCTTTGCCCCACACTGGCAATAGCCATCACCCCAACCAGCAACAGCCTCTATCCCACAATGGCAATAGCCATCACCCCAACTGGCCTGAGGCGCCCCAAATTAACATATATTCCGCAGCCGTAGAATCGTACCTTTGTAGCCTAATGAAAAACTTCGATATCCCGATCATCTATCGCAGTCCGCTCATCTCCGCCATCAAGTCCAGGCGCAAACAGCAGGACAAAATGAAAAAGGATTTTACCCCCACTCTCCTGCCCCTGGGCGGCCTTCAGATATACCTGGCCCGCCATTTCGGTTTCTGCTATGGAGTGGAGAATGCCATCGAAATATCCTTCCGGACCGTCGATGAGCACCCGGACAAACGCATCTTCCTGTTGAGCGAAATGATCCACAATCCACAGGTCAACGCCGATCTCCAATCCCGCGGCATCCAATTCCTGCAGGACACACATGGCGGACAGCTGATCCCCTTCGAATCCCTCACCAAAGATGACATCGTCATCATCCCAGCCTTTGGCACAACGCTGGAAATAGAAAAAAGATTGCAGACCATTGGCATCCCAACGGAAAAATACAATACCACCTGCCCATTTGTAGAAAAAGTGTGGAACCGCAGCGCACAAATAGCACAAAAAGATTATACGATTGTCGTCCATGGCAAGCCAGGCCACGAAGAGACCCGCGCGACTTTTTCCCACGCAGCCGCCACCACCCCCACCGTGATCGTAAAAGACATGAAAGAGGCCGAAATACTCGCAGAATATATAAAAGGCAGCAGCAACCCCGACTCCTTCTACACCCGGTTCAAGGGCCAGTACAGCGAAGGATTCGACGTGCAGAAACATCTCCGGCGCATAGGCGTCGTCAACCAGACCACCATGCTGGCCAGCGACACCCAGGCCATCGCCGACTTCCTGAAAGCAACGATGATCGAAAAGTACGGCCTGTCCGCCGCCGACAGCGACACATCCGGCAACATCGCCGGCGAGACCCTCGCGCCCCGCCCCGCCATCGCTGACTATTTCGCCGACACCCGCGACACCCTCTGCTACGCCACCCTGGACAACCAGTCCGCCGTCATGGGCCTGCTCGACACCCCTGCAGACCTGGCCATCATCGTAGGGGGCTATAACTCATCCAACACCTCCCACCTCGTAGAGTTGTGCGAGGAAAAAATGCCTGCTTATTTTATCAGCTCGGAAGAAAAGATCCTTTCCCAACAGGAAATACTACACTTTAATTTCCATACCAGACAGGAGATACACACTACAGGCTGGCTGCCGGACAGCGCCGGTAAAACGCCTGTACGCATCCTCGTCAGCAGCGGCGCATCCTGCCCCGACGCGCTCGTCGAAGCCGTCATCCGCAAACTGGCAGCGTATTATGACGCGGCAAATGCCGTCGAATCACTGGTCGAAGTTTTCGCCAGCTAACCGCACGCCTACACCATCTTAAAGCTCTCGAGGAATTTTGTATTGAAGTCGCCGCTCCGGAAACGCTCGTCCTTCATCAGTTGTAAATGGAAAGGGATCGTCGTCTTCACCCCCTCTATCACATACTCGCTCAGCGCCCGGTGCATCGTATTGATCGCCTCTTCCCGGGTACGGGCAACCGCAATGATCTTGGCGATCATCGAGTCGTAATACGGCGGTATGGTATAGCCGGCATATGCATGTGAGTCCACCCGGATACCGTGTCCGCCCGGTTGGTGGAGCACGTTGATACGGCCCGGAGAAGGCCTGAAATCATTATAGGGATCTTCCGCATTGATACGGCATTCGATAGCATGCCCCTGCGGCTCATAGTTCAGCCCACTGATGCTGTCACCAGCGGCTATCTTTATCTGTTCTTTGATAAGATCGAAATTCACGACCTCCTCGGTCACGCAATGCTCCACCTGGATACGGGTATTCATCTCCATAAAGTAGAAATTGCGATGTTTGTCCACCAGGAATTCAATCGTCCCCACACTCTCATAGTTAATGGCAGACGCAGCCTTTATGGCGGCCTCACCCATCCGGCGACGCAGATCCTCCGTCATAAAAGGAGAAGGAGACTCTTCCACCAGCTTCTGATGACGGCGCTGTATGGAGCAATCCCTTTCGCTGAGATGACAAACTTTGCCATATTGGTCACCTGCCACCTGTATCTCGATATGACGCGGCTCTTCAACGAACTTCTCCATGTAGATCCCGTCGTTCTTAAAAGAAGCGCCCGCCTCAGCCTTTGCGGTATTATACGCCCTTTCCATATCGGACTCTTCCCATACCACCCGCATCCCTTTACCACCCCCGCCGGCAGTCGCCTTCAGAATGATGGGATAACCTACTTGTTTTGCCATTCCCTTAGCCTGATCAAGGCTTTCGAGCAATCCCTCTCCACCAGGCACCACCGGTACACCAGCCTTGATCATCGTTTCCTTCGCCGTGATCTTGTCTCCCATCGAATTGATCATCGTCGGAGTAGGCCCGATAAACTTGATCTCATGTTCCCCGCAGATCTCGGCAAAACGCGCGTTCTCCGCGAGAAACCCGTATCCGGGGTGAATAGCATCCGCATTGGTGATCTCCGCGGCAGCCATGATATGGGGGATATTCAGATAAGAATCAAAACTTGCTGG
>Ga0105237_10004516_pt1 | contig 16075 bp, 15 predicted proteins | sample KBSC24metaG_FD_81520 | JGI IMG/M metagenome (GOLD analysis project Ga0105237, IMG submission 81520) | Corn rhizosphere microbial communities from Kellogg Biological Station, Michigan, USA - KBS C2-4 metaG | ecosystem: Host-associated > Plants > Roots > Rhizosphere > Soil | place: Michigan, USA... | reverse complement strand
TGCCTATGCGATGGCAAAGCAGGTCGCGGATCGTGAGCAGTTGCGAAGTGGCAGGTTCATACAATTTAAACCCGGGATAGTACTTCGTGAACTTATCATCAATCGATAATTTTTTATCATATTCCAGTTGGGAAATCGCCGTGCCTGTAAACAGCTTGGTATTACTGGCGATCATAAACAGGGTATGTTCATCCACGGGTTGCTGTGTAGCTGTATCGCGTACACCATACCCTTTTATAAAAGCGATCTTTCCGTCTTTAACAATAACTATAGCGAGCCCGGGCACATTCCAGTCCTTCATTCCCTGGCGGATATAACTATCCAGGCTATCGGTGATAAAGGCGGGTGTTTGGGCGAATGTCAATCGGTGACTGATAATAAGCAGAAAGCAGAGCAGTAGTTTACGCATATTCATAATTTACAAATATCAAGAAAAATTCCAAGGTCCAGATTCCAAATACCAAAAAAAATACAAGCTCCAAATTTCAAATATCAAAAAAATTATAAATGCCAATATTGAAATTTTAAAATATCTCTTTTGGTTTTTGCATTTCCTTTTTGCCTCTTGTTTTTTGGTTCTTGGTTCTTGTTTTTTGGTTCTTCTTTTTTGTATCTTAAGCATGAAACCTTTTCATATGGAACAACCCATCCCAACCAACACCAGCTCGTCTGCCGGCAGAAAACTGCTTTCCCTTTTCGGTATGACTTACCTTTTACTGTACATGCTTCCTTTTCCGTTAGACAATATACCCGGACTACGCTACATCGCAACATGGTATAATAAGGGCATGGAGTATATTATACTTTTCACAGGACATAAGCTATTGCATCTTTCTTCGCTCACAAATACCGACAATGGCAGTGGTGATACCACATTCGATTATGTAAGAATAGTTACTATTCTGATCCTGGCAATAATAATTGCACCGGTCGTTTTCATCATCTCCCGAAAACAAAGCAACTATACTGCCTGGCGCCAATGGCTGATAATATATGCACGTTATTATGTTGGTTTATATATGATCGTTTATGGCTTTATCAAATTATTCGAAGGTCAGTTTGGATCACCGGGTATAGGGCAGCTGGAGGAAAGCTATGGCAACGCTTCGCCGATGGGATTGCTGTGGACATTTATGGGTTACTCGAAACCCTATACCGTGTTTACAGGTATTCTTGAAACGCTGGCCGGATTGTTACTGCTTTTTCGCCGCACTACAACCATAGGTTGTTTGATGACCATGGCAGTTATGACCAATGTAGTGATGCTGAATTTGTTTTATGATGTTCCTGTGAAGCTCTTTTCCATGCATTTGCTGTTTATTGCCTTTATTATTCTGTGGCCGGATCTGAAAAGACTATATAACTTTTTCATCCGGCATATAGCTGCAACACTCACCACATCAAAACTTATTCTGCCAAAAAAATGGATGCGTATTACCAGGATCATTGTTAAAGGGTTTATTATCGTAAGTCTGATGGTGGGATTGATTACAGAAATTGCAGGAGACAACGATGAGTATGCTAAGAATACAAGTCATGGCTTAAATGGCATGTACAAAACAGACCTTTTTGTATTTAATAAGGATACTTTGCAGGCTGGCGCCGGTTTAAAAAGATGGAATAAGCTGATCCTTGACGATAGCTATTCGGGAATATATGTTGGTTTTGATAGCGCGCAGTATTTTGAATTGTCGGCCGACACGTTACATAAAAAGATCACTATGACAAGCTACAAAGACTCTACAGAAAAATACCGCTTAACATACAATGTGCTGCCTGATAATCGCTTTGTCTTTTCGGGTGTTTGCCGGTCAGACAGTATTTATGCTATTTTCAAAAGAAAGCAGGTAGCAGATTACCAGCTGATAAACCGGGGATTTCACTGGATAACGGAGGCTCCGTATAACAGATAGGAAAGATGTGGCCGGTGGTCACGTGAAAGCGTTACTCCTTCACCTGCGTTTTCTCGGCAACGTGCGCTTTATACCGGTACCACGATTCAAATGGAGAAAGACTAACAGAATCGTTATCGTTATAATTGGTAATAAAAGGTCTGCCCAGTTCATTAAAGGCATAATACATTCCCCACAGGGGTTTTATATCTGCATCCAATAACATTTCGATGGGGCCAAGTGCATCTTCCGGTAAGATGACCGAAAACCGTGGTTCAAAGGAATTCAGAAAGCCTCTCCATAACGTACCGGCAATAAGCCAGTGATTATAATCTTCCCATAAAGGTTTCGGAAAGGCCTTAATTTTTTTGCCGGGAATTGGCGCCTGCCGGTTATAACGCCGCCACTCCTGCCGCAATACCGGCATTCCCTCATTCACCATCGAAAAGATAGTATTGCCATCGGCATTGTACTGATCGAGCATTCTGCAAACCTGCCGTATCGAGAGTTCTACTGCACGCTCAAACAGCATATTCAGGATGGGAATAACATTGATGTCTTTACCGATGGATAAGCCCTGAACAAGGAAACCATAGTAATCAACATATTGCAGTTCTATCAGAAAGGCAGGATACATGATCCGGAAAGGCCGGTGCCTTATCCGGTGCAGGTCATGTGATATGACGAGGAGCTCCTGTTTTGAGAGGGCGAGATCCATAGATAAAGTTTAACGGGCATTAATAGTTAGGTTTGGTATTGATCAAGCATTTGAAAAGATGTTCTGGTTAATATATACAAACCGAATAATTGTTTATAGGTAAAACCGGCGGCCATTGTACAGCCGGCCTGCCGGAACCACCTGTTCAGTACTTTATTGCTTTCGTAAACAGGCACCAGTATGCGTGTTGCATGTTTACTGGCAAATCCGTAATTCAGAATGTGCAGCAATCCCCGGTGGAACAATTTATTGTCTGTTTGAAAGGGCATCAGTAAGCGAAGTGTATAATCACCTGGTTGAGATGTAAAGGCCGCACTGATCTCATCAAACGGGGCTTTACAAAGATCTGCCTGAAACATAGGTTCATTATTATTCAGGATCATCAGCGATTCTACAAAATCAGCCAGTTCAACACTTTCATACATCGAGGCAAGGCATGCGTCTGCTTCTACCCCAACCCATTGTTCAATGTAATGAATATCATCGGGGGATTTAAAAGGCCGGATAGTTATTACCGACCGGTTACTGGAAACCGATAACATAGTTTTTGTGCTCATTATGAGGCTTTTTTGCAACCGTTACAACAGTAAGAAGAAGCCTGTTAGTAACAGGGATAATAAAATAGATTGAGTCAATCCGAAGGGAACCGGATACACTATACTAACCAGATAAGTTCAAATGAAAGTTATAACCAGGGAGAGTTCGGGCTGTTATAAAGATACAGAACCTGTAGAACAAGGCAAACTTATCGCATATAAAATTCATATAGCATACGAACCGATGTATTACCTAATGGTAATCCATTATATTCATATAGATGTAATTTTCATATAACTATTGCTGGCGGTATGTTTTAGGCGACCCCGGGCTTATGAAGTTTTTGTTAAGCCGGTATTTACAAAAGTTTTGGCGATCTTATACAACTCTGTTACGAGTTTATTTTTCATGATAAACAACTGCACCAGGAAATACAGTGGTATACATATAATTACCGATACTATTAAAATCAGTGCAGGAGATGCGATCTGTGCATTGATCAGTTTAACTACCGGAATAAACAAGGCAGCAGTTATCAGAGATTGAAAAAAAGTAGCCCCATGAAAGAGTTTCAGGGCGGGCATTTTTGTTTTTACATAATAATAGCAAAGGATCAGTATAAATGCTTCGCCGGCTATGAGTGCATAACATGCGCCCGCATCCTGCCAGTACCACGAAAAACCGAGCGCAAGAAATATATATAACGTACTGCCCGCAATAAGCGCCTTCAAATACAATTTCTCTCTGTAATGCGACATCAGGATCTGGTTGCTCAAAAAAACACGATACGTTTTAACGAATGGCAACAGCGCCAGTATTTTCAGGTTATCCGTCGCCCCGATAAAACTGCCGGCAAGCAGGGTTTGCACCAACGGCTTCGACAATAAAAATATGCCTGTTCCCGCCGGTATGGTGAGTAAGATGATCAGCTGTGCTGTTTTGTGAATGGTTTCCCCTGCCTCCACTTCTTTTCCTTCGTGTAACAATGAAGCGGTACGGGGATACAAAACCAGGAACATGTCGGTTAACAGATTGGTACCGATACGAATGATCTTAGCTGAGAATGCATATAAACCCACAGCAACCACAGTACTTACCAGCCCCAGCAACACATTATCGAGCCAGATCATAATGTCAGCAAACAAGCTGATCAGATAGGTTACCCAGGTATATTTTAAATGACGTTTCCACTGAAGGTTATGAAGGGTGAGATGCAGCTCTTTAAACAGATTAAAAACATTTGTAAGAAGATTGATAATAGCAGCCGCTACTATAATGCCGTAATAGATATAATAATCTTCAGTTCCCTTAACCAGTATAAATAAGGAGATCAGTCCCAGCACTCTGCTTATCAGCGAGCGGAAAGTGATATACCGGAATTTTTCAATTCCAAAGAAATACCATTCGCAGGCAAACGCATTCACAACCAGGAAGGATACAGAAAAAAGAATTAGTCTGAGATCATGAATTTTCTGCCATAGAACAAAAACGGTAATGCTATATAAAACGAGCGTAATACAGGAGGTGATACAATGCAGTGTGAGCAGTTCCGACACCAGCTTTTGCAGTTTGCCGATATCATTCCGAACGCGGGCTACTTCTCGCGTGCCATAGGCTACAATGCCAAATTCGGCAATAGTTACAAAGTAATAGCTTAACGAATCAATAAAACTCACTTTCCCGATTCCGCCGGGATGCAATACGGCCGACACATAGGGAATAGAGATCAGAGGCAACAATACCTGGCTGAAGGACAGTAAAAAGTTGTACGCCAGATTAATCCTAAGCCGCGGCAAAACAGTGGTTTTTAATGTTTAAATCCATAATATTACAAACATAAGTATATTTACCAATTAAATTTTCAGGCAATACCGAATGGCGCGAATAGCGATATTTGAAACCGAACACTTTGAAGGAGCTTACGCTATAATCAGGTTATTTGACAATGGCCAAAACGAGATCACCATATTTTCTTATCAGCAATCGTACCGCCAACTTCAGTTTTTTTTAAAAGACGAAGCCCACCGTTTCAAATGGATAGTTAAAGAAGACAGCGAAAGCAAATACCACTTTATTTACCGGATGTATAAAGAAGTTCGCCGGAACAATATTCAGCTGTTATACTTAAACACCATCAGCAACAATCATATTTTTTATGCTCTCATGATCCGGTTACTGCCTGAAGTAAGATCTGTGGTTACATTGCACGATATAAACGGGTATTTTCAATTCAAATTTTCTTTCAGTATCCGCCGCTGGATCCGTCACATAGGGAAAAGATCATTAATCGGTGCAGTAAAGGAATTTAGTGTAGTATCTGCCCCCATGGTGCCTTATTTGCAAAGCAGGTTACCGGCTTATAAAAAGGTATACAATGTACGGGCGATATTTGAAGGGGTACAGGCGCTCTGTTTACCGCCCGCCGAAACCGGTAAAATAAATATTGTAGTGCCTGGCTCAATAGATGGCCGCCGCAGACATTATGAAGCTGTTTTTGAATTACTGCAACAATGTAACAACGCACAGCTACTGGTATCCGTTACTTTACTGGGAAGCTGCTATGGCGATTATGGAGAAATGATACTGGAAAGATGTAAGGCCTATGCAAGCTCACATAGCAATCTTTCATTTTACGGAAACAGCTCAGTGGTAGATCAGCCCGAATTTGACCGGGTGATGGACAGCGCACACGTAGTGTTTGCTCCTTTGGTTATTAATACCGTCATTTTTGATGGCATTACCGAAACCTATGGCCTTAGTATTACATCGGGTAACCTGTTCGATGCTATAAAGCATGCCAAACCTTTTATCATACCCGAGGGTTTAAAAATACCGCAGAATATGGAAAGCAGTTCTTTTCATTATAAAACAACTGCCGACGTATTGCTTTTTCTGCAGCGGATTTTAAAAGAACCTTCTTTTTATAATGAATTATCACAAAATGCGCTGAATAACTCAAAGGAATATACAATCAGTAAAGTGCGCGAAAGCAATGCGCCGCTGTTTCTGTGGTAGCGAGGGCCTCTGTTTTAATAAGCAGTATTTTTGTGTTACATAAGCTGTTTGTCTATGTCAAAAGTAATACACATCAATAATAAGCTGGCTACCGATGAAACAACAGGTTTTGGAACGAACAACGCCATGTATGGAAGGCGCTTTCTGAATAAAGACGGCCGCCCCAATATCAGATTGTCAGGCATTCGTTATCTCGAAAGTCTTAGCCCATACCATTACCTGATCCAGCTATCGCGCTGGCAATTCCTGACATTTATCTTTTCCTTCTTCGTGTTTTTTAACCTGCTGTTTGCCTGTTTATACCTGCTGCTGGGCATTGAGCACCTGGGTGGTATTACAGCCAATACACCAACACAGAAATTTATCGAGGCGTTCTTTTTTAGTGCCCAGACTTTTACCACGGTGGGATACGGACGTATTAATCCAACCGGGTATGCCACCAGCTTTTTAGCTTCCCTAGAAGCCTTTTCGGGTTTGCTTTTTTTCGCGCTGGCAACAGGTTTGTTTTATGCCCGTTTTGCTCAGCCAAAAGCCTATTTGCGCTTTAGCAACAATACGCTGATCGCTCCGTTTAAAGACGGACTGGCCCTGATGTACCGCATGGCGCCGTATAAAAAAAACTATCTCACCGATACCGAAGTAACTCTTACGCTGGCCGTTGTGGTGAATGATGATGGCAGAATGGTTAATCGCTTTTATCCATTGGAGCTGGAATACAGTAAGGTAAATGCGTTGTCACTTGCATGGACGGTGGTTCATCCTATTAATGAAAGAAGCCCTTTGTTCGACTGGACCGAAGATGATTTCAGGAACACCCTTTTTGAGTTACATGTATATGTAAAAGCGTTTGACGATGTTTTTTCGAACCAGGTAGTTGTGCGCACATCGTATGCAAGAGAGGAATTTGTGTGTGGCGGAAAATTCGTTCCCATGTATCGCCGTTCCGAAAACGGAGAAACGACTATACTGGAATTGGATAAACTCAGTACGTTTGAAAAAGTAGATATTAAGGCAAGAATGAATAAAGTACCTGTTGACTCCACTCATGAGAGTGGGCAGTGACAAGGGAAATTAAAAATTAGAAATGAAGAATGAGAAATGAAGAAGTGAAATACCTTTTTCCGGTAATTTCCTAATGCTCAGCGTCGGGCGTTAAATTCCTTTTTAATTTCTCATTCCTCATTTTTCATTTCTTATTTCTCAAAAACGAAGCTGCGCCAACTCCTGAGGAGGAATATCTTCTGCCATTTTTCTGAAAATAATTTCATCCTCGAAGTGACTGTGCTGATCAACGAGCTTTATAAATGCTTTGAACAAATATGGGCCGTCGTCATGCAGGGGCAAGCGTTCGGCCAATACACGAATAGTATCGTGCTCCCTTTTTAAGATATTAATAAAGTCGTAACGGAAATGATGCTTTTGTAAGAAAGGAATTAAAACCGCTTCTTCTGCATCAACATGCTTTTGCAAATCATTTTTCCAGAACTGAACTATGCGTTGCCTGATAACGCTCTTGTCGCGTTGTTGTTGAAGCTCTTTTAACAGCTCGCTGCATTTGAGCCTGTCTTCTTTATGCTGGCGTGATAAAACCTGTAGTGCTGCCTGATATTCCATAACTATTCCTCCCTGATCAGGGAAAAGACAAGAATCACTCCACAACATTCACATGTGAAAAAATTAGGATGGCTTTAACGGTTCGACGGAGTGTTTTGGTTACTCCCAAAATTTAACGGGGTAATTCATACAGTTTTCCGAAGGATCTTCATGCAGCAACTCCCCAATCTGTTCCAATACTTCCACACTCAACACTTTTTCGGCTTCAGGAAAATATATTCTTTCTTCAAACCTGATATGTTGTTCCAACAGGGAGGCAAATGAAGCGATATCATCGCTGCCATAATTTTCGTGTTGCATCTGTTGCACTAACGATCGTAGATCGCGGTGATCCTTTAATAATTGTTGGGTAAGCGCAGGATCGAACGGAGTATTTTGCAGGGCGGGGATCAGTATTTCTTCTTCCTGTTCAAAATGCGATTGAAGATCACGCTCCCACATGTATACAATGAATGTGGCCATTACCTGCAGACTGGCTCCTTTTTTTAGTCCTTTGCCAAGCAGCAATGCCGCCAGCAATCCGTTATGATGCTGGCGACTTAGCGGCTGTAGATGAGCGGAGCGTTTCATCTCATTTATAAATTACTTCAGACTGCTGATAATAGTTGTGAACTCAGCGGCATTCAGTGAAGCGCCGCCTACGAGGCCACCATCTACATCGGGGCATGAGAACAATTCTTTGGCGTTATTGGCTTTTACGCTGCCGCCATATAAAATGGAAATGTTGTTTGCCACAGCAGCGCCGTATTGTTTGGCCAGTACACTGCGCAGATAAGCATGTATTTCCTGCGCCTGTTGCGAGGTAGCAGTTTTGCCGGTGCCAATTGCCCAGATAGGCTCATAGGCAATTACTATACGCTGAATATCTGTTTCATTCAAATGGAACAGCGATTCCCTTAACTGTGTTTCTACAAAACTGTTCTGCGTGCCGGCTTCCCTGATGTTCAGCGGCTCACCACAACAGAATATGGGAGTTATCTCGTATTGAAGAAGAAGATTTAATTTTTCTGCCAGCATCTGATTGCTTTCCTGAAAATATTCGCGGCGCTCGCTATGTCCGATCACACAAAACGGAATGCCGATAGATTGCAGCATTTCGGCAGACACTTCGCCGGTATAGGCGCCGGATTTTTTATTATAACAATTCTGGGCAGCTACGAAATAGTTATTTTCATTTTCGGTTTCGCTCTTCGCCATGATCAGGTAGGGAAACGGAACAGCAAAAATGGCCTGCTGATGATCTTTTAACGAAATATTGGCCGAAAGGATTTCATCCAGCAATTGTTCTCCCTGCTGATAGGTACAATTCATCTTCCAGTTAGCCGCAGCAATTTGTTTGCGCATAAGTAGTCGTCTTTTTTATTTAAAATTAAAAGCTCTCGAAAAGGCTCCACAAGCCGTGCCACGGTTTTAAACCGTGACACGGCTTTCAGGATTGTCCAAAAATAGTTTTCAATTGACTTATTTCTTCTTCTGTGAGCGTTTGATTTTTTAATTTTTTCCAGTTGCTGATATCAGCCAGCGCCTTTTCAAATTCGTACAGGCTCAGCCCTTTGTTGCCCCAGGTAAAACTGGGAATAAATTTAGGCGGCATGCCTTCTCCGAATACATTGGCGCAAACGCCCACCACTGTACCGGTGTTAAACGACGTATTAATGGCGGCGCGTGAATAATCGCCCATTAATAAACCGCATTTCAACCCTGCGCGAATGTATTCATTCGCCGGGTAGTGCCACACATTTACCTCACTGGCGGTATTTTTTATGTTTGAGTTGGAAGTACCTGCGCCCAGATTGCACCACTCTCCTATCACAGAGTCGCCCAGGTAACCATCATGCGCTTTATTGGAATAAGCAAAAAGGATGCTGTTCTTGATTTCACCGCCGGCCATACAATACGGACCAATCGTTGTAGCACCGTATATTTTGGCGCCCATTCTAACCAAAGCGCCTTCGCCCAATGAAAACGGCCCTCTGATCAGGGCCCCTTCCATGACTTCGGCATTTTTGCCTATATAGATCGGACCGGTAGAGGCATTCAAAATGCAATGACTTAAAACCGCACCAGGTTCAATAAATATGTTGGAGGGACTTACCGTTTGTACTGTTTCGGGAATGGGTTCGGAAACACGGTTTTCGGTAATGAGTTTGTAATCTTCACGCAATGCCCAATCGTTCCACTGGAAAATATGCCAGGGATACTGCAGAATTTTTACTGATTCATAATCGGGTAAGCTTTCGGGATCATCGGCATGCGCAATAACCGACTGAACAAAGCGGGCGGATGGAACGATATTGGCAGCAAATACAATGGAATTATCCGGCGGTAATTCATCTTTTCGCAGTACTGTAACCTTTTGCTGCAGCATCAGCTCCCACTTTTGACGTATGGTAAGAATACCGATACGGATGTCGGCTACAGAACGCGTTTGTGAGAAGGGGAATAAATGATTGGTTACTTCTTTATCTGTGAGAAATACCGGCTTCGTCATACAGAATTTTTTTACCGCAGAGACGCTGAGATGCAGAGCGTACACAAATTATTCCTCTGCGGCTCAGCGTCTCCGCGGTTATATTCTTGATGTATATAGGTTTTACAACAACTTTGCCCTTCGCACTACACTCATCACAAAACCGATGATCATGATAATGGTTCCCAGCCATACCAGATTGATAAAGGGGAACTGCAATACCTTCAGCGCCAGGAACGGCGTTAAGCGTGATGATTCCTTTACACTTATTTCAAGGTGTTTATCGTCTGCAACACGGGTAAGACCAATTGCCAGCCCCTGCGAATACAAGGTATCCATTATTATCTGTGCTCCGTTATTGCGAACATAAAACACAGGATGGGCACTTAGCTTTTGCTGTTCTTTTGTTATCACGCTCAGGTTCGCCATAAGGGCTGTATCCTTGCTGGTAAACTGGTATTTCTTATCGTGCGGGTTCAGCGTAACGCTATCGAGGATCATGTATCCTGCAGAATAGAAAATAGTATCGCCGGTTTTTACCACATGATTGCTGAACTGTGCTGTGTCTTTATCCTCCATTACCGAACTGGCATGGTTCACATAGCTGAAGATGTCTTTATTCCAGTAATGTTTTGAATCAGGATTGTTCGACATGCCTTCGGCGCCTTTGGTATTCTTAATTAAATCAGGGTACAGACTGAAATGATCTTTTCCATCCTTTTTTTCCATGTCTACCCTGAAATAAGTGGTGCGTCCGTTGGCGCTTACAGAATCTTTTACATAAGTGGCCCAGTAAGAACCCATATCTGTACGAACATCTTTGAAAAGGGTAAGATTTTCAAAACCTTCACGCGGCTTTTCTGGTCCGAAATTCAATGGGTTGAATGTATTTACCGAGAGTATCTCTTTTTTTGAAGAAGAAATGAGTATGCCTGCAAGCAGTAATCCAAAACCCGCATGCGCTACAGAAGCGCCGGCAGCTTTTAGCTTACAATGCAAACCGGTATAAATATAGGAGGCATTGGCAATTAAGGAATATACGGCAGCGAACATGGCCAGGTGAATGGCAGATAGAAAGCCAATACCGTATTTATTATAATTAATGTGACCGAAATAACTGATGCAGGCCGACACAATCACCGAAGCAACCGTTGCCCACAATATTTTTTTACCAAACCAGGCTTTCGCGGTGGTTTTATATTTCAGGTATTGTGAAATGGCAGTAAGTACGCCTATTACAACAGCTACGAAGATCTGGATACGGTTATAGGGAAATTCTTTGTCTTCACCAATCACCCAGTTGGTGCCAAATACTTTATTGAAAATAGGGAAAGAAGTAGGTACAATAATCGCCATGGCTGCCAGGAACAATACGAGCGATCCGATAAACATCCAGAATTCACGGCTGTTGAATTCTTCTTCTCTGGCAATATGCGGGATCTTTTTATAGCGTGTTATCAATAACGCCAGCGATGGGACCACAAAAATAAATACCCATGAGCGCAGTTGCCAGTTCATACCCGAGTCAACAAAGGCATGCACAGAAGTATCCTGCAGATCGCCGCTTCTTGTTAAATAGGTTGAATATAATACAAGCAAAAAACTCACTATAAAGAACAGGTGTGTAGCCCGTAATGAATGCCCGGTTGAGTTATAAATTACCTGTGTATGAATACCGGCGATCAGTACCAGCCAGGGTACCAGCGAAGCATTTTCAACAGGGTCCCAGGCCCAGTAGCCGCCAAAAGTGAGCGATTCATAAGCCCATGCGGCGCCCATCATAATACCCAGGCCCAAAATAGCGCCCGAGAACAATGACCATGGAAGGGCGAGCTTCGTCCAGCCACCAAAATCTTTTTTCCATAAACCAGCTATTGAAAAGGCAAAAGGAACGATGGTACTGGCAAAACCTAAAAACAAGATGGGCGGGTGGATCACCATCCAGTAATTCTGTAATAACTGGTTCAAACCATTACCGTTATGAATTCTGGGTAAACTTAAATAATCAGGTCCGCTGAAGATCGGCGCATCCTGAAACTGGTGCCTTGTTAATAAGAATGGATTGCTGCCTACACGTACATTAAAAATATAAATGCCCAGGATCATCGTAGCCAGGCAAAGCTGGGCAAAACTGATCACCGTCATAACCGGCGCTTCCCACTTTTTGGCGGTGCGGATCAGCACTGTTCCGATTACAGCATGCCAGAAGGTCCACAATAAAAAGCTGCCCTCCTGCCCTTCCCAGATACTGCTGAGCAGGTATTTGGGTGAAAGAGACCGGTCGCTATGGTTCCAGGCGTAAAAATATTCGTGAAAATGTTGAGAAATGATCAGGAAGATGACGCCTATTATCGACACAACCGAAACGGCGTCAACCATAAAGGCGGCGCGGGCCAGGCGTTTCCAGTTATCCTGGTCGGCGGTTAATGTGGCATTGGAGGCTTTAAAATAAGCAATGGTTGCAACCAGGGATGCTACCAGCGAAAGCACTACCAGAAAATGCCCTAACTGACCCGGTAACAGGTGTTCACCGATATAATTCATTACGTGATTTTATTTTTGACTCAGGTTGTTCTGCGCAGCTTTGGGATCGTCTTTATACTTGGAAGGACATTTAATCAGGATACCATCTTTACGGGTAATTTCAAATACATCGCCTTTCATCTTGCCTTTCAGCACAATACGATCGCTTTTTTCTATATCAAAAGGCTTTTCGAAATAATATTTTACCTGCGCTTTGTTTCCCAGTGAATCGGTAACATAAAATGTGGTAAGATTGGGATCTTTCGCAGGGTCGTATTGAATGGGCTGGGCAGAAGATTTATCGAGTTTAGCGATAATGGTAACAGCTTTACCTTGTTTCTGACGGGCCGAGGCCAGGGTTTCGTAGGTGCTCAAATCGGCCATAAAACTTAACAGGATCATGATACAGGCCGCAATGCCCACCAAAATAACAATATGGATCTTTTTCATATCTGTATTAGATGCTCCGCAAAGTTAGGTCAAAAATGAATTGACCAGTTGTATGATTTTCATCACCTGAAGGCAGTCACCAGGTGATTTTAACCCATTGGCCCGGAGTTTTTTCCTAACAAACGTAAGGTTGCTTAATTTTTTTTGCACGTTCCGTGTATCGCGCTAACTTGCATGCCGTTTTTTTTAGCAGTATGATATATGACAGATCTATCGCACTTTGATCCAAACGCGGCAAGTAATCCCAATAACAATGTATTTGGACTGCCGTTCACAGAAGACGACGCCAGGCTGGTTATATTACCGGTTCCCTGGGAAGTAACTGTAAGCTATAACGCCGGAACAGCCCGCGCAGCTGACCATATTTTTAAAGCCAGTATGCAGGTAGATCTTTTCGACCCTGACACCAAAGAATGTTGGCGACAGGGTTTTTTTATGCGCGTTCCGGATAAAAAAATATTGTTAAAAAGCGATTACCTGCGCAAAGAAGCCGAACTATACATCGATTATATTTCCAAAGGTGAAATACTGGAGAAGAATTTCTTCATGTGCAAATCGCTAAAGGAAATTAATGAGGGCAGCATATTTTTGAACAACTGGGTACAGGACCAAACCCGCCAGTTGCTTAACAAAGGCAAACTGGTAGCCCTGCTGGGCGGCGACCACAGCATAGCGCTGGGCTTTTTTAAAGCCATGGCCGAACAACATGGCGAATTTGGCGTATTGCAGGTTGATGCCCACTGCGACCTGCGCGAATCATATGAACTTTTCAAATACAGCCACGCGAGTGTTATGTATAATGCGCTCAAGGAAATTCCTGCTCTTACCCGTTTGGTGCAAATTGGCGCCCGCGATTACTGCCAGGAAGAATGGGAGTTCATTCATAAGAATAAAGACCGGGTAACTACCTATTTTGATAAAGACATTAAAGAGCGCCAGTATGAAGGCGAAACCTGGAAGCAGATCACCGATGAAGTAGTGAATGCACTGCCTGAAAAAATACTGTTAAGCTTTGATATCGACGGACTCGATCCTAAATTATGCCCCAGTACAGGTACGCCCGTACAAGGCGGTTTTGAAACAGAACAGATCTTCTATCTCCTGAAAAAGATCATACAGAGCGGCCGCCGGTTCATCGGTTTCGACTTAAGCGAAATAGGTGTGGGCGACAATAACGAATGGGACGCCAATGTGGGCGCTCATATTTTATGGAAATTAGCCAATCTGTTAGTGGCCAGCAATCAATAAAAATAATGAATTTCCAATGTTGAATATTGAATTTCGAAGTGAATGCACTTCAATATTCATCATTCAAAATTCAATATTCAATATTACCATATGGTATATGATTACGTTGTAACGATCAAAAATAGGCACAACCGCTATATTGATGTAGTTGGCATTTTGCTGAGTCTTTTTTCGGTCGTTTGTTTTACGTGGCAATTTATACAATCCCTGGAGCTTTCACCCAGTCCTACCCTGGCGCCCCCGATAGGCGTTATAGCAGTGCTGGGTATTGTTTTATGGAATCTTTATCAGGCTGGCAAAGGACGAAAAGTATATTATAGCCGCGCCCTGCTGATCGCAGCCCTGGTATGGATGAAAATGCCCTACTTTCAATGGCTCGTTTTTGTTTTTATTATACTCGGCCTGCTCGAATACCAGGCTAAACACTCCCTGGAAATAGGCTTCTCCGATAAACAGATCTTCTACAATTCCCTGTTCAAAAAAGTTTACAACTGGAATCAGTTCAGCAACATCGTGCTGAAGGATAACCTGCTCACACTCGACTTTACCAATAACCGCCTTTTGCAACTCGAAGTAGAAGATGACGAAGAAAGCGAGGCAGATGAGGAGGAATTTAATGACTACTGCAGAAGGCAGCTGAGTGCCGTGAATCGGCAATCGGCAATCGGCAAATAACAGCCGCGAACCGGCCATCCATTCAGCGGCTATTTAAACTGCCGACTGCCAATTCACGATTCCCGATTGCCGACTCACGATTGTTAGTTACTTTTGCCCGCAAATTGCATGATATGGATTTTTTGGCTCCCTTAAAAATAGAGGCGTTGAATTCGGGTGTTTCAACCGGTTTAACCTCCTTGACCGCCCATGGCGAAAAAATTGAATCTTATTCACCTGTAGATGGTAAGCTGATTGGAACTGTACAGGCTGCCGATAAAAACGATTATGAAGCAGTAGTAGCCAAAGCTCAGGCTGCATTTATCGAGTGGCGCACCTGGCCTGCTCCCAAACGCGGCGAAATTGTACGCCAGATCGGCGAAGCCCTTCGCGCTAAAAAAGAACCTTTAGGCAAACTCGTTTCTTACGAAATGGGTAAAAGTCTGCAGGAAGGATATGGCGAGGTGCAGGAAATGATCGATATATGCGATTTTGCGGTAGGGCTTTCCCGTCAGTTATACGGGCTTGCCATGCACAGCGAACGACCCGGTCACCGCATGTACGAACAATGGCATCCGTTAGGCATTACAGCCATTATTTCGGCTTTTAATTTCCCTGTAGCCGTATGGAGTTGGAATTCGATGCTTGCCTTGGTTTGCGGAAATGCATGTATCTGGAAGCCTTCGGAAAAAACGCCCCTCTGCGCCATTGCCTGCGCTAATATCATTTCAGAAGTATTCAAACGTAATAATGTACCCGACGGACTTAATGGTCTTGTGGTGGGTGGCCGCGAAGTGGGTGAATGGCTGGCCGCTGATAACCGTATTCCGTTGGTTTCGGCAACCGGTTCAACCCGTATGGGCAAAGCCGTAGGCGCTACCGTGGGTGCACGGCTTGGCAGGGCGCTTCTTGAACTGGGCGGCAACAACGCCATCATTGTTTCAAAATATGCCG
>Ga0105237_10004514_pt1 | contig 16078 bp, 10 predicted proteins | sample KBSC24metaG_FD_81520 | JGI IMG/M metagenome (GOLD analysis project Ga0105237, IMG submission 81520) | Corn rhizosphere microbial communities from Kellogg Biological Station, Michigan, USA - KBS C2-4 metaG | ecosystem: Host-associated > Plants > Roots > Rhizosphere > Soil | place: Michigan, USA... | reverse complement strand
TCGAGTCGGTCCTGCTGGACCGCCCAGTGAAGGGATGTCGTTCCATCCGGATCGGTTTGATTCACTCGATCTGCCGCCACGCCCGCCGGTGCACCGGACAGCACGATGGCTGTCGCGATAATCGATCGCAGTCTGCGCATTTCCCTATAGCTCCGCCTTACCCGTGCTCTCGCCCAAGCTATCCGTAGCCACGCCGACCTTATCCAGCATCGCCCGCACGACGTTCGAAAGAGGTGGCTCGTTCCGGAAGACAATGTGGCGTCCTCCCTGGAGCCGGCCCGCTCCGCCGCCGGCCAGCACGATCGGCAAGGGGCTGTGATCGTGCACGTTGCCATTGCTGATCCCGGCGCCGTAGAGCAGCATGGAATTGTCGAGCAGATTGCCTTCGCCATCCGGGGTGTCTCGCAGTTTGCCCAGGAAATACGCGAGCTGCTGCACATGATACGTGTCGATTTTCGCCACCTTGGCCCGCTTTTCCGGTTGGTTGTCGTGGTGTGAAACCGAGTGATGGGAGTCCGGCACGCCGGCCTCGGGGTAACTGCGCCCGCTTCTTTCCCCGGCGAACATGAGCGTGGTGATGCGCGTAATGTCGGACTGGAACGCGAGCACCTGAAGATCGAACATCAGACGAATGTGATCTTCGAACTTCTCGGGCGCGCCCAGGGGCCGCGACATTCCCGCGGTGAACGTGGGCGACTCCGTGTTCTGAGCCTGCACCCGTCCGAGGCGAAGCTCCACCTGGCGAATCGAATCGAAATACTGGTCTATTCTCTGCCGGTCGGGCGCGCCGAGCGAACCCTGAAGTTGCTTCAGCGCGCCGGTCACGGAGTCGAGAATGCTTCGATTCTCGCGAATCCGGACGGCTCGCTGCTGGCTGTCCCTGCCCTCGCCAAAGAGCCGTTCAAACACCAGCCGGGGATCGTTCTCGATCGGCAGCGGCGTGGTCGCGGAACTCCAGGAGACTGTATTGCTGTAGGCGCAGGTGTAGCCTTCGTCGCAAAGCGGGGACGCCTTTCTATCGTCGATTCCCAATTCGAGCGACGGCAGCAGGTTGTCTTTGCCCAGCGATTTCGCCGCGATTTGGTCCGCTGTAATTCCCAGAAACAGGTCAGCGCCCTGGGTGCGCTTGGCATGGCAGCCACTGAGGAAGGCGCCGGTGGCGCGCGAGTGATCGCCAGCGCCATCGTTCACACGATCAGCCGAATGTAACGCCAATCCGGAAAGGACGTTCACGCGCTCCCGAAACGGCTCCAGCGCTTTCAAAGTAGGAGAGAAGACAAACTCTTTTCCGACTCCCGATGGCGTCCATGCCGCGATGTTGGCGCCATTGGGAATGTACATGAAGCTCAGCCGCGGGATGGCCTGGGGAGCGGCACCGAATGCCGGCACCATCGCATCGAGGACGGGCAAAGCGAGCGTCGCGCCGACTCCACGCAAAAATGACCGGCGATCCACCGCTTTCCTGGTGATGAACATGGGTCTAATTTCCTTTCAAGTCAAGTCGATTTGCCTCGGGTTCTAATGGCTGTGACATACGCATCTGGAACGGCCGGCTGGATACGATTGCAGTGACCAGAGTTGAGAAGCGGTAGTCGTCCTTTTGCGCGGCACGCACCGCGTCACGAATGGCAGGGGCGTCGTACCAATCGGCGCCTCTTCCCAAGGCGAAGGTGAGCAACTTCTCCGTCAGGGTGTACACGAACTGGTCGGATCGTTCATTCAAAATTTGGCGGAGGCCCGCCACGCCTTCGAACTTCGTTCCATCCTGCAGCTGCCCGGATGCGTCTATCTTTTGAGGATTCAGATCCGCCGGACCGTTGGTCTCAACTGTTCGCCATCTTCCGGTGGCATCGAAGTTTTCGAGACCGAGGCCCAAAGGATCCATGTGCGCGTGGCAGCTCGCGCACGCGGGATTCTTCCGATGTTCCGCCAGGCGCTCGCGCACCGAAAGGACTTTGGCACCCTCACCCGCCTCCGGCAAGGCGGGAACATCTGGTGGCGGCGGTGGCGGAGGACTGCCGAGGAGCGTATCGAGAATCCATTTCCCTCGCAACACCGGTGAGGTCCGGGTCGGATAAGAGGTCGCGGTCAGAATACTTCCCTGCCCCAGAAGGCCGCCGCGAATACCGTCGCTCAGCTCCACGCGCCGGAACTGGTCTCCGTACACGCCTGGAATTCCGTAATGCCTGGCCAGGCGTTCATTGACGAAGGTGTATTTCGCATTCAGCAGTTCGAGTACGCCCTGATCGCTCAGCAGGACGCTCTGGAGCAACAGCTCCGTTTCCTTGATGAAGGACTGCCGGAGACTGGCGTCGAAATCGCTGAAGAGGATCGGATCCGGGTGAGCGGCTTCTGTGACTCCCAGCTGCAGCCACTGGGACCCAAAGTTGGTGGCCAAGTTGCGCGCGCGTGGATCGGCTAGCATGCGCCGGACCTGACTCTTCAAGACTGCCGGATCCCGTAGCTGGCCACGTTCGGCGGCTTCCCGTAATGGCTCATCCGGAACAGTGCTCCATAGGAAAAATGACAGACGCGAAGCAAGTTCCAGATCGCTGATAGGGTAGGGTGTATTCGCGGCCACGCGAGGCGGGTCGCGCTCTATTCGAAACAGAAAAGCCGGATCCATGAGCATGCGCCGGATCCCGGAGGCGATTCCCGCCTCGAAAGTGCCTTCTTTCCGGCCTTCGCCATAGGCAGTGAGAAGTTGATCCATCTCGCCGCTAGTAACCGGACGACGGAAGGCACGATGCGACAGGTTTTCCAGAATCTTGTTTGCGCAGGCCGTCTCCTCCGCCGGCACGCTGGGCTTGCAGGTCAGAATGCGACGCCTGCTGTGGGTGTCCGCGGAGCCTTGCGCGCTAAACGGGCCGGCCACGGTAACCGAATCTACTCCTAGTAATCGAGGTGGACCGCCCTGTCCGGATACGAGCGGCTGTTGTAGCTGATCCGTCAGACCCTCAAACCGGGTGAGAAACGCCGCGGTTATGTACCTTTCTCCAGCCTTCACGAAAAGACGCACTTCAAGCGCCGAATCCGCCGACGCAGACTGCTGCTCTCGCTCCACCTTGGTCAACTTTTTCGCCGGCTTGGCGGGGCGGGCCAATAACTCGTCAGCGGTCGCCGTGAGCGGCTCTTTAACCGTTTCAGTCGAGCTGATTGCGAACAGGCCGGCGCGCTCGCCATCGACCGCGATTTCAAGACGCTGCGGAGGATTGGCGTTGTCCAGACCAAGAATCGCCGTCGTGATGCGCTGCAGTTTCACGCGGATGGTGTACTCGCCGTCCACCGGGAATCGATACGTAAACGCAGTTCCGCCGCGGGTACCAAAGGGTAGGCCCTCGATCCACTCCCGCTGTGGAACGGTGAAGTCGACGCGATGCGTGTAGACATCCGGATCGATCCTCCCTGTTAGGCCTCCTGTCGGCCCGAGAGCCATAGCGGTGACGCGATTCGCGACCGAGAGATAGCGTTCGAGCAAAAGCGGAGAGAGACCTAACACGTCACCGTTGTTGTCAAAACCGAAGCTGGTGTCGTCCTGGGGCAGCAGTGAGGCGTCCCGCGGACTGAGGTCGGCCTGAAACAGGTCGCGGACTGCGTTCAGATATTCGGTCCGGTTCAGGCGATGCAGCATCATGGGACGGCCCGGGTTCGGGTGAGCCGTCGCCGCTTGGTCTAGGGAAGTCTCCAGAGATGTCACGAAGGCATCGGCCGTGGCTTTATCCGGTTTGGGCGCCGCGGCTGGCGGCATCGCGCGGCTGCTCACTTTCCGGACAACTTTTTCCAGAATCTCTCCGCTAAGCGCGACGTCGCTCAGATTCACGTTCTCGAGCGACAACCCCGCGGTGCGCAGCTTGTTGCTATGGCAGGTGACGCAATACTTATTCAAGAAAGTGCTCTGCCCGGCGAGGGCGAGGCCATCCTGTCCCAGCGCGGCCACGCCCGAAGTCAGGACTATCCAGAGAACGCGATAGTCGAAGAAAATTCGAGGTTTAGTCGTCAGACGATTCATGCTCCCGCTTCTACTGCGAATGGCAAAATGATCAAGCTGACGGAGATTGGTTCGGGCAGACAATGCCCAGGGTAAAACTTCTAAAAGACGCCCAAAACTACCATGGGGCCGAGGTACGGTCAAGAGGTTACCGTAACCTCTAAGCCTAAGCTGCTGAGGGCACGGATGTCTCCCTCGCCAATACCCTGCCGATAAAGACACTTCCGGACGATGGTTTGGGATATAATGCGTTTGGAGTAGCTCTTGTTAGCGCGCTTCCTGCCATTGTTTGGCCTGCTCTTCGTGGGCTCTTTGATCGGTCGTTCGTTCGGGCCCCAGCCCGGTAGCGTCGCGGTGTACTTTCAGGGCGCCCCACCCAATTCCGGCGTAGCCTTAGATTCGCTGAAGACAGAACTGACATCGCTGCTAAACGGCGCTACCTATAAGATTCAATGGGGCGATTCCAAACAACCCGTGGTTACTGGGGGAACTCTGGTGGTAGTCGAATTCCGAGGTGCGTGCCTACCAGCTTCCCTGGCCGTGCCGGACGCGACTTCTTTCGAGAAATCATCAGGTTCTTCTTTGGCGTCTAGCCAAGTAATGAGTGAACGAATTTTGCCCTTCATCTCCCTGGACTGTCGAGCGCTCAATGATCTCCTTGGTGTTCCCATCGCCCAACTACCGGCCGGACAACGCGATCTCGTCTACGGGCGGGCCATGGCACGGCTGCTGGCGCACGAGCTCTATCACTTCTTAACGCAGACCACACACCACAGCAAATCGGGAATTGCCAAAGCCGCAGTGAGCGCGACGGACTTGCTATCGGACCACTTTGACTTCGACGGTGAAGCTTTCGCCAAACTGCACGCTTCCCTTCTTCCGGCCCGGCAACACGCGGCCGCCCTGGACCGCGCCGCGGCCAAACACAGCGACCACATACTGTAGACCCACTACTTGCCAGATACATCCAGATAAACCTTGAGGATCAGGCTGTTCGTGCTGCTGGGTACTGCCCCCGCATTGTTCGGCGTGGCCGTTTTATCGTAAGGAAATCGATAAGGCGACGCGCGAATTCCACCGTAAATGTATCCGACCAGCGTCTTTTTGCCCCGCAGCGGCTCCAGGTCTAATATATCCGTCCCAGGATAAGCGCGCGCAAGCTGAGGCGCCGGAATGAACACCGCGCCTGTACCCAAAAACGCGGGGAGCCCCGCCGTCTGGACGACTTCGGACGTTTCCACCTTGCCTACCCACTGTTTTCGCTGGATCGTCGAGATCTGATCGCTCCATTGCAACCCATCCAGATATTCCGGCTCGGTCTTGCTGCCCACCTTCGGATTCTCGACGAACCTTTGCGCGGCCGCGTCCCATGAGAACCTGCTGATCCCTCCGAAGAGTGTCGTGTACATCACTACTCGAGATGTCGCTCCAGCTTTCTCATAGAGAAGCAGGGTCGGACAGGAATAGGCGTTCATCTTTTGATCGAAGCCGCTATCGACCATCGGCTTGCCGTTTCCGAACAGGTACACAGGTTTGCTGTAATTGAGTTGCGTTTGGGGAGTGAATACGCCTCCATAAGCAGCCAGCCCAAGACCGTCCGTCGATAGGATTGGAGTAACGTTCAGATCACGTCGATGGAACTGATCCTCGTCCTCGAACGTTTCCACTACGCTGACGTCCAAACGGCCCGGTGAGCCATCGGTGATCTTCAGTTTTCGAATCTGGTTCAAATAGACCTGCGACACTGCGTCCGCATTGTGCTCTGCCTGGCCTTCAAATGCAAGGTAGCTGCCGTTGAAGGTATGTCCCATTACCAGATAAAAGAATCCATCGGCGAGTTTGATCAAGCCGCCTCCGGCAGACTGTACGGCCTTGCTTTCCGCGAAGGAGACACTTGCGGCCGCAATCTTTCCGTGCATGACGCTTTCAATTAACTGGGGAAGATCTACGCGAGAAATCACCGGGACGGTGACCCATTTACCGGTGCCATCCTCGCCATAACCGCCAGCGATGTAAAGCTCCGGACCATCCTGGAAATAGAGTTGCGCTGTAGATGCCCATTGACTTCGGACCACTGCCAGACTCTCCGGCAACTGATCGACCGACGCGTGGTACGTCCGAGCCGGGGTCACCGTGGTATCGATAACCCAGACCTCGCGGTTCGCGTCAGACCGGAGGAATTCAGCCGCTCCCCCTCCAACACTGTGATAGCCAGCCTTGCGGCCGCCTAGAAAGACCCAGCGCCCTTCCAACTGGGCGAACGAAAAGGATTGAATGCGGGGTGCGCCGGGGAACTGGCTGCTCGCGTCCTCCGACGCATCTACGGCAAAGGGAAGATTCCCGGGAAGCACGGCCGCCAGAAGGAGCGTGGTTAAAGGGAGATTCATCATGTTGAACTCACGCCAAGACTTTTGCCAGCGGCGTTTCGGATTCCAACCGCTCGAACTCCGCCGTCATGATCTGTCGTATCACTTGAGGGGAACGCTCTCTCAGTCCTTCGCACGCCCGTGCGACGAAACCGGTCATATTGGCGACCGCGAAACTAATCCCATACACATTGCGTTCGGGCGGTCTTCCAGGGAGCGGCCTGGGGAATCCTGGAGCCAGAAAGCGAGTGTATCCCTGACCGTCTTCGATCCGATAGCGATCGCGGGGCAGCGACCAGTCCAAATCGACGCCAATGGCACCATCCAGGATGCCGGGAAGTACACCGTCAAGTCCATTATTGCGGGCCGCGATCACCACGATTCCTGCTGCAGTCGCCCGCGCGACAATAGATTGCATCTCCTCCCGATATTCCAAATTCGGAGTTCCTAAGCTCAGATTCACCAAGTCCATGCCTTGATCGATGGACCATTCGATCGCCTCAATGACATGAGGCGTGGTGGTGCGGAGAGAATCGCCGAAGATCTTTAGCGCGTAATACTCCGCGCCCGGCGCCTTTTCCTGAATGGCCGCAGTGACGGCAGTGCCGTGACCGAGTTTGTCATCGGCCAAATCACCGTCTGTTCCTGTGAAACTCAGACTCACGCCGCGCGTTGGGGCCATGATGTGTGGATGCCGGAGGTTCACGCCGCTGTCTATGACCGCGATTTTCAAGCCACGTCCAGTCGCGTTCGCGAACGCCAGCTCGCTCATGCGGCGACCCCGGGATATACGACGCTACCGTTTTCGATGTGCACGATGTGATCCGCGGCCAGCGCCATGTGCGGCTTGTGAGTGATCACGATCATGGTCTTCCCAGCGAACCGCCACTGGAGATTCTCCAGCAGTTCGCGCTCTCCGTTCGGATCGAGCGCTGCGCTAGGCTCGTCCAGAATGATTACTTCCGGATTCGAGAGGAATGCGCGCGCGATTGCCACACGTTGGCGTTCCCCGGTCGAAAGCGTCAATCCTCGCTCACCCGCCATAGTATCCAGTCCTTCAGGAAGTCTCCGCATCAATTCCCCGAGTCCCGCCGCTTCCGCCGCCGCTTCTACTGCGGTCCGCGAAATCCCAATCTGTGGATACGAAATGTTCCAGAGCAACGTCCCATGCATCAGGTGCGGTGACTGTTCGATGAGCACCACTCTTCTCCGTAGATCCTGAAGTTTGAGCATCCGTACGTCAACGCCGTCGATAAGCACCGTGCCGCTCTCGGGATCCAGAAGCCGGACGAGAAGGTCCGCGATCGTCGACTTGCCGGCCCCGCTCGACCCGACAAACACCGAGAATCGTCCCGCCGGAATCTCCAGAGAAACGCGATTCAGAACCGTCCGTTCTTCGTGACGTACCGTAACGTCCCGCAGTTCCAGACTCTTCCGGATCGCTAGTAGGGGCCAGGCGCCCGGGCGTTCGACGACCTCGGCAGGAGTATCCAGCAGTTCGAGAACCCGGCCCAGCGATACTCGCGCCGACGACAATGACGCCGAGAGTCCCAGCAGGTTTTGAACCGGCGAAAGCAGGCGCGCATGGTACGCCATGAAGGCGACTAACGTTCCTATGGTCATCTGGCCCAGAATGATTTGGCGGCCTCCGTAAAGAAACACGGCAACGGTGGCGATGGTGAGAATCGTTCCCGGCATCGTGCGCCCCAGTAACGATGTCCGCTGAAACCTGAGCAATGTCGAGACGAACGCCTTATTACGGATGCGAAACCGGTCCATCTCGAAATCACTCGCGTTGAAACAAGCCACCAGCCGGTTCCCCAATAGCGTTTCGACGAACAGCGTGCCGATCTCAGCGCTGCGCTCTCGCAATTCGCGGACCAGCGCGGTAATCCGCACCTGATAGCGGTGAAATAGCCATATCGAGCCCGGAACCAATACGATCCCAACAACGAATAGATTCCAACTCAACCAAACCATCATCGCCAGGCTGCCCACGGCAAACAGGACGTTGCTCAGTGAAGATAAGAAGGAGTCCGCGGAAATGCGCTGGACTTCGGCCACGTCTCCGTTGAGTCGCGAGACCAGGTCGCCCAGACGCGACCGCGCGAAAAATCTGGGAGAAAGTGTATGCAGATGCCGGTACACCTCCAGCCGTATGTCGAACAGCATCGACGAGGACAGCCGCATGTAGCCGTACCCCGAAATAAAGCTCAACACCACGCCGCCCACAGTCGCCGCGAACATAAGTCCTGCGACCACGAACAGCGCACGCATGTCCCGGCGCATAAGCGCGTTGTCCACCAGATACTTCGACAAATAGGGCTGCGCCAATCCCATCGCCCCGCCGATCAGGCTGATGCAGATCATGAGGAGCAGCGATCCTGCATATGGCCGCACAAACCGCTTCATCCTCAGGAAGTCGCGCCAGTCTCGGTATGGTCGGAGATCTGCGGTGGGTTTCATGCCGTGTGCGGTGGCGCGTCTATTCAGTCGGCGGCAGCGTAATCAGATTGGTCGTGGTGTCTTTCTTCAGGTCGATCAGCTTCAGCGACGTAAGCGTTTTGGCATCCCAAATCTCAAGTGTCGGCCCGGCACCATACAGATACAACTTGCTGCCGTCGCCGCCGACCGCGAATTTGAACGTAGGACGCGTGTCGAAATCCTGTTTCTTGACGACCTTGTGATTCGCCAGATCCCACAGCCACCATTCCGTGGAACGGTTGCCGCCCACGCCAGTAGGCATGACCGAGTAACCCCACTTTTTGTCGGGCGACAATTGGAATCCCGTCATCGGAAGTACCGGCCCGATGGGAAAGTAATCCACTTTGCGAGTGGACAGGTCTATGGTTGCCATCCCCAGAGTCGGTTTATGGACAATCGAATCGACCGCAGTGAATACCGACGTTACTTTATTCGGCTCATCGAAAGGATCAGCGTTGGCCGTCAGCCGATAGGGAGATGCTCCCGGAAACGGCGGTTGTGCCAGCTCGATTGTGTCCACTTGGGTGAACGTGGCCAGATCGAACACTAGAATGTTCTCTTGGAATACGTATAACAGCTTGCCGTCTTGCGACACCTTATAAGTGCCGTTTCCAAAACCCTGCTCCATGCCCTTCGGGAAAGGCCAGGTCTTCGCGATTTTCTTTTCCTGAACGTCCAGGGCGACGAACACGGGAGTATCGATCCGATACTGATCGATGTCCTTAATCACCACTCGCATGGTCGTGTAAATATAACGGCCGGTGGGATCCGGCACCAGCCCGGTCGCTCGCCTGGGTTTGTTGCGCTCGTCACCCAGGTTGAAGCTACTGACGATCTTGCGTGTCTTCAGGTCGACCATCTCAAGAAGCATCTGCGTCGATAAAATATAGAGGGTCTTATTATCGAGCGAGAGGGCCGTGGTGCGGGGAATTCCTCCTAGCGCGATCTCATCCACCACAGCCTGCTTCTCTTCATCAATGACGAGAAGCTTCTTGTCGAGTGTGCCCACATACATCAGCTGAGCTGCCGATAAGGCGCCACAGCCGGCCAGCGTCAGGAGTGCAGGAAGAAACGGTTTCATAGACGGACCTCCACTTTTCGAATAGGAAACTACGGGAATACGATGTCCACTTCGCGCCAGTCGTTGGCGGCCGAAGCGCATTTGTCAGTCCAGTTCGGGGCATTATTCAAATGATCCGGAACCTGCGCGGGCCAACCGCAACCGAGATGGCAATCGAAAAGATCGCGTTCCACCGGCTGACAAAGTCCGGCCGTACCACCCGAAACGTCCACTTCCCATCCCGGCGTGAAGTTCAGCGTGCAGCCCATCGGGTAATAGATCTTGCCTTCCCCGCCGCGTTCCTGCAGCGCCTGCACCTCGCCGGTCATGGCGATCACTGTTTCTTCCACTTTTCGTGCCTTACGATTCATTGCTTTCATGGAATTCATGTTTGTCTCCTTGTCGGTCAATTACTGTTCGTCGAAGCGTTTCAAGAAGGACGGGTTGTGGACGCTAATCGCGCCGTAGACCCGTAAACACAGGTCGTTCCAGCCGCGGATCCAATCGCAGTAATGCAGATTGGCCGCTGAGGTATCTCCGTAATGCACGAATGCTTCGTGGTAGCATCCGCCCGCGCACGTCGGCCGCGACCAGCAGGTGCTGCAATCGGTCCGCGCCGACAGATTGTGGGTTTCGAGAAACTCGTTGCGTGCATGGTGATCGACGCCGCCATTCTGGACGTGGCCCATTTTCCCTACCGGCGAATCCACGAAGCGATGGCACAGGCTGACGTTGCCGGCGGTACCGACTCCTAGAAGTCCCAGGCCGGCGCCGCACGGGTAGGCTTTGCTGATGCCCGAGTGCAGATCTTTCAACGTGTCGTTCGCGTTGGTGAAACCATGCTGCTTACCCGCGATCGCCCAATCACGATATTCAAACGCGAGATCCTCAAATCCGCCCAGCACGCTGTCCATCTTTTGCGGACCAATGTGATAAAGACGATCGGGATTCGAGGTCGCCGGCGAGAATCCGACAGCCTTGAAGCCGACTTCCTGCGTCAGATGCTGATAGATCCGGCGCACGTGGGAAACGCCCGCGCTCAACGTCACGCGAGCGCCTATGGAATTCGTCTTGTGCCGGGCTAGAAGCATCTTGACGCGAGGCACGATCACGTCGTAACTTCCGCGGCCGTCGTGGAAAACGCGCATCCGATCGTTCAGTTCGCGATCGCCGTCCAGACTGACCGTGACGCCGATCCGGTGTTCCGCCATAAAGTCGACGATCTGCTCGGTAAGCAGCGTCGCGTTGGTGGTCAGGCTAAACTCGACGGTCTTCCCCGCCTCGCCGGCCTTCCGCTTCGCATAATCGACTGTGGCCCGCAGCATTGGGAAATTCAATAGTGTTTCCCCGCCGAAGAAGGTCACATGAATGGAAGGCCGGGCAGCCGATTCACGAATCAACAGATCGATCGAAGACTCGGCGATCTTGTTGTCCATGTACTTCGGCTTGCCTTCGGTATTCGTGATCTTGTCGTCACTGTATTCGTAGCAATACCCGCAGGCCAGGTTGCACTGATTCGTCACGTTCAAAACGATGCGCTGGAGCGGAAAAGATCCAGCCGGCACCTTCGCAGGTTTCGAAATGCTATCGCCCCGTCCGATGACCTCAGCCTGCTCCAGTTCGAGCAGCGCGGTTTGGATCTCGCGGGCTGTGTAACTCCGGCCCAGGATCTCTATCAGTTCTTCTCTGGTGCGGCCTTGCGCGCGGTCGCGCCCTCCGAACTGATCGATGATTTCCTGGCCGATGGCATCTAGCCCGAAGATGGCCCCGCTAGGCACCAGATAAAGAAACCGAATACCGTCCGATTCAAAGGCGTGATACTCGCGCAGCCGGTAGGCTGGCGACGCAGTGACCGGAACCATTGTTGCGCTCATTGGCCTACCTCGGGCTGATCGTATTTGATGTACACGGGTATGGTCACAACCAGATAGGAACGTGCCTTCATAGGCTTTGGTCCCGATACGTCGTAGGTTGCTTCTACCCAAACATCTCCCCAGTTGTTCGTGGGAAGGTTATTGGCGTTCTTTTGCCGCTCGGGATTTGGACCTTCGAGATTGGGCGTGAATAATCCCGTATCGTTGATCATTCCGACGAACTTGACGTCATCGTCGTCGGGTGTCGAATAGAATTCCGACATGGTCCAGTGGGCTGGAACGGGTCCCAGCGGGATGTCGTCGGCAGTCATCGGAATTCCATCCAGTCCGCTGGAGTATGCGATCGCTTCGAACTGGGCGAACTGTTTCGCGGCAACGGTTCCGCCCAGCCGCGCCATATTGGCATCCGGTAGAGTCTTTATATAGGCGATTTGATCGTAGATCGCCACAGCTTTCTCTGCGGTCGAACGGCCCAGTGAGATGTTTCGAATTCCGGGCAGCAGTTTCGCATCTACGGCGACTTCAACCGTCGCCACGGTGGGACTGCGCCGGACGACCCGTTTGACGGCGATACCCGCGCCGAAATCGAAATCCGCCGGCTTCATGTCCGCCGGGAGATTCGCGCCGTAGACTCGCAGCTCGGTGGTCGACGGAGATTTGAGTGAAAACAGACTTGCACCGGCGAGCATCGGAGCCGTATCGATCCGCGTGAGATGAGCATCGATTCCGAATTCCTGGTAACCACCCCAGAACAAACGGCCGTCCATCGTATTGCCGTCGCTCGAAACGAACAGCGCTTCGCGCCACTCCGTCGGATTGGTGCCGGGATCGGCCGAAGCGGGGCCAGTGTTGGTTCCAGTGCTACGTCCTCTCCAGCTATATCCCGTGTAAACGAGTCCCTTGCCTGTCCGGGTCAATGCATTTCCCGTCGTGGCGTACTCGATTTCCGTCTTGGTGGTGAAGTCATCCGGCGTTGCGCCTGCCTCGATGGTGACCGTGCCGAAAACGCGGCCCTTCCCGAGTTGATATCCGGTGAGCATCCACTTGCCCGCGAGCTTGGGGCTCTGCATGATACCTTTCCAAGCCGCCCATTCCGGCGTCATCAAGGGTTGATTCTTCGCTAGATACTCGACCGCCACGTCGCCTGGAGTCTTGCCATCCGCGCGCGGCGGAACCAGCGGCGGCGGCGCTGCTACCACCTGTGGATTGCCACCCGTGGGAGCTGACATGGTGACCGCTTCCTGACGGGTGGTCGGGGCATTACGAGCCCCCCCGCCGCCACCTGCCTCCCGGCGCGGTCGGAGTTGATTCTCGGCTCCTGGGAACAGCCCAAGGTGCATATTGATCAGCTTGTCGTAGTCGTCCTTGGTTCGGCGCTGCGTTAAGACGCGCCCAATGGTGTGGCAGTAGTTGCAGGTGTGCTGAAGAGCGTCGTCCGGAATTTTGTCGCTCTGGTCCCGATAAAGCCGATGCTCTGCCTCCCAGAACACCGGCTTGGCTTCTTCTGGCGCCAGCCCGTTATTGGCGCTCAGGAACCTGAGAATATCGCGGGCTTCTTCTGGCTTGATCACCAGGCCGTTGAGTCGAACCATGCGCTTGATGGCCTGCTCCCACACTTCCGGACTCGTCCGAATGTAGGAGAGGCGGCGCATCATGCCCTGCGCATCCCGCTGATGGCAGCCACCGCACTTGGTTATGGTGAGCTGGTCGTTGATCGGGATGCCTGCGCTCGACATGCTCTCCTGCGCACACAGCGTTCCGATCCCGGCCGAGCCAAAGAGAGCCAGATATATAAATCGGTTCATAAGACGCATGATTCCGTTCCTTTCCCGATCCTTAGAATGTAATGCGAGCAGTAATCTGGAGCTGGCGCGGGCCCGCTCCTTCCGCCGACTGCAAAGCGGTAATGGTTCCGAAAGCGGCCGTGTTGAACGTCGTATTCGGCGGAGCGTAGTTCGGATGGTTCAGAAAATTTGCGGCCTGACCACCCAGTTGTAACCGCAGGCCCTCGCGGAGGACAACGGACTTCGTTAGCGAGAGCGAGAGCGCTTCGGTTCCGGGGCCGATGATGGCGCCTACCGGCGAAGTTGGGTACCGGCCGATATTCGTCGTCGGAACCGCGTAGGCGGCCGGATTCAACCACCGCTGCGGCGTCGGATTATCCACATAGGGTGAAACGCCGTTGACGACGTCTGCTCTCCCGTTGCCTACCAACTGTGGGAAGCCGGTTCCAGATGGATCCGCACCTGAGGTGGTGACCGTCAAAAAAGGACCGGTCTGGAATAGAAGCACGCCTGCGAATTCCCAGCCGCCGACCAACGCGTCGACCGCTCTGTTGGCGTTTTTGAGAAGAGTACCCTGCTTCCCGAAGGGAACCTGATAGAGGAACGTAGTCAGGTACCGGTACCGGCGCGTGTAGGACACGTTACCGTAGTCGAGATGGGGATTCCGAAGATCGGTGACCACACCGCCGGATTCACCGGCAAACGCCGTCGGGTTATAGCCCTGGGCGTCGGTCAGGTTGCGCGTGAACGTATAACTGCTCTGGAATTGGATACCTCGCGATAGCCGTTTTGTGCCGACAGCCGTAAACGAGTGGTACCGCGCGACGCCCCCGTTAGTTTGAAGACGGACGTATCCGAACTGTGGGTACTTCAGCAGGGGACTGCCCGCCGTGAACCCAACGGTATTGGGAGCCAACTGATCCGGGTTACCCTGGCGATTCAGATTGTTCGCGAAACTGCCGCTATACGACAGCCGGATGGCGGAACCAAATCCGGGTTCCCGCTCCACCGTGAGATTCCACTGGTCGACCGTGGGGTCCTTATAGTGAATGTCCGCCGCCTGTTGGAAGAACTGCGTTCCGGGTTGGGCGAGTTTCGCGGGGAACGGATACGGGAAAGTCAGAGTAGGCTTCCCATCGACAATGCTTTGATTGTAGATGGCCTGATTCGCGCTATGAATCGCAAAGCCGGCACCGATTAACGCACCGCCTGGAGTCTGTATAAAGCGGCCGTAACCTCCGCGAATTACCGTCTTTCCACTCGCCGACGTACGCCATGCAAACCCGACGCGCGGAGCGAAATCAGTCTTCACCGAATAACGCAGGCTTTCAGGAATACCCTGCGATCCCGCTGTGACGATGGGTACGGGCGCGATCGAATCCGCGAAATCCGGATTCAGGATGCCGAAGGCTTTCTGGTTCGAAATGATGACCGTACCATTGACCTGCTTGCCGTCTATGAAGTTGCTGGTGTCGAGAAGGAAATTGGTCCCGTTTAACAGGTGATCCTCGAACATGGGGTGATATTCCCAGCGCAATCCGTAGTTGATGGTCAGGCGCGACGTGACCTTCCAGTCGTCCTGTGTGTAGAAGGCGTAGTTTTTGACGTAACCGTCGCTATCCGGCTGCCTCACTGTATTCAGACGAGTCTGATCGGGTACACCAAGCAGAAATGCCGCATACGCGTTTCCGATAAGGTTTCGCGTAGTGGAATTGTCGAACGTGTATTGACCCAGCCGCAAAGACGCGTACACATTCGTGCTCAGACCATTCGAGTAACGGAAGTCGCCGCCAAACTTGACGGTGTGCTTGCCGCGAGTCAACGTCAGATTATCCAGGATCTGAATGGTGCGCTGAGTGGTGAAGCTGGATGCGTTCGCGCCAGTTCCTTGAAAGCCTGTGATGGTGAAGTTTGGCGTCGCGGTTCCCAACGGGTAAGGTTGCGGCAGTCCCGTAAGGCCCAGACTGTTCACAAAATCCTCCGTAGTCCTTCCGTAGGTCTTCGAACTGGTGATGCCGGTGAGCCCTCCGCGCACTTCATTGATCACGGTGGGAGAAATCACGTAGTTGTGAGCTATGGTGACGCCGTAGTCCTTCTCAGGGGAGACAGACGGTCCGATCAGAACCGACCCGGTAGGCTGGGCGGTAACTTCACGCTTTTTATAGGTCAGCCGACCGAAGATGTTCTGCTTGTCACTGATGAACCGGTCGACCCGCGCATCGCCCTGGTCGCTTACAATCGGCTCGCCGAAGCTTTGCACGTAGTTATTGGCGATGGCGTTGGGCGATCCCGTGTTGGGCAACGGATAAAACGTATTGAGTACGGCGCGCGAGAGCGGCGAGATGCGGGTGTCCGGAATTTGCTTGCCAGGAAAAGGCAAGCCCGAAAGTGGATCTTTGATGGTGCCCGACAGAGCGGAGATATCTCCAGTTCGCAGCGCCAGGGAAGGAACGCTTTCCACCAGGACGCTCTCTTTCGGCAAACGGAGGCCTTCATAGGCGACGAAGAAGAAGGTCTTGTCC
>Ga0105237_10004513_pt1 | contig 16080 bp, 13 predicted proteins | sample KBSC24metaG_FD_81520 | JGI IMG/M metagenome (GOLD analysis project Ga0105237, IMG submission 81520) | Corn rhizosphere microbial communities from Kellogg Biological Station, Michigan, USA - KBS C2-4 metaG | ecosystem: Host-associated > Plants > Roots > Rhizosphere > Soil | place: Michigan, USA... | reverse complement strand
GAAGTAGATGCCGGGCTTGATCTTCACGGTCCAGACCCGAAAGTCATCCGAATGCCGCGGCATGCCGTCGGCCGTGAGCGGTTTCATCTTGATCGGCCGCGCGAGGTGGTCGTAGTGGTACAGGCCCTCGAAGATGTGCGGCGTCAGGATGCGCGAATAGAGGTCGATGATCTTGGCCGGGTCGAGGCTGGTTTCGGCGACCTCGAACGCATAGCGCAACACCTTCTGCGGCGCCGCAGCCGTCGCCAGCGGCAACACGGCTGCAACGACGATCGCCGCGAGGATCTTCGCAAGCCTCATGTGTTCAGCGCGCCTTGCGCAGCGAGTTGTCGATGTCGACGAATTGCCACCACTCGTTCCAGAAGATCGGCCGGCGGAAGCCGACCAGCTGTGGTTGCGTCATGTCGACCGCGCGCCGCTCGAGCACGAACTTGTAGGGCATGTAGGCGAGCGCCAGTTTCTCGATCTCGCGAAACGCCGCAGCGCGCCGCGGGCCGTCGGGCAGCAGCTGCAGCTCGTCGTAGAGCTTGTCGACGGCCGGCATCTTGAAGCGTGCGTAGTTCTGTCCGCCGATCTCGCGGCTGTCGTAGAGCTGGAACACACCGACCGCATCCGGCCCGGCCGCCCACAGCCCGAGCGACCACATCTGCAGCTTGCCGGCTCGCACGGCCTTCAGGTTCTCCGGCCACTGGGCGACCTGCGAGGTCATGCGAATGCCGAGCGTTCGCATGTTGCGGTCCATCACCTCGGAGATCTTGCGCGAGCGCTGGTCGGCCTGGGTCGCGATCTTCAGCAGCAGCGGCGAGCCGTCGGGCATCTCGCGCCAGCCGTCGCCGTCGCGGTCCTTGTAGCCGTACAGGTCGAGCAGTGCCTGGGCGCGGGCCGGGTCGTACTCGCCCACTTCGCTGCGCTCCTTCGGGTCGTACGCACTCGTGTGCGGCAGCATCGGGGATTGCGCCACCGCGCCCAGGCCGTTGTACGCGTAGTTGATGATCGTTGTCGCGTCGATGCCCAGGCCGATGGCTCTGCGCAGCGCGACCCGGTCGGGGCCATAACCGCCGACCATCGGATCCTCCATGTTGAAGATGTAGTAGTTGCCGGCCGGTTCGGTGGCCTTGTAGCCCTGGATGCCGCGCTTGGCGAGATTCGGCGCCACCTTGCCGTTCGGCATCGCCTGCGTGACGAACTGGAAGCCGACCCGGTAGGCGATGTCGGCCTCGTTGTTGATGAACGAGAGCCAGCGCGGCTGCTCCTCCTCGATGATCGAGATCTCGACCCGGTCGATCATCGGCAGGCGGCGGCCCTTGAACCTCGCCAGCAGCGCCTGGCCCTCGGCATCGTCGGCGGCCGGCTCGGCGTCGTAGAACATCTCTCGGAATTCGGGGTTGCGCTCGAGCGCGATGAACGAGCTGCGGCGCCACTGCACCAGCTTGAACGGCCCGGTGCCGACCGGATGCTCGTCGACCTTGTCGCGGTAGAACTCGACCACCTCGCGCGCAACGGCACCGTACAAGTCACCGCCGGCAAGGGTTTCGATGAAGCGAGGGCGCGGATCCTTCAGCGCGAACTGCACGGTGTAGCGATCGAGCGCCCGCACGCCTTCGATCTCGCGGTCGTAGTCGAATGGCGTCTTTCCCTTCAGCGCCGCCTCGCGAAGCTCGGTCAGACCGAGGTAGTGATCGTTCTCCATGCCGTTCCAGGCCGGGCTCAGGTTGGCCGGGTCGGCAAAGCGCTTGAACGAGTAGACGTAGTCCTGCGCGACGAGCTCGCGCTTCTTGCCCTTTAACGCCGGGTCTTCGGCGAAGTAGATGCCGGGCCGGACCCTGACGGTCCAGACCCGGAAGTCGGCGGAGACCTGCGGCATGCCGTCCGCAGTGAGCGGCTTGAACTTGACCGGTCGTGCGAGGTGGTCGTAGCAGTACAGCCCTTCGAAGATGTGCGGGGTGATCGTGCGCGAATAGATGTCGCTGATGCGAGCGGGATCGAGGCCGGTCTCGGCCACCTCGAACGCGTAGCGCAGCACCTTCTTCGATTCCGGCGCCGCGTGCACCGCGCCCTGGAGCAACAACGGTGCAGCGGCACCGACCAACAGTTCTCGTCGCGTCAACAGCATGGCAAGGGCGTTCCTCAGCGCAGGCGGCGCGCCTTCTCGGCCAGGTCGATGTCGACATAGCGCCAGAATTCGTGCACGAAGACGTTGCGGTGGTAGCCGACGACCCACGGCTGGGCGAGGTCGGTCCAGATGCGGTGCACGTGCCCCTTGTAGGGCATGTAGGCCACCGCCAGTACCTTCATGCGGGTCAGCACCTCCTGGCGCTCGGGCCCGTCGGGCAGCGTGCGCTGCAGGTCGTACAGGCGGTTGTACTCGGGCAGGTCGAACCGCGCGTGATCGGCCTGGCCTTTGGCCGGGCCGTAGCCGAGCAGGAAGAAGCCCTCGCTGTCGGGCCCTGCCGTCCACGAGACGCCCCACATCATCAGCTTGCCGGCGCGCGAGGCCTTCAGGTTCTCCGGCCACTGCGCAACCTTGAAGACGATGCGCACGTTGATCGCATCCATGTTCTTCTGCCATTGCTCGGCCAGCGCCCGATCGAGGTCGTTGGGCTGGGTCGCGTATTCGAGCACCAGCGGCGAGCCGTCGGGCATGTCGCGCCAGCCGTCGCCGTCGCGGTCGACATACCCGTACAGATCGAGCAGCGCCTTGGCCTTGGCGCGGTCGAACTCGCCCATCTCGCTCTTGAATGCCGGGTCGTAGCCCCAGACATTGGGTGCGACGATGGAATGCGCGGGAATGGCCTGGCCGCGCCGCACGTCGTGGATCTCGCGCTGCACGTCGACCGAGAGCCCGATGGCGCGCCGCAACGCGACCTTCTCGGGCGTGTACCCCCCGACGACCGCGTTCTCCATCCCGAAGTACGACATCACGAAGTCGTTGCGCAGGTAGCGGACGAAATAGATGCCGCGCTTGGCAAGGTTCGGCGCGAGCTTGTTGTTCGGGATCGCGACGTTGACGAAGTCCTCCGGGATCTGCCAGAGGAGGTCCATCTCGCGGTTGATGAACGACAGCCAGCGCGGCTGCGGTTGTTCGATGATGTTGATTTCGACCCGATCGACCATCGGCAGCTTGCGCCCCTTGAGCTTCGCGACGGCGGCCTGCGCCAGCGGGTCGCCGGCAGGCGCCTCCTCGTCGTACTCCACGTTGCGGTAGCCGGGGTTGCGGTCGAACGCGATCAGCGAGCTGCGCCGCCACGTTCCGAGCTTGAACGGCCCGGTGCCCACCGGGTGCTCCATGATCCTGTCGCCATAGAACTCGACGACTTCGCGCGCGACCGCGCCGACGACGGCCGGGTCGCACAACTGCTCGCTGACGAAGCGCGGGCTGGGATCGGCGAGCTTGAACTGCAGCGTGTAGCGGTCGAGCGCACGCAGGCCCTCGATCTCGCGGTCGTAGTCGAACGGCTTCCTGGATTTCAGCGCGGCGTCGCGCAGCGCGTCCAGGCCGATGATCTGGGCAGTCGCGAGATCGGTGAGGTGTCCGCTCTTCCAGCGCGGGTCGAAGTGGCGCTTGATCGAGTAGACGTAGTCGGCCGCGACCAGCTCGCGCCGCACACCCTTGAACGCCGGGTCATCGGCAAAGTAGATGCCGGGCCGGATGCGGACCGTGAAGGTCCTGAAGTCGGCCGAGACCTCGGGCATCGCCGCGGCCGCATTCGGCCGCACCCGCACCGGGCGGGCCAGGAATTCGTGCTGGTACGGCGCATCGAAGATGTTGCCGATCATCGTCGCCGAGTACAGGTCGGTGACCTGCGCCGGGTCGAAGCCGGTTTCGGCGACGCGCATCGCGTAGCGCAGCACCTTGAGCGACGCAGCGGCCGGCGCAGTGTTCGCCGGCGCAGGGTCGGCGGCTGTCGCGCCAGCCGCCAGAGCGAGCCCGCATGCGGCGGCAACGCAGATCGAACGCATCACGGAGTCGTACCTTGTGGGATCAGGCAAAGCCGGCGCCGGGCGGGTGGCATGGCGCGGCTTGAACTACGGGGCTAGGGTGTTTAGCGAAGTCGGGAGTTTAGGCGCCCGTGGCCCGCGAATTGCGTGCCAGCGGACAGGGCAAACGCGGGGGAGCGGCCTCTTTGGCATCCCCTAGACTCGCGCACGCTCGCACCAGAGCGCCTTTGCCTGCGCCACGAGCGCGGGCCGGACTCGTGGTGCACCGATTTGACTGAATGAGGAGTGTTCTGCGCCATGGCGGCCTATCTGATCCGACGCCTGTGGCAAATGGTTCCGACGCTGTTCGGGGTCATTCTGCTGGTGTTTCTGCTGTTCAAAGGCTTCGGGGGCGACCCGGCCGAAATCCTCGCCGGCCAGAACGCCACCCAGGCCCAGGTCGACGCGATCCGCCAGCAGCTGGGCCTGAACGAGTCGCTCTGGACCCAGTTCGGCATCTTCCTCAAGCAGATCGTCACCTTCGACTGGGGCAAGAGCTGGGCGACGAACGAGGCGGTCAGCCACCTGTTCGCGACCCGCATGCCGGCGACGCTGACGGTGATGATCCCGATCCTGCTGCTCGACACGCTGCTCGCGATCCCGTTCGCGATGGGTGTCGCCTACGTCCGCGGCTCGCTGACCGACCGCTCGATCATGATCCTGACGACGGTCGCGCTGTCGATCTCGTTCCTGGTCTACGTGATCGTCGGCCAGTATGTGTTCGCGTTCCAGCTCGGCTGGTTCCCGGTGCAGGGCTGGAGCGACAGCACCTGGACCAACCTGTGGATGTACGTGCCGCTGCCGGCGATGCTGTCGGTGATGGTGGGACTGGCGCCGCAGACCCGCCTGTATCGCACCTTCTTCCTCGACGAGATCGGCCACGACTACGTGCGCACCGCGCGTGCGAAGGGCATGACCGAGCGCACGGTGCTGCTCAGGCACGTGCTGCGCAACGCGATGATCCCGATCCTGACCAACGTCGCGGTCGCGCTGCCGGGCATCTTCACCGGCTCGTTCCTGATCGAGGTGTTCTTCTCGATCCCGGGCCTGGGCCGTGAGCTGTGGCTCGCGGTCAACCGCAGCGACTATCCGGTGCTGCAGGCATTCGCGATCTACATCGCGGTGATCACGATGGTCGTCAATCTGCTGACCGACGTTCTTTACAAGCTGGTCGATCCTCGCGTGGTGCTGAAATGAGTGCAGTCTTGAGTTCGGTGCCGAGCACGCCGGGTGTCGCGCCGCATGCGGCCGGCGTCTGGGCCGCCGCGGCCAAACGCTTTCGCAGCGACCATGTCGGGGTGGCCTCGCTCGCGATCGTCGTGCTGTTCCTGCTGGTGGTGCTGGCCTCGGCGGTCGGGCTGGTCGCGAAGGACTGGCAGGTCGAGCGGGGCGTGCCCGATGCGCCGCCGACCTTCGTCGGCCCGGCCAAGCAGACCGAGAGCATCGCCGTCGCCGGGCCGAGCGGCCCGAACGTCGACATCTCGGCGGTCGACCCGCTGGCTCCGCGCTACAAGGAATGGGCCGAGGCAGCGAAGAAGTACGAGACCAAGGAATCGGTGAAGGCGCAGACCCTGCCGTTCGGCGCCGACCGGCTCGGCCGCGATGTGCTCGCGAAGGCGACCAAGGGCGCCCAGGTGTCGATCCTGGTCGGCGTCTCGGCGGCCGTGCTGGCCACGCTGATCGGCACCCTGCTCGGTGCGGCCGCCGGCTTCTTCGGCGGCAAGGTCGGCGACTTCCTCGAGTGGGTCTACAACGTCTTCACGGCGATCCCGGGCATCCTCCTCATCTTCGCGTTCGCGGCGGTGTTCCCGCGCGGCGTCGGCTCGGTCGTGCTGATCCTCGGGCTCGCGGGCTGGACCGGCATCTACCGGCTGGTGCGCGCCGAGTTCATCAAGCACGCGGTGCGCGACTACGTTCGCTCGGCCGAGGCGATCGGCGCGAGCACCGCCTCGCGCATGTTCCGCCACATCCTGCCGAACGTCAGCCATGTCGTGCTGGTGCAGCTGTCGATCCACGTCGTCGGCTTCATCAAGTCGGAGGTGATCCTGTCGTACCTGGGGCTGGGCGTCGGCGTCGACCAGGTCTCGTGGGGCACGATGCTCTCGGAAGCGCAGAGCGAACTGATCCTCGGCCATTGGTGGCAGCTCGCCGCCGCGACCATCTTCATGGCGGTGTTCGTCACCGCGTTCTCGTTGATGACCGATGCGCTGCGCGACGCGCTCGATCCGAAACTGCGCGGGTTGGAATGACCCACCCCCGTAGCGCCTGCGGCGCTCCCCCTCAAGGGGGCGCCACCGGCGGACCGGCAGAGCCGGCTCCGCGGTGGCCGCTCTGCGGTGTCGGGGTTCATGTTGATGTGTCGCGCTTCGGCGCTGTGGAATCAAAAAAATGTTGTTGAGCATCAAGGACCTGCGGGTCACGTTCCGCATGGGCAAGACCGATGGCGTCGTGCAACGCGCACAGGCGGTCGGCCGTGTGGTCGACGGCAAGGATATCGGCGTCAGCTTCGACGTGCCGGAGAACACGACGGTCGCGCTGGTCGGCGAATCGGGGTCGGGCAAGAGCGTCACCGCGATGTCGATCCTGAACCTGCTGCCCGACAACGCCGAGCGCCACGGCGCCCTCACGTTCCTCGGCCGCGACATGCTCGCGACGCCTCTGTCCGAACTGCAGAAGATGCGCGGCAAGGAGATCGCCTGCGTGTTCCAGGACCCGATGACGTCGCTGAACCCGGTGTTCACGGTCGGGCAGCAGATCTGCGAGCCGCTGATGAAGCACCTCGGGCTGAACGCGCGCCAGGCGATGGCGCGCGCCGAAGCACTGCTGGTCGAGGTGGGCATGCCGGAGCCGAAGCGGCGCCTCTCGGTCTACCCGCACCAGCTCTCGGGCGGCCAGCAGCAGCGCGTGATGATCGCGATGGCGCTCGCCTGCGAGCCGAAGCTGCTGATCGCCGACGAGCCGACCACCGCGCTCGACGTGACGATCCAGCGCCAGATCATGGAGCTGCTCGCCTCGCTGAAGGCGAAGCACCGGATGAGCATGCTCTTCATCAGCCACGACCTGGGTGTGGTCGGCGAGATCGCCGATCACGTGGTCGTGATGCGCCAGGGCACGGTGCGCGAGCAGGGCCCGGTCGCGCGCATCTTCGCGGCGCCGCAGGACGTCTATACAAAGGCGCTGCTCGCCTGCCGGCCGACGCTCGAACAGCGCGCGCCGCGCCTGATGGTGATCGACGAGCACATCGCGGCGCAGGGCAACGGCGGCGTCGCCGCGCACGCCGGCAAGGGCGGCGTCAAGCCCAAGGACCCGAATGCGCGCGTGATCATCGAGGCCGAGGCGCTGACCAAGAGTTTCTGGCTGCCGGCCGGCGTGTTCGGCCGCAAGGAGTTCAAGGCCGTGAGGGGCGCGACCTTCAAGCTGCGCCAGGGCCATACGCTCGGCGTGGTCGGCGAATCGGGCTCGGGCAAGACGACGATGGGGCTCGCACTGCTGCGCCTGCACGAGCCGACCGGTGGACCGGTCGGCGGGCGGGTGCGCTTCGACGATATCGACCTGCTGAAGCTCTCAAAACGTGACATGTTGCCGATGCGCAAGCGCATCCAGGTGGTTTTCCAGAACCCGTACGCGTCGCTGAACCCGCGCTTCACGGTCGGGCAGACGCTGGTCGAGCCGATGACGATCCACGGCGTCGGCAAGGACGAGACGGAACGCGAAGCGCGCGCCCGCGCGCTGCTCGCGAAGGTCGGCCTCGACGAATCGGCGATGCACAAGTATCCGCACGAGTTCTCCGGCGGGCAGCGCCAGCGCGTGGCGATCGCGCGCTGCCTGACGCTCGACCCCGAGGTGCTGGTGCTCGACGAGGCGGTCAGCGCGCTCGACGTCTCGGTGCAGGCGCAGGTGCTGAACCTGCTGAAGGATCTGCAGGACGAACTCGGCCTCGCGTACATCTTCATCAGCCACGACCTCGCGGTCGTGCGCTTCATGGCCGACGAGGTGCTGGTGATGAAGGATGGCGAGGTGGTCGAGCAGGCGAGCGTCGCGGAGATCCTCGATGCGCCGAAGCAGGAATACACGCGACGCCTGCTGGGCGCCATCCCGCGCGGGTACCGCGCGGCGGCTTGACGCGAGGGCCTCGTGGAAACCCGCATCGGCTCCACGTGTCGCCCGAACCCGACCGCCGGTCGCCCGTGGATGTGCCCGAGGCCGTGACAAATCCAGTCGGGCCTGTAACTCGAACGTTACTGTTTGATCACATTTCGGCGAGAGCAAGCACTTGCAAAGATCAAATTTTGTCGGTAGGGGCTCAGGAGTTGGCGCGCCGGGCCCTGCGCGGGCATGGCACGGACGTTGCGCTTGTCTGACCACAGTGACCGCCAAGCCGCCCTTCGAGACGGCGCGGATCCGAAGACACCACAGGACGTCGTTGCCATGTCGCTGATTCGCACCAAGAGCTTCTCCACCCTGCGCCGCGGACGCCCCGCCGGCCCGAGCTGCCGCGGAGGCGCATCGTCGCTGCTGCGACTGACGCAGCCCGAGTCGAAGCGCCTGCCGGGCACGCAGGATCTGGCCGAATGGGCGAGCCGAGCGGCCGCAGTGCTGATGCCGGTGACCGGCCTGCACAACAGTTTCGCTGCCAGCGAATTCGGCCCCGGCGTGGGCCGCTGACAAACTTTCGAGACGAGGCACGGCGATGAAACCCAGCACTCCGATTCTTTCGAGCCGCGCGCACAACGCGAACACGAGCGCGAACACCAGCGCGAATGCCCCGCAGCGTCCGGCGATGCCGAGCGCGCCCGCGCTGCGCCAGTTCAAGGTGCTGCAGAGCGGCCATGCGCCGGCGCAGCTGAGTCTGTTTCTGCGCCCCGCTGGCGCACGCTAAAGGTTTTTGCGCCCTGTGGGCGTACGTTGAGTTTTTTGGGTCGCTCCCCGCGGCCCCAGGTTTAGGCGGAAGGTGACGTCCAAGGGGAGCGGGCTGGCCGGGAGGGATCGAGAGCGAGTCCCGGCAACTACAGTCCCGCTCCCCTCATTTTTTCGCCACCTCCGCCTCGGGCAAGCCCTGTTTCTCGTCGCCCGGGCCCTGCGACACACTCGTCGCCGACACCGGCACGTCGCCGGTCCGACGAGGTCTTGCATGCCGTTCCCCTCTCTTCGCCGTCGGCGCTTGTTGCTCGGCGCCAGCGCCGCGCTCGTGCCGGCAGCGGTGCCCGGCCTCGCGTTCGCGCAAGGCGCCTGGCCGAACAAACCGGTTCGCGTGGTGGTCCCGTTCGCCCCCGGCGGCACGACCGACATCCTCGCGCGCGCACTGGCCCCCGAACTCGGCAAGGCGTTCGGGCAGACCTTCGTGATCGACAACAAACCCGGCGCCGGCGGCAACCTCGGCTCCGACATTGTCGCGAAGTCGCCGCCCGACGGCTACACGCTGCTGATGGGCACTGTCGGCACGCATGCGATCAACGCATCGCTGTATCCGAAGATGCCGTTCGACCCGGTCAAGGACTTCGTGCCCATCGTGCTCGTCGCCGGCGTGCCGAACGTGCTGGTGCTGAACCCGGCAAAGGCCCAGAGCGCGAAGATCGACACGGTGGCCGACCTGATCCGTTACGCAAAGGCGAACCCCGGCAAGCTGAACATGGCCTCCAGCGGCAATGGCACCTCGATCCACCTGTCGGGCGAGCTGTTCAAGAGCATGACCGGCACCTACATGCTGCACTTCCCGTACCGCGGCTCGGGCCCGGCGCTGCTCGACCTGATCGGCGGCACGATGGACCTGATGTTCGACAACCTGCCGTCGGCACTGCCGCAGATCAAGGCCGGCAAGCTGAAGGCGATCGCGGTCACAAGCGCTCAGCGCAGCGCCGCGCTGCCGGAGCTGCCGACGATCGCCGAGTCCGGCGTGAAGGGCTTCGACGCGAGCTCGTGGTTCGGGCTGCTGGCGCCGGCCGGCACCCCGGCCGAGATCGTCAATCGCATCCAGCAGGAGACGGCGAAGTCGTTCGAATCGCCGGCGTTCAAGGAACGGCTGTTGTCGCAGGGCGCGATTCCCGGCGGGCAACCGCCGGCCGAGTTCGCGAAGTTCATCGCCGTCGAAACGAAGAAATGGGCGCAGGTCGTCAAGGTCTCGGGCGCGAAAGTCGATTGAGCCGCGCGTGATGCTCTAATCGGCGCCTCCATGCCGCCTGACCCGACCGCACCTCCCGCGCCCGCGACGATCCTCACCCGCCTTGTGGCGACGCCGCGGGCGCTGCTGAGCCTGCTCGCCGTGTGGCTGCTCGTCACGCTCGGCGTGCGGCCGCTGCTGCTGCCCGACGAGGGGCGCTACGCGAATGTCGCGCGCGAAATGCTGCACGGCGATCTGCTCGTGCCGACGCTGAACGGCCTGCCGTTCTTCCACAAGCCGCCGCTGCTGTACTGGCTCGACATCGTCGCGATGCGGCTTGCCGACATCACGCCGTTCGCCGGCCGCTTCGCGTCGATGGTCGGCGCGTGGTTGATGGGGACAGGCCTGTACTTCGCGGTGCGGCGCTGGCACGGCGTGCGCAGCGCGACGATCGCGCTGCTGCTGACGGCCACCTGTCCGTTCTTCTTTCTCGCCGGCCAGTACGCGAACCACGACATGCTGGTCGGCGGACTGATCTGCAGCGCGATTCTCGCGTTCGCGCGTGCCGTCGACGAGCCGCAGCGGGTCGGCTGGGCCGGCGCGACGGTGTCGCTGCGCTGGCTCGTCGTCGGCTGGATCGCGTGCGCGCTTGCGATGCTGGCCAAGGGCCTGATCGGCTTCGTGCTGCCGGCCCTCGTGATCGGCCCGTGGCTGCTCGCGCGCGGCCGCTGGCGGCAGTTGCTGAAGCTGCTGCATCCGCTCGGGCTGCTCGGGTTCGCGCTCGTCGCAGCGCCCTGGTTCGTCGCGATGCAGCTGCAGTACCCCGGCTTCAACGACTACTTCTTCATGGAGCAGCACTTCCGCCGGTATGCGTTGAAGAGCTTCAACAACGTGCACCCGTTCTGGTTCTTCATCGTCGCGCTGCCGGCGCTGACCCTGCCATGGGCCGCCTGGCTGCCGGCCGCGCTGCGCCGCGCCTGGAAGGAACGCGGCCCGCTGTTCGGTCTGTACGCCTGGTGGGTGATTGCGGTCGTCGGCTTCTTCTCGCTGCCGAGCTCGAAGCTGGTCGGCTATGTGCTGCCGGCCCTTGCGCCGTGGTGCGCGCTGCTGGCGCTCGCGGTCGCCGGCGCCGAGGCCCGCCCCCTGGGCCGTGCGCCGCGCGCCGCGTTGGCGCTGGGCGCGCTGATCTGCCTCGGCGTGGTGGCCGGCGTCGCCTGGGAGGCCCCGAAGTCGAACCGCGGCGCAGCGCTCGCGCTCGCGACCCGGATGGGGGCCGACGACAAGGTCGTCATGGTCGACGAATATTTCTACGACCTGCCGTTCTACGCCGACCTGAAGCGGCCGGCGCTGATCGCGAGCAACTGGGACGACCCGGACGTGCCCCGGCGCGACAACTGGCGCAAGGAGCTGTACGACGCGGCGCGCTTCGACCCGTCGGGCGGCAAGGCGGTGCTGTGGCCGCTTGCGAATCTCGACCGGGCCTCGTGCGGGGTCGGTACGACCTGGTTCGTCGCGACGCCGGCGCAGGCAGTGCGCGTCGCGGCGCTGACCGGCGTCCAGCGTGTCTATGCCGACCGCAACAGCGAACTCTGGCGCGCGCCGGCGCGTTCGTGTTCCTGATGTCCTGACCCGCATGCGGCATTTCTTCCGCTACACCGCGGTCGGCGCGATCGCGACCGCCGTCCACTACGCCGTGCTGGTGCTGTGGGTCGAAGCCATCGGCGCGCCGGCCTACCTCGGCTCGGGCATCGGCGCGGTCGTCGGCGCGCAGGTGGCGTATGCCGGCAACCGCTGGTTCACGTTCGCGCACGAAGGGGCGATCGCGGCATCCTGGCCGCGCTTCCAGATCACCGCGCTGCTCGGTGCGCTGCTCGGCATGGCCGTGGTCGCGCTGGGCGTGCGGCTCGGCGTGCACTACCTGCTCGCGCAGGTCGTCGCGACCGGGCTCAGCCTGCTGCTGACCTTCGCGATCAACCGGGCCTGGACGTTCCGCTAGGAATGCGGGCGTGACCCTTGCCCGGCGCTCGACCCGCTATGCGCCGAGCGGATCAGGGGTCTGCCAGACGCGCCCGAGCACGACGTTCGCCGCGGCAAGGTCCTGCACGAACAGGTCGCCCGCAAAGTAGTCGATCTCGCGCAGCCGCGCGGTGGCAATCGGATCGTCGTCGGTCTTCGGATCGCCCGGGTGACAGAACAGCAGCGCGCCTTCGGGCGGCACCTCGGCGAGCCAGCGCTGCATCAGGCGCCGATAGTCGGTCGACGCGAAATCGTAGACACCAAGCAGTGCCGGGTTGTGCGGCAGAACGTGGGCGCGCAGCGACGCCATCAGCGTCGCGCCGCCGGTGCGTTCGATCAGGTAGCGCTTGAATCCGAAGCCAGGCCCGAGCACGCGCCCGGTGCTGCGCACGGCCGGCAGCGGCTGGATGTGCTCGACCATGTCGAGCACGATGTCGCGCACACCGGGCAGGTGGTGCACGTGCTGGTGCCCGTCGATGAACTTCGGCCGTTCGTTGCGCGCCGCGATGAACGCCGACAGCTGCGCGTGCAGCTCGCTGCGCAGCGCCGCCCGCGGCAGCCGGCCGAGGTGCGCCAGCGCGATCAACCTGGGCAGCGACGGCAGCCGCGGCCAGATCCGGCCCAACCGTGCGCTCGCCGGTTTTCCTTCGGTCAGGTTCAGGTGCAGGCCGACGTCGACCGTATCGGGCAACCCGCTCAGCAGCCCTGCATCCTCGGCCCAGCGTTTGCTGTTCGCGATGCACGACACCGCCGTCAGCCGCTGCGCGTGCGCGAGCCGCGCGATGCCGCTCGAGACGCCGGCGTCGATGCCGAAGTCATCGGCGCACAGCGCAAGCGTTCGGGTCATGAAGACGACACGTCGAGCGCTCCGCGCCCGGCCTCGCTGCCGACGACGTAGACCGGCCGCTGCTTCACTTCATCGAAGATGCGGCCGACGTACTCGCCGAGGATGCCGATCGACAGCAGCTGCACGCCGCTCAGGAACGCCATGCCGGTCACCAGCGTCGCCCAGCCCGGCACATCGGAGCCGTAGATGAAGTGTTCGACCACGATCCACAGGCCGAACAGCAGCGCCATCAGCGCGATCAAGACCCCGACCGCGCTCCACAAGCGCAGCGGCGCGTTGGTGAAAGCCGTGACGCCGGTGAAGGCCAGCCGCGCCAGGCGCCGCATCGAGAACGTGCTGACGCCGGCATGCCTCTCGGCCGGCAGGTACGGAATGATCACGTTGTGGAAACCGACCCAGGCGTACAGGCCCTTCATGAATCGGTTGCGCTCGGGCAGCGATTTCAGCGCGTCGACGACGCGCCGGTCCATCAGCCGGAAGTCGCCGGCGTCGACCGGGATCGTCACCAGCGGGTCGCGGTTCACCAGCTGGTAGAAGATGGCGGTGCCGATGCGCTTGGTCAGGCTCTCGTCGGCGCGCGAGGCACGCGCGGCGCACACCATGTCGGCCCCCTGGCGCCAGGCGTCGAGCATCTCGGGAACGAGGGTCGCCGGATGCTGCAGGTCGGCGTCCATCAGCAGCACGACATCGCCTTCGGCGCGGTCGATGCCGGCGGTCAGCGCCGCCTCCTTGCCGAAGTTGCGCGACAGGCGCACGTAACGCACCCCCGGCGTGAGCAGGAACGGGGCGATCGCGGCCGGCGTCGCGTCGCGGCTGCCGTCGTCGACGACGATGATCTCCCAGCGCTCGGTCAGCGTCGTCAGCTGCCCGGTCAGGCCGGTCAGCATCAGGCCGAGGTTGGCCGCTTCGTTGTAGGCGGGAACAACGCAGCTGATCGCGGGTCGCGAGGGGCGCGGCGAAAGCTGCGGAGTGGCGGTCGGGATGCTGGCGGCAGTGGTCGTCATGCAGCCGTGACTTTACGCTGAGCCGGGAACGTGCTCAGCCGTTGTGCCACACCACGCGCTGGCGCGCCCCGACCCAACGCTCGAACCACGCCCCGTACACCTCCTCGATCCGGTTGCGCTTGACCTTGAAGGTCGGCGTGATGAAGCCGTTGTCGACCGTCCACGGCGTGTCGATCACGACCAGGCAGTCGAGCTGTTCGTGCGGGTCGAGCTTCGCGTTGATCGCATCGAGGTGGGCCGCGAGCGACACCTCCATCTGCTGTCGTCCGCTCGCCTCGCGGGCGCGCTCGGCCGCTTCGGCGTTCAGCATCACGATGCCCAGCGGCTGGCCGAGGTTGGCACCGGTGACGATGCAGGCCTCGACCGCACCGTTCATCACGAGCCGGTCTTCGATCGGCGCCGGCGCGACGTACTTGCCCTTGCTCGTCTTGAACAGGTCCTTCACGCGCCCGGTGATGCGCAGATTCCCTTCGGCGTCGAGCTGGCCCTTGTCGCCGGTGTGCAGCCAGCCGTCGTCGGTGAACGCCTGGCGCGTCAGGCCAGGTTCCTTGTAGTAGCCGAGCATCAGCCCGTCGCTCTTCATCTGGATCTCGCCGCTCAGCGGGTCGAGCCGGCTCGCAACGCCTTCGTACGGCTGGCCGACGGTGCCGGGCCGCTCGATGCCGCGCAGCGTGGCGTGCGAGACGCCGCAGTTCTCGGTCATGCCGTAGACCTCGACGATCGGCAACCCGAGGTCGGCATACCACTTCAGCAGCTCGGGCGGCATCGGCGCGGCGCCGCCGGCCGCGAACTCGCAGGCATCCAGGCCGAGCGCGCGCAGCACCTTCTTGCGCACGATGCCGCCGAGGATCGGGATGCGCAGCAGGCGCTGCAGCTTGGCAGGCGGCATCTTCGCGTGCACGCCCTGCTGGAACTTGACCCACAGGCGCGGCACCGAGAAGAACAGGGTCGGGCGCGCGCGTTGCAGGTCGGCAGCGAAGGTCTCGAGGCTTTCGGCGAAGAAGATGTGCGGCGAGATCGCGAGAATGCCGTGCTCGACCAGCGTGCGCTCGGCAACGTGCGCGAGCGGCAGATAACTCAGCAGCCGCCCGCCGTCGGCGAAGTGCAGCCGCTTCAGCGCCGTCTGCATCGACCATGCAAAGCCGGCGAAGCTGTGCATCACGCCCTTGGGCATGCCGGTGGTTCCGGACGTGTACATGATGGTCGCGAGCTCGGCGCCGTCGCGCACCGGCTCGCCGTGCAGCGGTTCGGTGGCCGCGACGATGGACTCCCAGCTCGGGTAGTCGGTGCGCGGCGCAAGCGGCGTCACGATGCACGGCAGCGTCGCTGGAATGCCCTCCTTCATCGCGTCCCAGCCGTCGAGCTTGCCGACGAACAGCAGCCGCGCTTCGCTGTGTTCGAGGATCTGGCGGATCGTGCCGGCCGCGAGCGTCGGATACAGCGGAACCGACACATGCCCGGCGAGCCAGATCGCGAAGTCGGCCATCAGCCAGTGCGCGCAGTTCTTCGAGAGGATCGCGATCCGGCTGCCCGGCTCGAACGACAGGCTCTTCAGGTGCGCGGCCATGCGCCGGCTCTCGTCCATCACCTGCGCCCAGGTGTAGTTGCGCACGACACCGCCGCCGAGCGGCTGGGTCAGCACGACCCGATCCGGCGCGCTGCGCTCCCAGTGGAACAGGCGCTGCAGCGCGAGCGCGTCGGGCGACACGGGGTTCGGACGCATGGGGGAGCTCGACATCGGGCCTTCTCCGGCTTCTCCGACAAAGGAAGCGCCGTGACGGTATGGCATCGCGGCGCGGGCGCCAAGGCCGGGTCTACCCGGGTCCGGCAATGCGCTGTGCACGCGTTGCCCAGCGGCGAGAATGCGCGCGATGAGATCGCCCTTCCTGCGTCTTCCGCTGGCCCTGATGTTCCTGATTCCGGTGTTCGTGATGCAGATGCTCACGCCGCGCTGGACCCGCCCATTCGTCGGCCGGCCGGCCGACGCCGTGCTCGGTGCGCTGGTCGCCTGCGTGCTGGGCTGGCTGGCGTACCGCGTCTATGTCAAGCTGATCGAGCGGCGACGCGGCGTCGAGTTCGGCGCGCAAGGCGCCGTGCGCGAACTCGGCAGCGGCCTCGTGATCGGCGCCGCGCTGTTC
>Ga0105237_10004512_pt1 | contig 16084 bp, 13 predicted proteins | sample KBSC24metaG_FD_81520 | JGI IMG/M metagenome (GOLD analysis project Ga0105237, IMG submission 81520) | Corn rhizosphere microbial communities from Kellogg Biological Station, Michigan, USA - KBS C2-4 metaG | ecosystem: Host-associated > Plants > Roots > Rhizosphere > Soil | place: Michigan, USA... | reverse complement strand
GTCCAGGAGAATGCTTCTGCCCGAGGTACGAGAGCTCCGAGCCCGCCATCGAATGCCCGATGATCACGGGATGGTCCATTTTGAGCGACTCGATCACCCGCCAGATATCTTCTGCCAACTCCGGAACCGAATAGCCGCGTTGCGGCTTGCTCGAGATGCCGTAGCCGCGCCGGGTGATGGCGCAGACATGGCAGCAGTCCGCAAGTTTGGGCGCAAACTCGTCGAACACATGACCTGTGTTTCCCGATCCGGCGAGTAGGACGACCGCTCGCCCGTTTCCTCCCCAATCGATCACTTCAATCTTGACGTTGTCTCCGACGTCAACCAGGCGAACCTGCGGCTCGGCCGCCCTCGTTTCCAGGCAAACCAGCAGGGCAAAACTCGCCAAAACCCACCTACTGATTTTCAAGTCCATTCAGCTCCCTCTCGATTTCCGCAGCCTGCCGGTGACGGCGCCAGATACTGAACCCGGTCGATGCTGCGAGCACCACCGCCAGCGGCCACCACTCTCCGAGACGACGGAAGGCCGGAGGCGCTCCGCCCACGATCACCGCGAAAAGGGTAAGGCACGACAGCAGCAGCGGCCCGTGCCACAGCCATATATTCAGCAAGTGTTTGCGACGCTGCTGTAGTCCGGCACGGTAGAAGTCCAGGCCCGATGCGGCGATTTGCGGGGGACTCCAGAGCCACCTGCGCTGTCTGTAAAGAGAGATGAGGAACCATGCGGCCATCAATCCAAGGCTGGCGGCCACGAAGGGACTGAGCCCGGTCCGCCAAACCAGCACCGCTGCAAAGAACACAATTGCGCCCAGGCTACTCAGGATCTCCTGCCGGGTAGTCGCTGCCATCTGTCTGGCTCTTCGTTCGAGCACAAGGGGTGGTGTCGTGGGAATGTCCTCCTCTGGCTGGCCGCGCCACAACGCCTTCACGTCGGGCAAGTCTGGGGTGTTGGCTTCACGCATGTTGTTGCACCTGGGTTGGCTGTGATCGGCGCATCAGAACATTCCGGATTCGATGAACTTTCATCGCGACGTTGGCCGCGGAGAGTCCCGTCACTTCGGCGATCGTGGCCGCGTCCATGTCCTCCAGCCACGAGAGCATGACTTGCCGGTCGAGCGGTTTTAGCTCCCGGATCAGGCGATACAGATGGTCGAGAGCGATCTGCCGTTCCAGTGCCGCGCCATTGCCTTCCGTGCCGGCGTCGTACGCGCCCGTATCGAGCTCCTCGAGGCTGACGTAGCGTGTCCGCCAACGCGATTCGCGCGCCACATACGATGCGGCCGTGTTGTGGGCCACGCGCAGCGTCCACGTCTTCAGGGAGCAGCGTCCATCGAATGCTTCCAGGCTCTTCCAGAGCTGAAGCTGAATCTCCTGGCATAGGTCGTGTCGCTTCTCGGGGTCTGCTTCATAGCCGGACGCCAATCGATTCAGCAGGCGGCCGAATTCGTGGGTAACGGTCCGGAAATATTCTTCCCGGCGTGCCGCGCCTTCATTAGGGGGATTGCTGCCCACAAACAACATAGTCTCTCCATGCGGGTAGTTTCTAACGGTTGGGAACGAAAAAGGAGCAGGCGCACGAAGCGCCTGCCCCTACAAAACAGGAAAATTTATACGTCAGCGAGGCGAGTGTAGGAGTCGCCGAAGTGGTCTAACTGGATGTCCATGCGATCCATCAGCGAGAGAAATACACTGCACATCTTGCGATCGGCGTCGGGCTTGCCGAGGTAGTTCAGGGCCCGCCGGTTTGCAGCTTGGCGCCCATTTCGCCCGCGATCACTAGCGGAAGCCGGCGATTGTCGTGCTTGCGGGCCGTCCACATATTCGACAGCCACATCAGGGACGAGTTGTTGAGCACCGTGTCGTCACCTTCGGGCATGCTGCCGATTTTCTGTTCGAGGTTCGCGAGATGACTCGAATGGAAGCTGGAAATGCGTTCGTAGCCCGCCGAAAGATTGTCGTGCGAGTCGCCATCGTCCTTCACATCCAGGAACGGATAGTAGAGTGCCGAAAGGTCGCGTGCCAGCGGCAGAGAAGCGACGCGGGTCATATCGGTCTGGAACGCGATCGCGATGATGTCGAACATCAGCCTGGCGTGGTCGCGGAGATCTTCCGGCAAGCCACTGGCGGGGCGTCCATTTTGAAGATGTTCTGGTTGCGTTGCTTGGCGGAATCCTTGGCGTGGCCGTTGGTCTTGCGCATCCCGGAGGCGCGCTTTTCCACTTCGCGCACGTTGGTGAGGCATTTCGTCGAGCTTGGTCTTATCGTCCGACCTGATCTTCGAGCTCAGCGCCGGCCCGATCCTTCACGCGATCGAGAATACCCATGTTGCGCAAGCGGTCGGGCCAGCGACGGCAGACTCCACAGGAACCGGCGAGTCGGGCGTCTGCCACGAGATGTGGGAGCGGTACGCCATCGAAAAATTGTCTCGCGATAGCCGGTCAGGCGTCGCCTTCGGCTTCCCGAGCGCGCCACCGATACTTATAACGTCACTCCGCCTGGAAATAATCGGCGTAATCGGTAGGCTGCCGAGATAGAAATTGACGATTCGCTGAATTGGTACTTATCTCGATCGGCCTCCACTAACACGGGGCGGACGCGAAGTCGAAGCCATGCTAATTCAATAGCATGCGGTCGCCAACCTCACGTGTTGCCTGAACATATTTATTGAGTAGCGCCGGGTACATCGTGAACGATTCGCTGGTGTTGTCGAAGCGCGACGGTTGGCCGGATCGCCAGGGAACTCGCGATTAAGACGCATGTCCACGCCGGTCAGTCGCGGATGGTGTAGTTGTAATCAGTGTTATCGGCGCGGGCGAGGACAGTGCATGGGTAGCCGGCATGTTTGCGCGCCTCGGTGGACCGCATCCCTTTACCCACGCGATCACCTGCGGGCGTGCCTCATTCGGGCGGCGGTGGGATCGGCGAGGGCGGCATCTGCTTCGACGGCCTGCTCCATGGTGGTGTCGACTTAGGTCGAATCCACCGGTATGTGAACTGTTGGTCGAGTGCCGGGCGAGCGGCGTTAAGCGCTGAAACGAAGAGGATTCCTGGGGCGAAAGCGGGAAAAGTGGAGAATTCCTACAGGGTGTGCCAAGTGGTCGTGAAATCCTATAAGTACCAATAGTTTAGAGAGATCCCATAACCAAAGTACAGGCAGACAAACCACGAATTCAGCGTCAGAATCGGGCGAGGTCTAGAATGCCGTTTTTTGTCTGCCTACTGCAGTCCACATTGCCCGCAACGATGGCTGCGATGGTGCCGTTTGTTCTGGCGGCGCTGTTCATTCTTTTCAGCATTTCTCTCTATAACAATCTGGTGCGCTCCCGAGTGCGAACGCGCGAGGCCTGGTCCGGAATCGATGTGCAACTCAAGCGTCGGGCCAGCCTGATCCCGAATCTGGTGCAAACCGTGCAGGGGTACGCGACCCACGAGCACGCGGTCTTCTCGGAAGTGGCGGCGGCGCGCGGCGCGCTGGCGAAGGCAACCGGTCCGGCAGCATCGGCGGCCGCCGACGGATTTCTCACCCAGGCTCTCGGCAAGTTGATGGCGGTCGCAGAGGCCTATCCCGCCTTGCAAGCCGCGGCGAACTTCGCCCAATTGCAAAGCGAGCTTTCCGATACCGAGGAAAAAATTGCGTACGCCCGCCAGTTTTATAACGTCAACGCGATGAACTACAACACACGGATCGCGAGCTTCCCGGGGAACATTCTCGCCGGCATGTTCCGGTTTGAGCCGGTGACGTTCTTCGAGGCTGACCCAAGTGTGCATCAGGATGTGCAGGTGAGTTTCGCAGCAAAGGCATGATATGGCGACTACAGTAACCCAACCGGTCCTGGTATACGACCGCATCGCACAAAATCAGCGGAAGAGTATCTTCCTCGTGATCATTGCGATCTTAGCAATCGTTCCGTTCGTGGGTGGACTGAGCTACGGCGCTGCCGAGTACACCATTGCGCGCTTTGGCCATCATGTAATGAGTAAGGCCGAAGAGCAGCGCATCTATCAATTGATGACCACTCGCGAGCCGGGCGCGCTCCGCGACGAATACGACAGCGAGATGGATCGCGAACTGAAGCAGGAGTTCGCCAAGTTACAGCAAGCCCGCGAGGACAATGACCAGTTGCGCTGGAAGGTGACGACGGTCTTTGCGCTGGCCGTCCTAGGAGTGCTGGGGCTGCTCTTCTGGAGCCTGGCATCATCGCCGGTATCCAGTGTGCTGGCCATGTGCGGGGCCAGGCCCTCCGGTCCGCCGGAGGCGGAAGCGAGGAGGCTGCTGGAGAACCTTGCGATCGGCGCGGGCCTGCCGACCCCCAAGCTCTACGTTATCGATTCACCGCTGCCAAACGCGTTCGCGGCGGGGATGGACCCGTCGCGGTCCGTGGTGGCGGTGACGCAGGGGCTGTTGACGCTGTTGGACCATCGCGAACTGGAAGGCGTACTAGCACACGAGATATCGCACATCGGGAACCGCGATACGCGGCTGAATACGGTGGTGACCTCGATCGCGCTATTCCTGCGCCTGCCCTATTTGCTCCGGCAGAAGTACCTACGCGAACAGCGGGCAGCGGGCGGGGATTGGAACCCGATTCCGTCGCGTTTCCGTGCCCCGTACACCATCGTAATGCTGCCGATTTTCCTGTATGTCTTCTTCGTGGCCCCGCTGGTTGCGGCCGTGATTCGCGCGGCGATCTCGCGCAGCCGAGAATATCTGGCGGATGCCGATGCGGCGCTATTAACGCGGTATCCCGAAGGGCTGCTGCGGGCGCTTGCGAAGGTCGGCGGCTGCGGGTCAGCGAACTCGGGTGCGAATTCGGTGATTGCGCACCTGTACTTCTCGGACCCCGCCCGGCAGGGCGGACTGATGAGTCTGCTCACGGGCAGCCTGCTGGCGACGCATCCACCCATCGAACATCGCATTAAGCGGCTGATGGAATTCAACGGCGGCGTGCCGATTTCCTTGCTCGAGGAAGCGGCGCGGACCGGCAAAGCTTTCGCCAAGAACCATCCTGCGTTGACACAGTTGGGGATGGCGGATACGTCGGGACATGACGAACTCGGCGCCTTCACCTCCGGCAGTCCGATGGGGCGGGTATTTCGCATTCTCTCCGCTTCGCCAATCTACGACGAGCCGGATATGAAGTCGCGTGTGGTGGCGCGTGCCTCTGCCGGGGATTTGTTGGTCGTATTTGACGATCCGGGCAAGTTCCGTCAGGTGCTGACGCACGACTCGACGTTCGGGTACATGCCCAACACGATCAAGATGAAGCGTGTGGACATGATGCCGGCCGAGATTCACGATCCGGCAGCCCGAGCGGCAGCCGCAGAAGTCCACGAGCAGGTGCAGGCGGTGAGTGCGGCTGCGGCGTCCGGCGGAGGGCTGACGGGTACACAGCTTGCGATTACAGCAGGGTTTGGGATCGTGGTGTTCGCGGGCATCTTCTTCGCACTGCTGAAGTTCGGCGGGAGCTAAGAGGTATCGCGGCTCCGTAGAATCAGGGCCTTACCGAGCCGCGACCGCGAGGGAGCGGTGCTTGCCACAGACTGCTAGTCAGCAAGCGATCTTAAGCCACCTCTGCGAATTCGCGCTCGGGCTGGAGAATTCCTGTGTTGGCGGCCGAGTCGAGCGGCACCTGACGCAAGTGGAGGGGATCGAGGCCTCGCGCGGGACGACGGTCGGCCCATCCATTCTCGCGGACCGGGAAAACAACCCATCCGCTGCCCTCGATGTGAGCAACCCATTGGCGGGGATGTAACTTACTTATGTACAGTCGGATCATATTCAGCACTCCTCAACTATTTCGAGTTAAAAGTATCTGAAATTGCCGGAAATCTCAACAAAAATAATGTGGGGATTTCCGGCATGCCCCCGGATGTGGGTGGTCAGCGCTTCGCGCTGTAGTGATTTGTAACGGAAACACTCCCTTTGTCCGTCGTCAGGGTAGTCACTACCATCTTGGGCCACAGGAAGGGCTTGGGGTCGCCAGGGAGGAAATTCGCCTGGAAGTCCACCGTAGCGTGGAAGGCCATGAGCTGCACATTCCCCAGATACTTGATCTTGGCAGGCGCGGCCGGACCGGAACTGGCGAATTCGAAATGCTGAAACTCCCAATCGTCGCGAGCGGGCGCCAGAGTGAATCGGGCGGCCCCGCACGTCGCTTTGGGAAATAGCCACCTCGGACTCAACGACAGAGCAGGGCAGTTGACGTCGTACACGGTGACTACGGGTTTGTCAGGCGAGATTTCGAGCTTGCGATCGACCTCTTTGGACGGCATCAGGTAAGCCGCCGAGATGAATGCGGTCAAGTCGCCGCCCAGGCTGTCGCGAAGTGCTCCGGTATTGAACCAGCCGGAATTGCTGCGTAAGGAAAAACTACCAGTTTGCAGATTGTAGCCGTGGAAGATCATGGTCACGGCCGACTGATGCCGTTCCTTGACCTTCCCGGCTCTATCGGTGACGACCGTAGTCACTGAGACTTTCAGCGGCACCTCGGCGGAATCGCGGAAGTAAATCTTGGCGAGCACCACGACGCGATCCGGCGTGAGGTCGGCCCCAGCGGCGCAGTGGCAGCACAGTGTCAACAAATCGTTGAGCTATGCCTTAAGCTCACGTTCGACCATGTCGCAGAAGGTATCGACTTCGCGCAGGGTGCTGTAAATGTTTGGCGTGATGCGCAGGCCGCTGTACTCTTCGTGCGGCACATAGGCCGTCAGGATGTTGTACTTGCCCCAAAGCGCATCGTGGATTTTGCCCGGATCCGCACCTTTGAAGGCCAGGAAGCCGATACCGCAGGACTGCGTGGGGTCCTGGCTATGCAGAATCTGGCACTTCGGATTTTGCGAGAGGCGCGCCGCCCAGCGATCGCGGAGGTAGCGCAAGCGGGCAGCCTTGCGGTCGATGCCGATGCTTTCGTTGAATACCAGCGCCTCACTGATGGCGTTGTGATTGGCAGCCGGATGGGTGCCGATCTCTTCGAACTTGCGGATGTCGTCCACCTGCTTATCGCTCGATGCCATCAGCGACCATGTTTTAGCGATTTGCGACTTCTTCACATAAAGGAAGCCGGTGCCGACCGGTGCGTACGTCCACTTGTGCAAGCTGACGCCGTAATAGTCGCAGTCGAGGTCGGAGATCTTGAAGGGGAAATGGCTGAACGCGTGAGCCCCGTCCACGATCACCGGGATATTGCGGGCGTGCGCCATCTGGCAAATCCGCTTGATCGGGAAAATCTGGCCAGTGCGATTGGTGATATGGCAGACCAGAATCAGCTTGGTCTTCGGGGTGACGGCCTTTTCGAAGCGATTGTATAGATCGTCCATGCTGGGCGGCGGGACGGGGAACGAGATCGTCTTCAGGACGATACCCTCGCGACGCTCTCGCTGCTGGAACGTTGTGAGCATGCGCGGATAGTCCTGATTGGTGGTGAGGACCTCGTCGCCCCTTTGCAGGTCCACTCCATACTGCGCATTTTCGAGCGATTCGCTGGAGTTACGCGTAATGGCAATCTCTTCGGCGTCGCATCCGGCAGCAGCGGCGATCTGGCGGCGAACCGCCTCCGCCTGCCGCTCCAGAATGTTGATCATAGTGTGCCACGGGCCTGTGTCGCTGTAGTCGAGCTGGCGTCTCATCGCGTCCTGCACCGAGCGCGGGGACGGGCTGCAATATCCGTTGTTGAAGTTGATGATGTTCCGGTCGATGCTGAAGGCGGTGCGGATTTCGGACCAGTAGTCCTCGTCGCCCGCGACCTCTTCAGGACTTTTGCCTTTGACAGCAGTGGAGGCGGCGGAAGCGCGTTCGACGGCATGGTCCTGCAATGCCGCGACGGTGGCCGCGATTTGAAAGAAGTTTCGACGGTTCACGTTGGGAATCCTCCTCGGTCAGGAATCGGACGGGGGTTCCTTCTTTTTCAACCTTTTTATCATACGCAGTTCGTTCTTTTGCCCGGGAACGATCTGGTATTGCACCTCATCCATAACGGTGCGGATGAAGTGGAGGCCAAGACCACCGCTCTTGCGGTTCTTCATCAGCTCTTCCACATTTGGCTCCTTGATCATCGTCGGGTCGAAGCCGCGGCCGGTATCCACGATTTCGATGTGCACCGCTTCAGCATCCAGGATCGCCTTGACCGTGACTTCCCTTGTCCCGTCGGAGCCATAGGCATGCTCGATGACGTTGGCGCAGGCTTCGTCCACAGCCAGTTCCAGCTTGACCTTCTCGCCAGGACTCATTCCGGCGCGATCGGCGATGCTCCCCACGAAGTCGCGGATCATGGCCAGGTTCTCGGTGGAGGAAGGGACATGCAGTTGAAAGGTACGTTCCATCGAATCCACGTTCAATCCTCCTTGGTGGGGACCTCAAAGAAGCGCCGGATGGCGGACTCCTGGTCGGGCAGGATATCGAAGAGGGCGGGAAAGCCGAGGATCTCGAAGACCTGGTATACCGTTTCGGAAACGTTGCAAATCTTGATGTCGCCGTGTGCGGCGCGGATGTCTTCGATGAAGCTCATGAAGACGCCCAGGCCCGCGGATGAAATATAAGTGAGGCCGGCGCAGTTGACGATGATCCGATAACGTCCGCCGTCGAATTCCTCCTGGATGATCTTCTCGAACTGCGGAGCAGTATGCGCGTCCAGGTACCCTTGCAGGGAGAGAACGGAGATGTCGCCTTCGCGAGACTTTCCGACGCTAAACGAATTCGCCAAACATTACCTCCGCAGATCATTGTGGCATAGATACCTTGTGGGGCAGGCGCTTCCGCCTGACCTCATGGCACTGGTCTTCGCCGGGCACGACTGTGTTGTTGCGGGACAGGCGCTTTCGCCTGTCCATTCCGGAAGCTGGCTTGGCAGAGTGGCCGTCATCCGATTGCCAGCCTATCTGCAGCACAGATTCGGCAGCACTGGTGGACAGGCGAAAGCGCCTGCCCCACAAAACACAGTCCTGCCAAGTGGAGCTTTTATGAAGTAAACACGTCATGCCCGAATCACTACCAGCGTAATGTCATCGCGAGCCGGAGTGGCGCCCATGAAATCGGCAAGCTCCCGCAGGATGGAGTCGCGGGCGGCACGCGCCGGCTGTCCGTCGGCGGCCTCCACGGCGCGCATCAGACGCGCTTCGCCGAACTGTTCCATATCCTGATTGATCGCTTCCGTCACGCCGTCAGAGTAAAGCACGATAGCGTCGTCGGGTTCGAGTTCCAGCTCTTCGATTTTCAAAGTGCGGGTGAAGCGCTCTCCGGGAGTCATTCCCAGACCCAGTCCGGGCGACTTCAAAAGGGTAGTTTCCCCGCGCCGCGTTCGGCGCCAGACCACGGGGTTGTGTCCGGCACGCCCATACTCCAGGCGCAGATTCGTCGGGTCGAGTATTACTGCCGCCAGCGTAACGAACACCTTCTTACGGCAAGCGCGGTAAAGATGAAGATTCACCTGCCCCAGGATGTACGAAAGCTGATTGCTCTCGCGGGAGGTCGCGGCGACCAGGCCCTTGGTCACCATCATATAGAGCGCGGCCGGAACGCCTTTGCCGGAAACGTCAGCGACGGCCACGCCTGTCCGGCCATCGGGAAGCGGGAAGAATTCGTAAAGGTCGCCGCCGACCTGTTGCGCCGGCTCGCACCAGCCGGCGAGGGTATAGCCGTTGACGGAGGGCGGATCGGCAGGAAGCGCGTTCTGCTGCGCTTTGCGGGCGACTTCGAATTCGGCCTGCAGGCGCTCGCGGTCGGACCGTTCGGTGGGCTCCAGATCCGGTCGAATGCCAGGAACCAGATCGGTCTGTTCGCTCTCGGGACCGCGCAGCGCCCAATAGACCGAGCCGGTGAGAATGACTGCTCCGAGGGTCAGGAGGCTGAGCGACGATTCGCGGAAATACCCCAGGGGCTGGGACCACAATACACACGGGACAATCACCGCCCGCGCAGCCACAGAGGCCGCCAAAACCGCCACCAGGTCACTGCGAAGGTAAATCCAGAGATATCCAGCCAGTGTGAGGGCGGCAGTCACAATCGCCCCGCCGTTGTCGTGGAACGGCAGGTAGTCCATCAGCACAAACATGCCGACCGGCAGGAAGATTGCCCAGGCGATCCAGACCCTCCGCAATCCGCGGACGAAGGGCAGGAAGAAGCCGAAGAGCGCCAACACCGGAACCGCCTCAGACAGTCGAACCGCCGACAGCGAAGGAGAGACCGACATCAACGCATCCGTCGAGCGGAATTCGAGGAAGTTGTTGCGAAACGGAAAAGCAGCCGCAATGTACGGCAGGCAGGCGAGCCCGATTCCACTCAGCAGGCCGATCGCGACCGATTGACCGATTACCCGGTTGACCAGCACTCCGCGCGAGATCAGTTCTACCGAATGCCACTTCTCCCGGTTGAGGGCGGAGCGGAGCGCAAATCCGGCAGCGGCGAAAACGAACAGCCAGAAAAAAGAGCTAACCACCGCGAAGTTTTCGGTGAAGGTCTCCACAAGCGAATCGATCGCGCTATCTTCGCGGCCGGCGAATGCCTGGTAATCGATACTGCCGAAGTAGGAGACCGCTGCCCACGCGATTTGTACCCCGACCAGGATGAGCGGCACGCGCCAGTGGATACGGTGCCTCGAGGCCTGCCATACTGCGATCGCGAGCGCCAGCATCCACACGAGAATGACCAGGGAGCGGGAGATCTCCAGGCTCACGCTTCTGCGAACGCGCCGGTTGAAGACGACGTCGTAAACAGGAGTCAGCTTGGCGGATACCAAGGCGCCTGACTTCAACTGGACATCCAATGTCGCATGCAGCGGCGGCTCGCTCCCGGGCTTCCATTCCCAGGAGTGATCGATCACACCTGCTTCGTCTTTGGCCTTGGTCGTCGTGAAGGAGGGCGACAGGGTCGCACCGGCAAAATCGTTCAGGATGGTTTCAGGCGTAGGCCCGGCCGTCGTATTGCCACGGAATCGAACGCGGGAAACACGGCCGTCGGGAAAGAGATCAACATGCGCATTCTGTCGGCTGTTGGGCTCGCGCAAGGTAACGTCCACGGTCAGCGCGCCGAATAGTGGCGCTACCGGATCGCTTGGATAAAGCTTGCGAAACGGTACGTAGCGGTCGTTAGTCGTTTCGGTGATGGTGGCCTGCCACTTGGAAGTGTCCACTCCATACCGCTTCGTGACCTCGCGAGCGCGCTTGATGGCCTGCGTCCGGTCGTAGCTCAAAGTAGCGCGTACCGAGGGATCGAAACGCGGAAACAGAATCGCCAAAACGATCAGCCCGGCGACCGCGGCCACGGCTGCAAGAGAGAGCGTCCGGTTCAAGCGACTCCCTCGAGCGCGCGGGTATCAGGTTCTTCCAACCGGATCACTACGGCGGTGACGTCGTCCACCGGCGATTCGTTTTTGCGTCGAAGCGCTGCTTTGAGAATGGCGGAATGCAGTCCTGCGGCGGTGTTGTCGCGAGACGCCGACGTTTTCGCCAGGAATCGGTCCACGGTTTCGCGGCGCTCTTCGGCCAGTTGCGTGGCCAGGCCGTCCGTGTAAAAGACAATCGAATCTCCCGTCTGTAGATTCGCGACGCCGTGATGAATGGGGACAGTATTGGTGGGTGCCGAGGCAACTTCCTCGGTGGTGTGTCTGCCATTGATCGAAAGCAACGGCGAGCGTCCAGTGCGAGCGTAGCGTAGCGAGCTTTCACTCGAATCGATGACGGCGTACAACATCGAAATGTTGGCGCCTTCGCCGTGCAGGGTAATGCCCAGCAGTTCGCGCAGACGGCGTAGAACTTCGACCGGGCTCAGGTTCAACTGCGCGGTATAAAGCAGATAGCCTTTGGCAAGCGCGATGGGCATGGCCGAGGCGAGCTCCCGGTTACCGCCTTCGGCGATGAAGACGGCCACGCGATGATCGTCAAGCGGGTAGAAGTCATAAAAATCCCCGCCCACCTCGCGCGCAGGGACGCACGATCCGGCGATGCTGAGGCCGACGATCGGTGGCGGTGAATCGGGTAGCAGGCGGAGTTGGGCCTGTCGCGCCGCTCCGATTTCGGCTTGCCAGGACAAGTGCTCAGCCAGACGGCGCGCGTAGAGCGGGCGCACTTCCCATTCGTCGTATGACCTGCCGCGCTCCGCGAAGTAGACCTCCACCAGCAGGAACACCACTGCCGGATAAACAATCCAACTGAAGAGCTGGGCCCACGCATCGGCCACTACGCTGTGGGTGAAGAGCGAGAACGTGAAACTCAGCGCCACGATGCTGCTGATGGATGCCAGAAGATCACCCAGGAAGAATGGAACCACCACCCCTAAGGTGATGACAGCCACGCTGATCATGAGGGTCGCCCGGGTAGATGTATCGGCGCCCCAAATGACCGACGAGAGGGCTGCGAAGACCGCCAGTAGCGTATACAGCACCCACTCGCGCTTGATCCTGGGGCGGAGCAAGGCCAGCGGAAGCAGCAGGCCGAAAGCGGAGAGAGCCAGCGTCGTCAAGGCGACATCGGCACCCGCATCGCCGAGAACCACGGGGTGAATCAGACTCACCATGATGTCGTAGGTGCCGGGAAGCCGGGCGTGAACGGCCAGGAACCCGGCAGCCTGAATCAGCAGCATGGCCCCGGCAAAGGCTCCGCCGGCGAGGATGGAGCGCGCCACGTTCTTCGAGAACAGCTTGCCGGTGAGAAGAGCATCGAGCGAGGTGAGCTTGCCGGGATAGTAAGCTCGGACGTCGCCTTCACCCGCACCGTACGCGATTCCGAAGAAACCGCCCGCAAAGGAGAAAAAGAATACCACGCTGATCATGATGATGGCGATCCGCTGACCGCCAGTCGCGGGCTCTCCGTTGACGTTCATGTTGGCGTCGAACGCGCCATAGTAGATGGCGAAGACACTCACCGCCAGGAACAGTACTGCCACTGTGAACGTACGCCAGTGAGATACCTCTTTCTCGCGCGCACGGCGCAGGTAGCGGACGATGGCGTAGATTCCCATGATCACCAGGTAGATCACGGCGATGACCTTCAATATGATGGAGAGCTTTCGGGAGGGATGTAGCTTTTGAAGGAGGCTCGACTGTACGTTTAAATCGGAGTTGACAGCCACCACCTTGTCGCCAAAGAGCTGCACTTGGAAACTGGCATCAACCTCCGGCATGCCGCGCGCCTTCGACTTCCAGTCGAACATGCGGCGCTGCTTATCTTTGTTGAGGAGGTGGGAGCGGGGCTCCTTCAGCTCAAAAGGTGCAGCGGGGCCAAGAAAATTCAGCAGGTATGTGGTCGCGATGTTTTCCGCGACGGCGTCGTCTACGGGCACTACCTGGAATTTAGGTTGACTGCCGCCAAAAGAAACGACTCGGCCTTGCGGATTCACTTGTACGCGATACCAGTCCTGGGACTGTGGCGCGCGGAAGAGAACGGTGACGATGGCGGCGCCAGACAATTGTTCCAATGCCGGGGAGTGCATGGAATCGAGTACCGCGGCTACGTCCTTATCCTTGTTGGCGCCCGAGGTCACGTTCCAGCCGCGCACATCTACCCGGTTACGAGCTGCTACCTCCGTGGCAATTTGGACGACCCGTTCGCGATTGATGGTGATGTTCGTAACCGGGACGGGGAGCTTGCGGATCATCAGGAAACCGCCGAGGTAGCAGAGAGGCGACAGCGCCAGCATGGCAATCCATCCCGCGCGGCGAGAGAACGGACGCCGGGGTGCGGTGGCGGTTGAGGGCGTCGCAGTCATAGTTCGATAGAACTAAACCAGTATACGGTCTGCCGGCACCGATAGTTCAGCCACAATCTGACAACTCGAAATCGTCTTGTTTTCTTGTGGGGTAGGCGTTTCCGCCTGCCAACCCGGGAGCCTCGTCCTGTTAGGACATTCCGCACCAATCCGCGCTCTACGCCCAGTCACAGTTGTTTGCTCAACGGCCGGTGGCGTTGCTGCCGGAAGATCAAGGCGGGACAGCAGCCTTAATTGGCGGTGGCGCGCTCCACGTGATCGATGACGAAAACTTCGACCGGGCCTTTACCTGCCCGTAAATCCAATCCTAATCGATCTTTGACCGCCGTGAAAATCGAGGGTCTGGTGGGATCGTCCGTTGTGTCGGCGTCATCTTTCCATTCGATTTTCAGGTCATAGTTGCCCGTGAGGCCGGTCTCCTCGAGAATCGCCTGATTGAACTGGACGGACAGCCAATACGCAAAGTTCTGCATGGTCGTGCCGTTCATCGTCAGCGATCCTCGTCCGGGTGTGGTGCCCCATCGATGATTCTCATCTTGGGGATGCGCTGTAACGAGCTTGGGGCCGCCCTTAGCGACAGTCAAGTGATAGACCGGCCGTTGCTTCGTTTCATAGTGGAAACGGAGTTGGAAACGGTCGGCGAGCAGCGCCTTCATCATCACGTACATTTCTGGAGTACTGGCAGGGCTCGCCGCTTTTCCTTCGATATCCCACCGATCGGACTTGATCCACCCTGGAGCGCCTTCGAGCTGATAGTCTTTGATTCGATACAAGTCCTCGATCAACGCGTCGAGAGAAACATTCGTCCAACGCGCACTGCCCGGACTGAACCTGTTGCTGATCCCGTTGTGCATGGACCGATTCGGCTTAACGGATGTCGTTTCGAATGCTGGAGGCGCTTGTACCAGGCAGGCGGTAGCGAGGAGTAGCAGGGCGGCGACGGAACTCATCATCGGAGTTGACGTCGGGCCGCCGCCAAACGTGCATCAACGATATCGGTATACCGTGACGCGGAGAATTCCCGGGTTGCGCGCCGCGTCGAGCGAGATATTGTTGCCTTGGCCGGAGTCGTCTCCCGCCAGTGTGCGTCCTCGCACCCAACGTCTATCCTGGAACGAGCCCTCCTCGACCTTCGCAATTCCCGCCGTAAGTGGCCCGTCTGTATTGGGGGTAAAGGTGATGTTCAGCCCACGCCCTGCCATATAAAACTCGTCCGGGCCCGTCGCGATGAAGATGCCGTGCGGCGCAGGCGTTCGCTGACTGCCGCTGCGAGTGATATTCAGCGTGTAATCGCCAAGGCGAATTTTCTGCGAAGGCGTGAGCTCTTCGAGCAGTACTCCAGCGACGCGTGCCTTCGGCTGATTCTCCAGAATCAAAGGCGACAACTGGGCGAGAACTTCGTAGCTCCGCGTAAGCTCGGGACTGGCTTCGGCATCGATGGCGAAGGGCGAGAAACCGAAGGCGTGGTGTTGCCCGATGGCGTAGAAGACGTTGGCCGCCCCTTCCGCACCCCCGGTCGCTTCGGGGATGAAGAGCGGGTTGCCTGGACGGTCATACTCGGCGGACCAATTCTTGAATTCGAAATAAATGTCGGGAGCCAGGAAGTCGAGTTGCGGAGCGCCAGCCTTCCAGATTTCGAACGATCGGGGTAAAGGACCTCCGCTGTTGTACTGCCCGGGTAAGTAGTTAGGCCGAATCAATGCCGCGTTGGCAAACATCGGCAACGGGTATTCCGCCTTACCCGCCTGCGCGACCTTGCCAATGTACCGCGCGTAATGCCACGCCATAAAGATGTCGTCGGTCTCCGGACCCGTCCCGAAGACGGCTTCCCAGTTACCTGCCGGCTTCTTCAGTTCGACGGGTACAGGCTGTGCGAAGGCGGCATTGGCGACTGGCGAGTAGTCGCGGGCATCGGGTATCACGCCCACTTCGTTTTCGATCTGCACCAGGATCACGGTATGCGCCTCGCCATCGACCTCGCGAATGCGGCGCATCAGGGCGGCGAAGGCTCGGGCGTCGGCGGTCTGGTTCGCCTGGCTGAAGGGCGAGAGTCGCTCCGTTGGAGTGCCGTTGCGCAGGTGGACGCGTGGGAAACGGTCGTAATCGCGCTTCACCCAATCGGGCGCATAGCTCGACCAGGTATTCTTCCAACTGCCGAACCACAGGAGGACCAGCCGGAGATGATGGGTGCGCGCCTCGCGGATCAGACCGTCTGGGAGCGTGTAGTCGAACTTACCTTCGGATGGCTCCAGTAGCGCCCACGAGATGGGAGCGAGCACGGTATTGAGATGCATGGCCTCCAGGCGAGGCCAGATCGGCTTCATGTAGTCGAGGCTGGTGGCGGAGTTATTGAGGAGTTCGCCGGCCAACGCGAGATAAGGCTTGCCG
>Ga0105237_10004506_pt1 | contig 16095 bp, 11 predicted proteins | sample KBSC24metaG_FD_81520 | JGI IMG/M metagenome (GOLD analysis project Ga0105237, IMG submission 81520) | Corn rhizosphere microbial communities from Kellogg Biological Station, Michigan, USA - KBS C2-4 metaG | ecosystem: Host-associated > Plants > Roots > Rhizosphere > Soil | place: Michigan, USA... | reverse complement strand
CGCAAATGACGGGTGCCGTCTCGTCCTCGGCCTCCCGTTGGCTTGCGTCCTTCCCGGCCTTTCGCTCATTTCCCCTGGCAGACTTTGCCGATAATGCAGGGGAGTGGCCGATCGGCTGTTCCAGGCAGGGGCTGGCGGGGGGGAGGAGCATGCCGAGGAGGTCCGCCGACGCGATGCGGGCAAGTTCCCTGCGCCGCAGGGTGCGTGCGGCCATGATGGCCCGCACGGGGTCGGCGTGCCTGCCCGCCGACGCGACCAGTGCCTTCGCCATGCTCTCCGGTTCGGTCTCCAACAGCTTGGGACCCTGCGGCCCGTCGGCGTACTGCTGGATCACCTCTGGCGCGCGCATCAGCAGGTCGGGCACGAACGCCGACGTGCCGAGTACCCGCATCAGACGATTGGCGACCGCACCCTCGTCGCGCAGCGTCGCGAGATACCAGCGGTGCTCGGCCAACTCCTCGCTGAGCCGCCGGTAGGCCAGAAGCCCCGCGTCGGGATCGGGCGTGTCCGACAGCCAGTCCAGCAGCGTCGGCAGCAGCACCTGCTGCACCCGCCCGCGCCGTCCACTGCTACCGGTCAGTGCTGCCAGGTGGGTCAGCGCGCTCTGCGGACCCTCGTAACCCAGTGCGGCGAGCTGACGTTCGGCGGCCTCGGGTGTCAGGGACGCCGTCAGCTCGATCTCCGCGTCGACCACCGATTCGAGCAGCGGCTGGTAGAAGAGCTTCGCGTGCAGCCGCGACACCCGCATGCTCTGGCGCTTGAGTTCCTCGCGCAGCACGCCGAGCGCGTCGTGCTGACCGTCCGGCCGCATGTGCGCGGCCCGCGCCAGCCAGCGCATCGCCTCCTCGTCGTCGGCCTCGGGCAGCATGTGCGTGCGCTTGAGGCGCTGCAGCTGCAGCCGGTGTTCGAGCAGCCGCAGGAACTCGTACGACGCCGTCATGTTGGCGGCGTCGTCGCGTCCGACGTAGCCACCCTCGCCGAGGGCGGCCAGCGCGTCGACGGTGGACAGGACGTGCAGCGACTCGTCGTTGCGGCCGTGTACCAACTGCAGCAGCTGTACGGCGAACTCGACGTCGCGCAACCCGCCGGTGCCGAGCTTCAGTTCGCGGGCCCGCACCCCGGCCGGCACCAGTTCCTCGACGCGGCGCCGCATGGCCTGCACCTCTGGCACGAAGTCCTCGCGCTCGCACGCGGTCCACACCATCGGGTTCAGCGCGGCGATGTACTGCTTGCCGAGCTCGGCGTCGCCGACGGCGGGGCGGGCCTTCAGCAGCGCCTGGAACTCCCAGGTCTTGGCCCACCGCTCGTAGTACGCGACGTGCGACTCGAGGGTGCGGACCAGCTCGCCGCGCTTGCCCTCCGGCCGCAGCGCCGCGTCCACCTCGAAGAAGGTCTCGGAGCCCAACCGCATCATCTCGCCAGCGACGCGGGTCGCGACGTTCAGGTTGGTGTCGTCCGCCGGGCCTGCGACGAAGATGACGTCGACGTCGCTGACGTAGTTCAGCTCGCGCGCGCCGCACTTGCCCATCGCGATCACCGCGAGCCGCGGCGGCGGGGTGTCGTCACCGCACACCGTCCGCGTGGCGACGATCAGCGCGGCCCCCAGCGCGGCGTCGGCGAGGTCGGCGAGGTGCTCGCCGACGGTGGCGAAGGGCAGCACGGGCTCGTTCTCGACGGTCGGCGCCACGTCGAGGCCGGCAAGCACCAGCATGCGGTCCCGGTAGAGGATCCGCAGCGACGACTGAATCGACCTTGCGTCGGTGGCACTTTCGGCCACTGCCGCGAACTCTCGGCGCAACTGTTCTGCGGAGGGCAGCGTGACGTTGCCCGCCAGCAGGTGCCACGACTTGGCGTGGGCGACCAGGTGGTCGCCGAGCGCCAGCGAGGAACCCAGTACGGCGAACAGTCGTCCCCGCAGCGAGCGGTCCTTGACCAGCGCGCGGTTCAGCTCGTCCCAGTCGCTGTCCAGTGCGTCGGCGATGCGGACCATCGTGCGCAGTGCCGAGTCGGCGTTGGGCGCGCGCGACAGTGACCACAACAACTCGACGTGGGCGTCGGTGTTCCAACCCAGCCGGTCCAGATCCGCGCGTGCGGGGGGTTCGACCAATCCGAGTCTGCCGACGCCGGGCAGCGTGGGGCGCTGGGTCGCGGGCTTGGCCATACCCCGACGTTATCTCACGGCACTACAACGACAGATACGTCTTCAGCTCGAACGGCGTGACGTGGCTGCGGTAGTTCTCCCACTCGGTGCGCTTGTTGCGCAGGAAGAAGTCGAAGACGTGCTCCCCCAACGCTTCCGCGACCAACTCGGAGCTCTCCATCTCCGTCAGCGCGACGCCGAGGCTCGACGGCAGCTCCTTGTAGCCCATCGCCCGGCGCTCCTCGGGCGTCAGGTTCCACACGTTGTCCTCGGCCTGCGGCCCGAGCGTGTAGCCCTTCTCGACACCGCGCAGTCCCGCCGCCAGCAGCACCGAGAACGCGAGGTACGGGTTGCATGCCGAGTCCGGGCTGCGCACCTCGACGCGGCGCGACGACGCCTTGCGCGGGGTGTACATCGGTACCCGGACCAGGGCCGAGCGGTTGGCCGCACCCCACGACGCCGCGGTCGGGGCCTCACCGCCGTGCACCAGCCGCTTGTAGGAGTTCACCCACTGGTTGGTGACGGCGCTGATCTCGGAGGCGTGCTCGAGCACACCCGCGATGAACGACTTGCCGACGTCGGAGAGTTGCAACGGGTCGTTCGGGTCGTGGAAGGCGTTGTTCTCGCCCTCGAAGAGGCTCATGTGGGTGTGCATGGCCGACCCGGGGTACTCGGCGAACGGCTTGGGCATGAACGACGCCCGCACGCCCTCGGTGAGCGCGACCTCCTTGACCACGTAGCGGAACGTCATGACGTTGTCCGCCATCGACAGCGCGTCGGCGTAGCGCAGGTCGATCTCCTGCTGCCCAGGCGCTCCCTCGTGATGGCTGAACTCGACCGAGATGCCCATCGACTCCAGCGCGTCGATCGCGTGGCGGCGGAAGTTGGGGGCGGCGTCGTGGATGGTCTGGTCGAAGTAGCCGCCGTTGTCGGCTGGGATCGGCGGTTCATCGTCGGATCCCGGCTTGAGGAGGAAGAACTCGATCTCCGGGTGCACGTAGCAGGAGAAGCCGAGGTCGCTGGCCTTGGCGAGTTGGCGGCGCAGCACGTGCCGCGAGTCGCCCCACGACGGCGAGCCGTCCGGCATGGTGATGTCGCAGAACATTCGCGCGGAGTGATGCTTGCCCGCACTCGTCGTCCACGGCAGCACCTGGAAGGTGGACGGGTCAGGGCGCGCCACCATGTCGGATTCCGACACGCGGGCGAAGCCCTCGATGGACGAGCCGTCGAAGCCGATGCCCTCCTCGAAGGCGCCCTCGAGTTCGGCGGGTGCGATCGCCACGGATTTCAGGTATCCGAGCACGTCGGTGAACCACAGCCGCACGAACCGGATGTCGCGTTCCTCCAGCGTGCGCAGCACGAATTCCTTCTGGCGATCCATGTGCGCAGCGTAGGCACCGGCTGTTAATTCTGTGTTACGGCATCGCTGCGTGTCACTAACAGCGCAGGTCTTGCGGCGGCTGTACGGAGTCGACCAGAAACGCGACAACGGCGGGGTCGACGCACGCGTCGCCGTTGAACACGACGGTGTGCTGCGTGCCGTCGAACGTGATCAGCGTGGCATCCAACTCGCGGGCGAGGTCGACGCCCGCCTGATACGGCGTCGCCGGATCGTGCGTCGTGGACACGACGACGACCTTGCCCGGCCCGGGCGACGGCACGTCGTGCGGCGTCGACGTCGGAGGCACGGGCCACATCGCGCAGTTGTCACGCGGGGCGAACCCGGTGAATTCGCCGTAGGACATGAACGGAGCCGCCTCGCGGGCCCGGCGGTCCGCGTCCGCCCACGTCGCCGGGTCGGTGGGATACGGCGCGTCGACGCAGCGGATCGCGAGGAACGCGTCCTGCTGGTTGTCGTAGTGCCCTGCGGGGTTGCGGTGCTGGTAGTCGTCGGCAAGCAGCAGCAAGTCGCCAGCGTCGGTGCCGCGCTGCAGACCGAGCAGACCACTGGTCAGGTACTTCCAATACCGCTGCGTATAAAGGGCATTCACCGTGCCCGTGATCGCATCCTGATAGCTAAGACCCCGCGGATCCGACGTGCGGCCGAGCTGTTGCACCAACGGGTTGATCAGCTGGTGGTACCTGGCGACGAACTGGGTCGGGTCGGTTCCCAGCGGGCAGTCGGTGGATCGCGCGCAGTCCATGGCGTAGTCGTTGAAGGCCTGTTGGAAGCCGGCCAGCTGGCGGATGCTCTCGCCGATCGGGTCGGAACCGGGATTGACCGCGCCGTCGAGCACCATCGCCCTGACCCGCTCGGGGTACTTCTCGGCGTAGGTGGCGCCCAGTTCGGTGCCGTAGGAGTAGCCGAGGTAGTTGATCTGCTGCTCCCCCAGCGCCGCCCGCACGACGTCCATGTCGCGTGCCGTCGACGACGTCCCGACGTTGGCGAGGAAGTCCATCCCGGTCTTGTCGACGCAAAGCTGGGCGAGGTTCTTGTACAACTGCTCGATGCGCGCCACGCCATCCGGGCTGTAGTCGACCATCGGCTCGCGCCGGTAGGCGTCGAATTCGGCATCGGTGCGGCAACGCACCTGCGGTGTCGAGTGCCCGACGCCTCGGGGGTCGAAGCCGACGAGGTCGAAGCGCCTGCCGATCTCGGTGTTGGCCAGGGCGGCACCCATACCAGCAACGGTGTCGACGGCCGATGCTCCTGGGCCGCCTGGGTTGACCATCAGGACCCCGATGCGATCGCCTGACGCGGGCACCCGGATGACGGCCAAGTTTGCCTGCGCGCCGTCGGGCCTGTCGTAGTCGACGGGGACGGAGACGGTGCTGCACTGGGCCGTCGGGATCGCGGTGGCGGCGTCGGACAGGAAGCTGGCGCAGCTGCCCCACAGCGGGGTTTGCCCGTACTGCTGTTGGGAGGGTTCGGCCTCCGGTGATGCCAACGCCATCGGGCACACCATCACCGACACAGCGAGGATCGCGAGTGGCGCCGCCAACAGTCCGCCCACCCGCATGGCGAACATGTTCGCACGCAACGAGCTTCGGGTCTGTAGCGGAAGCCGGGCAGAGACAAGCCAGCAACCATTCAGTGATGCGATGGTGACCTACGGCAGGGGCGAGCGAAGCGACGGGAGGACGGAAGTTCTACGGTCAGCATTTTGCGCCAGGCGGCGGCACCACGACGTCGACCAAGTACTTGGCCGCGATGTCGTCGACGCACGAATTGCCCTGGAACACCACGGTGTGCTGCGTGCCGTCGAAGGTCAGCAGCGCGCCCCCGAGCTGCTTGGCCAAGTCGACGCCAGCCTGATACGGCGTTGCCGGGTCGTTTGTGGTCGACACCACCAACGTCGGCGGCAGTCCCTGGATCTTCAGTTCGTGCGGCGTCGACGTCGGCGGCACGGGCCAGAACGCGCACGTGCTCAGCGGGGCGTACCCGGTGAACTGCCCATAGCTCATGAACGGCGCGACCTCGCGGGTGCGACGGTCCTCGTCTACGGTCTTGGCGCGGTCGGTCACCGGTGGTTCGTCGACGCAGTTCACCGCGACCCGCACGTCGGTGGAGTTGTTGTAGTGGCCCTTGTCGTCGCGGCCCATGTAGAGGTCGGCCAGCGCCAGCATGGTGTCGCCGTCGCCGTGCTTGAGTTCGGTCAGCGCCTGTGTGAGGTGGCGCCACAGGTTGGGCGAGTACAGCGGCAGGATGGTGCCGACGACGGAGTCGCTGTAGCTCAGGCCGCGCGGGTCCTTGGTCTTCGCGGGGTGCTGGACCAGCGGGTCCACGAGGCTCTTGTAGACGTCCACGGCCTTCGCCGGGTCGGTGCCAAGGGGGCAGTTTGCGCTCTTGCCGCAGTCGGCCGCGTAGTCGTCGAACGCCTTCTGGAACGCCGCGGCCTGGCGGATGTCGGACTCGATCGGATCGGCGTTGGGGTCGACGGCGCCATCGAGGATCATGGCGCGCACGTTCTGCGGGTATGCCTCCGCGTAGGCCGACCCGATCCTGGTGCCGTAGGAGTAGCCGAGGAAGGTCAGCTTCTCGTCGCCAAGGGCGACCCGCATGGCGTCGAGATCCTTGGCCACGCTTGCGGTTCCGACGTTGGCGAGGAAGTCCTTTCCCATCTTGTCGATGCACCGCTGGACGAAGTCCTTGGTTTCGGACTCGATGTGGGCGACGCCCGCAGGCGAGTAGTCGACCTGGGGATCGGCCCGCAGCCGGTCGTTGTCGGCGTCGGAGTTGCACCAGACCGCGGGCGTCGACAAGCCGACCCCCCGCGGGTCGAAGCCCACCACGTCGAAGCGCTGCCGCACCGACTCCGGCATGGTCCCCACGATCGAGGCGGCCGCATCGACACCGGATTCACCTGGGCCGCCGGGGTTGATGATCAGCGAGCCGATCTTGTCGCCGGTGGCCTTGAACCTGATCATCGCGAGCTGCGCGACGTCGCCATCGGGCTTGGCGTAGTCGACCGGTACCGAGAGCATTCCGCACTCGGCGCCCGCAGGGACGTCACCGGACGAACTGAACTCGCACGCCTTCCACGTCACGGGGGTGCCGGGCTTCGGGGCGCCGATGACCGCTTGTCCGTCGATCACCTTGCTACAACCAGCCACCAGCAACACCACAGCGGCGGCCACCAGTAGCCCGTTCCGAAGCCTCATGGCTGCACATGCTGCCATGCGCCCGCATCTCCGCTGCTGAGGGCGCTACCGCGTCGCGTCGAGCAACTCCTGCAGAGCCACCTGGAAGTCGTCGGCCATGTCCCACAAGTCGGGCAGCAGCTCGGGGCAGGAGATGAGGCCGACGTCGAGCGTGCCGTTGAGCGACATCACGGTGATGTTGAGGCCCGAGCCGTGGAAGATCGGGCCGAGCGGATACATGGCCTTGACCCGAGCGCCCAGGAAGTACAGCGGCACCTGGGGTCCTGGCACGTTGGAGACGACGAGGTTGTGCACCGGCGCGGCGCTGGTGAGCCTGCTCGACGCGTAGACCCGCATCGCGATGCCGAACACCGCGGGCGCGGCGAACTGCGACCAGTCCTGAAGCAGCGTCGCCCCGATCGCCGCACTGTGTTGCTTGGCAACGGAGTTCGCGTCGGCGATGGTCTTCAGGCGCTCAGCCGGGTCCTCGATGTTGGTGCCGAGGCTGGAGAACATGCCCGAAACCTGGTTGCGCCCTGGGCGATCCGACTTGTCGTGCACCGACACCGGCACCATCGCGATGAGCGTGTTGTCGGGGAGCTCGTCCTTGTCGAGCAGGAACCGCCGCAGCACACCTGCCACCAAGGCCATCACGACGTCGTTGACCTTGACGCCGAAGTGGTTCTTGACGGTCTTGATGTCCTCGAGGTCGAGCTGGGCGAACGCGACGTTGCGGTGGCCGGTGACCTTGGCGTTGAAGCGGGTCTTCGGCGCCGCGAACGGGGCAGCCATGGTCAGCCCGCTGCGCGCCCGCTTGACGGTGTCCACCACCGTCGAGACCGTCGACGGCAGCATGTTCATCAGCTTGAGCGGGCGGGTGGCGTACTTGATCGCGCCGCTGACGGCGATCTCCAGATCCGACCCGCCGCCAATGCCTTCCACCGGTTCCGGCGGTGGTGCGTCGGCCTCGGTGGTACACAGCTGCGACATCAGGTTCGCGCCAGTGACGCCGTCGACGCCTGAGTGGTGCACCTTGGTCATGACGGCCAGCCGACCGCCGTCGTGCGCATCGGTGCCCGCGACGTTCTCGATCACCCACATCTCCCACAACGGCCTGCTGCGGTCGAGGTTCAACGAGGCGATGTGGCCGCAGATCTCGCCGAGCTCGACGCGACCGCCCGGCGACGGCAATCCGATGCGGTGCACGTGGCGTTCGACGTCGAAGTCCTCGTCTTCCACCCACACCGGATGATCGAGATTGAGCCGGTTGTCGGCGAGCTTCTCGCGAAACTCCGGCATCGCCTTGATCCGCAGGCCGAGGGCGTCGCGCAACTTCTCGAAGGTGTACCCGCCTGGGATGGTCGACGTGTCGATCTCCAGTACCGAGCACACGTGCATTGGCTGCGTCGCGGTCTCGAGATATAGGAAGCTGGCATCGAGCCCGCTGAGCCTTTGCATTTGCCGATCGTAGGCCCGCCGCACATCGACGTGTGAGCAAATCCACTGCGCACGCGGTTCATCTTCGCCGCCGCAAGTGGCAGACTTCGATGTGTCAGACGAACCCGGGGACCCGGTCAGGGCCTCGAGGATCGACCAGACCAGATTAGGGACAACGATGTCTGAGCAAGCCGTTTATGGTGCTGCAACCGATTCGAACGAGCCACGGGCTCCCCGGACCAAGGTCCGGACTCATCACCTGCAGAAATGGAAGGCCGAGGGCCACAAGTGGTCCATGCTGACGGCCTACGACTACTCCACCGCCAGGGTCTTCGACGACGCCGAGATTCCGGTGCTGCTCGTCGGTGACTCCGCGGCCAACGTCGTCTACGGCTACGACACCACGGTGCCGGTGACGGCCGACGAGCTGATTCCGCTGGTGCGCGGCGTGGTCCGCGGGGCGCCGCACGCCCTCGTCATCGCCGACCTGCCGTTCGGTAGCTACGAGGCCGGGCCGCAGCAGGCGCTGGCCACCGCGACGCGCTTCCTCAAGGAGACGGGCGCGGCCGCGGTCAAGCTGGAGGGCGGCGAGCGGGTCGCCGAACAGATCGCGATCCTGACGCAGGCGGGCATCCCCGTGGTGGCGCACATCGGCTTCACCCCGCAGAGCGTCAACGGCCTTGGCGGTTTCCGCGTGCAGGGTCGTGGCGATGCCGCCGAGCAGACCATTCACGACGCGATCGCCGTTGCCGAGGCGGGCGCCATCGCCGTGGTGCTCGAGATGGTCCCAGCCGAGCTGGCCACCCAGATCACCGGCAAGCTGACCATCCCCACCGTCGGCATCGGCGCAGGACCCAACTGCGACGCCCAGGTGCTGGTGTGGCAGGACATGGCGGGCATGACGGCAGGCAAGACCGCGAAGTTCGTCAAGCGGTTTGGCGACGTCGGCGGCGAATTGCGCCGCGCCGCAGTCCAATACGCTCAGGACGTGGCGACCGGCACGTTCCCGGCCGACGAGCACTCCTTCTAACCGCTACATCTATTCGGCTCAGCCGAAGTCAGGCGCGCGCTTGCCGACGAACGCGGCGATGCCCTCCTGCCCATCGGCCGAGCGTGCGCAGTCGGCGATGTAGCGGCCCTCGAGCTCCATCTGCTCCTCGATGCCGGTGCGGAACGTGCCGAGCAGAAGCCGCTTGACCGCGGCGTTCGACGTGCGGGAGGTGCGCGCCATCTCCTCGGCCAGCGTGTCGGTCCTTGCGGCCAGGTCTGCGTCGGGCACGACTTCGGTGAGAAGGCCCCAGTCCAGCGCTTCGGCGGCTGACAGCGTGCGGTTGGTGAGCATCAGCTGTTGCGTGCGCCGGATGCCGATGAGCCGGGGCAGGTAGTACGAGGAGCTGCCGTCTGGGCTCAACCCGGCCCTGGTGTAGGCCATGGTGAACTTGGCCGATTCGGCGGCAAGGACCAGGTCACCGGTGACGGCGACGCTGAAGCCGGCGCCCGCTGCGACGCCGTTGACGGCGGTGATCAGCACCGCGTCCATCCTCGCGAACGTCGACAACGCACGGTGCAGGTCGTCGGCGATGCCCTTGACGAACGCCGCGGGGCTTGGCGCGGCGGCCATCGACTTGAGGTCGCCGCCCGCGCTGAAGAAGCGGCCCGCACCGGTCAGGGTGACCACCTTGGTGGCCTCCGTGTCGCACAGCGCCGCAGCGACCGCGAGCTCACGGGTCAACGTGTCGTTCATGCCGTTGGCGGCGTCGGGCCGGTTGAGCACGATCGAAGCGATGGGACCGGACTGGGCAAACGTCAGCGTGTCGAATTCGGGCATGGCGCAAACGGTATCGCATCGCCCACAGTTACGTCATCGCACCGATCTGTAAGGCCAGCCGCTTGGCGGTCGCCGCCCGCAGCGCGACGAAGTCGCCGTCGAACCCGAGGGTGCGCAGGGCGCCGTCGGCGATGATCCACGGCTGATCGACAGGTGCGTCACCGTCGTCGGAGCGGCGGTTGATCACCGACTCGACGAGGCGGAACGGGAGCTCGTCGGCGTCCGCTGGTCCGTCGAACTCGGCGATGACGGCGGCCGCCAGCTGGCGATAGCGGTCGCGCAGATCGGCGCGATCGACGCGAAACTGGTCGAAGCGGTCGACGCGGAGTTCGGGAAGCAGGTAGAGCGCACCGAGATTCCAGGTGCTGTCACACAGCTGCTTCACGTCGGCCACCACCAGCGCGTGCAGCCGGCCCGCGGCGGGCCCGCCCTCGGCGATGAGCTCGGCGGCTAGCTTCAGCGGCTCGTCGACCGTGCCCGCCAGCAGCGCCTCGAGGATGTCGTCCTTGGTGGCGAAGTGGTGGTACAGCGAGGCCTGCCTGACGCCGACGGCGTCGGCGATCTTCCTGGTGGACGTATTGGCGTAGCCGTGGGTGGTGAACAGCTCGGCTGCGGCGTCGAGGATTTCTTCGCGGGCGTTCTTGCCGGGGCGCCTCGACTGCTCCAACCTGGGGCGACCACGGCCTTCGCTGCTCATGGCGCACATTCTGTCACCGGTCGTTCGCCGAACCCCATTTTCTGTCACTTGATAGAAATAATTTTCAACGCGTCCGTAACAGGCACGACACCTCCAGGGAACGCCTGGCCCCAAAACTTTCAATTGACAGTTAAGGAGGCCAATGATGTCGAGCACCAACTCGACCCACGGTGCCCGTTCACACGCCCGCGGACAGGCCGCGGCCGCCCAAATGCGGGTGCCCGCAACCCCTGCCGGCGTCGACGAGGTGACGTGGGCCGAAGCCATCCCGCCGGGGTCGTATGCCACCAAGGTGCTCGGTCGTGGCTCGCGCGTGAGGCTGGCCGACCCCGACGGCGGCGCGTGCGCGCACCTGCTGCTGTTCCGCGCCGACGCGTCGTGGGAGCGGCTCAACGTCGCCGACACCATGAAGGTGCCGTGGCAGGCCTACCTCGGTGCAGGCCATCCCCTGCTGTCCGACCAGGGCAGGGTGCTTGCCACCATCGTGGCCGATACGTCGGGCCAGCACGACACGTTGTGCGGCATGACGGCAGCGGGCCGCGCGCAGATGCTGCTCGGCGTGCACAAGCACGGCATGGACGTTCGCGACGTCGCCCCTTCGGTGTCGTTCTTCGAGGGCGTGCGGGTGGCCGACGACGGCGGGCTGACGTTCACCGGGTCGGCGGGCGCGGGAACGGCCGTCGACATGCTGATCCACCTACCCGTCGTGGTCGTCCTCGTCAACGCCCCACACCCGCTCGACCCATCGCCCACGCTCACCGACCTCGACGTGGTTGCGTGGCGGGCCGACGACGAGCTGTCCGTCCCCATTACCGATGAACCCGAATACCTACGCGCCCTGTTCAACACCGAAAGCACTTGGGCCGCAGCACAGAACGAGGCACTGACATGACCGACGACATCGTCGCCGCCCGCGCCCCGTGGTCGGCCGTCGTGAAGGCCGGCCAGGAGCTGCAGATCATCGACCTGCACGGAAACCAGGCCGTCGATACGCTGTTCTACTCGGCGCACGACCACGCCGTGCGGTACAGCGCTCAGACCACCATCGCCGCCCAAGGCAACGTCTTCCTGACCACCGGATCGGTGCTACGCGCCACCGACGGCACCGCACTGATGACGATCGTCGCCGACGAAGTGGGCAACCACGACACCATCGCGGGGGCGTGCTCGAAGGAGTCCAACACGCTGCGCTACGGACACCACACCGTGCACCAGCACGGGTGCGCCGAGAACTTCCTCGCCGAAGCGACCAAATGGGGAATGAGCAAGCGCGACATCGTCTCCAACGTCAACTTCTTCATGAACGTGCCTGTCGAAGCCGACGGCACGCTCGGCATCGTGGACGGGCTCTCCGCGCCTGGCAAGTCGCTGACGCTGAAGGCGGACATCGACACGCTGGTGCTGGTGTCGAACTGCCCGCAGATCAACAACCCCTGCAACGGATTCGACCCGACCCCCGTCCGAATGGTGATCACCGGGCCGGATCAATCCCCCGTCGCTTCGCTCGCCCCATGACCATTGACGTGCTGCGGCCCGGCATGCTGACCACCGTGCAGGACTGGCCGGGCCGAATCGGCTACTGGCACATCGGCGTTCCGCCGTCCGGACCGATGGACGACCTGTCCTTCAGGATCGGGAACCGGCTGCTCGGGAATCCCGAGGGCGCGGCAGGCCTCGAATGCACGAGGGGCGGGCCCGAGCTGCGGTTCCCCGACGGCGGCCGGGTCACGGTCACGGGGGCGCCGGTCGCGGTCACCGTGGACGGCATCGCGGTGCCACAGTGGCAGTCTGTCACCGTGCCCGAGGGGGGCGTGCTCGACGTCGGCATGCTCACCGGCCCAGGCATGCGCTGCTACGTGCTGGTGGCCGGCGGCCTCGTCGAGCCCGAATACCTCGGCAGCGCAGCCACGTTCACGATGGGTACGTTCGGCGGGCACGACGGGCGTGCCGTCCGCGCAGGCGACGTGCTGACCATCGGCGACGATCCCGGCCCGCACGAGAGCAGACCGGACCGCGCGGCCCGCGCCGCGATCGACGAGCAGCCGAGCATCGGGCACCGCTGGGAGATTGCCGTGACGGAAGGGCCGCACGGCGCCCCGGAGTTCTTCACCCGCGCCGACATCGACACCGTCATCGGCACCGACTACATGGTGCACTTCAACTCCGACCGAACCGGCGTGCGTCTCGTCGGGCCGAAGCCACAGTGGGCACGCACCGACGGCGGCGAGGCCGGCCTGCACCCGTCGAACATCCACGACAACGCGTATTGCGTTGGTGCGCTGGACTTCACGGGCGACACCCCGATCCTGCTCGGGCCGGACGGGCCGAGCCTCGGTGGCTTCGTCTGCCCCGTCACCGTCGTCGGCGGTGACCGGTGGAAGCTGGGCCAGATGGCGCCTGGCGACGCGGTGCGGTTCGTGCCGGTCCGGGCCGACCGGGCACCGTCGCTGCGGACCATCGACATCGACAGGCGCGCGTCGTTCCCGTTGGTGATCTCGACGTCGAGCGATCACGACGACGGCGTGCTGAACCGGTTCGAGGCCGTCGACGGCACCGCGGTGACGCTGCGGCGCGCCGGTGACGGCGGCGTGCTCGTCGAGTACGGGCCGATGACGCTCGATCTGGCCATGCGCGCCCGCGTGCACGTCCTGCACGAGCACCTGACGTCCCTCGGCGTCGAAGGGATCACCGAGATCACCCCCGGTGTCCGATCACTGCAAGTGCAGTTCGATCCTGCGGCGCTGCCGATGGCCGAGGTGGTCGATCTGCTCGCACGCCTCGACGGCGAAATGCCGCCGTCGGACCGGCTCGTCGTGCCCAGCCGCACGGTGCGGCTGCCGTTGTCGTGGGACGATCCCGCGACGCACGAGGCCATCCAGCGCTACATGCACGGCGTCCGCGCCGATGCTCCGTGGTGCCCGTGGAACATCGAGTTCATCCGGCGGATCAACGGCCTCGCCGACGTCGAGGCCGTGCACGACATCGTCTACGACGCGCAGTATCTGGTGCTCGGCCTCGGCGACGTGTACCTGGGTGCGCCGGTGGCCACTCCCCTGGATCCGCGGCATCGCCTCGTCACGACCAAGTACAACCCTGCGAGGACGTGGACCCCTGAGAACGCGGTCGGGATCGGCGGGGCCTATCTCTGCATCTACGGCATGGAGGGCCCCGGCGGCTACCAGTTCGTGGGCCGCACCACCCAGGTGTGGAACCACCGGCATCCCCACGATGCAGGCTCGTTCGAACCAGGAACACCGTGGCTGCTGCGCTACTTCGACCGGATCAGCTTCTATCCGGTGAGTGCCGAGGAACTCCTCGACCTGCGTGCCGACATGGCGGCGGGCCGAGGTGACGTCGACATCGCCACAGGTGAGTTCTCGCTTGCGGCGTACACCGATTTCCTGGCCGCCGACGCCGATCCCATCGCGGCGTTCCGGCGGCAGCAGAGCGTCGCGTTCAACGCCGAGCGCTCGGCATGGGATCGCGCCGGCGAGGTTCAGCGGGCGAGTTGAACCGCCTGTCATTCATCTCGATCTGGTAGACAGACTCCCACCTGCCACCAGGTGGCTTTGATTGTCGTTCACCTGAATGTGGCAGCCTGTTCATGAGATTCGTCCCGACCCAAAGGTGAGAATGGCAGCCGACAAGCGCAAGGCGTCCCGCCACACCGAGATCGAACGCAAGTTCGCCGTGACGGACGCCACCGTGTCACCGTCGTTCGCCGGGCTGGCATCGGTCGCCAGGGTCGAGCGATTGCCGGTCCAAGATCTCAAGGCCGTCTACTTCGACACGCCGAATCGCGATCTGGCGGACCATCGCATCACGCTGCGGCGCCGCACCGGCGGAACCGACGCCGGATGGCACCTCAAGCTGCCCGCCGGGCCCGATGCGCGGACCGAGGTGCATGCGCCGTTGGGCGACGCGGATCACGACACCGTGCCCGATGAACTGCGCGACGTGGTGCTGGCCATCGTGCGCAGACAGTCGCTTGCCCCCATCGCGCGGATCTCGACGACGCGGACGGTCGACGTGCTGTTCGACGCCACCGGTGCGCAGATCGCGGAGTTCTGCGATGACGTGGTCAACGCGTCCGCCGGGACCGACGGCGAACCGCAGACCTGGCGCGAGTGGGAGCTGGAACTCGCCGAGGGCGCCGACGTCGCCCCTGACCTGATGGACCGGCTGAGCAACCGTCTGTTCGACGCCGGTGCCGAGCCCGCGGGGCACGGCTCCAAGCTGGCCCGCGTCATCGACGGCGGCGACGACTCCGAGGACGACGCGGACGCACCGGCGCCGCAATCCATCGATCCCGTCCGCCGGGCGATCGCCGAGCAGGTCGACGAGCTGCTGGTGTGGGACCGCGCCGTGCGGGCCGACGCCTGGGACTCGGTGCACCAGATGCGCGTCGTCACCCGCAAGCTCCGCAGCCTGCTGCAGGAGTCGGAGGGTTCGTTCGGCATCTCCGACGACGCGTGGGTGCTCGACGAGCTGCGTCTGCTCGCCGGGGTGCTCGGTGTGGCCCGTGACGCCGAGGTGCTCGCCGAGAAGTACGAAACGGCCCTCGATGCCCTGCCCTCCGAGCTGGTCAGGGGCCCGGTCCGGGAGCGCCTGGTGGACGGCGCCAGGCACCGCTACCAGACCGGGTGGCGACGGTCGTTGACCGCGATGCGCTCGGAGCGGTACTTGCGGCTGCTCGACGCACTGGATGCGCTGGTGGCTGCCGACCTCGAACCTGCCGCACCCGGCGAGGAGCCGGCACCGGTCACCATCGGGTCGGCCTACAAGCGGATCCGAAAAGCGGCCAAGCGGGCGGACGCCGCGCAAGACGAAGATCGCGACGAGGCACTGCATCGAATCCGCAAGGGCGCCAAGCGCCTTCGCTACACGGCAACGGCGACGGGCGCGGGCAAGGTCGCCGAGCGGGCCAAGGTCGTTCAGACGCTGCTCGGAGATCACCAGGACGCCGTCGTCAGCCGGACCCATCTGTCCCAGCAGGCGGAGGTGGCTCACGCGGCAGGCGAGGACACCTTCACCTACGGCGTGCTGTACCAACTGGAGGACGATCTCGCGACACGGTCGAGGGATCAACTCGGCGACGCGCTCAAGCAGCTGAACCGCTCGGTCCGCGATACGGACTAGCTGCGGGGCGGACGAGCTGGCCTGTAAGCCGGATTCTGTTCCTCGCCACCATGACTGGCGACGAGGCGGCGACCATCCATCTGGACACACCGTCGCCGGGTGCCTCAAGCGGCCTACCCGCAGGCTCGGGCGAGCAGCCCTCGAACGCCTGCGCGACCGCAGCCAGGCTGCGGCCTTCTTGGCCTTGCTTCGGGTGGGGTTTGCCTAGCCACTCCGGTCACCCGGAATGCTGGTGCGCTCTTACCGCACCGTTTCACCCTTACCACCCAGGGG
>Ga0105237_10004504_pt1 | contig 16100 bp, 7 predicted proteins | sample KBSC24metaG_FD_81520 | JGI IMG/M metagenome (GOLD analysis project Ga0105237, IMG submission 81520) | Corn rhizosphere microbial communities from Kellogg Biological Station, Michigan, USA - KBS C2-4 metaG | ecosystem: Host-associated > Plants > Roots > Rhizosphere > Soil | place: Michigan, USA... | reverse complement strand
CCAGCTCGCACGGCTCGAGGAAATGAAGCTCAACGCCGAACGCGACGCTCTCGAAGAGGAACGCGCGCGTATCGCCGTGACGCTCAAGTCACCCGCAAAGTTGAAGATGCTGATCAAGGACGAACTGTCCGCCGACGCCGGGAAATACGGCGACGCGCGCATGTCGCCGCTGGTCGTGCGCGACGTCGCGCAGGCCCTCGACGAAGCCGCACTTGTGGTCAGCGAACCGATTACCGTGGTGCTTTCGGAAAAAGGCTGGGTGCGCGCGGCAAAAGGTCATGACATCGAAGCGAGCAGCCTGAGCTATCGCGAAGGCGACAGTTTCCACAATGCGGCAAAGGGTAAAACGACGCAGAATGTCGCGTTCATCGATTCCAGCGGCCGCAGTTATTCCACTCCCGCGCACACGCTGCCGTCCGCGCGCGGCAATGGCGAACCGCTGACCGGCCGCTTCACGCCGGCGCCGGGCGCACGTTTCGACGCGGTCGCGATCGCGGATCCCGCATCCAAGCTCGTACTCGCCACCGATTTCGGCTACGGCTTCGTGATCAAGTTCGAAGCGCTGCTCGCCAACAAGAAAGCCGGCAAGCAGCTGATCAACCTGGACGACGACGCGCACGTGCTCGCGCCGGCGTACGTGGGCGAGACCGCGCGCGACCGCATCGTCGTCGCCACGAACGCGGGCCACCTGCTGATGTTCTCGGTCGCCGAGCTGCCGGAACTCGACAATGGCGGCAAGGGCAACAAGCTCATAGAAATTCCCAAAGCGAAACTCGCCAGCGGCGAACGTGTCGCCGGCATTGCCGTCGTCGCCGAAGGCAAGGGTGAAGTCACGCTGTGGGCCGGTCAGCGCAAGCTGATCCTGAAATGGGCCGACCTCGTCGAATACAACGGCAACCGCGCCCAGCGCGGCGGCAATCTGCCGCGCGGGTTCACGCGCGTGGATCGGATCGAGACGAGCGCGTAAGCCGGATCGGCGTGCCGATGACGTGAGGCCGCACACGGAGCTGCTGCCTGCATTCGGCGATAATCCCGCGATGGTCGATCCTCCTGCGTACGAGACCGACAGTCCGGTGGACGCTTTCGCCAAGCACCTGTTGCCGTGGCTCGTCGCCGTCGCATTTTTCATGCAGGCGCTCGATACGACGATCCTCAATACGGCGATTCCGGCGATCGCGCAGGCGCTCGACGTCGCGCCGCTGTCGATGAAGGCGGTGATGGCGAGCTATACGCTGAGTCTGGCCGTGTTCATTCCGGTCAGCGGCTGGATGGCCGACCGTTTCGGCACACGTCGCGTGTTCGCCGCGGCGATCGGCGTGTTCACATTTGCGTCGATGCTGTGCGGATTTGCGCGCAACATCCACTGGCTCGTCGCATTCCGCATCCTGCAGGGCGCCGGCGGCGCGATGATGCTGCCGGTCGGAAGGTTGACGCTGGTGCGCACGTTCGCCAAATCCGAACTCGTGCGCGCGATGAGCTTCGTTGCGATACCGGGCCTCGTCGGCCCGATGCTCGGTCCGGTCGCGGGTGGACTGATCATCCACTATTTCCACTGGAGCATGATCTTCTTTCTCAATATCCCGATCGGATTGCTCGGACTGTATCTCGTACGGCACCACCTGCCCGATTTCCGCAAAGCGAAAGTGCATCGGCTGGATTTCACCGGCTTCGTGCTGTTCGGCGCCGGCATCGCACTGTTGTCTTATGTGCTCGAGGTGTTCGGCGAGCATTTCCTGAGCGCGCGTGAGATTGCCGCTCTGCTGGCGCTGTCGTTCGTGTTGCTCGGCGGTTACCGCTTCCATTCCGTGCGCATGAAGTTCCCGCTGCTGCGCCTGGCCCTGTTCCGCACGCGCACGTTCTTTGCGTCGGTTGCCGGCGGCTTTGTCACGCGCCTAGGTGTCGGCGGCATTCCGTTCCTGCTGCCGCTGCTGTATCAGGTCGGGCTTGGCATGACGCCCGTGCAATCGGGCTTGCTGATGATGCCGCAGGCGCTCGCGGCAATGAGCCTCAAACCGTTCGCGCCGCGTATTCTCACCCGGCTCGGTTATCGCGGCGTGCTCGTCGCCAATACGCTCGGCCTCGGCATCGTGATTCTCGCATTCGCGACCGTCGATATCGGCACGCCGCTGTGGCTGATCGTCACGCAGGCGTTCTGTTTCGGCGTGTGCACGTCGATGCAGTACACGAGCATGAACACGCTCGCGTACGCCGACATTTCCGCCGAGGACAGCAGCGGCGCGAGCACGATTTCGAGCACCGCACAGCAGTTGTCGATCAGTTTTGGCGTGGCGTTTGCTTCGCTGCTCGCGGCGCTGTTCGTACCCGACCGCTTCACTTCGAGTCCCGCCGGAATGATCCACGGCATTCATCTGGCGCTGCTCGTGCTCGGCGTGATGACGCTGATTTCCACGGTCGTGTTCACGCGCCTGCGCGCCGACGATGGCAACGCCGTGAGCCAGCACAAGGCCGACCTGCCGGCCCTGCGACCGATCGAATGATTTCGTCGTTCGCGCTGCCCTAGGATGGGCCGCCGAGCGCGAGAATTCACAGCACGCGCTAGGGCGCCTGGCAATGCACGACATGCGTGGCCGCGGCGACGGTCCAGCCCTGCTCCACGCGCGTCAGCCGTAACGGCGAGCCGGCGATCACGAGGTCGACGCTCTGGGCGTCATGCCAGCCCTTGAGCTGTGCCGCAGCGGTTTCGGTGCTGGCGCTACATTCGAGTTCGAGACGCGGCCCGGCGGCACCGAGCGCGGCAATGCGCAAGCGCGCGGGCGGATTGTCCGGATTGAACGTGATCAGATGCCGTGCATCCGGACTCAACGCGACGATGTCGCTGCCATTGTGCACAAATGCGGTTTTTCCACTTTTTGGATCGACCAGAAAACTGCCGGGGGCATCGTGACCAAACTGCACCTCGATGCGATGCAAACCATTTCCGGGCAGTGCGCCCAGATACGAATGTGTTTCGGAATCGCCGTCTGCGTTTCTTGTCGTTGCTTGTGTCCAGTCGACGAACGTCACCGGCGCCGCTGCGTCCGGTTTCACGATCAGGCGCCTGCCGTCGCGTTCGACCGCTGCGGAGTGCGTCGCGATCTGCTGCCGCTCGTGTTGCGCAATGCAGGTTCTGGACTCGGCCGGGCAGCCGAATACGGAGTCGGAGAACGGCAGCGTTGCGTGTTCCTGATCAAGAACCGGCGCAGCGAGGATCGCCCTGGCCGTCGCGGCGTCGAGCGCGCGCACCTGTAGCGCCGGGCCGCTCAGGAGCACGCCGTGCGCGGCAAGGTCGAGCACGCCTGCGCTGTTGAATCGCAGGCCTTGCGCGACCGTGCCGCCGCCGACCGCTGCAGCGAACGGCGTGACGAGCCCGACCGCGTACAGGAGTTTTTTTGAAACTTGCAAAGGCTTGCTCACGGACCGCCGAAACCGTCCTTGAAAATCACGTCGGGCAGCTCTTTGTGGCATTCGCCGATTTCCGACGTGCTGCCGTCCGCCGCTGTCGCGGTGGCACTGATGTATCCCAGTGCGGGGCCGCCGTTCGGCGCTGGCAGTGAAATGGAGTACTGCGCGTGGCCCAACAGGTCTGCATAAGCCATCGTCCATCCCAGATACAAGTCAGCGTTGCCGCGCGCGGGACTGCCGAGCGCCGAGCATGCCGACGCGTAATAGAAATCGATACGAAATCCGGCGCCCGAGTCGTTGAATGAATCGAGCACGCCTTCAATCACTTCATTGCTCGGCGTGCGCACCGCATAGGTCGGCACCGGATAATTCTGCAGATTGTTGGGGCCGGTATCGCCGTCGAATCCGACAACGTCATTTGCCGTGGGCCCGGCGCCGCCCAGGTCGATCGCCAAACCGGAATTGTTGCGTATCGAATTGGCGACGATGCGGTTGCCCGCTCCCGCCGAATTGCTCAGGTAGACGCCGGCGCCCGCGCTGTTGCCGATCGTGTTGCCGCCGATGCTGGTGCCCGCACTGGCGCCAATGACGTTGTCGTGTGAGTTGCTGCCGAACAGGAAAACTCCGGCATCGCCATTGCCGGCATTCGCACCGCCCGCGGTCTCGCCGATCACATTGTTCTGCAACACGTTGCCGGATGCGGCAGCAATCTCGACGCCGTAGCTCGTGTTGTCGCCGATCAAGTTGTATTGCAGGACGTTGTTCGGCGAGTTGTACATGAACACGCCGATGCCATTGCCGAGCGCGCTCGCGCCATCGGCGGCGATGCCGATCACGTTTCCGGCAATGACGCTTGCGCCGGCCGGATTGTCGAGATAAATGCCTGTTTGGCTCGAACCGACAATCAGATTGTAGACCGCGGTGCTGTTGTATCCGCCGATATAGGTAGTGCCCGTGTTGCCGGTGACGCGGATCGCATCGTTGCTGTTGAGCGTAAAGGGGATGCCGCCGAACTGATTGCCGCGAATCGCATGATGGCTGCCGTCCTCGAGCTTGATCGCCGCGTCGGTGAATCCGGCGAACATGAGTCCTTGCACGATCAGGCGCGCATTGCCCGATCCCGACGCCACGTGCAGCGCCCACGTGCGCGAGCCCGCGCCGTTGAGCAGCACGCAAAGATTCGCATTGAAGCCGGCGAAGTTCGTGTTCGGCGTCCAGCCCGCTTGCGTGGTGCCGTCGATTGTCACCTTGCCGGTGACGTTGGGCAGCGGTGATCCGAGCAGGATCTGCGTCGGACAAGCGAGCTGGAAGCGGATCTGTGCGGCCGTGCCACTCGCGTTGGCGCGGACGATCGCTTCGCGCAACGTGCACGTCGTCGAATTCGTGTTGCAGTTCACCGCCGGCGTGTTGGCGTGCGAGCCGTCGCCACTGGAAGTCACCACGAAATCGCTGCCGCCGTCGTACGTGGATTCGTAGGCGCCCTGGTCGACATCGATGCCGAACGGCCGCTGGTTGCCTTCGATATCGGGATTCGGTACGCCGCCGATCACAGCGGTGGTGCCGTGGTCGATCGCAGGCGAAATCGGCAATGTCGCCGTCTCAAGATGGTAATTGCCGCCGCCGATGAATTTGGGATTGCTGCTGAGATTGGCGACCCCGGTGAATGTTCCGGCGGCGGTCTTGTAGGTGGAGTAGAACACGTATGGCGCATTCGAGTTATTCGGGTCGGTCGTTATGTCCGTGCCCTGGCTGCCCCACACAATCGTGTTGTACACGTACAGGTTGCCGCCCCAGAAATCTTGCAGGTACATGCCATCGCCGCCGTTGTCGGCTACGGTGCAATTGGTCACGACGCCGGTGCCGCCGGTTTCCACCGCGAACGCCGGCACGCCGAGCGCGCCCGGCTGCCCGTGCACGAGGCAATTTTCCACGCGCAGATTCGTCGGCGTATTCAGTTCGATTTCCCGGTTGCCGACGCCGATGAACCGCCGCAACGTGATCGCCGCGTCGCCGGTGTAGCCCCAGACGAATACACCATGGACACCGGTATAGTTGGTCATGCGAATGCCGTCGATCGTGACCGGCCCGTTGGTGTACAAGCCGAAATCGCCGCTGCCACCGTCGAATGTGGTATTGGTCGGATCGACGATACGGCCGGCAGCGCTGCAGTTCGTGCCGGGCTGATAACCGCCGAGCAATTGCAGCTCGCCGCCGTCGTCGTCGTTGCCCTGCCCGAGATTGACCTGAATCGAATAGGGGCTGGCCGAGCGCGCCACCTTGATTTGCGTGAGCGTACCGGAACTGGAATTCGACCATTGCTTGAGCGCGTTGAACAGCGCGGCGCCGTCTTCCACACAAATCGCTTGTGCGGTATTGCTGCCAAACACGAGCAGCAGGGCCAGTACTCCGGCCCGATGGATCAATGGCATCGACATCGTTACACCTCCGAGCGCAGCGGGCGCCGTGTCTGCAAAGAACGATGGCGGCGCGTCATTCCGAACAGCCGACGCGTTTGTTGCAAACGGTATCCGTCAGCGCAGGCAATGCGCGGCGACGGCACGACCGAACCGTTGGCGCGTCATTTCGAGGGCGGTGGCGGGCTTTCGAAACCGTCGGTAAAGATGCGATCGGGCAGGTATGTCTGACAGGCGCTCAGCTCCGAGGTACTGCCGATCGAGGTGCCGGCCGAGGTCGCGGTCGCGGTCACGACACCGTTACTCCAGAGACTGGATGCGCTGTCGCCGACATCGACGCTGAAGCTCAGGCTGCCGTCGGCCGCGCTGGGGCCGGTCAGCAATGCGCCGAGCGGGACGACCGCCGGACCGAATCCGGCAGCATCGCAGGCGCTGCTCGCGTAGAAGTTCAGATAGAACGGCTTGGTGGGCTTGCTCGCCAATGTGCCTTCGATGTGCATCGTGTAGCTGTCGAGGAGGACCGCACGCGTGATGACCGGCTTGTTCTGCCCTTCGTTGGAGCCGCCATCCGCATCGAGTGGATCGTTGACCAGCGGGCCGGCGGCGTCGAGGTCGATCGGCAGTCCGCCGTTGAGCTGGATCGAATTGGCGAACACGCCATTGTAGAAGCCCCCGCCGTCGATCTGCACCCCGGGGCCGGCGTTGGATTGAATCTGGTTGCCGCCCAGCAAATCGGAATATACCGCTCCGCCGATCGCGTTGTTTTGCGCATGCGCGGCAATCCACACGCCGGCGGCGCCGTTGCCGAGCGCGCTGCCGTCGGCGCCGGCGCCGATGCGGTTGTTCTGCAATACGTTGTACGCCGCATCCGTGGTTGCGCTGCCGATGAGCCACGCGCCGGCGCCATCGTTGCCAGCGATGACGTTGTTCGCAATCAGGTTGTACTGTGATGCGTCGATATACACGCCCGCGCTCGCATTCGCCCGCGCCTGCGTGCCGCTGGCACTCGTGCCGATGTAGTTGTTGCGCACGACACTGTGCGCATTCGTGCTCGCCAGGGTCACGCCCATGCCGATCCCGCTTCGCGCGCTGCCGAACAGGTTGCGCTGCGCGGGCGCGGCACCGCCGATCGTCGCTGCGCCCGCATTGCCGCCGAGGAAGAGATTGCCGATGTTACCGAACACCGACCCCGTTCCGGCGGTGTCGACACCGAAGCTGTTGCCGTGTACGTAGTGGCCGGCGCCGTCGGCGAGCACGATTGCATAGTTCGTGAACCACGAGAACAGCAGTCCGCTGACATCCAGCCGCGCCGCGCTCGCTCCGCTCGCCACCTGCATGGCGACGGACGCGCTGCCGCCCCCGCTCAGGATCACGCAGATTTGCGCGTCGAATCCGGAATCGAGCGTGTTCGCATGCGCGCCGCTCTGGCTGTAACCGTCGATGATCAGCGGCACCTTGATGTTCGGCAATGTCGAACTGAGCGTGATGACCTGCGGCGCACAGCCACCGCTGATCGCGAACTGGATGCGCGAGGGGCCGAGGCTCGTATTGGCTTGGTTGATCGCATCGCGCAGCGAACCGGTACCGCTGTCGTGCGTGTTGGCGACGGTGAACGTGCTCAGGTCGGAATTGACGACTTCGAACGCGCCGCGATCCGGCGCGCTGCCATAGAAGCGCTTGACGCCGACAAGATCCGTCGCCGGCAACGCATCGGCGAACGGCAGGCCGCTGTTGATTGAAGACGAACCAAGTACCGGCACGAACGTAGCGGGCGAGAGTTCCGGATCGGCGGAAGTATTGCCCGCCGATCCGGTCATGTAGGTCGGCGCCACGTCGCTGATCACGCTGTTGATCGTGTTGTGCTGCGCGTAAACGGATTTGCTGGAAACGCGCAGCCCGGCATCGCTGTTGCCATACAACACGTTGTTGTACAACTCGACCGGGCGCAGCTCCCAGGACGAATTGGTGCGCAGGCCGATGCCGGTGTTCGCCGTGATCGTGTTGTGCACGATGCGCGCGCCGCGCGGCAATTGGCCGCCGCCCCGCAGCCAGGCGATCTGCGTGGCCGTGTTGTCGTGCAGCAGGTTCGTCGTCACCTCGGCTTCGATCAAGGCGTACAGACTCAGCACGCTCTCGCCCGCCGCGCTGTGGTCGACGATATTGTGGCTGAAGGTCAGCTTGCCGCTTTCGTAGCCGTCGAGCTGTTGCAGTGCGATTGCTACGTCTTGCCCGGTAAAGTTGGTGAAGCGGATGCCTTCGATGGTCAGGTTGCCGCCTTTCATGCTGAAAACCAATGGCGACGTGGCGTTCTGGCCGCTGCCATCAATCACCGTGTTGGACGGATTCAATGTGCGCGTGGCGCAATTCGGCGCGCTGTAGCCGCCGAGCAGGCGCAGCGAACGATTCAGTCCCGCGCTGAAGTACAGCGAACTGTCCAGCGCATACGTGCCTTGAGCAAGCTGGATGTCGGTGTCCTGCCCACCTGCGTTGTTGAGTGCGGTCTTGAGCGCGGCAACATCGGTCACGCAGACGGTCGTGGCGCCGGCGGATGCAGACAGCAGCAGGAGCGCGCACACGGCGCACAATAGACGGGACATAACACACGACTCCGGTGGTATCTACACCGAAACGTCGTGCCACTCGCAAAGCGAACAAGAAGCTGCTAATTGGAGGCGTCGCCAACCCAAGCCGATTGCCTAACGCCAGCCACCCTCGCCGATGAAAGCCGCCCAGTAATACGGATGGTCCGATTGACCGGCGGCACGCCGTGCATCGAGCACGCTGCGCATCGCCGCTGTCATCGCCGCGGGCACGTCGCGATGCGCGACGAAGCGTTCACGGTACAGCGTCTGCATCAAGTCGGCGGTGGCCGCGTCATCGACTTGCCACAGGCTCATGACGACGGTGCGCGCGCCGGCCAGGCGCAGCGCGCGGCGCATGCCGAATACACCTTCGTTGCGGCCGATCGGCCCCAAGCCCGAATCGCACGCCGAGAGTGCGACCCAATCGGCGTGCGACAAGTCGAGTGCACCGATCTCGCCGGCGCTGAGCACGCCGACCGGCTCGTGACCGGCGGCAATCTCGGCGCCGCTGAACGCGAGGCCCGACAGCGTTGCGGCACTCGACACCGCGGCGCCGCTCTGCTGCGCATCGAGCGTAACGCCACGCGCCGCGCCCGCATCGGCGCAGCTGCCATCGAGACTGAAGCCGTGCGTCGCCAAATGGATGATGCTGGCCTGCGGCAGCGCCGCGAGCACGTTGCTCTTGGTCGCGTCCGCACCGGCGACGACGCGCACGTTCGCGTCTTGCGGCGCCAGCAGCGCATGCAGTTCATCGAGCTCGCGCGCGGCGTTCGGAATCGCGGCGAAACCCGAGCGCGCGGCACGCACGCACAACGCGCGCGACGCTACGCTTGCGTCTTTTTCCATTTGTGGAAAATTCGGCGCGCCAGCAAGGAGCGCGCTCGCGTTCGCGGTCCGGGGCGCCGGCAAGACCAGATCGCCTTCATGGTCCAGCGTGTGCACACGCACACCGCTTTCCACCAGATAGCCGCGTTTTTCACCGGGCAACGCAGCGAAGCTGACGCGGAACAGTTCGCCTTCCGGCACGATGAACAATGCATTGGTGTCGCGAACGACGAATGGATCGAACAGCACATGGCGCAAGGCGAGGCCGTCGCGGCGCAACGCGGTGGTGTCCGCGTCCGGATCGCGCAGCCGCGCGTACCATGCGCGCACCTGCGCGGACAGCGCATCGATTCTGCCCACGCGCTGCAATTCCGGCTTGCCGTTCTTGCCGAGAACGAACGCATACCAGAAATCCGGCGTGGGTTTTTCGCCGGCTGCGAGCGCTCCGGCGGTATCGGCGGCGACGCCTTCGCTGAACGCGAGCAGGCGGCCGCCATCAGGCAGATTCTTCGCGAGATCCGCAATGTCCGCGCCGTGCGCGGCGCCTTCGTTCGGATCACGCCCGATGCGCAGCCACAACGCGCGTTCAGTGCTCTCCGTTTCATTGCGCAGCTGCGCCATGCGCTCAACGGTCGTGTTCGTCGCCAGCCAGGCCTCGCCGAGCGCACTGTTCGCATGCCGCCAAGCGTCCCAGACCTTGGCGATTTCCGGGTCCTTTGCCGAACGCACCGCGGCGAGCTGGTGCGCCTGCGCGCGTGCGACGAGACCGCGTTCGACCATCGCCAGACGCCATGCCGTGGCCACGCTTTCCGCATCGCCGCGTTCCGCCGCGAGTGTGACCACGAGCGCCGTCGCCGGCACGAGCAGGTCGCGGTACGCCACGCTCTGGCGCTCGGAAAACTCGCTGGCGAACGTGCTCAGCAGGGCATGCTGATTTTCTGCCGTGAGCCGCGCGTAACGAAACGCCTCGTCGCTGTGATGCTGCCCCCAATGCGCGAGCGCAAGCCCGAAATTGAACACCGCGAGCGTGGGGTGGCCCGGCGCAACGCCGCGGCCTTTTACCTGCAGTGCGCGCGCAAAATAATTTTCCGCGTCGGCATAGCGGTGCAGTGCCAGTGACGCCGAACCCAGGCCTTCCAGCGCGAAGCCCAGGCCCGGGCTGTCCTTGCCGTCGGCCGCTTCGCGCAGCGCCAGCGCCTGCTGAAAGTCGGCGATCGCGGCCTCGTAATGCTGCAAGCGAAACTCGGTATTGCCGATGTTCGTCGTGATGATCGCGCGCATGCGTGCGGTTGCCGCGTCGGTGCCGACCATTTCGAGCGCCTGCCGGTAATGTGCGAGCGCGGCATCTTCCTCGCCCATCTCCTGCAGCAGATTCGCGTAATTCGCGGCGATGATCGCACGCTGTTGCGTGTGCGCGCGATTGTCATCGTCCGGCAGCGCGGCGAGCGTGGCTTCGGCCTGCGCGTAATGCGTGCGCGCGGCCGGATAATCGCCGATTTCCTGCAGGCCCGCGCCGACGTTCGCGTGTGCGCGCGCGACCTCCACGCTGGTCTCGCCGTAACGGCGGCGCGCGACTTCGATCAGGTCTTCGCGGATCGTCAAGGCTTCGGAATTGCGGCCGAGCTGCACCAACGCCGAGGCCCGCTCGGTATCCATTTTGATGCGCGAGGAGCTGTCGGCGCCGAACGCGGTAACCGCGATTTGCGCGGCGGCATCGAACTGGGCGAGCGCCAGGTCCTTGCTGCCGGTGTTGTAGTAGACATTGCCAATCAGATAAGCCAGTTGCATCTGGTACCAGGCCGCGCGCACTCCGTGCTGGGCTTGCCAGTACGGCTGCGCCGCGAGCGCGGCATCGCGAACGTCGTCCATGCGATTGGCGAGCGCCGCCGCGCGCGCTGCGATGAACTGGAGCTCGGCTGTATCGGCGGGCGCCCGGTGTGCCTCGGTGAGCAACGCCTGCGCATTTTTCAGCGCATCCGCCGCCTTCTTGTTGAGCATCTCGTCGAGCAGCGCAAAACGCTGCGGCAGATCGCCATGGCCGTCCAGCGCGGCGCGCAACGCGACGCCTTCGGCTTTGTCCAGCTCGGACCGCTCATACAGCACATCCAGACGTGCTTTCAGCGCATTCTCGTCTGCATGCGCGAGCAACGCCGCGCTCAGTTCCGCGGCCTTCGCCATGTCGCCTTGACCCAGCGCGACATAAACCGCATCCGCATCTTTCGTCTCAAGTGCTGACGCGAACGCAGGCGCAAGACCGGCCAGCGCGAAACACAGCGAGCAGAGAAATTGCCTCACGAGAACCCCAAGTGGAGAACCACTACCGGTATGGTAACGCCAGCGGGGTATCGCTGTGCAGCGGGCGGATGGCCGGAAGTTGTGAGGCGACGGGCGGGCTAGCGGGCGTGCGGAAACGTGTAGCGCCAATGCTTCACCTCACCCGGACGTGCATCGCGCTGCACCTGTTCGAGCACGCGGCGCAGCGGTTTGCTGGCCACTTCAGCGCTGTCGGGCGCAATGGCAAGGCCGAGCGCACCGCGCGTCGCCGCGGCGGACTCGGCGCGGCGCCAGCTGGCGATCGCACGTTCCAGTTCTTGCTGCGGCTGCGTGGCCGCGACCACGACGAATTCCTCGCGCTCGGCCGCGCTGCTCACCTGCCAGGTGAGTGCCTGGCCATTGCGCTTGCCGGGCAGTCGATATTCCGTTTGTGCGGCGAGCGGATTGCCCGGCTCGATGCCGGCAAGCGGGAACAGCACGCCGGTGTTGTCCGAGCCGTCGTCGTCGAAAACGTAAACATAGGCAGCCTGATTGCTGCGGAACTGCAGCGCAAGACGATCGCCGATCGCCACGCTCGCACCGTCGGCCAATGCCGTGCTGCCCTGCGCCTGCACGCGCTGGAAACTCGCCTCGGCCTGCCATGCCGGCGTGCCGCGCCAAGCGGCGGCGACGGCGAGCAGACTTGCCCCGAGTGATCGCCAGTGCCAACGGCCAGCGGCTCGTGCCCGCATGCGGCTGTGGCGCGAGCGCCGCAGCAAACGCTAGCGCGGTGGCATGCCGGCGCGCGGGATCGGCTTCGAGTGCGGTCTCGACCGCGCGCACGAGATCGCGCGGAGTGCCCGGTTTGAGTTTGGCCAGGCGCACGCGCTGACCGCGCGCCTGCGCCTGCATCAACGATTCCAGCTCGCTCGCCGCGTACGGAAATTCGCCGGTGAGCAGATGGAACAGCAGTACGCCGAGCGCATAGATATCGCTGCCCGGCGAGGGCGGCGCGCCTTGCAGAACTTCCGGCGCGAGATAGCGCAACGTGCCGGTGACCACGCCCGGATCGGTCAACTCGAATTCACGCGCGGCGCCGAAATCCATGAGCACGATGCGCCCGGAGACTTCACGCATGACGTTTTCGCATTTCACGTCGCCGTGCACGAGACCATGCCGGTGCACCGCCGCCAGCGCATGGCACAGATCCAAGCCTATGCCGCGCACTTCCTCGGGCGGGAATGCACCATGCCCGGCAAGCAGTTCGGATACCGGCGAACCACGCACGAGTTCGCTCCAGATGCCCGCGCGCGCGCCGTGGATCGCCGCGCCATAGACGCTGACGATGTTGGCTTGGCGCACGCGCGCCAGACGCCGCCCTTCGTCCAGAAACTGGTTCGACAGCACGCCGGATTCGAGCTTGCGCAGCTTCAGCGCGACCTGCAGATCGAGCAGCGGATCGTAGGCGCGCCAGACGTCGCCCTGCGCGCCGCTGCCGAGCGGCTCGAGCACCTGCAGGTTGCCGAACATGAAGCGATTGGACGTCGGCGTCTTCGGCGCGACCGCGCTTACCTGCAAATGGCGGAAGCTTTGGGCGAGCTGCTCGATTTCGCGCAAGCCCGTGACCGAAGCGGTGTCGGCCTCGTCGAGCTCGCGCCAGTCCACCGGCTGCTCATCGGCGATGCGCGCGGCGAGTTGTTCCAGATCGTTCGGCTCGGCTGGCGGCATAGGGGCTCCTGCGACGTTGTTCACTGCTTCTGCCAGTCAAACGCCAAGCTCACCACGAACCGAACACGTTCAGGATTCGCCGCCAAGCAGCTTGGACAGCTGCACGATCGCCCGCGCCACCATCACGCGCACCGCGTCCGGCGTACTGCCGACTTCGGCCGCGATTTCCGGGTAGCTCATGCCGAATTCGACTCGCATCACGATCAGGCCCTGCTGGCGCTTGGGCAGCGTCGACAGGGCATGCTCGTAGGCGCGCACGCGCTCGGCGCCGACGATCTGCTCGATCAGCGCCGGTGCGTCCGGGTCACTGATTTCGAAATCCATTTCGGCGTGTTCCGGCCGCCGCGCATGGCGGCGAATTTCATCGCGCACCTGATTGAGCAGCGCCTGGCGCAAATACGCCAGAAACGCGCCCGGCCCGGCGCTTTCGAAGTGATCGAGCTGGGCTAGCGCCTTGACCAGTGTGACCTGGACCAGATCATCGGTCTCCTGCATGTCGCGCACGTGCCGCGGCAAACGCCCGTGCGCCCAGCGTTGCAGCAGCGGCAGGAAGCGTCGCAACAGGCGCTCGCGCGCACCCGCATCGCCGGCACGAATACGGCGGATCAGGGCGACGGTGGATTCCACGGTCGCCACTTCGCCGGTTTGAGTTTCCTGCACCATCCCCAAAAACCCCGACCCCGAACAGCGACAGGATAGCGCAGTCGCCTGAATGAATTAATATTGCCGCTTTGCCACGATTGTTCAGATCATGCCCAAACGTCGTTCCCGCGCGCGCCGCGCCCTTTTGCTGGTCTTGATCGCCGTGCTGGCAGCGTTCGTCGCGGTCTGGCTGCTGCTGCGTGGCAGCCTGCCGAAGCTCGACGGCCAGCTCGGCGTTGCGGGCCTGGCCAAACCGGCGAGCATCGAACGCGACGCGCTCGGCACGGCGACCATTCATGCGACCAGCCGCAACGATGCACTGTACGCGCTCGGATTCGTGCACGCGCAGGAGCGCTATTTCGAGATGGACCTCATGCGGCGCGCGGCCGCGGGCGAGCTTTCCGAGCTGGTCGGCTCCGCGGCACTCGATATCGATAAAAAACATCGGCCGTTGCGCTTGCGCGCGCGCGCGGACGCGGCGCTCGCCGGCATGACCACGGAGGAACGCGCGGCGCTGACGGCGTACCGCGACGGCATCAACACGGGGCTCGCCGCGCTCGCCTCGCGGCCTTGGGAATACTGGCTGCTCGGCGCGCCGCCCGCGCCATGGCGCGAAGCCGACAGCCTGCTCGCCGGCGACGCGATGTACCTGGATCTGCACGATGCCGAAAACCTGCGCGAACTCGCATTCAGCAAGATCAAGGCGGCGCTGGGCGACAATGTATACAAGTTCCTGTCGATCCACGGCGGCCCATGGGATGCGCCGCTACTCGGACCGGCGATGAAATATCCGGAACTGCCGAGCGCCGACGACATCGACTTGCGCAAACTCGATCCGAAACTGCTGCACATGCCGCCGCCTGCCGTCGAGCGCGCTGCCACACCGGGCAGCAACAGCTTCGCCGTCAACGGCGCGCTCACTGCCACCCACGCGGCGCTCGTCGCCAACGACATGCACCTGCACTACCGCGTGCCGAGCATCTGGTTCCGCACCCGCATGGTCTATCCGAATACGCGGCGCGCGGGCGAAAGCGTGGACTTGACCGGCGTCACGATCGCCGGCATCCCGGGTCTGGTCGCCGGCAGCAACCGGCACGTCGCCTGGGGCCTGACCAACGGCTACGGCGATTGGGTGGACTGGGTGCGCGTGCAGCTTGATCCGACCGATCCGACGCGTTACCAAACCGCGAATGGCCCGCAGCCGCTGCAACAAAGTGAAGAAGTGATCAAAGTGCACAATGGCGCAGATCTGAAATTGGCGCTGCGCGACACGCAATGGGGGCCGATCACCGCCGAAGACGCCGACGGCACGCCGCTCGCGCTGGCGTGGACACTGTTGCAACCGGGCGCGCTGAATTTCACGTTCCTGCGCATGGATGCCGCCGAAACGGTGGACGAGGCCATCGACATCGCCAACGCAAGTTGTCTGCCCGGACAGAACTTCGTCGTCGGCGACCGCGCCGGCAACATCGGCTGGACCATTGCCGGGCGCATCCCCAAACGCATCGGCGGCTATGATCCGCTGCTGCCGTCGGACTGGAGCAAACCCGGGGTCGGCTGGGACGGCTGGCTCGACATCCAGGATTATCCGCGTCTGCCGAATCCACAGAATCAACGGCTGTGGACGGCGAACGCGCGCACTCTGGATTTCGAAAGCGCCGATTTCGCCAAGGTCGGCGATGGCGGCTTCGATCTCGGCGCGCGCGCGCGCGCGATCGCCGACGATCTGAAGGCGAAGCAGTCGTTCACGCCCGACGACATGCTCGCGATCCAGCTCGACGACCGCAATCGTTTGCTCGAGCCGTGGCTCGAGTTGTTGAAGAAAACACTTGCCCACGGCGGAGAAGCCGCCCCGTTCGCGCAGATGCGCGCGCCGCTGGGCGACTGGAACGGTCATGCCGATCCGGCTTCCGTCAGCTACCGGCTCGTACGTGAATTCCGCAAGGAAGTGCTCGACACCGTGCTCGACGGCTTTGCGGCAGCCGTGCGCGTGAAGTTCAAGGATTTCAAGCTGCCGAATCTTCCGCAAGCCGAGGCGATGGTCGACACGATTCTCGTCCATCGTCCTGCGCACCTGCTGCCACCCGGCTACTCGGATTGGGACGATCTGCTGCGCAAATGCGCCGGGCGTGTCGGCGAGCGTCTCGGCAAACAGCCCGACGGCATCGCCGCACGCACCTGGGGCGAGGTCAACGCGGCACAGGTGCGCCACCCGTTGAGCGCTGCCCTGCCCGGCTTGCATTGGTTGCTCGAT